>Ga0302326_10033545_pt1 | contig 10197 bp, 9 predicted proteins | sample Palsa_T0_3_FD_202264 | JGI IMG/M metagenome (GOLD analysis project Ga0302326, IMG submission 202264) | Peat permafrost microbial communities from Stordalen Mire near Abisko, Sweden - Palsa_T0_3 | ecosystem: Environmental > Terrestrial > Soil > Palsa > Peat permafrost | place: Sweden: Abisko... | reverse complement strand
ACACGGGGAACGCTTCACGGTTCTGAGAAGTGGCCTACGAAGATCAACCGGCCCCTTCCCCGACGTTAGCGGCTTGTTCCCTACGATTCTCGGCCATGTTTGACAAATCGCCCTCGTGAAAAGAGAACTAATCGGATGGATGCCCTGATGCAGAAGCTCAAGTTTGATGCCAATGGTCTGATTCCCGCGATCATTCAGGATCACCAGAGCGGGCAGGTGTTGATGATGGCGTGGATGAACCACGAGGCGGTCGAGAAGACGGTCGCGACCAACGTCACGCACTTTTACAGCCGTAGCCGGGGGAAGCTCTGGCTCAAGGGGGAGCGCAGCGGGCACGTGCAGCATGTCAAATTCATCCGGATCGATTGCGATGCGGACGTGCTCCTGGTCGGCGTTGAGCAGCACGGGGCGGCTTGCCATGAGGGGTACTACAGCTGCTTTTTCCGGGAGTACGATCCCGCCGGCTGGAAGGTGATCGGCGAGAAGATCTTTGACCCGGACAAAGTGTACGTCTGACCGACTTATGCCGCGCACCACCGAATCGCCCGCCCCGCCGCGGCAGCCGACTCTCTCCTGGCCGCAGCAACGCGCGCTGGCGGCGACGCTGATTGTCGGCTGGATCGCGATGATCGGCTATGGGGCGATCGCTTTGCGTCAGCCTGGAGTGATGGTGGATGGCGAGCAACTGGCTCCGAGCCGGGCAGTTTTTCTCTCGATGAATGCCGCGACGCTCACCGGATTTCAACAAGCGGTGGGAATCAACGAATTCGATCCCGACAGCTCGCGCGGCCCGGCAATTATTCTCACGCTGATCTTCACCGGGGCGATGTGCAGCATGATCGTCGGCGGGCTGGCGATGGTGCGGATTCTGCGGTTGAACTATTCCGTCTGGCAGGTCGTGGTGTCGGCGACGCTTTTTCTTTTCCTGGCCGCCATGGGCGGGTCGGCTGTCATCATCGGGCATGGAACAACGCTCTTCGACGCGATCCTCCAATCGGCTGCGGCGTTCGCCAACTGCGGCATCGCCACCGGGCCGGTCGGTACCGTGCTTGACCCGTCAACTTACTTGTTGGCCGCGCTCGCGGTGCTCGGCGGACTCGGGTTGCCGATGTTGATGGAGCTATACGATGCGCTGTGGGGCCTGCGGAAGTTGTCGCCGCACACTCGAACCGTCGTGAAATTCTCCGCCGGTATTTATCTGGCGGGGTTCGCCCTGCTGTTTCTTTTTCAGTGCCCGATGGAGCGCGGCGTCGGATGGGCGATCTGGCGGCAGGCGATCGCCAGCAGCTCGATTGAGGCGATCAACGCCCGCACCGCGGGGCTTCACGTTGAGATGATCGGCGCGTTGCCGCGCGCGGCCCAGTGGATTCTGATCCTGCTGATGGCCATCGGGGCCAGCCCCGGCGGCACGGGGGGCGGGGTGAAGTCCACAACGCTGGTTCAACTGTGGCGCGGCATGCGCAACGCCCTGGCTGGCCGGCCGGTGACGCGGGAGTTCGGCATCGCGGCCGTCCGGGTGGCGATCTATGTGGTGATCGTGCTGACGGCGTTGCTGACGCTTCTGATGATCAATGACGAGATTGCCGCGGATCAGATTCTGTTCATCGTCGTCAGTGCCGCCAGCAACGTGGGGTTGTCGCACAATCCGATCGCGGTGGTGGGCGTGAGCCTGCATGTGCTGAGCGCGGTGATGTTTGTGGGGCGACTGAGTCCGCTGGCGATTCTCTGGTGGATGGCGGAAACGACGGACGCGGCGGAGTTGGCGGTGGGGTGAAGGGGAATAGGACGGAATAAGAGCCGCGCACGAAGCGTACTCGCGGAGTAAGCGGTAAACGGTCACTTTCGCGCAGACCGCTTACTGCGCGAGCACGCTCCGTGCCCAGCTCGCTGATCGCAACGGCGCGTGATCGCGCAACGCCATTTAGGCGCGAAGTGGGGCGGGTAATCCCTCTGTGCCCACGTGCCTGATTATTTGGCGGGCGTGTTCTCGCGAGCAACCTTGCGGCGCTCGACCGGGGGCGGAGCATGCGGCGCGGGCTTGGGAGGGAAGACGGCTTCGTCGGCTTCGATCTGGCAGACCTTGGCGACGCGGCGCTGGTGTCGGCCGCCGGAGAACGGCGTGTTCAGAAAGATGTCCACGATCTGGCGGAGATGATCCTCGCTGAGCAGATCGGTGCCGAGGCACAGGACATTGCAGTGATTGTGCTCGCGGGCCAGCCGTGCGGTGATTTCATCGTGGGCCAGGGCGGCGCGGACGCCGCGGATTTTGTTGGCGACGACGGACATACCGATCCCGCTGCCGTCCATGAGAATCGCCACGTCCGCCGTGCCATCCAGTACCGCGCGCACAGCGGGCACCGCCAGATCCGGGTAATCGCAGGAGGCGGCGCTGTCACAGCCATAGTCCTCGACCTGGTGACCCATCTTGCGCAGCGTCGGCAGCAGCCGGCGTTTGGCTTCGTAACCGCGATGATCGGAGGCGACTGCCAGCTTCATGAATCCACGTTCCCTCAAGGCACCCGGTTGAATCAGAACGAATGCTTTTTCAGCGTCTCCTGCAAGCGGGCCGCGATCAATCCCTGCAAATGCCCGGCCAACTCCTGGTAGAGACTGACGTCCCCACCGATTGGATCCTCAATATCGCCTCTCGGATCGAGCGTGGCAACTTTTTCGGACGCTGATGGCACCAGCGCCGTCACCTGGTGGGCGTGATTCCGGCTCATGGTGTAGATCATGTCCGCCTGGTGAATCAGTTCCACGGTCAGCGGCCGCGACCGGTGATGCGACAAATCGCCGCCCAGATCCTTCACCGCCGCCACCGCCTGCGGCGTCGCGCGGGCTCCGGGAAGAGCGTAACTTCCCGCAGACACAACACTAATCCCCTGCCTCTCCAGTTCCATCTCCGGGACCGCCAGCTGCTCGGCCAGCAGGCGCCGGGTGATCGCCTCGGCCATCGGCGATCGGCAGGTGTTTCCACTGCAGACGAACAGGATCGTCGTCCGCAGCAACCGGTCGATAATCCGCTCATCATAGACGCCCTGCCGAACAATCTCGAAACGATTACCGCTCACCTTTAGAATGGTTGAAGGCTTGGAATATTTCGTCGGGCCGGCGTCGAAAATCAGGTCCACCTTGCCGCCGAGTTCCTCGACCGCCGCGGGATCGGACCAGTTGGACGCCCTCACCGCTCCCGCCGCTGTGAGGACCACCGGGCCGTCGACTCCGGCGATCACGTCTGCCGCCACCACATGCTCCGGGCATCGCAGCGTGATGCCGGCCTCATCGTATAAGGCGGACTCTTCAACGCCCAAGGATTCGGCGACTTCCGCACGGCGTTTTGCCGGCACCTCGAAGATCAGACCCACCGGTCCCGGCCAGAGCTTGCGGATCAGTCGGCGACCAAAGTCGCTCACGTCCCCCAGATATGCGTACGCCTGATCGGGCTGGCCGAGGTGGATCGTCAGCGGCCGCTCGGCGTCTCCGCCGCGAAGGGCGATCAGCCGTTGTCGCGCCGCCTCATGATTGACCAGTCCGGCGGCCCCGTAAACAGTTTCGGTGGGAAGTACGATGATCCCACCCGAGCCGATCATCTCCGAGCCGCGGCGAACCTGGGCATCGTAGTCCCCGCCGGAGAAGATGGAGATGATGGGCACCGACATCAGCATCGCAGATCATATAAGAGGCAACCGGCCGCGAGGTGTCAAGGAAGGCATTCTCGGACCGGCGATTCTCCGCGGACTTCCGTCCGCGGCTATGACAAAATGTGGATGGTCGTCATTTTTTGCATCCTTCCCAGCCGCGGACGGAAGTCCGCGGATTGTCGGCTCGCCAATTCCCGCCTGTCGTTACTGGCTCAACGGATCCTCCGGGTATTTCTGCTTAAGCAATTCCCGCAGCGCCTTGCTGCGAGCCGGGTCCGATGTCGCCAGCAAGTGGCTGGCCCGGTCCAGAAGCTGCGGGGCGTAAGCGGAATTCGGAACGGCGCTGGCAAACGCCTCGGCGACCTTGGCGGCGGCCGCGGTATCGCCATCGATCTCCATCAGCCGGGTGCGCAGCAGCACGCTGTATCCTTCGAGAAAATCCGCGGGAAAGAGCGCCTGCCATCTTTCCCACGCCGATGTGCCGGCTTGCGCGTCCCGCTCGGTGATGTAATACTCAATGGTTCGAGCCATCGCTCCGCTGAGGGCGACGTGACGTTCGGCGGTGGCACCCGGCGGAAGTTCCACGAGAATTTTTGTTCCCTGGTCAACCTTCTGATCAAGGATCAGCGCCTGCCCGTACATGCGGGCAAAGCGCACATCGCCCTTGGCGGCCAGCGGCTGAAGGGCGCGCACGGCCCCGGCAAAATCGCCGGCGCGCCACAGGAGCAGATCGGCGATCTGCATCGCCGACTGCGGCGCCAGCGGCGACTTGGCGGGCACGCTCTTCCAAATCGCCAACGCGGCATCCGCCCGGCCGTTGGAAACGGCGTATTGAGCGGCCTGGTCCAGCGCCGCCCGGGCCGAGCCCACATCCCCGAGACGATCCATCGTCGCCAATCGATCCGCGGCCGCCAGCATCGGGTCGGGATCTTCCACGCGCTCAAACAGCAGCACCGCCCGGCACAGCGATGACTCGGGCAGCGTCGAAAGGTCGTAACCCTCCACGATCTTCGCAGCCACCGCCGACTCTTCGCCCGGCGGACGGTCGATATGCTCCCACTGACGACTGATGCTCAACCGCGTGGTTTGCGTGTCGACGTTCGATCCCACCCGCACCGTCAGCTTCACCGGATAAATCCCGTCGGCCAGGTAAACGTGGTCGAAATCCGTGCCGCTGGCGGTCTGGCCGTCGCCAAAATCCCAGTTGAATTCGGCGCGATCTAAGTCCAATTGACGCGCCGAGAAACGGTAGTGATGGGCGTAGCCCTCGGCGAAGAACGACTCGGCGAGATATTGCACAGCAAAATCCGCCGTCAGCGGCGAGCGGGCCTGCTGCATCGCGCCGGCCTCGGAGGTGTGAAACGGAGCGAACTGGCCCCGGCCGACGGTCTCGAATCCCGCCACTCCCGGTGGCTGCCAGGCGACCAGGAACATCCCGTCGCCGCCGATGCTCACATGGTACAATTCAAATACGTGCGGCCCGCGAGTCAGTTGCACCGTGGCACGATTGCGCGTGTCAGCCGGCCCGCGGCTGGCGAACAACACGGACTTGCCGTCCAGATAGAGTGCTGCGAAATCCTGCACGAAGATGGAGAAGACGTAGTCTCCGTCGATCGGCGCGAACAGCGAGCCGCTGAGGCGCGCGATGGTGTGATCCATCGGCCCCAGCGGATTGAAGCCGAGGCTGGCCTCGGGGATCATCGTTTCGCCGATCACGTTGCCGCTGCGCTCCCAGGCGTCCTGGATGTTGTCAATTGCGCGAATGCGCCTGCCGGCAAGCTGTTTGATTTCCATGTGGAGGCCGCAATCGAATTTCACATCGCCGGTGGCGGGCTGCGTTGAAGCGGGTTGGGAGTTGCCGAAATAAACCCAATAATTTTTGATCGGCCGCACCAGCGTGAAGACAATGCGTGCGCGATCGCCCGGCCCCATGACCAGCACGTGCGACGCGACGGGCGTGCCATTCTCCGTCGTCACGCGGATGTCACTGCCATCGGGCCTGGCATGGCCAGCGGTAAAGAAGTCCGCGACCGCCAGCGAAGTTGGCGGACTCTCCGCCGGATCCCAATTGGCCGCGATCGGGCGGCGGAACTGGCCGGGGGAATCGAACAAACCGGCGGCGGACCACTGGACGCAGATCAGCATCACCGCGCATGTTGCCAGCGAAATGCAGTTCTTTCTCCCTCCCCCGGTACTCCGGGGGAGGGTTGGGGTGGGGGCTCTTCGGCAGTCAAATCTGGTTGGCTGCGACGACGGCCTATCGACCCCGGCCCCCCACCTCAATCCTCCCCCCGAGTACGGGGGGAGGAGGTAAGATAGCGCCTCCGAGATTTGTTTAGACACCGACGCAACCCCCCCGCCGGTTGCACGCCGCCTCTGAATGTGTTTATCTCTGCTCATCCGTGATCTCGCCATCGCTGATTCTACCCCGTGCGATCCTCTTCGACATGGACGGCACGCTGACGCGGCCGTTGCTGGACTTCCCGCGGATCAAAGCGGAGATGGGCATTGGAGACCGGCCCATCCTCGAAGCGCTGGCCGAATTGGACTCGGATCGCCGTGCGGCAGCTCAAAGCATTCTCAACCGCCACGAAGAGGAAGCCTCGGCAAAATCGACGCTCAACCCCGGCTGCGCCGAGCTGCTCGACTGGCTGCGTCATCGGCGGATCAAGGTCGCGTTGGTGACGCGCAACAGCCGCCGCAGTGTTCGCACGGTGCTGGAGCGCCATGGGCTGCGAATCGACGTGCTGGTGACCCGCGAGGACGCCCCGCCCAAGCCCGACCCGGCCCCGCTGCGGCTGGCGTGTGCCCGGCTGAAGGTGAACGAATCGGATGCGTGGATGGTCGGCGACGGTCTCTATGATATTGAGGCCGGCGTAGCCGCGGGAATGGCGACTGTGTGGGTCAGTCATGGCCGCGTCCGCTCTTTCTCGGCGTCGCCGTGGCGCGAAGTGATTGACTTACCGGCGCTGCTCGCCATGCTTCAAGCCTCGAGTTGATTCACTGTCCCATGCGGAGCGTTGCAATGAAATTCATCCGCACGATTGTCCTGACGGCGATTGCGTCGATCCTTCTCCCCGCCGCACTCCGCGCCGACTCCCCCCTCCCGGCCGATGCGTCGGTTGATAGCGTGCTTGATGCCCTGGATCAGCGCGGCAAAACGATCAAGGAATTTACCGCGAAGTTGAGCGACTCCAGCGGCGATCCGGACATCGGTAATGAGACGACCCACACCGGCACAATCTGGTTTCAGCGCAGCGGCGACGGGCAGACCCGCGTTCACATTCTTTTCGACAAGCTCATCATCGGCCATGTCATCGAAGCCCAGAAGCACGAATATCTGCTCGACGGCGAATGGCTCATCGACCGCAACTACGACGCCAAACCGCCCATCGAAACCAAGCGGCAGGTCCTCAAGCCCGGCGAAAAGACCGATCTGCTGAAGCTCGGCGCCGGCCCTTTCCCGCTGCCGATCGGCCAGGCCAAAGCCGACGTGCTGCGGCTCTTTGATGTCACGAAGACCGATCCCGCCAAGGACGATCCGCCACAGACGATCCACCTCCAGCTCATCCCCAAAGCCAAGACGGACATGGCCCAGAGATTTCAATCGATCGACATCTGGATCGACCGGACCACGCACATGCCGGTCGTCATCGATGCCGTTTCCGCCGGCGGCGGCGAGGATCATCGCATCGAGTTCAAAGACTTGGTGGTCGATCCCAAACCCCCGCTGACGGACAAGAATTTCACGTTGCCGGAGATTGATTCAACGTGGAATACCAAGACCGAGCCATATGGCAATTAAATGGCCTTGCGCGATCACACGCCCCCGCGATCAGCGAGCCGCGCACGGAGCGTACTCGCGCAGTAAGCGGTTTGCGCGACAGTGACCGTTTGCCGCTTACTCCGCGAGTACGCTTCGTGCGCGGCGCGACGGACTTCCGTGGCGTGATCGCGCAACGCCATTTAGAGCCCGCGCAGTGCCGCCGCGACGCGGGCGGTGACGGCTGACCATTGGTTGGGGGTCGGTTGCCGATAGAGCTTCATCGTTGGATACCAGGGGCAATCGTCGCGATCCATCATCCATCGCCAATCCGGCGAATGCGGCAGCATGACCCACACCGGCTTGCCCATCGCCCCGGCCAGATGCGCCACCGCGGAGTCGATGGTGATCACCAGATCGAGATGGGCGATCAGGGCCGCGGTGTCAGAAAAATCGTTCAGGGCGTCGCCATGATCGACAATCCGCCAATTCGCGGGCGCGGAAGCCAGTTCGGCGCGGCCGTCATCGCGCTGCAGGCTATGAAACTGGACGCCGGGAACCTCGAACAGCGCAGCGCACTGCCTCAGCGGGCAGGATCGATTGGGATACGGCATGCTTCGCCCGCACCAAACCAAGCCCACGTGCAGCCGGCTTCCCTGGCCGCCGAGGCGCTGCGTGAGCTGCGCCACGCGCTGAGGCGAGGCGGCGATGTACGGACCGGGGCTCGGAATGGTCTCCACCGTGGTTCCAAACCGCAGCGGACAACTCAACAATGGCAACTGAAAATCCATCGGGGGCAGTGTGTCTCCCCGCGTCACAATCTGGTCCACTCCATCGACTGACTTCAGAAGATTTTTCAATTCCGGTGGGCAGCCCAGCGCCACTCTTCCGCCGCGCTCGGCCAGGAGTTGGGCATAGCGCACGAACTGGATGATGTCGCCAAAACCTCCCTCGGAATCGAGCAGAATGGTTTTGCCGGTTAAGTCCGAGCCGTCCCAGAACGCCTTGCCAAAATCCTGCCGCTTGTAAGGAAAATTCGGGCAGCGCCAGCGCCATTCGTATTCTTTCCATCCCGACAAATAATCGCCCAGAGTCAGCAGCAACAGCGCCTTGTTCCAATGGGCCTCGGCACTGTCGGGGAGAATCTCCAGCGCCTCGTCATAAGCGTTCAGCGACTCGCCCAACCGAGCCGCGGCATGAAGCGTGTTCCCGAGCACGACCAACAGCCTGGCATCGCGCGGGCGCTTGGCGAGGGCGGTGCGAGTCAGCGCGATTGCTTCGTCGAACTGAAATTCGCCGGCCAGGGCGGCGATGATCTCGATCAACAGTTGCACGACGTCCTGGCCCAGGTCCAGGGCGGCCCAGATTTCCTTCAGTGCCTCGGCTTGATTTTGCTGCTGAACCAACGTCCGAATGAGATTGGTCCGCGCATCCGGCGACATCCGTTCCAAAGCGATGGCCCGGCGATAGCAGGCAATCGCGCGATCCAGATTTCCGGCGGCCCGATGCGCTTCGCCGAGATTGTTGTGGAACGCGGCGACGTTGGGATTCACGGCGATGGCCTGCCCGATCCAGTCGATCGCCAGATCGTGTCGGGCCGCCTGGTGCGCGATCACGCCCATCAATTGCAGCGCATCAACGTGGCCCGGCTGCCGGGCCAGAATCTGCCGATAGCATTTTTCCGCCTCGGCAAGCCGGCCGGCCTGGTGGTGGGCGACGCCGTGTTGCAGGAGTTGGTTGACGCTCGGTTGCATTGCTTATGACCGCTGCGCCAGCGCCCGTGCCGGCCATTGAAGTTCCAGATCGGGCACGAGGAATCTTTTGGTCGACTCGAGGGGTGACAATTTGTTGAGCACCGCCTCGGCGGCAAGATACCCGCTGCGCACCGCTCCCTCCATCGTCGCCGGCCAGCCGGTCCGCGTGAAATCGCCGGCCAGAAACAGATTCGCCAACCCATCCACCGGCGGTGCCTGGGCCGGACGGTAGCGCTCCAGGCCCGGCAGCACGGAAAACGTCGCCCGCTTTTCCACCACGATCACCCCGCGCAGCAGCCGCGCCTCCCGGGCCGCCGGCAGCGTCGAGCAAACCTGCCGCTCGAACATCGCCAGGCATTCTTCCCTGGGCCGATCGACCCAATCCCGAGCGGCACTGATGACCCCATGCACGGCCTGCCCCGCATCGTCCTTGCGGAACAGCCACTGCAACGGCCCGTCGATCAACGCCGCATGCGGAATGTTCAGCACCGGCCGATCAAACCAGAGATGCGCCCCGAGAATCGGCACGCTCACCAGACGGTCCAGATACTTGAATCGCTCATCAACCCGGGCGAACTCTTCGGGAATCCATTTTGGCAACGTGTGATGATTCACCGCCAGCACCACCGCATCCGCCTCAATGAGTTGCTCCCCCGCCAGCCGCACGCCGCGGCAGCGGCCGCCGGTGTCAAACTCCAGACCAGAAACCCGCGTGGAGGTGCGAACATCGGCGCAGGGCAGCCGGTCGTATAACTGGCTCAACGGGCAGATCGGCGTTCCAAACGCATAGCCGCCGGAGTTGGCCAGCAGCGAATCAAAAAACACCGCGATCGCATACGCCGTGCTCACGTCACGGGTATTTTCGTTGAGCCCGCTGATCAACACCGGATCATAGAGCTTATGGATGAGCGACGCCGGCTGATGATGCTCGTCGAGCCATCGCCCAAACGGAACATCCTCCAGGCGTTTTCGTCCGTCGCGGCCCAGCCGCATCATTGCCAGCATGGCTCGGGACATCGCAACTCTCTCCCCCCAAGTG
>Ga0302326_10033544_pt1 | contig 10197 bp, 10 predicted proteins | sample Palsa_T0_3_FD_202264 | JGI IMG/M metagenome (GOLD analysis project Ga0302326, IMG submission 202264) | Peat permafrost microbial communities from Stordalen Mire near Abisko, Sweden - Palsa_T0_3 | ecosystem: Environmental > Terrestrial > Soil > Palsa > Peat permafrost | place: Sweden: Abisko... | reverse complement strand
GCCCCGCGCCCCCGCCGCCCCCCCCCCCCCGGGGGGGGGGGGGCCCCCCCGCCCCCCACGGGGCCCCCCGCGACTGCGGGTACCGCGGATCAGGTGAAGCCGACGTTCAGGACGAAGTGCCCGAGGCGCAGGTTCAGTTCCCCGCCGCCGGCCCAGTGCACGATGAACGCCAGGAGGATGATGACAAGTATCGCCACCACCAGCCAGAAGAAAAACACCACAATGCCGGGAATCGAGTATCCGGCAACCGATCTCACTCTTGCCACGGCCCCCGGCTACCCGGGGTGCTACGACTTATTCCAAGACGTGATGGAGAGCGGCTTATGCGTGCGGTCCTGATGACGGCAGTGGGCGGCCCCGAGGTGCTCCAGGTCGCCGACCTGCCGGAACCGGAGATCACGGGGGAGCACGACGTCAAGCTGCGGCTGCGGGCCGCGGGCATCAACCCGGTCGACTACAAGCTGCGCTCGCACGGGACCATCGGGGGATCGGTTCCCGCGGTCCTCGGCATCGACGGCGCGGGCGTGGTCCACGACACCGTCGGCGGCAAGACGTTCACGGCCTGCTTCTCGCTCGTCCGCCCGTACGGCGACCTCGTCTCCAACGTGGAGAGCCTGTGGGAGGACGAGGCGATCACGACCATGCACGACCGGAACCTGCGGGTCTCGTTCACCTGGATGCCGGCCCCCCAGGTATTCGGCTGGCAGCAGGCCCGCGAGCGCCAGCGCGGCATCCTCGAGCAGGCCGCGGCCTACTTCGACGCGGGCGAGCTCCGGGTCCAGGTCGGCGCCGCCTTCCCGCTCGAGCAGGCCGCCGACGCCCACCGCGCCCTCGAGGCGGGCCAGGTCCTCGGCAAGGCCGTCCTCACGATGGACGCCTAACCCCAAGCCTGGTCAGTCAAGGCAGATCAAAACCATTCTGTCGAACGGGCCCGGCCGACTCCGTGCTGCTCTGCATCCTGTCGATGGCGTGGTCGACAGAAGTCGCCCGGTCACGAAGATGCTGTCCTCCCGTCCGCGGCCCGGAGGACATGAATCGGCCGGGACGCGGCTCGCCCTGACTTTCTGAAGGCGCAACCCGGATGGTGGCGTTTGCTAACAGATTAGATGGTGGCTAATCTGTTAGTGACCGTTTGAAGGGGATGCCATGTCGTCATTTAGCCCTGGAGCCGATCAGATCGAGGCTCGCGAGCAGTTGGAAGGCGTCGTCGAGGAGACGCTGGCCAGGCTTTCGTCCGGCCAGCTACCTGATGCCATAGAGCGCGAGAAGATTGACTTCAAGGAAGAGGCCGGAAGGCGTGGCCCAGCAGGGACCCTTAACGTAGGCAGCCCTCACAACGAGGACGCGGCCCGGCATCTGGCCAACGAGGTCGCCTGCATGGCGAATACGCCTGGCGGGGGTGCGATCGTGGTCGGCGTCGAAGACCGGAGCGGGATGTTGCTCGGCGCGGCGCTTGACGCGGAGTGGCTCCGCCATCGGGTGTATGAGTACGTCGGTGTTGCTCCGGCCGTAGCAGAAAGGGTCGTCCAGGGGATACGCATCCTGGTGCTTTACATCGCGCAAGCGAGTGAGCCGATAGAGGACGTTAGCGGACGTATCAGGTGGCGCACAGGGGGTCACTGCACCCCGGTTGACCGCGCTGAATGGTGGCTTAGCCGTCAGCTCTACGCAGGCTATGACCAGATGGCCGTAGCCACGCGGCGCACCGAGGCGGACGTGGCGCCTGGCGCGGTGGTCGCTGCCCAGCGCTACCTGGCATCTTGGGCCAGGGAACGAGGAACGGATGCGGACAGCGCCAACATCAACGGACAGAGCCCCCGAGAGCTGCTCACCGCCCTGGGAGCGCTTTATCCGGACGGGCGGCTCAGCGGCGCTGGCGCTCTGATGTTCTGCCCGTCTGATCGCACGTACATCGCACTGTCTGTTCTAGACGTCGAGGGCGGCGAACTACTCGCTTCACCTAGGGATTTGGCCGGGCTCAGTTTGCTGGAGCAGATCGAGTGGGCTGACGGGAGGCTGGATACCCTGAATACATCCTTGCGTGTCACGGGAGAACCTGGGTTCGCCCGGCCGTCGGTACGGAGGCTCCCTCCGGGTGCGGTCCGGGAAGCGGTGCTCAACGGGGTCGTGCACCGGGATTGGATGCAGCACGATCCGGTGGAAGTCACCTGGACAGATGAGGATTCGGCCCTGCAAGTCATCAGCCCTGGCGGCTTCACCGGTGGAGTCACCGCGGCGAACGTGCTGACTCAGCGGCACGCCCGTTACCCCGCGCTGGCCGACCTATGCCGGGCCCTGCACCTAGTGGAAAAGCAGGGGCTGGGCGTGGACCGGATGTACCGGGACATGGTGGTGCTCGGGCATCGGCCGCCCCTAATCATCGAAGAGCCGGGCCCGAGAGTGCGCACGCGACTCGCGGGTGGCCCTCCGGTCGTGCCAGTGGTGAATCTTATGTCGACCGTGCGGCCGGAACTCCGTCAGCGCGACGTACGCGTGGCTCTTATCGTCCACACCCTGCTCCATCAGTCGTTCACCACTGCAAGCAGGCTTACAGGGATCCTGCAACGGGAAATCCCGGAAGTCGAAGAGGCTCTGGACACGGCGGCGGACTGCCTGGCTGGTTCCGAGCCGCTGATCGTGCGGTACAAGGACGTATGGACGCTGAGCTGGGACGCCGTATCTGCGGCGAAGCGCAGGAGCGACTATGAGGAGCTTCACCGGCGGGGCGTGTTGACATATGTCAGGCCTGACCTGAACGTTGCTGCGGCTATCGTCGGTGATTGGCTGACAGACCACGACCGCTATACGTCGGGTGATCACGCCACCCTGACCGGTTTGACCTACACCGGTGCGCGCGGACAATTGGAGCGGCTGGAGCAAGTCGGGTTGCTGATCCGCGGATCAGGGAGCGGTCGCAGTGCCCATTTCATAGCTGGGCCCGCCTTGCATGACCAGCAGCGAATGGCGCGTCTCGGCCAGTAGGCACTTCAGCAACTGCGTCACCGGCTGCCACGGACCACCCCATAACCCAACCCGACGCCTTACTCCCGCCCCTCGGTCACGGGCGCGCGTACAGCCGCGCCAGGCCCGCCGCCGCGTCCATCATCCGCGCCCGCAGGCTCTCCGGCGCCAGCACCTCCACCTCGGCCCCCAGCCCGAGGAAGGACGACTGCGCGTGCGGCAGCGACTCGATCGGGACGACCGCGGTGACCCAGCCGCTCTCGTCCGGCACCGCGGTCGCGTCGACGGCCGCCGTCACCGCCTGGCTGAGCAGATCGCGCGCCCGGTCCCGGCCGTCCGGCGACAGCCGGATCGTCGCCTCGCCCTGCTGCAGCCCTTCGCGGAACCGCACGATGTGCGCGGCCCAGTACGAGGGCAGGCTGAACCCGGCCAGCCGCTCGAACCCCTCCTCCAGCGCGGTCAGGCTCAGCACCTGGCTGATCCGGTACGTCCGCAGCGCCCCGTCGCAGCGGGCCACCACGTACCACTTGCCGCCCTTGAGCACGATGCCGTGCGGCTCCAGGATCCGCGTCACGTCGGTCGGCGCGACCCAGCGGCGGTAGCGGACCTCGATCCGCCGCTGGTTCCAGACCGCGTCGGCGATCGCGTCGAGGTGCGGCGACGAGTCGCCGTCGTGATACCAGCCGGGCGCGTCGAGGAAGAACCGCTCGGCGATCCTGGCCGACCGCTCGCGCAGCTCCGGCGGCAGCGCCGCGTCCAGCTTGAGCTGGGCGGTGGCCAGCACCGTGCCCAGGCCGAGCTCGGCCGCCGCGCCCGGCATCCCGGCGAACTGCAGCGCCTCCGCCTCGGCGGCGGTCAGCCCGGTCAGCCGGGTCCGGTAGCCGCCGAGCAGCTGGTACCCGCCGGCCGGGCCGGCGTCGCCGTAGATCGGCACGCCCGCCTCGCTCAGCGACTCGACGTCACGGTAGATCGTCCGCACCGACACCTCGAGCTCGGCCGCGAGCTGAGGCGCGGTCAGCCGCCCGCGGGTCTGCAGCAGCAGCAGAATGGAAACAAGCCGGCTCGCGCGCATAACCCTGACAATATGTGTCAGGTTCGTCTGCGCCGTCCGAGCTGCGATGCTGGGCGGAGAGGCCACCGTTCGTTCAGACGGCGGCGATGGGCTGTCCGTAGTCGTACACTCACACTGTGGCGCATGCCGCGACGACCCGCAGGGCGGAGGCCGATGATGGCGAAAAGCCAGGCTGCTCTGCTGAGCCGACTGGCGCTGGCGGTGGCCAGCGAGCCGGAATCATCTCCGCTGACGCTGCGAGTCTGCCGCGCCACGCGGGACCTGCTTGGTGCTGAAGGGGCGTCCATCACGCTGGAGAACTCAACGCCGAACCGAGTCACGCTGTGCGCGACCGACGAGCCCGCCGGCCTGCTGGAGAACCTGCAGGACGTGCTGGGCGAGGGACCGTGTCGTGATGCCTTCGACCTCGGCGAGCCGGTGGAGACGGCGCTTGACCTGCCAGCCACGGGGCGGTGGCCGCAATTCATCCCCGCAGCCGAGGGGGTCATCGGCGGCGACGGGGTCCTGTGGTCCATCCCCATGCACGCCGGCGGAGACGTCATCGGGGCAGTCAGCATGTACCGGCGGCTGCCCGGGCCTCTGGTCGAGCCGCTCGATGCCGCCCAGTTCCTGGCCGACGCGGCGGCGGCCGCGCTGATTCGCGACCCGCTGGCATTCGCCGCCCACACGACCTCGGCCGAATCCGTCGGCTGGTCATCCCGGGCCCAGATCCATCAGGCGACCGGAATGCTGGCCAGCAGGCTCCACATCAGCGTCGAAGACGCCTTCGCGCTCCTGCGGTCGCATGCTTTCACCGCAGGTATCGAACTGGCCGGTGTCGCGGCCGCCGTGGTGGAGCGCAGACTTGACCTTTCCTGTGAGTAGCCGCCGCGCCATGAGATTGGCATCACCGTGCTGACCGTGGCGAACGCGCTGGCGGCGGCCATCGCGTCGGTGATCCGTGATCATGACATGATCGGCACGCTGAGCCAGTTGTGCGACGACTGCTCTGACGTCATGGGCGCGACCGCGGTCGGGATCATGCTGAGCGACGGCAACGCGCCACTGGAGATGATGGCGGCGTCGAACCACCGGGCCACCGATATTGAACTCTATGAGATCCAGGCTGACCAGGGGCCTTGCATCGAGGCGGCCAGGACCGGGGCATCGGTCAACGTCGGCTCGGCCGACGGTATCATCGCGCGCTGGCCGGAGTTCGGCCCCCGGGCGGTAGCTGCGGGCTTCCTCGGCGCCGCAGCCTGCCCGCTGCGCTGGCGCGGCGACGTCATCGGCGCCATCAACGTCTTCCTGCCACGGGCGCGCGCCCTGAGTGACGATGAGCAACGCGTGGTGCAAGCCTTTGCCGACGTCGCCGCGATCGCCATCATCCACGCGGACCTGCCGCCGGTCCAGGACCTCGCCCGTATCACCCGTCGCGCGCTGGACGCCAGGACCGTCCTCGAGCAGGCCAAAGGCGTAATTGCTGACCAGACCGGCCTCGACATGGCCGCCTCGTTCGACCACCTCCGCGCTCTCGCCGACCAACGTGGCCAGCCGCTCGAGACAGTCGTCCGGGACCTCGTAAGCTCCACTACCCGCCCGGCGCCCCGACCTCCGGCTGGGGACTGAGCTCACGGCGTCGGGTACCGCTGACTTAACCGCCGGGAGAACGGTCACGAAACGACGGCAGCCGCGGAGGCTGGCCGCTGATGCCCATCACGAGGCCTGCGGCCACGTCGCGGAGCTTGACGTTTCTGCGCTGAGATGCTCGTCGCAAGATATCGAAGGCCTCATCAGAGGTACACCGCTGTTGGGCCATGACGATGCCGATCGCCTGGTCGATAACGGCGCGCGCGCCGAGCGCGGACCGCATATCCCTGACCTGGCGTGCCTGCCCGGCCCGGCTGGCAGCCAGCGCGAGCACGCCGGACACGACCTCCGCGATACCGCGTGCCCAGCGGAGCCGGGTTTCCCCGAACGCACCGGCGCCCGGCGCGTAGAGGTTCAGCGCTCCGACCTGCCTGTCGCCGAAGGTCAAGGGCACCGACAGCGACGACCCGACCCCCGCGGCGGTGGCGCGAGCCCCGAACTCGGCCCACTGACCACGCTGCCCGGTGTCCTCGACACTGGCGACCTGCCCGGTGCGCATTGCGCTCTGGCACGGCCCGTCCAGGATTACCTGCTGGATCTTTTCCACCCGGGCGGCCAACTCGTCACTGCAGGCGATCGCCGAAGGGAGCCCGCCGACGCGCAGTACGATTCCGCACGAGGCCCCGCCGCTCCCTTGCAGCCCAGCCGCCAGCACCGCGAGTTCCGCCAGCAGCTCGTTGATGCCGAGGGATTCTATCGTCGTTGACGCCGCGGTCATTTCCCAAAGACCCTCAGGCGGGGTCGGGCACATGATCAACTCCTTAGCCAAGTAACTGACCAGCCGAGATTTTTCACCCGTCGAGATTATGCCTCGTGCGAGCGGCCAACGCACGATCTTCATCTCACGGGAAGAAACTGGTCGGAGTCAAGTTGCAAGCAAGACGCCAGTTCAGGGCGTGGGCCAGGATTCCTGTCCTGTTGCTTCTGTTATTTTCGCGGACCATAACGTCCAACTTGTAAACCGGACGGATTTTTGGCCGCCTTGACCCTATATGTCCAATGCAAATAGAACTGGCGGCGGCCGCGTCCATCACCTATGCTGATGATCACTTCCGTCAACGACGGACGTCACTTCATCCCTCTATGATGGGCACCACATCGGCTTGGGCAGTCAGGCGCGATTCTCCTGGTTATCCTTAAGGCCAGATAATGTCCTACATCTCGGCATGCAAGACCTCCCTCGCGGTCGTCGCGCGCCAGGCTCCCGGCGGCCGTACGACGCAGATCATCGTTCTGGTGAAGGGGGAGGTGGACGTGGCGACGTCTGCCCACCTCGCTGCCGCCATCACGCGGGTGGTGGAAACGCAAGCGAGGGGCAAGGCCGACCTGGTGATAGACCTCACCCATCTGCGCTTCATCGACGTCAGCGGCATCAACGTCCTCATGCGGGCGGCACGCCAGGCTCGCGCCTGCGGCGGCACCCTGGTACTGCGGTCACCGAACCGCGCCGTCCGCCGCCTGCTCGACGTGCTTCGCCTGGACGCGGAACTGGCGGTCGAATGAGCGCTGGCGTGGCCGCCGGCGACGTCACGTCGAACCAGCAGGCTCGCGCGTAACCCTGACAGTAGATGTCAGGGTTGGGCCCTAGCGTCGGGGCATGACATCCACAGAGAATCAGAACCGCCGTGCGGCGGGCGAGAACGGCGCGGGCGACTTCGACTTCCTGGTCGGCGAGTGGGACGGCATCCAGCGCCGCCGGAAGGCGTGGCTGGCCGACTGCGACGAGTGGTACGAGATGAAGTCGGTCACCCGCTGCTGGTCGGTCTTCGGCGGGTCCGGCAACATTGACGAGGTGCACTTCCCCGGGCAGGGCTTCACCGGGCTCACGGTCCGGCTCAGGGACGTGGCGACCGGCGACTGGTCGATCTTCTGGGCCAACAGCCGCGACGGGATCCTCGGGGTGCCGCCGGTCACCGGCCGCTTCGACAACGGCGTCGGCCTGTTCTACGCCGACGAGGTGCTCGACGGCCGGGCGATCCGGGTGCGCTTCACCTGGTCGCACATCACCGCGGACGCCGCCCGCTGGGAGCAGGCGTTCTCGCCCGACGGCGGGGAAACCTGGGAAGCCAACTGGACGGCGGAGTTCACCCGCCGGCCGGCCGCCGGCCGCCAGTCAGCGCGGTTGACAAGCGAAGGCGCGGCGGGGAAACTCACAGCAACCTAATTATTTGAAAGCTACTCTCGCAGAGTGAAAGTAGCGTGCTGAACGTGGAGCTGACGATGGAACGGACCGTGTTCACCGGCGGGGCGGTGTTCGACGCGAGCGGCGCCGACCCGGTCCCGGGAGAGGTGATCGTCGAGGGCGATCGCATCGTCGAGGTCCGCTCCGGCTGGCGCGAGGGTCACGGGACGGCGCGGGTGGTGAACATCGCCGGCCGCACGATCATGCCCGGGCTGATCGAGTCGCACGCGCACCTGACCTTCCCGTCGGCGGTGGGTCACATCGACCCCTCGTTCAACCCGCCGCTCGACGTCAGCTTCTTCCACCACATCGAGGGCATGGAGGCGGAGCTCGCCCGGGCCGAGCGCAACGCCGCGATCCTGCTCGACGCGGGCTTCACCTCGGCCTACTCGGCCGGCTCGCTGCTGCCGATGCCGGTCGAGGTGATCCTGCGCGACAAGATCAAGGCCGGGGCCGTCCGCGGGCCCCGGCTGCGCGCCGCCAGCGCGGAGCGGGATAACCACCCGCTCCGCCCCGACGGCCACTTCGTCGCCGACTGGCAAGGCCCCGACGCCTGCCGTCAGTACGTCGTCGAGAACGCCGCCCAGGGCTTCGACAGCGTGAAGTTCCTGCTCAGCAACGACGACGTCTTCGTCGAGGGCGGCTCGCAGATCACCCAGTACAGCTGGGAAGAAGCGCAGGCGGCGGGCGAGCAGGCGCGCGAGTCCGGCGTCTGGCTGAACTGCCACGCGCAGTCGGCCGAGTCGGTCAAGCTCGCCGTGCGAGCCGGCTTCCGGTCCATCTACCACTGCACCTACGCCGACGAGGAGGCGCTCGACCTGCTCGAGTCGGTCAAGGACGAGGTCTTCGTCTCGCCCGCCCCCGGCATCATCTACGCCAACGTGCACGAGGGCGCGGAGTACGGGATCGACCGGGCGGCGGCGGAGAAGATGGGATCGGTCGCCGCGCTCGAGGCGATGACCGAGATCTACCCCGAGATCCGCCGGCGCGGCATCCGCGCGCTGCCCGGCGGCGACTACGGGTTCCCCAACAACCCGATCGGCCGCAACGCGCGCGACCTGCAGCTCTTCGTCGACCTGCTCGGCTACACACCGGTCGAGGCGCTGACCGCCGCCACCCGGCTGGGCGGCCAGCTGATGGGCATGGGCGACGAGCTCGGGCTGCTCGCCCCCGGCTACCTGGCCGACCTGCTGGTGGTGCGGGGCAACCCGGCCGAGGACGTCACCCTGCTGCAGGACGCGGCCAACATCGAGTGGATCGTGCAGGCCGGCCGCACTCACAAGCAGCCCGAGCCGCACCAATAGGGGTTGCCCAGCCTCCAGATCGGCCGGACGTCGACCCACCGTCCTCGTCGTCACCACGCGCAACAAGCCGGATGGCCATCGGCGTCAGCGTGGGAACTTCGGGTCGCGGGCTGCCCCCACCCGCACACGATGACCCCGCGGCCGGAAAACGCGCACCTCAAATGCACACGATCACGACCTCCGCCCAGGGCGGCTCGCCGACCTCCGCCCCGGCCGCCTCACAAACCGCCGGTGACCTCGCGCGCGAACGCGACCACGGCGTCGTAGAGCGGGGTCAAGTCGGCGACGCCGGCCCACATGTGGCCGGCCCCGTCGACCGCCTCCAGGCGGACCTCAACCCCGGCCTCGGCCAGCGCCGCCGCCAGCGCCTCGCTCTGCCGGAACGGCACCGCCCGGTCGGCCGTGCCGTGCGCGATCAGGAACGGCGGCGCCCCGGCCCGGACGTGGCTGATCGGGCTGGCCGCGCGGGCGAGCTCGGGCACCTCGGCCACCGGGGCCCCGAGCAGCCGCGCCTCGCGGGTGTCGAGCGGGTCCTCGGTCAGCGCGCCCGCCGCCCCGACCTGCACGTCCAGCGCGGCCAGGTCGGCCGGCCCGTACCAGTCGACGACCCCGCGCACCCGCCGCCCCGGCGACCGGAGCCCGAGCAGGGCGGCCAGGTGCGCCCCGGCCGATTCGCCCCACAGCACGATCCGGCCGGCGTCGAAGCCGTACTCCTCGGCCCGCCCCGCCAGCCACTCGACCGCCGCCGACACGTCCTCGAGCTGGGCCGGGAAGCGCGCCTCGCCGCTGAGCCGGTAGTCGACCGAGGCGACCGCGAACCCCTCGGCCGCCAGCCGCGCCAGCGGCCCGGGCCGCCACCCGGCGAAGCTGGGGCTGACCATCGAGCGGTCGCCGCGCACCCAGCCGCCGCCGTGCACGAACACGACCAGCGCAGGAGCCGGGTCCGCGACGGCGGCCGGCCGGTACAGGTCGAGCAGCAGCGGGCGGAACCCGATCGGGGCGGCGTAGGCCAGGCCGCCGAGGAACCGCACGTCGTCAGCGGGGGAGGG
>Ga0302326_10033541_pt1 | contig 10198 bp, 8 predicted proteins | sample Palsa_T0_3_FD_202264 | JGI IMG/M metagenome (GOLD analysis project Ga0302326, IMG submission 202264) | Peat permafrost microbial communities from Stordalen Mire near Abisko, Sweden - Palsa_T0_3 | ecosystem: Environmental > Terrestrial > Soil > Palsa > Peat permafrost | place: Sweden: Abisko... | reverse complement strand
TGGAAGTCGAGCCATTTATCGGTCACGCCGCCGTTTCCCGCCACGCCGACCAAAATAACGGGGAGGAAAAACTGGCGGCCTTCGGCAATGGAGGCCGTCTTTTATTTTGGCCAAACGCCAAATCCGAACTTCAAGCCGCAACCACTTCGACACGGGGAGAAAATCCAAGTTTTTGAAGAAGTTCTGCGCAATCATCCCACGTAAGACCAAAAGCACGCACATCGGCGACACCGAGGCGGGCAGTGACCGATGAAAGCGTCTTGACATCACGATCGGCGAACTCGCCGTCCATCAAGGCGTTTTCCGCCCAATCCGCCAACTGCGCCGGCGTAATCTCGTGATGGAGATACGCGGCGATCTTGTCAGCGACGGTTTGTTTTGTGATCGTCATGGCTGCATCCTACACTTTCTTATGGCCTTTATCCACAGGGAATTTTTCATGCGTCTCCGCCAATTTTCCTTGGTCGTCATAAACCTCCTGCCAGAAACGCACCGTGGATTCGTCCGCGTCCACTTCTTTCCAGTAACGCGCCAGCCAGCCGGTAACGCCGTCCGCCGCCGGGCAAATCTTCCCAACGTCCGAACTTCTTTTCATTTTGTAAGCGCGTGCTCATCAGGCGGTGTCCGTGACGAAAGCGGAACAGAAATTTCCGGACGGCTCAATTCTAATTAATTCCTTCTCCGCGCCGGGGAGAAAGCGGCCGATTGCCGGATGAGATGTCGAAATTATCCCAATGCGTGCTGAATCCGCCGGAGCAGACGCGCCTCATTTTGGGGATTGCTGGTGGCTCGATGCATGGTGGTCCACCGCAAGGTTTGTTCCCAGATACGGAGGACACGCCAGTTGTCCCGCGGCAAGTTTCGGGTAACAAGCCGGTCGCGGGCTTGATTGCCGGAAATCTTTTTGCGCCAGAACGCCGCGTTGCCCTTGGGTTTGGTTCCATGCTGGGGACAACCATGCCAGAAACAGCCGTCCACGAAAACGGCGAGCTTGAGCTTTAGAAAAACGTAGTCCGGGCGAACTTTCAATCCCTCGCCGCGCCGGGGTGAGGTGACGATTTGAACGTGCCTCCGCCAGCCGGTGATTTTGTGCCGGCGAAAGAACTTGGCCAGCGCGACCTCCGGGTCCTTGTTCCCCCCGCGAATGGATGCGCGACATCACCTCCGAACGCTTGGATTTGGAAAAGACATCGGCCATAGACACTCATTTCACGAATGAACCCGGATCCAATTAGTGCAAATTGGTGCAATTCGTGTCCCGCTTCGCCTTGGTGAAAACATCAGGCATGAGTTACGCGACCCCGCCCGCGGGCATCACGACCCGGTGCGGGTGCCGGAAAAATGGCACACCACATCCGATGGGCGAGAGTGGCGTCGGGCCCACCCCGTTCGCGGCGGAGAGGAAGGCTCAATCCAGCGTCTGGCGGTAGCGTTTGACGCCGAGGGCCAGCATCACGACGAGGAACACCGCGATGGGCCACAGGTCGGGCGCGATCTCGGCCAGCCCGTTGCCCTTCAGCAGAATCCCGCGCACGACGCGCAGGAAATGCGTCAGCGGCAGACATTCGCCGATATCCTGCGCCCAGCTCGGCATCCCCCGGAACGGGAACATGTAGCCGGACAGCAGCAGCGACGGCAGGAAATAGAAAAACGCCATCTGCATCGCCTGCAACTGGTTTTTGGCGACGGTCGAGAAGGTGATGCCGACCGCAAGGTTCGCCACGATGAAGAGCAGCACCATCACCAGCAGCAGCGGCACGCTGCCGATCATCGGCACGTCGAACAAAAATTTCGCCGCGACCAGAATCAGCGTGACCTGCACATAGCCGACGCCGATGTAGGGCACGATCTTGCCGATGAGCACCTCGCCGGGGCGCACGGGCGTGGAGAGCAGGTTTTCCATCGTGCCGCGCTCGCGTTCGCGGGTGATGGCCAGCGCGGTGATCATCACCATCGTCATCGTCAGCATCACGCCCATGAGGCCGGGCACGATGTTATACTGCGTGATGTTCTCGGGATTGTAACGCTGCTGGACGACGAGGTTGAACGGCGGGGCGGCGCCGTTCAGGTGCGCCAGCGTCCCGTAAAGGTCGCGGGTCAGCACGGTGGGCGTGAGCGAATTCATCGCCGCGATGGCGTAACCGACAGCGGTCGGGTCGGTGGCGTCGGCTTCGAGGAGCAAATCCGGTTTCTCGCCGCGCAGCAGTTTGCGCGAGAAGTCCACGGGGATGGTCACGGCGAACTGGACGGTGTTCTGGGCGAGCAGGGTGTTGATCTCCGCCTCGTTCCTCGGCTCGCGCGTGATGTCGAAGTAGCTGCTGTTGCGCATGCCCCAGACGATGCTGCGCGCGAAAACGCTGTTGTCCTGCGAATAGACGGCGGTGGGCAGGTGCTTGGGATCAGAGTTGATGGCGTAGCCGAAGAGGATGAGCTGGAGCATCGGCACGCCGATCATCATGCCGAAGGTCATGCGGTCGCGGCGCATCTGGATGAATTCCTTGCGGACCATCGCGCAAAACCGGCGCCAGTTGAAGGTGTGGAGCTTCATGATGGAAATGCGGGTGAACTGCCGGCGGACGGAAACGATGCAGACCTCCGGTTAATTCGTTTCCCCTCACCCCGGCCCTCTCCCGCGGGGAGAGGGGGAAACATTCCCCGTGTCCCGGAACGACAATGCGCCGGATTTATCGAACGGTCATCCGCGCCATTTGCAAGTGCCGAAAGCTGTCCCCGCTCCCAACGGGAGAAGGCAACGGTGAGGGGTAATGCGTTCGTGTGAAATGAAGTGGTTACAATGATTGTTCTATATGAAATAAAATTCGTAAGCCGAACCTGCGATTCCGTTCGCAGTAGCCTACTGGCACTGGCGCGACTGGCAACGGTCGGGTCAGAAGCTGCCGGGACAACATGCTTCCATCGTAAAGATGAGGAAACCGCCGCGAGGTGGTTTCTGCGACTGCGAGCGTTAATGCGGTCGGAAGGACAGGCTGGATGAAACACCCAACACAAGTGAACTGCTGTGGGCATCGTCATACTCAAAGAGCCAAAAACGCTGACAGGCTCTGGCCAAAAGGCGCGCAGTTGGTTGCTCCTGCGGACGCAGGGAGCACGCGGACAGACACAACTGCCGGTGTGTGAAGCAGGGGTTAATTCATTCGTGTCATTGCAATCAAACATGATAAACCCGACATTCCGCCTTCGAGTGGAGGCAGGCGCGTCCGCAAGGAGCGCTGATGGGGTGGCGGGCAAGGGATGCTGGAAAAAGCGAACGCCGTTCTGTAATGGAACGGATAGGAGTTGCAACATCACTCCACCGTGCAAACGGGCAGACTTCCAGCGGGTCGTTCGTGGCGAGAGAACTCGCAGAACCTTCGCAGGAGGAGACGGCAAATGAACGCAGAGCAATCCGCGTGTGCGTCCTCCGGCAGCGTCACCACTTGGGAACAGCTTGACTGGACTCAATGTCAACGACACGTCAGAAGGCTGCAAGCGCGTATCGTCAAGGCAACACAGGAAAAGCGTTGGGGCAAAGTCAAAGCTTTGCAACGGCTGCTGACCTGCTCGTTTTCCGGCAAAGCCTTGTCCGTGAAACGAGTGACTGACAATCAAGGCAAACGCACGCCGGGAGTGGACGGTAAGATATGGAGCACTCCGGCGGCGAAACACAAAGCACTGGGCTTGTTGAAGCGGCGCGGGTATCAACCGCAACCGCTGCGACGAGTCCACATTCCGAAAGCCAATGGGAAGTTGCGACCGCTGGGCATCCCGACGATGACAGACCGCGCCATGCAGGCATTGCATCTGCTGGCGTTGCTGCCCGTCGCCGAGACCACGGCGGACAAAAACTCCTACGGCTTCCGGCCTGAACGCTGTCCGGCGGATGCCATTGGACACTGCTTCCTCGCGTTGCGGGGCGGCGGTAACGCCCATGCCGAGTGGGTGCTGGAAGGAGACATTCGTGGATGTTTTGACAACATCAATCACGAATGGAGGCTCCGGCACATTCCCACTGACAAGGTCGTGCTGCGTCAATGGCTCAAGGCGGGCTTCATGGAAAATCGAACCCTGTTTCCCACCGAGGCAGGCACGCCACAGGGCGGGATTATCTCGCCCACGCTGGCGAACCTGACATTGGACGGATTGGAAACACTCCTGAAACAACGCTTCCCCAAGAAGCGCGTGGAGGGAAAAATCACTAATCCCAAGATACACCTCATTCGGTATGCGGATGACTTCATCATCACCGGCGCGACCAAGGACATGCTGGAAAACGAAGTCAGGCCGCTGGTCGAGCAGTTTCTGCGCGACCGGGGCTTGCAGCTCTCGCCAGAGAAAACCTGCATCACGCACATCGAGCAAGGGTTCGACTTCCTCGGACAGAACCTCCGTAAGTTTGACGGCAAGCTGATTATCCGGCCTTCCAAAAAGAACACGCATAGCTTTTTGGAAAAGGTGCGGAAGCTGGTGCGTCAAAATCGCGGAGCCAGTCAGGAAAACTTGATCGTTCAACTCAACCCGGTCATCCGTGGCTGGGTGAACTACCATCGCCACATCGTGGCGTTGCAGACCTTCAAGAAAGTGGAAAATGCTATGTGGCAAACCCTCTGGCAATGGGCCAAACGCAGACATCCCGGCAAACCGCGCCGCTGGATCGTCAGTAAATACTGGCGGTTTGGCGGACGACGCGCCTGGGACTTTGCGGCGGACACGGGCGAACGGACGCCGGCGGGGAAACCCGTCTGGTCGCGGTTGGTTTATCCGACCGAAACCAAAATCCGGCGTTACGTCAAGGTCCGGGCGGAGGCGAATCCGCTCGACCCGCAGTGGCACGACTACTTTGAAGACCGTGCGTTCTTCAAAAAGTTTGGCATTCATCGTCGAGAAGCTGGGTTGTCAAAGTCAGGTTGACCGGCTCCGCATTTTGCGGAGTCTCGTAACGGCTTGAGCCGGATGAAGGGATAACCTTCACGTCCGGTTAAGAGGGGAGGGAGCGGCGGCAACGCCGCTTCCTTACCCGACCGGGTTTTCACGAGAAATTGTCCTCCGCCGTGTCCATCAGGCTGATGAACACGTCCTCCAGCCCGGAACTTATCTGCGTCCAATGAAATTCGCCGCCCATGAACGGGTTCACGCTGGCGCGCAACTTTGCCGCATCGCGTCCGCTGACATGCAGCGCCGTGCCGAACGCGACGACCTGTTCCACGCCCGGCAGCCCGCGAATCTTTTCCGCGAGCGCGGCGAGATTTGCGCCCGTCACCTCCCACGTCGTCAACGCGGCGGTTTTCAAAACGTCAGCCACGGTGCCGATGGCGAGCAGGTTGCCGTAGGCGATGTAGGCGAGGCGATGGCAGCGTTCGGCCTCGTCCATGTAATGCGTGGTGATGAGCACGGTCAGACCGCCGGCGGCGAGCTGGTGGATTTCGTCCCAAAATTCGCGGCGCGCCTTGGGGTCAACGCCCGCCGTCGGTTCGTCGAGCAGCAGCAGTTGCGGCTCGTGAATCAGGCAGGCGGAAAGCGCGAGCCGCTGTTTCCAGCCGCCGGAAAGCGTGCCGGCGAGCTGTTTGCGCCGCGCCACCATGCCGAGACGTTCGAGGCTTTTTTCGACGGCGGCCTGACGCTGCGGAATTTCGTAAAGCCGGGCGATAAAATCCAGGTTCTCCTCGATGCTCAAATCCTCGTAGAACGAAAATTTCTGCGTCATGTAGCCGACGTGTTTTTTGATCTCGGCGCTTTGCGTGCGGAAATCGTAGCCGAGGCAGCCGCCCTCGCCGCCGTCCGGCTTGAGCAGACCGCAGAGCATTCGCAGGAAGGTGGTCTTGCCGCTGCCGTTCGGGCCGAGGAAGCCGTAAATCTCGCCGGGGCGGACCTGCATGGCGATGTGGTTGACGACGGTGCGCGCGCCGAATTTTTTCGTGACGTCGCGCACGTCAATTGCAAATTCAGTTGAAATCATTGTCTCCGTAAAATGTTGAATCGTTAAATCGTTGAATTGTAAAACTAGGAGAAACGCCGCATTGCTTCACAGTTTAACCATTTAACAAATCACGATTCATCGAATTGTCACGTCCACCGGCTGGCCGGGGCGAAGTTCCGCCGCGTCCGCCGGAGAAAATTTGGCCTCGATCATGAAGACCAGCCTGGCGCGGTTCTCGCGATTGTAGATGACCGGCGGCGTGAACTCGACCTGCGTGGAGATGTAACTGATGGTCGCGGAATACGGATGCGCGCCGCCATCGAAGCTGACGTTCACCATCTGGCCAGTCTTGATGTTGGGCAAAACTTCCTGCGGCACGAAGAAGCGCACCTTGAGATTTTCCGGCGGTAGCAAAACGATGACGGGATTTCCGGCCGCGACATATTCGTCCTGCCGATACAAGGTATCCTGCACGAACGCATCCGCGGGTGCGAACTGCTGTTTCTGGTCGAACGACCACTGCGCCTTGTCGAGAGCGGCCTGCTGCGATCCGACCGCGGCCTGCGCGGCGCGGACGGCATCCTCACGGCCGCCAAGTTTTCCGGTCGCCAGATCGGACGTCAACTGGTTCACCTGTGCCTGGTCCGCGTCGCGTTGCGCGCGCGCCGCGTCCAGTTCCTCCCTGGAGATCACGTTGGCGCCGCCAAGCTGCTCGCGCCGCGCAAAGTCGTCATTCGCCAGTTGCATATTCGCCCGCGCCTGCTGCAACTGCGCTTCGAGCGAGGCGATTTCCGTGGGCCGCCTGCCCTTCGTCAGGTCATCCAGCTGCGATTGGGACTGCGCGAGATTTTTCTCCGCCTGCCGGACGGCGCCGGCCTCGGACTCGCGTTCGAGCGTGAACAGCAACTGCCCGGACTTCACCCCGTCGCCGCGCGCGACGGCGAGATTGGTGAGAGCGCCGCCGAGCGGGGAGGCGACATAAACATACTCACCCTCGACGTAGCCCTGGAACCGGCGGGCGGAACCACCCGAGCAGCCGGCCAACCAGGCCGCCGCCAGCGCGAGCACCAGTAGAATTTGACATGTCTTCATCGCAACCGGTCTTTGCCGGGCCACTGAACAAGATTTTGGTTGACGTGTCAAACAAATGTTTGAATCTTATGTTTGAAACGTGAAGCTTAATTCACCAGCACCGCCGGACGACGCGACCCGCCACCAGCTTTTGGCGGCGGCGGGCGCGGTGTTTGCGGAGGCCGGTTTTCGCGACGCCACGGTGCGCGAGATCTGCCGGCGGGCAGGCGCGAACATCGCGGCGGTGAACTATCATTTCGGCGACAAGGAAAAGCTTTACCTGGAAGTGCTGCGCTACGCGCATGGCAAGGCGCTGGCAAAATATCCGCCGATGCTCGACCTGCCCGACGACGCGACGCCGGAGAAAAAATTACGGGCGTTCATCCATTCGCTGCTGCTGCGGATTTTTGACAAGGGCCCGACGGCGTGGCACGGCCGGCTGATGTCGCGCGAAATGATCGAGCCGACGGCCGCGCTGGATTCGCTGGTGGAGGAACGGATGCGCCCGATGGCCGCCCAGCTTTTTAAAATCGTCGCAGAAATCCTCGACTGTCCGGTCAACGACGAGCGCGTGCGGTTGTGCAGCCTGAGCGTGATCAGCCAGTGTGTGTTTTACAACCATTGCAGCCCGGTCGTGTCGCGGCTGTTCCCGAACAAGCTGCCGCAGGACGCCGCCAGCATCGGAAACCTGGCCGGCCACATCACCAACTTTTCGCTGGCGGCGATGAGACATCTGCCGGAACCCAGGACGACGAAATCCAAATGAAAAAAATTATTTTCGCATCATCCCCCGTGCTGCTGGCCATGGTCGTAAGCGCCGCCGCGCAGGACACCAATTCCGCGCCGGCAACCAACAACTGGCTGCTGGGGATCTACACGAACGCCGCCGTCGGCGACACCAACTCCGCGCCGGACTGGCTGACCCGGCCGCTGTCGCTGGCGGACTGCCTGAACATCGCGCTCGCACAGAACGCCACGATCCTGAAGGCGAAAAACGACCTCGAAGCGCAATACGGCGTGGTGGTGCAGACGCGGGCAATCGTGCTGCCGCAATTGACGGCCAGCGGCCAATACAAGGACACCGACCGGAATGCGATCGAGAATTTTCCGAACGCCCCCAGTTCGCCCGACCAAAACTGGAACGCCGGCGTGCAGATCGTCCAGTCCATTTACCAGGGCGGCAAGCTGCTGGCGGCCATCAAGGCGGCCAGGGTCACGAAGGAGCAGGCTCTGGCGCAATACCAGACCACGCTCGCGGACACGCTGCTCTCCGTGCGGCTGGCGTATTACGACATCCTGCTCGATGCCGAGCTGATCACCGTGAACGAGGCCTCGGTCAACCTGCTGCAAAAAGAGCTGGACGACCAGCAGCACCGGTATGACGCGGGCACCGTGCCGCATTTCAACGTGCTGCGCGCCAAGGTTTCCGTGGCCAACGCCCGCCCGCCTTTGATCCAGGCGCAGAACAATTACCGCATCGCCAAAAATGACCTGTCGAACCTGCTCGGCTACAACCTGCCGCGCGAAATCTGGGACAACATCCCGCTGAACCTCACGGACGGGCTGGACGCCGCGCCGTATCAGATCAACCTGCCCGACGCCCTCCAGCAGGCGCTGGAGAAACGCCCCGAACTGGTCGCGTTGCGCAAAACGGAGGAGTTGCAGGACCTCAACATCACCGACGCCTCGTCCGGCTACAAGCCGAACGTCGCGCTGTTCGCCGGCTACAACTGGTTCAACGCGCAGTTCACACCGCCCGTTGACCTAACCCACGACATCAACGGCTGGAACGCCGGTGCCGAGGTGAGCTGGGACATCTTCGACGGGATGCTGACGCACGGCAAGGTCGTCGAGGCCAAGGCGCAATACGAAAAATCGAAAACCGCCGTGGACGAGGAGACGCGCAACGTCGAACTGGAAGTGCGCACCGCCTATTCCGATTTTCTTGAGGCACAGGAAGTATTGGAATCGCAAAAAACCGTGACGGAAGAGGCCGAGGAATCCCTGCGCGAAGCCTACGCCCGCGCCAGCGCCGGCACCGGCACGCAGCTCGACGTGCTGGACGCCGAGAACTCGCTCACGCAGGCGCGCAGCACGCAGGTGCAGGCGCTGCACGATTACGACGCCGCGCGCGCGAAGTTTGAGCGGGCCATCGGCGCGGAAATCGTCCAAAACCAGAACGCGAAGCCGTGATTTGAGGTTGCGGCGGCGGCAGGATTCTAGGATTTTGTCGGCTCATGGCAAAAATTCAACGCGCCCTCATTTCGGTTTCAGACAAGGCCGGGCTGATCCCCTTCGCCCAGATTCTCGCACAGGCCGGGATTGAAATCATCTCCACCGGCGGCACCGCCAGGGCGTTGCGCGACGCCGGGCTCACCATCAAGGACATCAGCGAACACACGGGATTCCCCGAAATGCTCGACGGCCGCGTCAAGACGCTGCACCCGAAAGTCCACGGCGGACTGCTTTACATCCGTGGCAACGAAACTCACGAGGCCGCCGTCAAAGAGCACGGCATCATACCGATTGACCTGGTGGTCGTGAACCTTTATCCGTTCGAGGCCACGGTCGCCAAACCAGACGTGAGTTTGCACGACGCGATTGAGAACATTGACATCGGCGGCCCTTCGATGCTGCGCAGCGCGGCGAAAAATCATGAGAGCGTCACAGTCATCGTTGACCCGGCGGACTACGCGGAAGCGGCGAAACAAATTTCCGAGAACGGCAACACGACTTTGGAATTACGACAAAAATTGGCGGCAAAAGTTTTCCGGCGCACGGCGGCTTATGACATGGCTATCGCGGAACATTTACACAAGGAATTTTCTCCAGGCAAAAGTGGGTTACCGCCGACGCTGGCGTTTTCCGCACCGTTGGTGCAGCCGTTGCGCTACGGCGAGAATCCGCATCAGGCCGCCGGGCTTTACGGACGGTTCAACGAATTTTTCCAGCAACTGCATGGAAAAGAACTTTCATACAACAACATTCTGGATTTGACGGCGGCGGCCAGTTTGATCGCCGAATTTGAAAACGAATCGCCGACGCTGGCAATTCTCAAACACACGAATCCGTGCGGTGTCGGGCAGGCGGAAAATCTGCGCGCGGCGTGGGACAAGGCGTTCGTCACGGACAAGCAGGCGCCGTTCGGCGGCATCATCGCAGTGAACAAAACGCTGGACGGCGATTGCGCGGCGGCGATCGCGGAAATTTTCA
>Ga0302326_10033540_pt1 | contig 10198 bp, 7 predicted proteins | sample Palsa_T0_3_FD_202264 | JGI IMG/M metagenome (GOLD analysis project Ga0302326, IMG submission 202264) | Peat permafrost microbial communities from Stordalen Mire near Abisko, Sweden - Palsa_T0_3 | ecosystem: Environmental > Terrestrial > Soil > Palsa > Peat permafrost | place: Sweden: Abisko... | reverse complement strand
CCGTTCCGCGCCAGCTCTTTGGCGAACGCCGGATCGTCGGCTTCCTCGCCGGCGTGGAAGCGCAGGTTCTCCAGCAGCAGCACGTCGCCCGGCCGCAGCGCGGCCGCCGCCGACCTCGCCGTCTCGCCGACGCAGTCCTCGGCGAACGCCACCGGCGCGCCCAGCAGCTTCGCCAGCGGCGCCACCACCGGCGCCAGGCTCATGGAAGGCACGCGCCTGCCCTTCGGCCGGTCGAAATGGCTGATCAGGATGGTCTTGGCGCCGCCCGCGCGCAGCCGCCGGATCGTCGGCAAGGCCGCGGCCAGGCGGGTGTCGTCGGTGACCTCGCCGTCGGCCAGCGGCGCGTTGAAATCCACCCGCACCAGCACCCGCTTGCCGGCCACGTCGACGCCGTCCAGCGTGCGGAACCCCATCGGTGGATCGCCTCTCAGCCCAGCTTGGCCATGGCGAGGGCGACGTCGGCCATGCGGGTCGAGAAGCCCCATTCGTTGTCGTACCAGGCCAGCACCCGCACCAGGCCGCCGTCCACCACCTGGGTCTGGGGCAGGGCGGCGGTGGCGGACGCGGCGATGTGGTTCAGGTCCACCGACACCAGCGGGTCCTCGGTGACCGCGAGGATGCCGCGCAGCGCGCCGTGCGATGCGGCGTTCTTGAACGCCGCGTTGATCTCGTCGCGGGTGGTGGCGCGCCCCGGGACCACCTTCAGGTCGACCACCGAGACGTTGGGCGTCGGCACCCGGATGGAGCCGCCGTCGAGCTTGCCGGCCAGCTCCGGGATCACCAGCCCGATCGCCTTGGCCGCGCCGGTTGAGGTGGGGATCATCGACATGGCCGCCGCCCGGGCCCGGTAGAGGTCGTGGTGCAGCGTGTCCTGGGTCGGCTGGTCGCTGGTGTAGGCGTGGATGGTGGTCATGTAGCCGCGCTCGATGCCCACGCTCTCCAGCAGCACCTTGGCGACCGGCGCCAGGCAATTGGTGGTGCACGAGCCGTTGGAGACCACCAGGTCGGCGTCGGTCAGGGTGTCGTGGTTGACGCCGAAGACGATGGTCTTGTCGGCGCCGTCGCAGGGGGCCGAGACCAGCACCCGCTTCGCGCCCGCCGCCAGGTGCGCCCCCGCCAGGTCCTTCTTGGTGAAGAGACCGGTGCATTCCAGCGCGATATCGACCCCCAGGTCCTTGTGCGGCAGCTCCGCCGGGTCGCGGATGGCGGTGACCTTGATCTTGCCCAAGCCCACGTCGATGGTGTCGCCCTCGACGGTGACCAGGCCCGGGAAGCGGCCGTGCACCGAGTCGTAGCGCAGCAGGTGGGCGTTGGTCTCCACCGGGCCGAGGTCGTTGATCGCCACCACCTCGATGTCGCGCCTGGCGAACTCGATCATCGATCGCAGCACCAGCCGGCCGATGCGTCCAAATCCGTTGATGGCGACGCGCACGGGCATGCGGGACGGTTCCTTGCGGCAATTGAGCGTGGCGCGGGGTTTTGCGGTCGGGGACCGCGAAGTCAAGCCTCGGCGGCCTCTTGAGGGTTCGCCCATAGGCGTCGCCGACCGGCGTCGGCTAGTCTGGCGGCATGGGGGCGGGCGCAGCGCACGGCGGTGAAAGGCGGGCGGGCGCGAGGCTGGCGCTCGGCCTGCTGCTGCTCGCCGGCGTGGTCAACTACATCGATCGGGTCGCGCTCTCGCTGGCCAGTCCGCAGATCGCCGCCGAGCTGCACCTGCGGCCAAGCCGGACCGGCGTGCTGCTCTCGGCCTTCCTCTGGGCCTACGCGCTGGCCCAGGCGCCGGCGGGCGCCCTGGCCGATCGCGCGCCGCCGCGCCGGCTGCTGGGGGCCGCGATGCTGCTGTGGTCGGCGGCGCAGGCGGCGAGCGGGCTCGCCGTCGGCCTGCCGCAGCTGATCGCGGCGCGGCTCGCCCTCGGCCTCGGCGAATCGCCGCAGTTCCCGGTCGCGGCGCGGGTGACGCGCAGCTGGTTCGAACCTAAGCACCGGGGCCTGGCCACCGGCGTCTTCAACTCGGCCTCGACACTTGGCCCCGCCCTCGCGCCGCCCATCGTCACCGCCCTGATGCTGGGGTTCGGCTGGCGCGGCGCATTCGTGGCCACCGGACTTGCCGGCGCCGCAGTCGCGCTGGTCTGGTGGACGCTCTACCGCGATCCGCCGGCGACGCCCGGCGAAGCGGTCACGGCGGCGCCCAGCGTCGGCTGGTCGCGGCTGCTCCGATCGCCGACCCTCTGGGCCATGGCGGTCGGCAACTTCGGCTCCGGCTACGTCACCTGGTTCTACGCCGCCTGGCTGCCGTCCTACCTGGAGGCCGCTCGGCATCTGACCATGCTGCAGACCGGCTGGGCGGCCTCCATCCCCTACCTCTTCGGCTTCGTCGGCAGCCTCGGCGGCGGCTGGGCGTGCGACCGGCTGGCGCGGGCGGGGCTGTCGCCGATGGCGAGCCGCAAGGCGCCGCTGGTGTGCGGCCTCGCCCTCGGCGCGGGTTTCACCGGCCTCGCCCTCGCCGCGCCCGGCGCCGGCTGGGCGATCGCAGCGATCTCCGCGGCGCTGCTGTTCGCCAACGTGGCGACCGCCTCGATCTGGGCCCTGGCCGTGGTCGCCGCTCCGGAGCGCGCGGTGGGCCGGGTGGGGGCGATCCAGAACATCGGCGGCTTCCTCGGCGGTGCGGCCGCCCCGATCGTCACCGGGGTGCTCGTCGAAGCCACCGGCGCGTTCGCCGCGCCCCTGGCGGTGACCGCCGGCGCGGGTCTGGCGGGCGCGCTGGTCTACCTCGTCGGCGCGGTGCGGCCGATCCGGGCATGACCTGCCCGCCGGGCGCGGAAAGCATCCCAGCGCGCGACCGTTGCAAGGATGATCTAGGCTGGGCCGCCGCCAGCGCCTATCTTGGCTGGATGCGGCCCGGGGGGGACGCGCTCGTGATTGCCCTGTTTGCGATTTCAGCCGTAGGACGCCTCGCCCGTGCAACGTTTCATCTTCAGCGCCGCGCTCGCCGTGCTGCTCCTCCCCTGCGCAGGCGTCGCCGCGCCGATCCTGGTGCCGCCCCCGCCGACCATGTCGCTGGCCGACGGGGCGGCGATCGCCGCCGAGCTGGCGGCCGCGCCGGCCCAGGGCCTTGCCGCTCAGGATGTCAGCGGCGACGTCCCGGCCCTCGCCGATCCCGATCCGGCCGCTCGCCTCGCCGCCGACGGCCGGCTCAGCCGCGCCGCCATCGCCTTCGCCGGCGCCGAGCACGGCATGGACCTCGATCCCCGCGCGGTGGACCCCAACTTCGCCCTGCGGGCGCCGTTCAACGCGGCGGCCGAATTCTACCAGGCTCGGGCCAGCGGCCAGGTGGGCGCGTGGCTCGCCGCCCAGACCCGCCACGATGCGGCCTACGTCGAGCTGCTGGCCGCCCGCGACCGCTACGCGGGCCTGATCGCCGCCGGCGGCTGGGAGCCGATCCCGGCTGGCGCGCCGCTGAAGGTGGGCGCCCGGGACCCGCGCGTGCCGGCCCTGGTGACGCGCCTGGCGGCGGAGGGTTACGCGCCGGCCGCGCCCCCCGCGTCGCCCGCCTCGGCCCCGCCGCCGCCCAAGGACCCGTTGCTCTACGACGCCGCGCTCGCCGCCGCGGTGTCCGACTACCAGACCCACCACGCCATCGACCCCACCGGGGTGCTGGATGCCGCCACCCTCGCGGCCCTCAACGTCAGCGCCAAGGACCGGCTCACCGCCATCGAGGTCAACCTCGAGCGCGCCCGCTGGCTGCCCGTCGTGCTGCCGCCGCAGCGCATCGAGGCCGACATCGCCGGGCCGGACGTCACCCTGGTGGTCGACGACAAGCCCAGCCTGAGCATGCGCGCGGTCGCCGGCGCGCCGCACAAGGAGACACCGACCTTCGCCTCCGCGGTGGACGCAGTGGAGTTCAACCCGCCCTGGTACGTCCCGGCCGACATCGCCCGCAAGGAGCTGTTCCCCAAGGAAGCCGCCTCGCCGGGCTACTTCGCCCGCAACGATTTCGTGGTCAGCGGGGGCCGGCTGATCCAGCGGGCCGGGCCGATGTCGGCGCTGGGCTACGTCAAGTTCGACATCTCCGATCCGTTCTCGGTCTATCTGCACGACACCCCCTCGCGCAGCGGCTTCGACAGCGACCAGCGCTGGCGCAGCCACGGCTGCATGCGCCTGCAGATGCCGCGGCAGCTGGCGGCGGCCCTGCTCGCGCCGCAGGGCTGGACGCCTGAGTCGATCGACGCCGCCATCGCCGCCAAGGCCACCCGCACGGTGCCGCTGAAGACCAAGACGCCGGTCTATCTGATCTACCGCACCGCCATGGCGGGCGACGACGGCAAGGTCACCTTCCGCGCCGACGTCTACCACTGGGACGAGGAGCTGGCCGCCTCCCTCGCCGGCCACCCGCTGCCCACTCACCCGCACGCCGCCACCTCGGCGGCGCCGTAACCGCCGCTCAGCGCAGGATCTCCACCAACAGCACCCAGGCGTTCAGCACCGAGAGCGCGAAGGTCAGGATCGCGCCGGCCGCCAGCACCGGCAGCGCCGCGTCCGATCCCGCCAGCAACAGGCCGGCGCCGCCGATGAAGGGCAGCGACATCGCCTGGCCCATGCCCAGCTCCAGCCAGGTCTCGTGCCCGGGTCGCCCATAGGCCGCCCGCGCCGCCCGCGAGCGCACCGCCGAGCGCGCGTGCTGGCCCCAGACCGCCAGCCCGGCGACCAGCACCTCGACCCCCATCAGCCACGGCGGCTGCGGGATCAGGAAGGCCAGGCTGGCCACCAGGATCAGCATCAGCGAGGCCAGCGTCGCCGCCGCCCGCGTCGGCAGGTGCTGGTACTTCAGGATCTCGCCGATGTTCACCGACAGCGACACGAACAGCAGCCCCACCAGCGTCGCCGAGGCGCCCGCCGAGGCGATGTAAAAGTCCCTCCAGCTCGCCGCCAGCGCCCCCGTCATGGGGGGACTTTAAGGGCGCCGCGCGAGGTTGGGGAGGCGCCGCCGTCGTATCCCTCGCCCCGCGCAGCGGGGAGAGGTCGGACGCCGCAGGCGGACGGGTGAGGGGTGCTCGGCGCGCAGCGTCGAGCCCGCAAAGCGGGGCTGAAGCCCGCCGCCGGACGGCGGGGACCTTGCCGCAAGCGGCAAGGTCGCCTCACCCGTCCGGCCGCTTCGCGCCCGGCCGTCCTCTCCCCGCTGGCGGGGAGAGGGATACCGATGTTCACCCCCCCGCCAGCGCCGCCACCGCGTCCGCCGCCAGCCCGGCCTCCGCCAGCACCTCGGCGGTGTGCTGACCCAGCCGCGGCGCCGGGCCGCGCGGCGGGGTCTCCAGGCCGGGGAACCGGATCGGCGTCGCCGGGGCCTCGAAGGCGCCGCCGTACTGGTCGGGCGTCACCACGAAGCAGCCGGCGGCCCGCGCTTGCGGGTCGATCGCCACCTCGTCCAGCGTCGCCATCGGGGCCCAGATCAGGTCGCCCTCGGTGAGCATGGCGCCGGCCTCCTCGAGGGTCAGCCGGGCGAAAGCCGCGTCCACCAGCGCCCGCACCCGGCGCACCTGGTCCAGGTCCGCGTACGGCGGCGCCAGGGCCGGGTCGTCCAGCACGTGCGAGAGGCCGAGGCCCCGCAGCACCGCCGGCACGCAGCGCGGCCCGCGCGGCGCCACGCACACATAGCGGTCGTCGGCGGTGCGGAAGTAGCCGGAGATGGCGCTCGGCCGGTCGCGGCGCGCCTGCGCCGTGGTCGCCTCGCCGTAGCGCAGATGGATCGAGGTATCCCAGCCCAGCGCATAGACCCCGGCGCGCAGCAGCGAGGCCTCCACCAGCCGGCCCTTGCCGGTGGCGTGGCGCTCGTGCACCGCCGCCAGCACCCCGCTCAGCGTCGCCAGCGCGGTCACGTGGTCGCCGAACCCCGGCCGGCAGGTGAACGGCTCCTGGTCGGGCGGGATGGTCGCGGCGGCGATGCCGCTGCGGGTCCAGAAGCCGGTGAGGTCGAAGGCCGGCCGGTCGGCGTCCTCGCCCTCCAGCCCGAAGCTGGTGACGATGGCGTAGATCAGCCGCGGCAGCTCGTCCTGCAGCGACGCATAGTCCAGCCGGGTCCGCGCCAGCGCGCCGGGCCGCAGGTTGGTGATGAAGACGTCCGCGCCCTTCAGCACCTCCACCAGCGCCGCGCGGCCCTCCGGCGTCTGGACGTCCAGCACCACCCCGCGCTTGCCGCGGTTCTCCAGCGAGAAGATCGGGTTGCCGGGGCTCTCCGGGGTGTCGGGATAGAAGCGACGGATCGCGTCGCCCTCGGGGCTCTCGACCTTGACCACATCGGCGCCCCACTCAGCCATGATCATCGCGCACCCCGGCGCCGCGATCCAGGTCGACATCTCCACCACCTTCAACCCGGCCAGCAGCATGCGCGTCTCCCTGCTCTCGCTGGCGACGACCTTAGCGCAGCGGGGCGGAAGGAGTCAGTGCTGACTACGGGGAGGGCCCAGCGCGGCCCAGTCCCCGGCGCCCCGTCCTGGTCGGGTTCGTAGGCATTCAGTCTCTCGATGAGACGGGCTTGGATCGCTTGCTGTACGTCGGCCGTCAGCGCCAGGGCGGTCCACTCGCGCGCCACGTCCTCGAAGTGCCGCCGGAACGCCCCATCGGTCACTTTCCTCGCGGTCGCCAGCGCCGCTGCGGCCCTCAAGCGACATTCGGCGGCGCTCAGCATCCGGCCAAAATGCGTACCGCACCCGGTGGTTCCACCGCTTGCGCCATAATACCGCAGATTACCGCGAATTCAGTTCCCCCCCGACCCGCATCGGGCCACAAGCACGCTGACCCCGCGCGCTCCCCCCGCGCCCACTTCGCGAGCCTTGAAGCTTGATCGGTCTCATCGCCGCCGCCCTGTTGCAGCTGCCGTCGCTGGATGTGCCGCAACTGCCGCCGATCACTCGTGATCCGCAGATCACCTACCTCGATCGCAACGGCGCGGTGCTCGGCATCCGGGGCGGGCGCTATCAGCCGACCGAGGATATCGCCAAGCTGCCGCCCTACGTGCCGGCCGCGTTCGTCGCCATCGAGGACCGGCGCTTCTACGAGCACCAGGGCTTCGACCTGCAGGGCATCGCCCGGGCGGTGCTCACCGACCTCGGCCAGGGGCGCGCCACCCAGGGCGCCTCGACCATCACCCAGCAGCTGGCCCGCAACCTCTTCCTCACCAACGACCGCACCCTGGAGCGCAAGGGCACGGAACTGATCTACGCGGTGGAGCTGGAGCAGACCTACTCCAAGCCACAGATCCTCGGCCTCTACCTCAGCCGGGTCTATTTCGGCTCCGGCGCCTACGGCATCGAGGCGGCCGCGCATCGCTACTTCGACAAGCCGGCCGTGAGGCTCACCATCCGCGAGGCGGCGATGCTGGCGGCGATCATGAAGTCGCCCACCGACTACGATCCGGCCGAGCAGCCGGACAAGTCGGCCGAGCGCACCGCCCTGGTGCTGGACGCCATGGTGGAGACCGGCGCGATCACCGACGCCCAGCGCGCCGCGGCGCTGGCCGAGAAGCCGCACGTCTTCAAGACCGCCCCCGACGCGGCCTCGCAGTACTTCGTCGACTGGGTGGACGCGCAAGTGCGCGCCATGGGCCCGCCGCGCGCCGACCTGGTGGTCGAGACCACCCTCGACGCCCACGACGAGGCCACCGCCCAGGCCGCCGCGTCCGACACGGTCGATCGTTTCGCGAAGGCCGACGTGCAGCAGGCCGCGCTGGTGGCGCTGGATCCGCAAGGCCGGGTGCGGGCGATGATCGGCGGCGTCGACTATTCGAAGAGCGGCTACAACCGCGCCGTCGACGCCCACCGCCAGGCCGGCTCGGCGTGGAAGCCGTTCGTCTACCTGACCGCGCTGGAGCGCGGCTTCACCCCCGACAGCCCGGTGGTGGACCAGCCGATCACCATCGACGGCTGGTCGCCGCGGGATTTCGAGCCCAACTACCTGGGCCAGATCACCCTGCAGCAGGCGCTGGCCCAGTCGGTGAACACGGTGGCCGCGGGCCTCGCCGACCAGGTCGGCCGGCCCAATGTCGCCAACACCGCCAAGCGGCTCGGCATCTTCACCCCGATCAACCTCGACCCGGCCATGGCGCTGGGCTCCAGCCTGGTGACGCCGATCGAAATGGCCCAGGCGTACGACGCCTTCGCCAACGGCGGCGACCTGGTCAGCGCCTACGGGATCGAGCGCATCCGCTTGCCGGTGGCGCTGGGCGGCCGGGTGCTGTGGCAGCACCCGGCGCCCTCGACGCCCAACGTGATCGGCAACCCGCAGCTCTCCGAGCTCGACCAGATGCTGCGCACCGTGATCACCTCGGGCACCGGGGTGAACGCGCGCATCCCCGGCTACGACCTGGCCGGCAAGACCGGGACGGCGTCCGACTTCCGGGACGCCTGGTTCTGCGGTTTCACCGGCGGGCTGACCACGGTGGTCTGGATGGGCCGCGACGACAACGCGCCGATGCGCGGGATCACCGGCGGCTCGGCTCCGGCCGATGCCTGGCGCGCCTTCATGCGGGTGGCGCTGAAGCGGGCGCCGGTCACGCCGATCCCGTTCGGGCCGGCCGCGCCGCCGCCGGTTCCCTCGCCGGTTCTCATGCCGCCGATGCCGAACAACAGCGCCGCGCCCAACATCCAAGGCGGTCCAGCCATCTGACCCTCCGTTGGCCCGCCCCATCCGTGGGGCGAGCGGGCGCGGGTTCTAGGCCCGATCCCCGTAAGGGTTCAAAACGCACCCGGCGGCAGGCGCATAAGCCGGTCGTAAAGTCAGCAAGCGCCGCGGCGCGCCAAGTGCTGGGCAAGTCTCGGTCGGAGCGTTGCTTGGGCGTTGTCCGATTCCATCCGATCCATATCGAATCCTTACGCGGCCCCCCGGTATCTTCCCGCCTGTGAACTTGAAGCCAGCGCCGTGGGACCGCTGCGGCGCTGGCGCTTTTTTTATGGGCGTCACGATGACCGTTACACCTCTTTCAACCCCTGCAGCCGCTGGCGGCGGATGGCGCCGCCCTCGGCCGGGTCCTGCAGGCCGCCGGCGTCGAGAAGGGCGACCTGATCCGCGTCGTCGGCCCCTCCGGCCCGATCGCCTCGCTGTGGCTGAGCCGCCACGGCTACGAGCGCGCCGTCTGCGTCCGCTCGGCGGCGAGCCCGCGCGGCCTGCCGGCCGAGGTCCTGCTGATCGCCCAGCCGTGCGCCGCCGAGGAGCTCGGCGAGCTGATCGGCGAGGGCGCGGGGCTAGCAGACGGCGGCGCCCTGATCGTCCAGACCCGGCCGGGCCGCCAGGGCGAGGAAGTAGAGGCGGTCGCCGCCCTGCTGCGGCGCCTGGGCTTCGCCGCCCAGCGCCAGCTCAACGACAAGGGCCGGCCGATCTGCATCGCCCGCCGCCTCGGCTTCCCCAGCGCGTCGAAGGCCGCGTAAAGCGATGTTCATGGCGAGCCGAGGCCCGATGGCCCTTTCCCCGGTGGTGGTCCGCAAGGACGCCACCGGGGATTCCCTCTACGCCAGCCGCGACTACCTGCCGGGCGACGTGGTGTTCCGCTTCGAGGACCTGGAGTGGCGGACGCACCGCGACCAGCACACCGTGGAGCATCCGAACGGCCAGCACTTCTTCCATCCGACGCTGGCCAAGACCGCGCACAGCTGCGATCCCAACTGCTGCATCGACCTGCACGACCGGGTGATGGTCGCGGTCCGCCCGATCGCCGCCGGCGAGCCGATCAGCTTCGACTACGAGACCACCGAAACCTGGTTCACCCACCCCTTCTGGCGCCTCTGCGGCTCGCGGCGGTGCCGGGGACGGATCGGGTAGGGCACCTCGGCCCCTTCTCCCGCAAGGGAAAAAGGAACTCGCCGCCGTCAGGCCGCCGCCATCGTGCCCAGCTTTTCCCGCAGCTCGCGCTTCAGGAACTTGCCGTTGGCGTTGCGGGGCAGGGCTTCGGTCATGAACCAGATGTGGTGCGGGATCTTGTGGCGGGCGAGGTGGCCGGCGCAGTGGGCGCGCAGCTCCTCTGCGGTGAGGTGGTAGCCGGGGCGCAGCACCACCGCCGCCGCCACGTCCTCGCCCAGCCGCACGTCCGGCACCCCGAACACGCAGCACTCGGCGATCGCCGGGTGATGGTGCACGGCGGCCTCGACCTCGGCGCAGTAGACGTTCTCGCCGCCGCGCAGCACCATGTCCTTCTTGCGGTCGACGATGTAGA
>Ga0302326_10033538_pt1 | contig 10198 bp, 7 predicted proteins | sample Palsa_T0_3_FD_202264 | JGI IMG/M metagenome (GOLD analysis project Ga0302326, IMG submission 202264) | Peat permafrost microbial communities from Stordalen Mire near Abisko, Sweden - Palsa_T0_3 | ecosystem: Environmental > Terrestrial > Soil > Palsa > Peat permafrost | place: Sweden: Abisko... | reverse complement strand
GAGCGCAAGCCTTGCTAAGTTCGCTCAGCAGCCAGGAACCGTAGAACAGATCGCGCGTCTTTCGGGCCGCCGCGATGAAGTCCTGCACCGGGCCGATCGCGATCGAGACTAGCCATCGCGAGGAACTAGCGCTCAAAGCGATCTCCGCTTGGTCTTCCAAACCTGCTCGGCAGTCTGCAGCAAGCCTTCCAGCAAATCGAACCCACCTGCTTCAACAACCAGATTCGGCGCGTTTGCTTGTTTCAGCAGGAACTGGCGCGGCGAAGGAGGCGCGTTCAAAACCAGGCATAGCGGATACGCTTCCCTGTCGCTGATGACCAGCGGTCTGAGAATCACCGGACTCGCCATGCGGTCGTGATCGGTGTCGAGTTCCAATGTGTTGTCGGCTGGATCGCCTGGGCGAGTGCTCTTGAAATGAAAGATAATCGGCAGCCCGAGTTGCCCCCGCGGAAAGATGTCCCCTTCCGTTACTCGTTGCGTATGGTTGTCGCTCGCGGCATTTCGCAGATGCCGGATCGCATCGGGTTCATTCCAGTAGCTTCGCCCAGGCCGGTTGCCCTGACCCTCCCGCCGGGCCTGCCGATAGTTCTTCATCAGCTCGACCGCGCGCAGCCAGGCATTGATCGGGCTCATTTTCGCCCCGATGACATAGCGCGACCCGCTGAGAACCGCCCATTCCGGCTGTGCGGCAGGGTGGGCGAGTCCCCCGAACTGAAAATTCGGACCCGCCACACTGAATCCGGAGCCCGACTCGCACAGTAGCGCACCGAGCCCCCGGCGCGTCCTCGCCCCAATGCCGCCGAACCAGAAGAAGGCACGCAGCGCGACCGTTACATCCTCCTGCAGTTCCTCGGGGTAGCGAACCCGCAAAGTGAAACTTCCGTCTTTGTGAATCTTTCGAACTGGATCGCTCTGCGCCGGAAACAATGCATAGCGGGGTTCGTCGTAATGCTGGCGCCCCTCTTGGTTTCGCTTGGCATCGATGCCGCCCGCTAGCTGTGCCCGGATCACCTCGACGGTTACGCGCGACCGCCGGTCCGTTGCACCCCAGATTCTATCTTCGCGTCTCTTAAGATCGCGAAAGTCCGGGGCATCCGCGCCCCGGGTGCATCGCCACCACCAGCGCAACTGGCCCCGAATGCCACTGGCCCGTATCGGCGTTACCGTGGTGTCGCTGATCCCAGCCTCGTAACCGCCGCCGTAAACAAATGTGACAATCCTGCATGAAATGTTCTGGACGACCGAATCCCCCCGAGCCGCCTCGAAAACAGGAACCGTCGATACTGCGTCGTCCGCCACAGTCATTTCTCCAATCTGTTGTGGATTAAAATCGCTTCGTCCATTTGCCCCGATCGCGGTCCGCTTGTCGACCTCGAAATGTAAAACAACCCGTCGGTGCCCCGGAGATAACTCTGGATTATTTTCGAATCCACGTTTAGCCATATTGTTTCACGATCTTTGAGTCGTCGCTAAAGCCACACGGGACCGTTGCTCCGCCCGTCCCAGACGCCCAGACGGCTTACGCCAGCAGCCCAAAGCCATCTCGCATAAGTCCCTGCAACCCATGTCGGGCGCGCTCCAAAGATCTCCACTGGCCCTTCTGGCACGGGGCCGAACGATGGCGCAGACTCCAGCCGCTCGGCTACGTCCGGCGGCAGAAAACGGTCGGTAGTCGTCAATTGGACATGCAGGCGCCACCAATTGTTGTGTCGCTCCCATTCCACCTTCAGCATCTCTTGGGGAAAAGGGCCTTCTACGCGTCCGGCGGGAATCTCCACTAACCGTCTCTCTTCCTTCGGATCGAAGAAGAATACCCGCGCCGCCGAGTTTTCCAGGAGAGCGCGCCGCGTCGCGGCCAGATAGGCCCAGATCGGCGCCACTCCGCCCAACGCAACAGCTCCGGCCGTCCCGGCCAGCTCCCGAACGGCTCTGTCCCTTCCCGCCAGATCCGCTAAATCCTCCTCGGTCCAGTCCCTGTCGAGGTGCAGATTGACATAAGGGGTCTCTTCCAGAGGCCGCCGGATGCTCATCAACTCTTTGACCAGCGCGTCGATCACCGCGGTGTTCGTATCGTCACCCACGCGCGAGGCGTCGGAGCGGAAGCGCCCGGTTAACAGACCGTTTCTCGCCTCCTCCATCCGAGCCTCCCCTTCTCTCCACATGGATCGGATCCAAGCAATGGGCTTCAGGCCTGACCGTCGGCACACCTCATCCCAGGATGCGCCACCCGAATCATCCTCCAGCCGCGACACTACGATGTAGTGACTGCAGACGGAAAGCATCGCGTCGTTCTCCGAACCATGTCTTCCCCCGAAATCGAGCAGCGCCAATTCGAGATTCCGCCTACCATTCTCCACCCACTGGCGGATGCGCCCGACGGTGGGCACCGACCATCGACCCTTCACTTCCGGTTTGACAGCGTCACGGAGGTCGGGTTGATGAAAGAGATACCTCCCCGTTCCGTCCGGATTCCCCTTAATGACCAAGACGGACTCGAGGAGCTTCTGCAACTCCTGATCGAGCTGGTTGAGGAGTGTCGTCTTCCCGGCATTCGCCGGCCCGACAATCGCGACACACGGAGCTAATGAATTTGCCATGCAATTCTCCGGCTTCAGCACGCTCTTGTCAGGATATTCCAGCCGATCGTACCTCTGCGAACTGGCCCAAATAACCGCCAGGGAAAGTGGATGGATGTCGAGGGCGTGGTCGGACATCTCGATGTCGAAGGCGATCTTGAAGCCGGTATGCCGTTGCCTGACGTCCTCGACTAACGGACTGGGAGACGCATTCAGGTCAACAACTGACCCGGCGGCAACGCCGGATCGTGGGATACCGCAACGACATAGCCTGAAAGCTTTGGATCCCAACATGCCACGTAACCGAACAGATGCGCGACCGCGTGCGCCAACGCCATCGCAGCGGGAAGGCTCGCCGGTCCGGTGAACCGGATTCCGCGGCCGCCCTTGAGATTCAGGGCGCCGAGCGCCGCTATGGCGTCTGGAACAATTTTGGTATTTGCTTCGGGTGATCCAAACCCGATTTGAACGGTGACCACACCGTCCGTCTGGTCCAGGATTTCGGCATGAAAATATTCAGTCATGAAATACGTTCGCAAGATCTGCAGGGAATTATTAGTGTACGCTCTTCACGGTAGTTTCGCGAGAGTGGCCGCATGCACGGGTCTGTTCACCGGTACCCGTAGAAACATCGGTTTGCTGCTCCGATCTGGCGGGCAGATCCGCGGTTCGTCGGGCCCTTTAAAACCATGGACGGGTTATGCTCTTTCGGGCCGGGTGAAAAATGCTCGGTGAAATCCGTGCAACGTACTATGTAGTTGCTCGGTGGAGCGGGCGAATCAATCCACCATACCAGTCTAATCTGTCCACCGAAACGGAGGAGACGACGCGAGACGACTGCACCCCGACCCGAGAGCAGCACTGCGAGGGCGACACCAACCACCCGTGCGATGTCATAAAATAAAGGTCTTTAAGAACATGCGCTTGTTTTTGCGCCTCCGCGGCGTTCCTGTGGAAATCTGAGCCACTCCTCGTCCGGCGGAGGCGTATGCGTTGGAAGGAAGCCGATTGCCCAGGACGAATGTCGCAATACAAGAAAGCCACGGATACAACACCCGAATTCAAAAGGGTGGCGCACTCATTGACGAGATGCGACAGCTCGTCCGGTTCTGGAGGGATGCTCCCTCCGAAGACCTCAGGGAAGCTGCAATCCGTTCAAATGTGCTGAATAAGGCCACCCGCGCTCGATCCGCTGACATTCTACGTCGAACCTACGTCCCCCGCTTCGTTGAAGGGCCGATTCCCAACGCTTGGAAGTTGGTTCGCCCTCTCGAAGATGTTGAGGCGTCTCCCCAGCTCGTCAAACCCATCTACTACTGGATTAGCGCCAAGGCTGAGCCGATGATCGCTGATTTCTCGCGTGAATTCCTCCTGCCGCGGCTATCAACGGCGCGGGCCGGTGTCGAGCAGTTTGAAGTCCTCGATTGGCTCAATGCGAAAGGCTCCCGCTGGTCTCCCACGGTGTCGACCAAGGTTGCCAGTGGTTTGTTGGCAGCGCTCCGCGACTTCGGAATACTGGAGGGCCGTACCAGTAAGCGTCTTGCGAGTCTGCGATTGCCAATCGGCTCATTCGCCTACCTTGCCTTTTGCCTCCACAAACTCGGCGCTCTTGGAAGGGGCTTGGTCTTCCATCACGATTGGCAACTGTTTCTTCTACACACGCCCGATGTCGAGCACAACTTTTTGGAGGCGCACCAGCGCCGCCTCGTTGAATATCACGCCGCCGGCAGCACGGTAAATCTATCTTTTCCCTGTGAAACTCTGGAGGACTATGCCCGTGTTGTCGTTGACCGATCGAATTAACCTCCTCGAATCCGACCTAAAGGGCACTCCGCCGACGTTCATTATGGCTCGCGAGCTGCCATTTGCCATTTTCCGGTACGACCCACATCTGGAGGAGGAAAGCGAATGGAAGATGCGCGGCGAGGTCCAGAAACTCGCCACCCGCGTTGAGAATGAGACTGGCCGCAAAGTCCGACTCATCTCATTGGCCGCTCTCTTTTGGCAGTCCATCCGCGAGTCCGAGGGGATCGATGCTATCGTCGCGCTGGAACGCGAACACGGTTTCGACGCTGCGCAGCGTCAGGTGAACCAGTATTTGTCAGACCCGGATTTTCGGCCCCTGTGTCCGCTGCTACTGGAGACGTCGGACGCGCTGCCAAAGGATACGGCCGTCATTTTCCTCATTCATGCCACGGCCTTCGCTCCGGGCACATATCGCATCTCCTCCTTGCTTGAGCAGTTGGGTGGGAGGTTGAGAATCCCAGCCGTGCTCTTCTATCCGGGCAGGTGGAATCATACGTTGAACTACATGGGGCTGCGCTCGGAAGACCAGGCACTTGGAAGTTACCGGGTCAAAATCTACGGGAGAGACTCATGACCAAGATCGGCGAACTGCTGGACCGTGATTTTCGCAAGCCAATTGAAGAGATCATCAAGGTCAATAATGCAGATGAAGAAACCGTCTACACTGAGCTAACCGAGTATATCGCCACGGACCGGATCAAGACCGAGTACGAGCGTTTGTTTCGGGCGATGGCGGATGCACCGAAGACCCCCAACGCCGACGTCGGCGTGTGGATCTCTGGCTTCTTTGGCTCTGGAAAATCCTCTTTCGCGAAGAATCTTGGCTATGTTCTTGCCAACCGGACCGTCCTGGGCAAGTCGGCCAGCAAATTATTCATCGACCAGGTTAAGGCAACTAAGATCAAGGACTTCATCGAGTTTTTGAATGCGAGTATCCCTTGCGAAGTATTCATGTTCGACGTGCAAGTGGACCTCGCCGTACAAACCAACGCCGAGCAGATCGCCGAGGTGATGTACCGCGTCCTGTTGCGCGAGCTTGATTACGCCGAGGACTACGACATCGCCGAGCTGGAGATCGAGGTTGAGCGAGAGGGTAGGCTCGCCAAGTTCGAGGAGCTTTGCCAGAAGCGCTACAGCACCGACTGGCGCCGGGTGCGAAAGGGCTCCCAGAAATTCGCCCGCGCCAGTGCCATCCTTCACGACCTTGAACGCGGGACATACCCGGCCGAAGACACGTGGCTGCAATCCGTCAAGGCCCGCCCGATGCAGCGGCTGACCGTGAAAGAAATCGTTGAGCGCTCGTTCGACCTGGTTGCCTATCGACGTCCCGGCAAGGCATTTACCTTCATTGTCGATGAGATGGGCCAGTATGTCGCACGAAGCGGCGACAAGTTGGAAAATCTCCGCGCCGTCGTTGAGCAGTTCGGTCGCGTGAGCCAGGAGCGAGTCCGAAAACGACAGATTCCAGGGCCGGCATGGATCATCGTCACTTCGCAGGAGAAGCTCCAGGAGGTCTACAACTACATCTCCACAGGCCGCATTGACCTGCCGAAGCTCCAAGACCGATTTAAATATCAGGTCGACCTTTCTCCGGCCGACATTCGGGAGGTGGCCACAAAACGCGTATTGGCGAAGAAAGGTGACAAAGAAGTCATCCTGCGTGAACTCTTCAAGAACAAGGAAGGCATCCTTCTTGAGAACTGCAAACTGGAGAGGACTTCCCGTCGTACCGATTTCGGCAGAGAAGACTTCGTCCAGTTCTACCCCTATCTGCCCCATTTCATCGATCTTTCCATCGACATCATGACGGGCATTCGGCTTCAGCCTAATGCACCGAAGCACCTTGGGGGCAGCAACCGCACCATTATCAAGCAGTCCTACGAGATGTTGGTATCCGACCGCACGCGGATGGCGGACCATCCCGTTGGCGCGCTAGTGACTCTCGACAAAATCTATGAGCTTGTCGAGGGCAACATCCCCTCTGAGAAGCAAAAGGACATCCTCGATGTCCGCCAGCGATTCGAGAAGGACAAAGACTATCCCGGACTGGCGGCGCGCGTTGCGAAGGCTATCTGCCTGCTTGAATTTGTTCGCGACCTGCCGCGCACTGCGAGGAACGTCGCCGCTTTGATTCTGGAAAATGTCGGCGACCCGGCGCCGGTGAGCGCAGTCGAGGCGGTCCTCGCCCGGCTCAAGGATGCTCAGTTCGTCCGAGAAACCGATGAAGGGTGGAAGCTTCAGACCGCCCAGGAGAAAAACTGGGAACAGGAAAAGCGCGGCTACGCATCGGTAAAGCGCTCCGAGCGAAATGAGATTCTTCGAACAGTTCTGAAGGAGATCTTCGACGCCTCCAAGTCTCGTAACTATAACTTCAAAGGTCTCCGCACCTTTGGGCTGGGGCTCTCACTCGACGGTCAAGCATTACCTCCGACCGGCCAGATTCCTTTCGACTTGTTGAGTGTCGATCAGACCGAGGACTACGCCAAGCGCCAGGCTGAACTCGCGACAGAGAGCCGGCAGGATGCGCCCAAGGACCGAATTCACTGGCTTTTCGGTATTCCAGCCGAAGCGGAGACGCAGATCGAGGACTTGCATGCGTCCCAGCGCATGATCGACAAATACGAGCACATCTCCGGCCAGCAGAGCATCTCCGACCTGGAAAAAGGCCTCCTGGTTTCGGAGCGCGCCAGCCGCGAAAAGGTTGAGACGAAGCTCATCGGCACATTGAAAGGTGCTCTCGAATCGGGCAGCGGTTTTTTCCGCGGCTTGAAATTCGAAGCGGGCGATCTTGGCAAGGACCTCGGCGCGATGGTGCGAGCCATTTGCGACAAAGCCGTGCCGGAACTCTACCCCAAGGTCGAGATGGGATGCCGGCAAATGGATGGCAGCGAGCCGGACGAGTTTCTGAAGCAAGCAAATCTCAACAGCCTACCGCCCCTATTCCACGGCGGCGAACAGGGATTGAACCTTGTCATCAAAGAGGGCAACCGCTATGTCCCGAACACGAAGGCGGAGATTGCTCAGGAGATCCTCGGTTACCTGAAGCGGGAGCACGCTTATGGAAACAAAGTCACCGGCAATCAGATCGCCGATCATTTCGGCGGGCTCGGCTATGGATGGGATCGCGACGTCGTCCGATTAGTACTCGCCGTGTTGTTCCGGGCCGGCGCCATTGAGGTCACTCATCAAGGCCGGCGTTACCGGAACTACCAAGAGCCGCAGGCCCGCACGCCGCTGACCAATAACACTGCTTTCCGTTCGGCAAGCTTCGCCCCTCGCGAATCCATTGATCTCAAAACTCTCACGTCGGCGGTGAAGAGCCTCGAAGATATGCTTGGGCGCGAGGTCGACATTGAAGAATCCGCCATCGCCGACGAATTCCAGAAGCTTGCGCGCGCCGAGAAGGAGATGTTACTTCCGGCGCTGGCGTTGGCGCAGGCCAATAAGCTTCCAGTAGCTGCAAAGCTGAAGGAGTGGTCTGAAACCCTGGATACGGTTCTCGGTAGCCAGCCCGACGATTGCGTCCGCATGCTCGCAGGCGAGGGAAAGAGTCTGCGAGAGCTGCGCGAGGAGTCGCAGCGAATCCGAACGTTTCTAACCGATGGGAACCTCGAGACTATCCGTCATGCACGGATCGCGCTTGACGGCCAGTTATCAGCGTTGCACGCAGTGAGCGAGGACTCATTGGTGGCTTCAGAAGCCCAGGAACTCCGTGAACTCCTGGATGGGTCCGACCTGCCGAAACGGATCACCCGGGCGGTTGAATTGGCGAAGGAGATCGATGCGGCTTTCCGGAAGTCATTCGAAGACCGCCACCGCCGTCGCCTGGAAGGCTACTCCAAGGCGATCGAGGAAATACAGGCCCAGCCCGAATTCGCACAGGTCGAGGAATCGAAACGGGAGACCATTGTGCAACCGCTGCGCCGACGGGCCGTTGCTGAATTCGAGTTGCTGCCGTATGCCGCTAGTGATGCAAAAACGGGAGCGACGCCTCGCAGCTTGGAAGAGGATCTCGACTTGCTGCCATCGCTGCGCGCCGGTGCCCTTGGCCAGCTCCGCCAAGCTGTGGAACCTCCTCCCAAGAAGGAAGACGGGGTCGAGGTGATCCGGTTGAGCGACTTTCTTCCCAAGGCTCAGGCTCTTGAGGAGATGACAGAGGAAGAGATCGAAAAGGCGCTCGATCTGCTGAAAGAAAAGCTATTCAGCCTGCGCGAACTCAAGCGGAAAGCGATCTGGGATTGAAACTATGACGCCAAAGGAGGTCTTTCAGGACAGCTTTCGGATTGCTGAACTGCTCCTGCATCTTTACCGTCTCCTTGAGAATGAAGGCATCGTCACCGACGGCGAGACGGTGACCAGCTTACGGGTATTGCTAAAGGCGGAGGCAGATGAACAGCTGCAGCTTTTGCTGAACTCCGTTTTCCTGGGCTGCATCCGGGAGGAGGCCGGGGTGCCCACGGCAACCTTGAAACCACACTCACTTTCGAATCTGCTGCGCCAGGCGGTCGTCTCGGGTTGCACGGCTTATGAAACCTACCTCTCCTCCCTCCTTGCTGAACATATCTTCACGGTCATCGAATTGAAGCAACACGAGTTTTTTCCAAACGACGCCGAGGTCGCCAAGTACTTCGAGGGCCTTTCCTTTTCCATCGGCGAGGCCTTCCGTTTGATGAGCCAGGAGGAACGTGCGGTCTTCTTAGGCACGAAAATCGTCACCTTCGTCCAGAAGAAGAACCTTGGCTCCGTGGCAGGCTTAAAGACGGTTGGCCTTCTGCTGGGGTTGGATGAACCCTGGAACCATGTCGCTCAACGGCTAAATCGGGAAACGAAGGAAGTACGCCGTTTGGTAAACGATTGCATCGAGCGCCGTAATTCCATTGTTCATAAGGCCGATCGCAAGTTGGAGGAAAAGGGGATGGAAAAACAGCCCATCGGCTATGCGTGGACTCGGCAGGCGGTCGATACGATCGGCCACGTTTGCCTCGCGCTAGATGAGCTGACAGTAGAGCGAGTCCGGCGATATCACGAAGTGATCGAGGCCCGCAGGGAGGTGCCCCATGCCTGACCTACGTACATTCACGTTGTGGGCGCGGGGCATACTGACAAGGGAAGCCGAGGAGGCATTGCTTCAGATCTATGGCCTCGAAAACAACGGTCAGTTCCTGCCGGAAAAGAAACTCCCAGTTTTGGGACGCGTTGCCGAGGCCTATCAGACTCGAGCGCGCCTGCAGAAGCTTCTAGCCGACGAGGAAGAAGCGGGTATCCCGCGCGAAGATGCGTACCAGAAATTGATAAAAGAAATCGCGTTCACCCATTTGAACCGCCTCGTCGCTTTGAAATTGCTTGAGGGCCGGAAGCTGATCCGCGGTGCTGTCGACAGGCAACACGATTCGAACGGCTTCAAGATGTATCTAGCCGGCCACGAACAAGACTTAAAGCTGCATGGGCAGGGGAGCATGCCCCAGGACGACTTCAGCGAAGGCCCAAATGACCGTGCGTATCGGCACTTTTTGTTGTGGCAGTATGGCGAACTGGCCAAAGAAGTCCGAGTTGTGTTCGATCCCGAGAACCTGGCAAGCAGAGTATTCCCCCGTCCACGCGTATTGCACGAAATTGTTGAGGCGTTGAATGCGGATGACCTGAAGAGCGCCTGGGCAATCGGCAATGAGGAAACGATCGGCTGGGTGTATCAGTTCTTCAATGCGGAGGAAAAAGCTGCCGCCTTTGACCGCGTTTTCAAAAGGAAGCAGAGGTTCCGGAAAGCTGATATCCCCGCCGCTACACAGGTATTTACGCCACGTTGGATCGTTAGGTTC
>Ga0302326_10033537_pt1 | contig 10198 bp, 10 predicted proteins | sample Palsa_T0_3_FD_202264 | JGI IMG/M metagenome (GOLD analysis project Ga0302326, IMG submission 202264) | Peat permafrost microbial communities from Stordalen Mire near Abisko, Sweden - Palsa_T0_3 | ecosystem: Environmental > Terrestrial > Soil > Palsa > Peat permafrost | place: Sweden: Abisko... | reverse complement strand
CGCTGCTGCTGATCGTGGTGTTCACCGTGCTCTACTTCCGCTACTTGGACGCCAAGGCCGAACACCGGCTGGACGACGGGATCGATCCGGCATGGCTGACGGCCGAGCGGCCGCGCGCTAGCGTGGATGCATGACTAGCGATTTGTCGCGTCCTAAGGTGCAACTGAGTGACGACGAGTGGCGCAAGAAACTCAACCCGCAAGAGTTCGACGTGCTGCGTCGCGCTGGAACCGAGCGTCCGTTCGTCGGTGAGTACACCGACACCAAGACCGAAGGCGTGTACCAGTGCCGCGCTTGCGGCGCCGAACTGTTCCGCAGCACGGAGAAGTTCGAATCCCATTGCGGCTGGCCGTCATTCTTCGACCCGGCGAACTCCGATGCGGTGATCCTGCGCCCCGACCACTCGCTGGGCCAGAAGCGCGTCGAGGTGGTGTGCGCCAATTGCCACAGCCATCTCGGCCACGTCTTCGAGGGCGAGGGCTATCCGACGCCCACCGACCAGCGCTACTGCATCAACTCGATTTCGCTGCGCCTGGTGCCGGCCGGCTCCTGACGCTGACCGCTTCGATCAACCCGTGCTCCAGTAGGTCGAAGACGGCGTGCAGCGCGCCTACCGGGTCGGCGGCATCTCCCACGAACTCCGGAATCTCCAGCACATAGCGGGCGACCGCACGGGCGGTCAGATCGTCGGGCGGCCTGCCCATTTCAGTGGCGATCGCTGCGGCCAGCGGTTCTTCGCAGCTGATCCAGAGTTTGCGTGTATAGCCACGCAACGCGGGCGTCGTCATGATCAGGTCGGTGCGCCGGCGGAACTCTGGCGTTGAATCTGCCACGAAAGGTCCACGGCCGGCGATGAATTCCCGCAGCGCGGCCATAACCGACTGCCCGCCAGGGCGCTCGTGCAAGGCAGCCAGCAAACTCTCCCGGCGTTCGGTGCCGTCGTCGAAGATCAAAGCTTCTTTGCCGTCGGGCACGTGGTTGAACACGGTTGGAACCGAGATATCGACGGCGTCGGCGATCTCCTTGACGCTGACCGCGTCGTAACCTTTCTCGAGGAAGAGCCGGAGCGCCGCGTCGGCCAACGCCGCGCGTGTCCGCGCGTTCTTACGCTCCCGGCGTCCACCGGTTTCGGAGACCATCCGACCAGGGTATCAATTCCGCTATTCGCTCAATAACTTTAGTGACTTGTATTTCTTCATCAGTTATGGTTTCGTCATATCATGGCAGCTCAGATCATCGAGCGTAAGCCGGTAGTGGTCACCGGCGGCAGCCTGGTAGGGCTGTCCGCAGCCGTGTTCCTCGCCGGCCACGGAGTGCCCGTCACGCTGGTGGAGAAACACGCGAGCAGTTCGGCTCACCCCCGCGCGATCGGCTACACCACACGGACGCTGGAGTTGTTTCGCGCCGTCGGAGTCGAGCTTCCCGCCACCACCCAAGGTCATGGGCCGCCACGCCGGGCTCACGTGGAAAGCCTCGCCGGCACCTGGTTCGAGGAGTACTTGTGGACGGCCGACACCGCCGCGCCGCGTTATGAATACTCACCCGCAGCGGCCACCGCCATCGCCCAAGACCGACTCGAACCCATCCTGCGCAACCGGGCCGTCGCATTGGGAGCCGACCTACGGCTCGGCACCGAGATGACCGACTTCACCCAGGACGACGACGGGGTGACCGTCACGCTGCAGCCACGCGACGGTGTCCGCTACCGGATGCGGGCCCAGTACCTCGTCGCCGCCGACGGAACCCGCAGCCAAATACGCGACGCCCTGGGTATCAATCGCAGTGGCGAAGGGCTGCTGTCGGTTCAGCGCAGCATCTTGTTCCGAGCGCCCATCGACCATTTCCTGGAGCACGGCGTGGTGCAGTTCGAGATCAAACAGCTCGGTCTTACGGCGTTTCTCACCACCTATTCAGACGGGCGCTGGGTGCTGATGCTCAGCGACGACGTCGACCGTGACGCGGACCATCAGCGCGCTGTGGTGCGACAAGCGGTCGGCATCCCCGACCTGCCGGTGGAGTTGCTCACCACCGGCCGTTGGGAACTCGCCGCGCTCATCGCTGACCGCTTCCGCGCCGGCCGGGTCTTCCTGGCCGGAGACGCCGCACACCAATTGCCGCCCAACCGTGGCGGTTACGGCGCGAACACCGGCATCGAGGACGTCCACAACCTGGCCTGGAAGCTGGCAGCCGTACTCCGCGGCGAGGCCACGTCGGCGCTGCTCGACACTTACGACGCCGAGCGGCGGCCCATCGCCTGGCTGCGCCATGAGCAGATCTTTGCCCGCGCCGATTACAAGGCTTACCTTGATGGTCCGGCCAGCGATGTCGAGGTCATCGACGACGTCGCGATGGAACTCGGCCAGCTCTATCGCTCCTCGGCGGTGTTGGGCGCTTCGGACGCATTGCCGCCCGCACAGCGACCGGACCACTGGGCCGGACAACCCGGGACCCGGGCCCCGCATCTGGCGCTGCGCGGCGTGGACGGGCAGACGTCGTCGACGCTCGACCTCTTTCAGCACGGCTGGGTGCTGCTGACGCAGGACGACGGCTGGATCGATGCCACCAAGCGCATCGATGTGGCGTTCGTGCGCCTTGACGCGTCAGAGGTGCTGGGGCCGAGGCCATTTCACGAGGCTTACGGTGTCGGGCCCGGGGGCGCCAGTTTGGTGCGACCCGACGGGTACATCGCCGCGCGCTGGACCGCCATGCCCGCCGATCCTGCCGCCGAATTGACCGAGGCGCTGCGCCAGGTCGCGGCATGACGCTCGAACAACGCCTCCGGCAGCTGGAAGATATCGAAGCGATAACCACGCTGACCTACCGGTACGCCCGGGCGGTGAACAAGGGGCCGCGGGGTAACGGCGTGGACCTCGCGGCGATACCGCAGCTCTTCACCGCCGGCGCCCGCTGGAGCAGCGACGAGCTGGGCACGACCGTCGGGGCCGCGGCGATCGCCGCCGAATTGCCATCCGCGACAGCCTCCGGATCCCGGCCTCCTGAGCGGCGAGTGGCCAGTTATGACACGCGGTTCGGCGGCCGATCGTGTGTCATAACTGGCCACTCGGCGAAAAGGCCTAGTCCACCCGGGTGGCGTGCACTTCCCAGAACGGGGCGTGCGCGCGGCCGTCGGTCAGCCACGGCTCAATGGTCCGGAACCGATCGACGAGCGGCTTGATCTGCTCGGCCTGATCGGGATTGCGGGCGAGCATCATGTCAAGGGTTTCCACGCTCATATTGACCTGATACGTGGTCGGCCCCAGATGGGTGATTTCCCAACCCGCGGCGGGAAACACCCCCCGGAAGTCGTCCTCGGACAGTGATCGCGGCATCTGGAAACCGTTGACATTGCCGATGCCGAATTCGAACATGTACAGTCGGGCTCCCGGCTTGGTGGCCCGGTGTAGAGCGCGCGCGTAGGACCGCTGCAGCTCCGGCTCGGTCGAAAACGTGTGGTAGAACGCGCAATCCACGATGGTGTCGAAATGGTTGTCCAAGCCGTCGAGCTTCGTCGCATCAGCCAGCTGGAAGTTCACCGACACCCCGGCCTTGCGGGCATTCTCGCGGGCCCGCTCCACCGCGCCTTCCGAGCCGTCAATTCCGGTGGCCGAGTAGCCCTTTGACGCGTAGTAGATGGCGTGATGACCCGGACCGGTGCCCGGGTCGAGGACCTCGCCCTTGATCGCGCCGAGCGCGACCAGTTGCTGCACCACCGGCTGCGGGCCGCCGATGTCCCACGGTGTGGCGGCCGGCAGGCCGTGCGCGACCCGCTCGTCCCGGTACATCTCTTCGAAGCGGGTGGGATCGTTGGGATCGAATTGTGTGGTCATGTCTCCCCCTCTGGTGCCGGTTCAGGGCAGCGAATTCACCAACTGCTCGACCGGAACTCGCGGCCCGGTGAAGAACGGTGTCTCTTCGCGCGTGTGTCGGCGTGCGTCGGTGGCCCGCAGTTCTCGCATCAGGTCGACGATGCGGTGCAGTTCCGGTGCCTCGAACGCCAGCAGCCATTCGTAGTCCCCGAGTGCGAACGCCGGCACCGTGTTGGCCCGGACATCCTTGTACTCGCGGGCCGCCATGCCGTGTTCGGCGAGCATGCGCCGACGTTCCTCGTCGGGGAGCAGATACCACTCATAGGACCGCACGAACGGGTAGACGCAGATGTAGGCGCCCGGCTCCTCGCCGGCCAGAAACGCCGGAATGTGGCTCTTGTTGAATTCGGCCGGCCGGTGCAGCGCGACGCTGCTCCACACCGGCGTCGACGCGCGGCCCAACGTCGTGGTCCGGCGGAAGTCCTCGTAGGTGGCTTGTAGCGCTTCGACGCGTTCGGCGTGCGTCCAGATCATGAAGTCGGCGTCGGCCCGCAATCCGGCGACGTCGTAGAGACCGCGCACCACGACGCCGTGTTCTTCGCGCTGCTTGAAGAAGGTGGCGGTTTCGTCGACGACGGCCTCGCGGTCTTCGCCGAGTTGGCCGGGGCTGACGGAGAACACCGAGAACATCAGGTATCGGACGGCGGAGTTCAGCGCGTCGTAGTCCAAGCGGGCCATGGGAACTATCGTGCCACGGAGGCTTCGACCGCCTGGATCGTGCTGGTCACCGCCCGCCCGGCCGCGCCGATGCACGCCGGCACGCCGATCCCCTCGAGATAGCTGCCCGCCACTGCGAGGGTCGGCGGCAGTCCGGCCCGCAGTTCGGCGACCAGGTCGCGGTGCCCGGGCCCATACTGCGGCATCGCATCCGGCCAGCGCTGGATGCAGACGTCTACCGGCTCGACCGTGAGCTCGAAAACGGTCGCCAGATCTTCGAGCGCCCACGCCAGCAACTCGTCGTCGGATGCGCCGGTTGCCAGGTCGTCGCCGAATCGCCCGAACGAAAGTCGCAACAGCTCCACATCGGTTCGTCGCCCCCACTTCCGCGATGACAGCGTAATTGCCTTGGCGTGCAACTGTTCTCCGCTAGCCACCAGAACGCCGGAATTCTGCGGGAAGGCGATACCGCGGGGCACGGCCATCGCCAGCACCGCCGATGATGCGCTGTCGATGCGCCCGGCCGCCGCCGCGGTGCGCGGCGCGACGGTGTCGACCAGGCCAGCGAGTCGCGCGGCCGGGACCGCAAAGATCACCCCGTCGGCCTGCCACTCGGCACCGGTGCCGTCGCGCAACATCCAGCCCCCCGCGGGCACGGCTTCGATGCCGTCCACCGCGGCCGGTACCCAAGTGGTCCGGCTGCGAAGAACCAGTTCCTCCACCAGCACCCGGTATCCGCCGCCGACCGCGCCGAAGATCGGGCCCGCGGTGATGCTCGTGAGTGCGCGGTGAACCGCCTCGGTAACGCTGGTGGCGCCGGCGTCCAAGCCGGCGGCCAGCGTCGGGGCGGCCGAGCGAAGGCCGATCGTCGCCGCTGATCCCGCGTAGACCCCGCCGAGCATCGGATCCACCGACCGGGCCACCACCTGCTCGCCGAATCGATCGGCGATCAGGTCGGCGACGGCCGGATCGGCGCCGGGCTGCCAACTCAACGGCTGATCCGGCTCCGCGGCGATACGGGCGAGGGTGGCGTCGTTGACCAGACCGGCCATCGACTCCGCCGACGACGGGATGCCGGTGAGCGTCCCGGTCGGCAGCGGGTGCAGCCGGTTCTGGCTGTAAATCAGTGGACGCGCACCCGTCGTGCCGAGTTGCTCGTTGGCCAGGCCCAGTTCGGCCAGCAACGCCGGCATTTCGGGTCGGCGCACCACGAACGCCTCGGCTCCGACATCGACGGAAACTCCGGCGACCTGCTCGGTGCGTAGCACGCCGCCTAGCCGGTCTGCGGGGTCGAAAAGCGTGATGGTCACATCGTCACCGGCTCTTTGCCGTAACCGATAGGCAGCGGTCAGGCCCGAGATCCCGCCGCCGACAACACAATACGAGCGAGTCATAACGAGTGGATCAGCGCTACCAGGTCGGTGAGAATCGCGGGGTCGGTTTCCGGCAGCACGCCGTGGCCGAGGTTGAAGATGTGCCCGGCCGCGCCGGCGTCCACGGCACGCCGTCCGTCGTCGACCACCGCGCGCGCCGCCTGCTCGACCGTCGCCCAGCCGGCCAGCAGCACCGCCGGATCGAGGTTGCCCTGCAACGCTTTTCCGGCCTCGACCCGGGATGCGGCGTCGGCAAGTGAGGTCCGCCAATCGACCCCGACTACCGTCGCTCCGGCCGACGACATGGCACCCAGCAGCTCCGCGGTGCCCACCCCGAAGTGCGTCATCGGCACGCCACGATCGGCCAGCGTGGCGAACACCCGCGAACTATGCGGCAGCACGTAGCGCCGGTAGTCGGCCAACGACAGCACGCCCGCCCACGAATCGAACAGCTGAATCGCATCCACCCCGGCATCGAGTTGTACCCGCATGAAACCGATGGTCAGGTCGGTCAGATTCTCCATCAGCGCATGCCAGCACGCCGGCTCGGCCAGCATCATGGCTTTGGTGCGGGCATGGTTGCGGCTCGGGCCGCCCTCCACCAGGTAGGACGCCAGCGTGAACGGTGCGCCGGCAAAACCGATCAGCGGCACCTCCCCGAGTTCACGCACGAGCAGCGAGACGGCATCCGACACCGGCTGAACACCCTGGGGATCCAGCGGTCGCAGGGCGTCGACGTCGGCGACGGTGCGCACCGGCGCGGCGATCACCGGGCCGACGTCGGCGACGATATCCACATCGACGCCGGCGCCGCGCAGCGGAACCACAATGTCGGAGAACAGGATTGCCGCGTCGACGTCGTGCCGGCGGATCGGTTGCAGCGTGATCTCGGCGATCAGCCCGGCGTCGAAGCAGGCTTCCATCATCGTGTTCTGCGTCCGCAGCGCGCGGTATTCCGGCAGGGAACGCCCAGCCTGCCGCATGAACCACACCGGCACCCGGCTCGGCTTGCGGCCGGCGGCCGCGGCCAGGTACGGCGATTCGGGAAGCGTGCGACGGTCACTCATCAGCGTCAATGCTGCCACGACCGCCGTATGACGGGTGCGGCGAGCAGCGCCCCGAGCCGTGCGTAACGTCGTCGTCGTCAACGTCCGTGAGCCAGTGGTCAGGAGCCGGGATGCCCGTTCGCCACCCAGAAGTCAGCTACGACGAGTTTCCCAGCCTGCGAATCGAACGCGCTGACCACGGCGTGCTGCACCTGATTCTCGACGCGCCCGGGCTGAATTCGGTGGGGCCGCAGATGCACCGCGACCTCGCCGACGTCTGGCCGTCGATCGGTCGCGATCCCGACGTGCGGGCGGTGCTGGTCCGCGGCGAAGGCAAGGCCTTTTCGTCGGGCGGCAGCTTCGACCTGATCGACGAGACCATTGGCGAGTTCGACGACCGGATGCGGATCATGCGCGAGGCCCGCGACCTGGTGCTCAACATGGTCAACTTCGACAAACCGGTGATCTCAGCGATCAACGGCGCGGCGGTCGGCGCGGGTCTGGTGGTGGCGCTGCTGGCCGACGTGTCGGTGGCCGGCCGCACCGCCAAGATCATCGACGGCCACACCAAGCTCGGGGTCGCCGCCGGCGATCACGCCGCCATCTGCTGGCCGCTACTGGTCGGGATGGCCAAGGCCAAGTACTACCTGCTCACCTGCGCGCCGCTGGACGGCGCCGAGGCCGAACGCATCGGGCTGGTCTCGCTCTGCGTGGACGACGCCGAGGTACTCACCACCGCGACGCGCATCGCAACGGAGCTGGCGCAAGGTGCGCAATCGGCGATCCGGTTCACAAAACACAGCCTCAACCACTGGTACCGGACGGCCGCACCGGCCTTCGAAACATCCCTTGGCCTGGAGTTTTTGGGTTTCGGCGGCCCGGACGTGCGAGAAGGTCTGGCCGCGCACCGCGAGAAGCGCCCGGCGCGTTTCACCGCCGACTAAGACGACATGAGGACTCGGCAACAGCCCACCCGCACCGGACCCCGGCGGCCGAAACGGCGCGCCTGTATCGCCGTGTTGCCGGATAGGTCTAGCGTCAGACGCTGTGACCCGCCAGCAACGACACGCAGCGGGGCGACGGACAATTGCGGCGCCCGTGACCTCGGCCGCCAGCGATGGGGGGCGGAGCGACGAGGAGGAGCGGCGGGTATGACAACAGCCGAACCGGTCCCGTTTCGCGAAGCCGTAGCGGCGATGAGCGGAGCCAGCGTCCGATCCGAAATCGAGCTGGGTCCCATCCGGCCGCCGCAGCGGCTCGCGCCGTACAGCTACGCGCTGGGCGCTGAGGTCAAGCGTCCTGAAGTCGATATCGTCCCGGAGCGGTCCGACGGTGACGCGTTCGGCCGGCTGATCCTGCTCTACGACCCCGAAGGGGCCGATGCGTGGGACGGCACCATGCGGCTGGTCGCCTACATCCAGGCCGATCTGGATTCCAGTGAAGCGGTCGACCCGCTGCTGCCGGAAGTCGCGTGGAGCTGGCTGGTAGAGGCGCTGGACGCGCGCGCCGAGCAGGTCACCGCGCTCGGCGGCACGGTCACCGCCACCACCTCGGTGCGCTACGGCGATATCTCCGGACCACCGCGCGCCCATCAGCTGGAGCTGCGCGCGTCGTGGACGGCGCTCACCACCGACATCGGTACCCACGTCGAGGCGTTCTGCGAAGTGCTCGAGCACGCCGCGGGGCTGCCACCGGTCGGGGTGACAGATTTGGGCACCCGGTCGCGCGTTTGACATGGGCCCGGAGCCGACAGAAGCGTCAACCGAAACGCCCGACGCCGCGGAACCTGACGTCACGCCGCTGCTCCATCCCGCCGACGGGGTGCCCGACCTGTCCACGACCGCCGGCGAGATCAAGGCCGCCGCAGAGTTGCTCGCGGGTGGCCACGGCCCGTTCGCGGTCGACGCTGAGCGGGCCTCGGGTTTCCGATACTCCAACCGCGCGTATCTGATTCAGATCCGGCGGGCCGGCGCTGGCACCGTTCTCATCGACCCGGTCAGCCACGGCGGCGACTCGCTGGCCGTGCTTCGGCCCGTCGCCGATGTGCTGGCCGAGGACGAGTGGATTCTGCACGCAGCCGATCAGGATCTGCCGTGCCTGGCCGAGGTCGGCATGCAGCCGCCAGCGCTGTATGACACCGAGTTGGCCGGCCGGCTGGCCGGCTTCGACCGAGTCAACTTGGCGGCGATGGCGCAGCGGTTGCTCGGTGTGGGGCTGGCCAAGGGCCACGGCGCGGCGGACTGGTCTCGACGTCCTTTGCCGGCCGCCTGGCTCAACTACGCGGCCCTGGACGTAGAGGTGCTCATCGACCTGCGCGAGTCGATCGCAGCGGTACTCGCCGAGCAGGGTAAAACCGCCTGGGCCGCACAAGAATTCGACTATCTTCGGACAGGTGCCGGCCAAGCCCCGCCGGCGACCCGCCGAGACCGCTGGCGCCGCACCTCCGGCATTCACCGGATGCGCAATCAGCGTGGTCTGGCCGCCGTGCGTGAATTGTGGACGGTCCGAGACGAAATCGCCCAACGCCGCGACATCGCCCCGGGGCGCATCCTGCCCGACTCCGCGATCATCGAGGCAGCCACCGCCGACCCGAAGACCATTGACGATCTGGTCGCCCTGCCGATCTTCGGCGGAAAACGGCAACGCCGCAGCGCCGCCACATGGTTGGCAGCGCTGAAGGCCGCGCGCGAAAATCCTGGCACTGGAGACGAAACCGAACCGCCCAACGGTCCACCGGCGCCGGCGCGCTGGGCTCGACGCAGGCCGGAGGCTGCAGCGCGGCTCGATGCGGCCCGCGCCGCGCTGCGGGAGTTGTCCGAGCAGGTCACGGTGCCATCGGAGAACCTGGTCACGCCCGACCTGGTCCGGCGGCTGTGCTGGGATTGGGAAGCCGCCGACGACACGGCAGCCGCTGTCGACAAGTTTCTGGCGGCTGGTCAGGCCCGAAACTGGCAGCGCCAGTTAGCGGTGCCCGTGCTGGCCGCGGCGTTGCAACCGCCGCCGAAAGACAGCGACCACGTCAGTCCAGCTGCTCAGTGATCTCGGCCCTCGAGCCGTCCCGGCCCGCATCGTCGCGGGACAGGCTCCCGCTCCCCCTCGAGCCGTCCCGGCCCGCATCGTCGCGGGACAGGCTGATGCTCCCGCTCCTCCTCGAGCCGTCCCGGCCCGCATCGTCGCGGGACAACGCGGCAATCCAGCCGGTGATGCGGCGGGCCACGCCCTGGTCGGTCAGACCGGCCGCGGCGAGTACCTCGCC
>Ga0302326_10033536_pt1 | contig 10199 bp, 9 predicted proteins | sample Palsa_T0_3_FD_202264 | JGI IMG/M metagenome (GOLD analysis project Ga0302326, IMG submission 202264) | Peat permafrost microbial communities from Stordalen Mire near Abisko, Sweden - Palsa_T0_3 | ecosystem: Environmental > Terrestrial > Soil > Palsa > Peat permafrost | place: Sweden: Abisko... | reverse complement strand
GGAGGTGGCGTTGCGGCCACCACGTCCTTGATCCAGGTGTTCAACTGCCCGGTGCCGACCCGGGCATCCCATGACGCGAGCGCACTCTCCAACGCCGGCACCAACTTCTGCACCGCTCGGCCGGTCTTCGCGGAGATGTTGACCCGTGACGCCCAACGCACCTGCTGAAGCTGGCGGTCGATCTCGTTGTCCAGTTGGTAGCGCCGTTCCTCGTCGACGAGATCCCACTTGTTGAACGCCAACACCAGCGCTCGTCCGGCCTCGATGACCATCGACAGCACGCGCAGGTCCTGCTCGCTCAGCGGCACCGATCCGTCGATCAACACGATCACCACCTCGGCGGCGTCGATGGCGCCATGGGTTCGTACCGACGCGTAGAACTCGTGGCCGCTGGCCTGGCCGACTTTGCGGCGCAGTCCGGCCGTATCGACGAAACGCCAGATTTGGCCGTCCATTTCGATCAGCGAGTCGACCGGATCGACCGTGGTGCCGGCCACGTCATGGACCACCGACCGCTCATCGCCCGCCAGCCGGTTCAGCAGCGAGCTCTTCCCGACGTTGGGTTTGCCGACCAGCGCCACCCGCCGTGGACCGCCCTGGGTGGAGGCCGACTCTGCGACCTCCGGCAGCGCGCCGACGATCGCGTCGAGCAGATCGGCGACGCCGCGACCGTGTACCGCGCTGATCGCATACGGCTCCCCGACCCCCAACGACCACAACGCGGCGGCGTCGGATTCGCCTTTTTCGCTGTCAACTTTGTTGGCGGCCAAAAACACTGGTTTGCCGGAGCGGCGCAAGATCCGTGCGGCCGCCTCGTCGCCGGCAGTCGCACCGACGACCGAGTCAACCACCAGAATCACCGCATCAGCGGTACGCATGGCCACCGATGCCTGCTCGGCCACCAGCCGCTGCAGGCCCTTGGCGTCGGGTTCCCATCCCCCGGTGTCTTGCACGACGAACCGGTGCCCGGTCCAGAGCGCGTCGTAGGACACCCGGTCGCGGGTCACGCCCGGCACATCCTGAACGACCGCTTCGCGCCGGCCCAGGATGCGGTTGACCAGCGTCGACTTGCCGACATTCGGCCGGCCCACCACCGCCACGACCGGTGGCGGACCGGTGAATTCATCATCGATCGACTCAGTGAATCCAGTTGAATCCCACTCGCTTTCGTCAATCCACGTGCCGTCTTCTTGACTCACCGAACTGCCTCACTTCGCTGCTGCACCAATTGCAAGAGGTGAGCGATCACTTCAGATTCGGTCATCTCGCTGGTGTCGACGGTTAACGCATCGGGAGCCGCGCGCAACGGCGACACCGCCCGCGTCGAGTCCAGGTGGTCGCGGCGGCGCACATCGGCGAGCACGCCGGCATAGTCGTCGGGTAAGCCCGCGGCCACGTTCTGATCGTTGCGGCGGCGCGCTCGGGTCTCGGCCGACGCCGTCAGGAAAACCTTGACGTCGGCGTCCGGCAATACCACCGTCCCGATGTCGCGGCCTTCCACCACCACGCTGCCCGGGCCTGCGGCCAGCGTGCGCTGCAGGTCGACGAGTCGGGTGCGTACCGCGGGAACCGACGATACGGCGGACACCGCCTTGGTCACCTCGTCACCGCGAATCTCCGACGAAACATCTTGTCCGTCAAGGCAACTGCAATCCTCGTCGGGGTTGTGGCCCACCGACAGCTGCGCGTCGGCCGCGACTTTCTCGACAGCCGCCCGGGCAGCCGGATCCACTCCGGCCCGCAACACTGCCAATGTGACGATGCGGTACATGGCGCCGGTGTCGAGATAGCGGGCTTGCAGTGCGCGCGCCAACCCACGCGAGACCGAGGATTTTCCGGTGCCCGCCGGGCCATCGACAGCGACGACGACTGCCTTCACAACCCGACCGCTTTGTAGAGCTCCCCGATCTCATTGCGGCGCAAGGGTCTGATGCTGCCCGGCCGCTGCTCCCCCAACGACACCGTGCCGATGTCGGTGCGGACCAGCGTCTGCACCGGAAATCCGGCCTCTGCCAGCATCCGACGAACGATGCGTTTGCGTCCCTCGTGCAACGTGACCCGGATCAGCGTCTTACCGGGAATGGCGTCCACCACGGCGAAGTCGTCGACGGCGACCGGTCCGTCGTCCAGTTCGATGCCAGCGCGCAATTTCTTGCCGAACCCGCGCGGCACCGACCCGTTCACCAACGCCAGGTACGTCTTGGGCACCTCGTATGAGGGATGCATCAGGCGATGCGCCAACTCGCCGTCGTTGGTCAACAGGATCAGGCCCTCGGTGTCAACGTCCAGCCGGCCCACGTGGAAGAGCTTCTTGTTGCCCCGCACCCGGTGCTCGACCATGTCGCCGATGCACGGCCGACCCCGATCGTCAGACATCGTCGAGTGCATGCCGCGCGGTTTGTTCAACGCGAAGTACACCAGGGAGTCATCCAGCATCACCCGCGCCCCGTCGACGCGGATCGCCGACGCAGCCGGGTCGACTCGGGTGCCCAGCTCGGTCACCACCTGTCCGTCGACCTCGACACGACCGTCCATGATCATCTTCTCGGCAACCCGCCGGGACGCAATTCCGGCCTGCGACAGCACTTTCTGCAAGCGAACCCCGTCTGGCTCGATGGCCCTGTCCATCACTCGTGGTCCACGTCGAACGACAACGGCTGATCGTTGGAAATCGGGCCGCCGGCGAGTTTGACGAAACGTGGCTCAGCGTCCAGCGTTTCGCTCAAGTCGTCGATCGTGTCGACGTCGGGCAGCAGCGGTGCGATTTCGGGAAGGTCCGTCAGCGATGACAGCCCCAGGCGTTCCAAGAACAGCTCGGTGGTAGCGAATGTCACCGCGCCGGTGTCGCTGTCGGCGCCGGCTTCGGTAATCAGTCCCCTTGCCACTAGCGTGCGCACCACCGCGTCGACGTTGACGCCGCGCACCGCGCTCACCCGCGCCCGCGTCACAGGCTGCCGGTAGGCCACCACTGCCAACGTCTCCAGAGCCGCCCGGGTGAGCTTCGAGCGCGACCCGTCCAGCAGCAGCCGTTCAACGTAGGGCGCAAACCGAGACCGGGTGTATAGCCGCCACCCGCCGCCGGCCTCACGAAGGTCGATGCCGCTGTCGCGTTCGGTGAGCTCATCTGCCAACGCTCGCAGTTTGGCGGTCACCCGGTAGGCCGGTTGATCGGTGGCCGCGGCCAGCGCCTCGGCCGTTACCGGGGTGTCGACGACAAGCAGTAAGGCCTCGAGCACCGCGCCCAGCTCAGCGTCGTCGAGCTCCGGGGCGGTCGCGACGTCGATACCCAGGCTGGCATCCGACGCCGGATCGGTCATAGTTTTTCTCGGTCTTTCTCGCTGTTCTTAAACTTCAAACGAATCCGCCTCTAGCGATCCTTCGCTGGCCGGCTGTTCTCCGGTCCACGAAACCTGGAGCACACCAAGCGGTTCTGACTGGTCAAATGCTACCGCCCGCGACCGAAACAGTTCGAGCAGCGCCAAGAAGCGCCCGACGATCTCGATCGGTGCCTGGCAGTCGGCCACCAACTCAGCGAACGACGCCCATTGTCCGGTGCCTCGTATCCTCAACAGCGCCAACAGCTTCTTGGCCTGTTCGGGCACCGACACCCTCAGCTCGTGCAGGTGTTCGGTGGCCACCGTCGGCACCGGCCGCGGGGCAAAGGCGATCGCGGCGATTTGCGCGAACCGCTCGGCGTCGACGCCCAGCATCACCTCGGGCAGTAATTCGGCGTACCGGTCCTCCAGCGACACCGCGCGCGGATAGCTACGCAGTGCAGCGGCCTCCAGCTCAGCGAACATCTGCGCGACGTGCTTGTATGCCCGATATTGCAACAGCCGGGCGAACAGCAGGTCGCGGACTTCCAGCAGCGCCAGATCTTCCTCGTCGTCGACTTGGCCGGACGGCAGCAGCCGGGCGGCCTTGAGGTCGAGCAACGTCGCAGCAACGACGAGGAACGCGGTGGTCTCGTCGAGTTCCAGTTCGGGTCCGATCGCGCGGGTGTAGGCGATGAAGTCATCGGTGACCTGGTGCAGCGCCACCTCGGTGACGTCGAGGCGGTGCGCAAAAATCAGCTGCAGCAAAAGGTCGAACGGCCCCTCGAAGTTCTTCAGCCTGACCTGGAAGCCGTTCTGGGGTGATGCCTCGCAGCTCACTCCTCCGGTCACGCGCCGAACCGGTCGATCACCTCACGGGCCAACGAGCGGTAAGCGGCCGCGCCGCCGGATCGTGGGGCCCACGAGGTGATCGGTTCGCCGGCGACGCTGGTCTCCGGGAACCGGACGGTGCGGGCGATGACGGTGTCGAACACCAGATCGCCGAAGCGCTCCACCACGCGGGCCATGACGTCGCGCGAGTTGACGGTTCGCGTGTCATAGCGCGTGATCAAGATGCCGCTGATGTCCAGTTTCGGGTTGAGCCGTTCGCGCACCTTCTCAACGGTGTCGGTCAGCAGGGCCAGGCCACGCAGCGAGAAAAACTCGCACTCGGTAGGGATGATCACCCCGTCGGAGCAGGCCAGACCGTTGACGGTCAGCAGACCCAGCGAAGGCTGGCAGTCGATCAGGACATAGTCGTATCGGTCCAGCACCGGGTGCAACGCCCGGGACAGCGTCTGCTCGCGGCCAACCTCGTTGACGAGCTGTATCTCCGCGGCTGACAGATCGATGTTGCTGGGCACCAGATCCAGGTTCTTGACGCGGGTGTTGATCAGCACCTGGTCGATCGACACTCGCGGCTCGACCAGCAGATTGTGGATGGTGTGGTCCAGCTCGTAATGCGACACACCCAGACCCGCGGAAAGCGCTCCTTGCGGATCCATGTCGACCAGCAACACGCGCCGGCCCTGTTCGGCGATCGCGGCGCCCAGGTTGATGGTTGACGTGGTCTTTCCCACGCCGCCCTTCTGGTTGCACATCGCCACGACCTTGGCCGGTCCGTGTGAGGTGCGTGGCTTCGGGTCAGGGATCACCCGCGGCGGCCGCCCGGTCAAGCCGACCCCGAAGTCGCTGTCGGCGTCGTCAGTCATGAGCGCCGCCCCTCTTCATCGTTGCCCGCGCATTCATACCCGGCTGCGGCTCGGCAGCGAGGGTCGGAAAACGGCGGACATCGCAGGAAGTCTAACGGGTCCCGGCGCTCGTGCCGGAAGACCCGCAACAACGTCACCAGCGAATTCGGGTGCAACCCGGTTCGATCGCCATGCGGGCTAGGAAGGCGGTCGTGAGCCTCAAGCAGCGCGTCCCCAGCAGCAGGGCACGCTATGGCAGACCGCCGAGCACCCTGGGCAGCTGAGCGACACGCGAGACAAACGCGTGTGTCGCGCTTTCAGCGAGCAGCTGCCACGGCCGAGGCCGTGTTATCGCGTCGCCGGTGGCGCAGGTTGGCGGCCACGACCCGGGAGATGAAGGCGGGGTGCAGTAGGCGAGCCGGGGGGTCGATGAGGCTGTTGACCCGGATGAATTTCTCAACGACCACAGCGTCAGACTCACACGCGGTGAACACCAAGTCAGCAAGCCGGTTGCTCGCGCCCGTCGACAGCGATCGCCGCCCTTCCACCTCCGGAAAAGCCAGGTCGCTGCCGGCACCCATCCGCCAAGCCACACCAATCGATTTCGCTGCGGCGTGAAAGTACCGCCGGGCGAGGTTGTGGCGGCCGCTACGCAGGCAATCCCGCAGCGCGACAGCGTCCAGCGCCGACACCGTCATCCCTTGCCCGTAGATGGGGTCGAAACTGCAGATCGCGTCGCCGCAGACCAACAGACCGTCCGGAAATCGTCGCATCTTGTCGTAGCGCCGCCACTGGCTGGACGGCATCCGATGCCGAGTCACCTCCCCGAGCGGTTCGGCGGCCCGCACTGCCGCCAGCACGTGGGCGGGGCCGTACTCCTGGGCAAAAGACAGCATGCCAGCCAGGTCCCCGGGCGGCTCGTGGCCCACCATCCCGAAGACCGTGAATATCCACGTGTCGTTCTCATAGCCGAGCAGAAACATCCCCCTCGGCCGGCCCGGTGCGGCGCCGACCGCGACCAGCTGCTCGACAGTGCCGCGCGGAATCCGCAGCAGCTGGCTGGCATAGCACGTCCGCATGACGATGTGTTCCTCGACCGGACGGCCGTAGCCAAGGCTTTCCAGAAAGGCCGGTGTGTGGGCACCTCGGCCCATCGCGTCGACGACCAGGTCCGCCGTCAACTCCCGTTCGGCGCCGCTGTCGCGGTTGACCACCCGCACGCCGGTAACGCGGTTCCTATCCGCCGTCGCCGTCATCTCGGCCGCATCCAGGCCGCTCAGGATCGTGACGTTCGGGATGGCGCTCAGTCGCCGCCGGACATGGCATTCCAGTAACGGCCGGCTGGGAACATACATTGTCATTGCTTGTTGATCCCGCGCCTTTCCGACCCGGACCAGCTGATGTCCACCGACCGACATCCAGATCTTCGAGAGATCCCCGTTATCGAGAACGGGGGCACCGGCCGCGACGAGCTCACTGAGAAATCCGGGGAAGAGTTCATCGATGATTTGGCCGCCACGCCTGAGCAGACCGTGAGCATGGCGGCCCTGCGGTACCCCGCGCCGGTTGGCAGGGTCGTTGGGCAATACGTCGCGTTCCACCACGGTGACGTTTTGGTAGAAATCGGCCAGTACCCTCGCGGCGAGCAGCCCGCCCATACTTCCGCCGAGAACAACCGCATGCTGACCGAGCTGCGCCATAGCCACTCCTGGCCCCCGTTTTGACTCCGATCAGTATGGTTGCGCACTTCTTGAGTCGGCCTGAGTAACCGACTACTCGACTTTGGTGGATGGGTGCCGCGCTAGCGCGCCCGCGGGTGGGCTTCGGCCCAGACTTCGCGCAGCGCGTGCACGGTGACCATGGTGTAGATCTGGGTCGTGGTGACCGATGCGTGTCCCAGCAACTCCTGAACCACGCGGACATCAGCGCCGCCCTCCAGCAGGTGGGTCGCAAACGAGTGCCGCAGCGTGTGCGGTGACACGCCCGCACTGATACCCGCCCGCTCCGCGGCGTCCTGCAGCACCTGCCACGCGCTCTGGCGCGACAGCCGGCCGCCGCGGGCGTTGAGGAAGATGGCCGGCGTACCACGGCCGCGACGCGCCAACTCTGAACGTCCGCGCACCGTGTAGGCGTCCAAGGCCTGGACGGCGGGCCGTCCTATCGGAACCAGGCGCTGCTTGCCGCCTTTCCCGCGCAGCAGCACCGACCGGGCATGGGTGTCGATATCGTCGATGTCGAGTCCGACCGCTTCCGAGATCCGCGCTCCGGTCGAGTACAGCAGCTCGAGCAGTGCACGATTGCGCAACGTCAACGGGCCGTCCGAAGGGCTGTCGCCGCCGGCCCCGGCCAGTAGGGCGAGCACCTGATCGACGCTGAGGCTTTTGGGCAGCCGTCGGCCCGGTGTCGGTGGCTTGACGGCCTGTGCGACGTCGAATTCGGCCAGACCTTCGGCCGCGGCGAACCGGTGCAGGCCGCGCACCGCGATAAGAGTCCGAGCCGCCGACACCGCCGACAACGGGGAGACTCCGGAATCTGGATCGCCACGCCGCAGCGCCAGCAGGAACTCGCTGACGTCGTCCTCGCTGACCTTGGCTAGGTCGTCGACGCCGCGCGCGATGAGGTGCTCGGAGTAGCGCCGTAGGTCGCGGCGATAAGAGCTCAACGTGTTGACCGCAACTCCCCGCTCGATCGTCAGGTGATCGAGATATCCCTGCAGCTGAGTTTCCAGCGGCGGCGCAAGTGTCGTCACCGGGCAGCTTCCAATCGCGCGGCGAACGCCGTCGGTCGATCGAGCCACGGCGCGTCTACCGGCCGCGGCTCCGCGATACCTTCGCTGACCGCCAGCGCCGCTAAAATCCCGCCCACTGCAAGGGAATTGACGATTTCACCGCTGAACACCCGCTGCGCAGCCTCGGCGATGGGGTACCACCGAAGAGTCATGTCGGCTTCTTCGTCATGCGCTTCGGGTTGACCCGCCTGCATCAAGCCGGTGGCCAGGTAGACCCGTACCGACTCATCGCTGAAACCGGGCGTGGAGTCCAGATCAAGTAGTACCTGCCAGGTCTGCGCCCGCAGCCCGGCCTCCTCGTAAAGCTCCCGAGCCGCGGTCAGGTGCGGCGCTTCGCCGTTGACGTCGAGCAGACCCGCGGGCAACTCCCACAGCCTGCGACCAATTGGATGGCGATACTGATGCACCATCGGGATCCGGCCGTCGTCGTCCATGGCGACGATCGCCACCGCGCCGAAATGCTCGACGACATCGCGCGCCGCGATCGTTCCGCCGGGCATCCGGACATGGTCCGTGCGTAGGGCGAGAATCTTGCCTGAATAAAGGGTTTCGGACGATGTCGTCTCGAAGACGTGCTCACCCACGGGCGACAGGTGCGGGCTCAGGCCGCGACGGCTCGGCCCCGTCGTGCTGTTGGCTGCCATTCGCCCGCTGTTCGGGAATCTCCACCGGTAGCCGCTCGGCGGCCTTGTAATCAATCGCGGCGCCGACGAAGCCGACAAAAAGCGGATGCGGACGCGTCGGGCGGCTCTTCAACTCCGGGTGCGCCTGGGTACCGACGACGAAGGAATGCATCTCCGGCGGGTACTCGACGAACTCGACCAGGTGGCCGTCCGGAGACGTTCCGGAGAATCGGAGGCCACTCTCGGCGATGCGACCCCGGTAAGCGTTGTTGACCTCGTAGCGGTGCCGATGCCGCTCCGACACCTCGGTCGACTGATATGCCTGCGCGACAATGGAATCCGGTTCGAGCACCGCCGGATAGGCTCCCAATCGCATGGTGCCGCCGAGGTCGGCTTCGCCGGCGACGATCTGCTCCTGGTCTGCCATGGTGGAGATGACGGGGTCGGGTGTGGACGGATCGAATTCCGCCGAGTTGGCCGCCGTCAGACCGACCGAACGGGCGGCCTCGATCACGATGCACTGCAGTCCGAGGCAGAGTCCAAACACGGGCAGCCCGCGGGCGCGGGCATGTGCGATAGCGCCGATCTTGCCCTCGATTCCGCGGATCCCGAATCCGCCAGGGATCAGCACGCCGTGCACATCGTCGAGCGCCGCCGCGGCACCGCTTGCCGTTTCGCAGTCGTCGGAGCCCACCCAGCGGATTTCCACCTTCGCCCGGTGCTTGAAGCCGGCTGCCCGCAGCGCCTCGCCCACCGACAGATATGCGTCCGAGAGGTCGATGTATTTGCCCACCAATGCGATTCGCACAGTCTCCTGCGGATCGTGCACCCGGCGCAGCAGGTCGTCCCACTCTGTCCAGTCGACGTCACGGAACGGCAGGTTAAGCCGGCGCACCACGTAGGCGTCGAGCTCTTCGCGGTGCAGCACCTTCGGAATGTCATAGATCGACGGTGCGTCAGGGGTGGAGATGATGCCGTCGATGTCGACGTCACACATCAGCGCGATCTTGTTCTTCAGCGGCTCGGGAACGTCGCGGTCGCAGCGCAGGATCAACGCGTCCGCACTGATACCGATGCTGCGTAGCGCGGCGACCGAGTGCTGAGTGGGTTTGGTTTTCAATTCCCCCGACGGTGCCAGGTACGGGATGAGCGACACGTGCAGGAAGAACACATTCTCCCGGCCCAGATCATGACGAACCTGCCTCGCCGCCTCGAGAAAGGGCTGTGACTCGATATCGCCGACCGTGCCGCCGATTTCGGTGATGACGACGTCAGGCCGGTTGCCGTCGGCGTCTGGCTCGGCCATCGCCAGGATGCGGCGCTTGATCTCGTCGGTGATGTGCGGGATGACCTGAACGGTGTCGCCGAGGTATTCCCCACGGCGCTCCTTGGCGATGACCGTCGAATACACCTGCCCGGTGGTGACATTCGCGGAACCGGACAGGTTGCGGTCGAGAAAGCGCTCGTAGTGCCCCACGTCGAGGTCAGTCTCGGCGCCGTCCTCGGTGACGAATACCTCGCCGTGCTGAAACGGGTTCATGGTGCCGGGGTCGACGTTGAGATAGGGGTCGAGCTTCTGCATCGTCACCTGCAGCCCGCGTGCGGTCAGCAACCGCCCCAGACTGCTCGCGGTCAGCCCCTTGCCTAGCGACGAGACGACCCCGCCGCTGACGAAGAGATGCTTGGTGGTGGTCTGCGGATGCTTACGCAATGTAGCGACCTCCGTGAAGACGGCGCAGGGCTAGCCTCGGGAGCGGGCTGTTTGTCCAGCTTTGGGGCCCGC
>Ga0302326_10033534_pt1 | contig 10199 bp, 6 predicted proteins | sample Palsa_T0_3_FD_202264 | JGI IMG/M metagenome (GOLD analysis project Ga0302326, IMG submission 202264) | Peat permafrost microbial communities from Stordalen Mire near Abisko, Sweden - Palsa_T0_3 | ecosystem: Environmental > Terrestrial > Soil > Palsa > Peat permafrost | place: Sweden: Abisko... | reverse complement strand
TGTCATCGAGCGGATTGGAATTCAGAACCAGCAAATCGGCGAGCTTGCCGGGTTCGAGCGAACCGAGTTGCTTTTCGAGGCCGATGCTTTCCGCGCCGTTCATGGTGGCGGAGTAGAGCGCCTGCCACGGCGTCATGCCGCCGGACTGCAACATCCATAGTTCCCACTGCGCGCCGATGCCCTGCTGTTCGCCGTGCGAGCCGAGCGCGGTGTGTCCGCCGGCGCGGAAAATCGCCGCCGCGCCCTGCGCGATGAGCGGAAAAGTGTATTCCTCGTCGAAGAGCAAAACGCGGCGGCGCGAATTGCGGTCCACCTCTTCGTGCGGAGTGAAGCGGCGCACCTTGGGATCGTCGTGGATATTCATTTTCGCGCGCCAGTAAAATTGGCCGAACTCGGCGCCATAGGAAACGATGAGCGTGGGAGTGTAGGTGGTGCCGGCCTGGGCTTCAAGCTCGATCACATCCTTGTAAATGGGGACCACGGGTAGGCTGTGTTCCACGCCGGTGTACCCATCCAAGACCATGCTGAGATCAGTTTTCAAGTCGCCGCCACCTTCGGCCGTGATGTTGAGGCCTTCCTTGGCCGCGGCCATGGCCAGCCACTGGCGCTGGATGCGGCGGGGCTGCATGTATTCCTTGAGCGAATCGGCGCCGTGGGCTTTGTAACGCTTCACCAGATTGTCGGCGTCTTCGAAGCTTTCGATGCTGGCCGCGTAGGTGGTGATGGCGGTGCCGGTGGAATAAATCCGCGGGCCGATCATGTCTCCGGCGCTGACGAGCTCTCCTTGCGCGAAAACGATATTCGATTCGATGGAGGGATCGCGCGTGGTGGTGACACCGTAAGCGAGATTGGCGGCGTAAGACCATTCCTCGTCGGTCATTTCCGGACGATCGGAATGCAGATGTGCGTGAATATCAACGAAGCCGGGGACGATGGTTTTGCCACGAAGGTCGATTACTTTGGCTCCGGCCGGAGGATGCATGGAGGCCGAGGGCCCGATGGCGGAGATGCGATTATTTTCGATGAGAATGTCGCCGCGATCGATAATTTCCTCGCCCTTCATGGTCACCAGGCGCGCGCCGCGGAGATAGAGCTGGCCCTGCGGAATGCCGCGCGGAACTTGGAGAGCGATGGTGAAAGTTTCGGTCTTCCACGGGTTAGGCTTTTCCGCGGGAGTCTCGGCGGATTTGGCGCTCGCCTTATCGCCTGATTTGTCGCCGGATTTATCGTCGGAGGATTTTTCGTCGTGTGGTTTTTCCGCGGGCATTTCCGCGTTGACTACTTCATCCCGATTCACGCGGTAAAATTCGTTTCCGAAACTCCAGGTGAGCGCCTTGCCGCCATCGGCCCAGGCGAGGTAATTCGCGCCTTCCCTGGTGAGGCGGCGCAGCGGAACCGCGGAAGCTTTCAAATTGATGTTCACGGTTTGCTCGCCGACTTTCGGAAGGGCCAGGAGATAGGCGTCGTAGCGGTCCTGTAAGGCCACCCATTCCCCGTCCGGAGACGGAATTGCGAGAACGAATCTGCCGTCAATTTTCAAATGGGTCTTCTTGTCCACGCCGTCCAGGCGAATGGAGCGAAGCAGGCGCGCGGGAAGCGCGGGCGCGTCGCCACCGGGTGGAGGAGCGTTCTCCATGTAATAGACGCGCGTGGCGTCGCCATTGAAGGTGGGCTGCTGATAGCCATCCGCGGGCAGCGTCACGATGGAATGAGCGGTGCCGCCATCGGCGGGCATCCAGCGAATGTCCTGGACGTCGCCCTCATCTTCGGCGAGCCATCCATGCTTGGAGCCTTTGATGAAAAGGAGCTTCGTGCCGTCGGGCGACCACTGCGGCGAAGAATAATATCCGGCAAGTTCGCTGAGCTTCATGGGCGTTCCGCCGGCGGCAGGAATTTTCCAAAGCTGGCCGCCGTCCGCGTCCGACCAGGTGACGTAGGCAACCCATTTGGCGTCCGGCGAAAAGACTGGTTCGTATTCGCGCACACTGCCGGAGGTCAAGCGGCGCGGCTTGCCAGCGGGCAAATCCATGAGCCAGATCTTTCCCACGGCGCTGAAGGCGATTTGCTTTCCGTTGGGCGACTGGTTGGCCCAGCGCACCTGGCGCACGGCGAGCGGGCCGTCGTCAATGACGTAATCGGTGTGCACGCGCGGGCCGAGATCGAGGTCAACTTTGGCGCTGAACGGGATCAGGGAGACTGCCTGCGAAGCGACATCTACGCGCTGGATGTGGCCGTCACGCGTGAAGACCACGGATTTGGAATCGGGAGTGAAGGAATATCCCGGCAGCACATCGTTTACGGCGAAACCTTCCTGATCGTCGCGCTGCATGGGCAAAGCGAGCCAGCGCTCTTCGAGCGTTTTCAGATCGCGGATGCGCAAGCCGGTCTTCGAGTCGTAGCGCGAGGCGAACACGAGCCAGCGTCCGTCGGGTGAAACGATGGGGCGCAAGCCGCCACCGTACTCCGCGGAGATTTTCTCGATTTCGCCGGTGTCGCGATTGAAGGCGTAAATCTGGAAGCGGCCGATATCCACGTTGTAGCGGAAGCGGTCCTCGTGGCTCGAGAAATAGACGAATTTCCCGTCGGGCGAAAAGGAGGCGCCGGAATTGATGGTGGTCTCACCCTTGCCTTTTACCAGCTCGATGCCCTTGCCGCCGTCTTTGTGGTAAAGCCACAACGCCGTGGAACGCAGATAATTTTCCGGGGCGGGATAGGGGCCATATTTGCGGGCCACGATGTAATTTCCATCGGGGGCCCAGGCCGGAGAGCCCAACTGGTAGTCGGTTTCCTCGGTGACTTTTTTCGCGCCGGTGCCGTCAACGTTGATGAGCCAGATGTTGTCGCTGCCGCTGCGGTCGCTGATGAAGGCGATTTGCTTTCCGTTTGGCGAAAACTTTGGCTGGCAATCCCAGGGAGGGCCGCTCGTCAAGCGGTGCGCTTCGCCGCCGGAAGTGGGCACGAGATACAAGTCGCCGAGGAGGTCGAAGACAATTTGCGTGCCGTCGGGCGAGACGTCGAGCGAGATCCAGGTGCCTTCGTCGGTGGTGAAGCTGATTTTGCGCGAGGTCTTCAGCGGCAGGCCTTCGTCTTTCTTTTTGTCGTCTTTGGCGGCGGATTGCTCGGGAGGTTTCGAGTCAGCCTGCGGCGCGGACGCGGGAGCTGCGAACGCTACGCTCGCGCCGAACGCAGAAGCGAGGAGCAGAGCGAAGAAACCGCACCAGCGCAGCCAGCCATGACGTGAAGTTCGGCGCATTCCGAAGTCTCCTTTATTTTGTTCCAGCCTGTTGAATGGATGCGAGGGTCTCGCGCGCGGCGGAGATGGTGCGGTCGATGTCGGCGTCGGTGTGAGCGGCGGATACGAAGAGAGCTTCGTATTGCGAGGGGGCGAGAAAAATTCCGCGATCGAGCATTCCGTGGAAGAAAGCGGCGAAACGGGCCGAGTCAGATTTCTTGGCGTCGGCGTAATTGCGCACCGGCTGATCGGTGAAGAAAATTGTGAGCAGCGAGCCTGCGACGTTCACCTGGCCGGCGACGCCCGATTCCTTCAATGCGACGCGCAGGCCTTCGGCGAGGCGTTGCGCTTTGCGGTTGACCTCTTCGTAAAAGCCCGCGGCTTCGAGCTTGGGCAGCGTGGCGAGGCCGGCGCGCATGGCCAGAGGATTTCCGGAGAGGGTTCCGGCTTGATAGACGGGGCCGAGGGGAGCGACGCGTTCCATGATGCGGCGCTTTCCGCCGTAAGCGGCGACGGGAAGTCCGCCGCCGATAATCTTGCCCATGACGGTGAGGTCAGGATCGATTTTGTAAACGCTTTGTGCCCCGCCGTAAGCCACGCGGAAGCCGGTGATGACTTCGTCGAAGATAAGCAGGGCGCCTTCACGCTTGGTGATGGCGCGCAAGCCTTCGAGAAATCCGGGCGCGGGCGCGACGACTCCCATGTTCGCGGCTACCGGCTCGACGATCACGGCTGCGATTTTTCCCGCGTGCTGCCGGAAGAGATTCTCGACGGCGGGGACGTCGTTATAGGGTGCGTTGAGCGTGAGGCTGGCGAAAGCGTCCGGGACGCCGGGGCAGGCGGCGATGCCGAGCGTGGCGAGGCCGGAGCCGGCTTCGGAGAGGAAGCTGTCCGAATGGCCGTGGTAGCAACCTTCGAATTTGATGACCAGGTCGCGGGCGGTGAAAGCGCGCGCAAGGCGCAGCGCGGACATGGCCGCTTCGGTGCCGGAGCTGACAAAGCGAACCATTTCGACGGAAGTAATGGCGCGCGTGATTTTTTCGCCCAACTCGATTTCGAGCGGCGAGGTCATGCCGTAGCTGGTTCCGCGCGCGGCCTGATCGGAGATGGCGGCGACAACATCGGGATGCGCGTGGCCGAGAATCAGCGCGCCCCAGGAGCAGACGTAATCGAGGTACTCGCGGGCGTCAACATCGTAGAGGTGGGCGCCCTGCGCGCGGTCGATTACGAGCGGCGTGCCGCCGACGGCGCGGAATGCGCGGACGGGACTGTCCACACCGCCGACGAGGGTGTGCTGGCCGCGCTCGAAAAGCTCGGTGGAGCGCGGGCGGGCGTTCGGGGGCGCGGATTTGTCGGGATTCTTCATTGTGCCGCTAGCCATTGAGACTCGTTTGCCGCGGAATTGGGGAGCAGGCGAGCGAATTGTACGGTGCAGAGTGTGTACAAAAAGTGGCGTTCTGAGTATCGATTAGAAAATTTTCCGTGCTTTGTTTTGTGTGAGTTACGGGGATTTCTATTCGAAGGCAGTATCGATTAGAAATGGCTGAAATTGAGGGCTCCGGGAGGGTGCGAGTGCCTCGTTCGTCCGTAATGCGTAGTTCGATCATCGGGAGCATATTAGGGATAGAGGCGGGAGATTGCAATGGAGTAGAGGCTGTGGACGGGAGGGGCGGCGGGGGGTAACGCCACGTCGAGAAGGCACCGGGTTGAAGTGCAAAGGATGTCATGGCACCGTGCGAGGGCAGAAACCGAAAAGGCGCCGGCCTGAAGGCCGCCGCTACGAAAGCAAGGCTACTTTATCCAGCGGGCGGCGTCTTTGGCGTGGTAGGTAAGGATGATGGAGGCGCCGGCGCGATGGATGCTGCTGAGGATTTCGAGCACGACGCGTTTTTCGTCGAGCCAGCCGTTGCGCGCGGCGGCTTTCACCATGGCGTACTCGCCGCTGACGTTGTAGGCGGCGATGGGAACGTCGAAGCGTTCGCGGACGCGCTGGACCACGTCGAGGTAAGGCAAGGCGGGCTTGATCATCACGATGTCCGCGCCTTCTTCGAGATCGAGGGCGACTTCGCGCAAGGCTTCGCGGGCGTTGGCGGGATCCATCTGATAGCCGCGGCGATCGCCGAATTGCGGAGCGGAATCGGCGGCTTCGCGGAAAGGGCCGTAGAAGGCGGAGCAATATTTGGCGGCGTAGGAGAGGATGGCAATATTTTCAAAACCGTTTTCATCGAGCTTTTCGCGGATGGAGCCGACGCGGCCGTCCATCATATCGGAGGGCGCGACGATATCGGCTCCGGCGCGCGCGTGGGAAAGGGCGGCGTCGGCGAGGAGCGCGATGCTGGGATCGTTGACGACTTCGCCGTCCTTGATCACGCCGCAGTGGCCGTGGCTGGTGTATTCGCAGAGGCAAACGTCGGTGATGACGAGCAGGTCGATTTTTGCTTTGCGGATGGCTTCGATGGCGCGCTGGACCCCGCCGTGGGGGTCGTAGGCTTCGGAGGCGAGCTCATCTTTGTGTTCGGGCAAACCGAAGAGAATTACGGCTGGGATTCCGAGGCCGGCAACCTCGCGGCACTCTTCGACGATGTGGTCCACGGACTGCTGATGGACGCCGGGCATGGAGCTGACTTCCTTCCGCACTTTCGTTCCGGGGCAGACGAACATGGGATAGGCCAGGGCGCTCGTCGCAAGGCGCGTTTCGCGGACAAAACCTCGCAGCGCTTCGGTGCGGCGCAGGCGGCGCGGACGATGGCGCGGGAAGGTCATGATGGCCTCGCAGCGGAAGATTGGCGCTCGTAATATTTGGCGATGGAATCGGCGAGTCCCGCGGCGGAAGATTCGGTGGCTTCGATTTCGACGCGGGCGCCGGCTTCGCGGAGGGCGCGCGACGTGGTGGGGCCGATGGCGGCGAAATGAACCCGGCTGGAAAGCGCGACGAGCTCGGCGGGGCCGATACATTCCGAGAGATAGTGGAACGAGGAGGGGCTGGCGAAGACGATGGCGTTTACTTCGGCGCGTCGGATGCGCTGCATGATTTCGGGATCGAGCGAATCGGGCGGCGCGGTGCGGTAGGCAACGATTTCCGTAACTTGCGCGCCGCCTTCGCGAAGGGCGGCGGGGAGGCGGTCGTCGGCGCGGTCGCTGCGCGGAAGCAAAACTTTGCGTCCGCCGATGGCGCCCCATAATTCCTGGGCAAGAGCTTCACCGCTGTGGCTAGCCGGAACAGTGTCCACTCGAAAACCTTCCTCTGTGGCAGCCTGCGCCGTGGCCGGACCTACAGCGGCTACGAGCGGGCGCGGATTTTGAATTGCGCCGGGGCGCAGACCGAGATCACGCGCGCGCAGGGAGAAGAATCGTACCGCATTCTGGCTGGTGAAGAGAATCCAGTCAAATTCGGCGACGTGTTGGATTGCGGCGTCGAGAGACGCGTGATCGGTGGCGGGGGCGAAGCTGACGGTGGGGAGAAGGAGGACCTCGGCGCCTTTCGCTTCGAGCGAGTGCTGGAGCTCGTGCGCTTGGTCGGTGGCGCGGGTGACGACGATGCGTTTGCCGCAGAGTAGACGCGAGGATTCGTTGGACATGCGATTAACCGCCGACGGAGCGGCCGGCCAGGCGCAGGATGCGGTCGGCTCCGGCTTCGATCAGAATTTGGCCGAGTCGCGTGCCGAGGCCTTCGGGATGCTTCGGGTGGCCGCGGAGCTCGCGGCGCACGAATTCGGCGCCGTCGGGCGAGAAGACGCAGGCTTCGAGGAGCAACTCGCCGTGATCGCGACGGGCCCAGGCGCCGAGCGGAAGCTGGCAGCCGCCTTCGAGTTCGCGCAGGAGCGCGCGCTCGGCGATGACGGCGGTGCGGGAATCGGGATCGTCGAGCGCGGCGACGAGCTTGGAGGTTTCGGCGTCATCCGAGCGCGTTTCGATTCCGAGGGCGCCCTGGCCGACGGCGGGCAGCATGATTTCGGTTGCGATGAGTTCCGTGATTCTGTCGCTCGCGCCGAGGCGATTGACTCCGGCGGCGGCGAGGACGATGGCGTCGAATTCACCGGCGGCAACTTTTTTCAGGCGGGTGTCCACGTTGCCGCGCAAATCGAGCAAAACGAGATCGGGGCGGTGGTGCAAGAGCTGGGCCTGGCGCCGAAGGCTGCTGGTGCCGACGCGCGCGCCGGACGGGAGATCCGCGAGTTTGCGAGAATCGCGGGAGATGAGGCAGTCGCGCGGGTCTTCGCGCTTGGTGATGGCGGAAAACGCGAGGCCTGGCGGAGTTTCGGAGGGAACGTCCTTCATACTGTGCACGGCGAGGTCGGCGGTTCCGGCGAGGAGGGCTTCTTCGAGCTCCTTGATGAAGATGCCTTTGGTGCCGACTTGCTGCGCGACGTCGGCGACCGGCGTGGTTTGGAACCGGTCGCCGGAAGTGCGTATGCGGATGAGCTCGGATTCGACGCCGTGCAATTGCGCGAGGCGTTCGCGCACGTGATTAGCCTGCCACAGGGCCAGCGCGCTGCCGCGCGTGGCGATGCGCAGCGGCTTCACTCTTTTTCCTCGTCGAGACCGAAGAGATGGCGCAGGGCTTCGAGGCCTGCCAGACGCCCGCGCATGCCGCGGCCGTGGCGAACTTTTTTGGCCGGATGTTCGAGGACGCGTTCGATGAGCTCTTCGGTGATGTGCGCGATGCGGTCGCGCTCGCCGGGGGACACGTCATCCATTTCCGCGAGCTTTTCGCGGATGAGCGATTCGCGGTGCTTGTGAAACTGGTCGCGAAGATCGTCCACGATGGAGCCGGCTTCGAGCGCGGCGCGCCAGGATTCGAAACGGGCGATGTGCTCGGCGATGATGGCTTCGGCGCGGGGAATTTCGGCTTCGCGGGCCTTCTTGTTCTGCTCCACGATTTCGCCGAGGTCGTCCACGTTGTAGAGATAGAGATTGTAGAGGCCGGCGGCGCCGGGTGCGACGTTGCGCGGGACGGCGAGATCCACGACGAAGACGGGGCGGCCGGAGCGAGCGGCGATGGCGCGTTCGAGCAAATCGCGGGTCAAGACCGGGACGGCGGAGCTGACCGAAGTGACCAGGATGTCGGGGAGATTGAGCACGGTTTCGAGCGATTCCCAGGCAACGGCCTCTCCGCCGACTTTTCTGGCAAGTTCGGCGGCGTGATCGAACGAGCGGTTGACCACGCGCAGAGTGCCGATGCCGCGGCTGCGCAGGCTCTCGATGACTTGCTCGGCGACGGTCCCGGCGCCGAGGATGAGCGCGGAATGCCCTTTGAGATTGCCGAAGACGCGCTCGGCGAGTTTCACTCCGGCGAGGGCCACGGACATGGGGCGCGCGCCGACTTCTGTTTCGCTGCGGACGCGCTTGCCCACTTCGAGCGCGCCCTGGAACACGCGATTCAATACCGGGCCGGTAGCGCCATGATCGAGAGCCTGGCTATAGGCGGAGCGAAGCTGGCCGAGGATTTCCGCTTCGCCGAGCATCATGGAGTCAATGCCGGCGGCGACGCGGAAAAGATGGCGCACGGCGTCCGGGCCAACCGAGCGATACATGCGTCCGGCAAGGTCCGAGCGCGGGACGCGGTGAAACTCGGTGAAGAAATCTTCCATGGCTTCGGCGGGGGTGGTGTTGGCATCGCCGGGAACGCCGTAAAGCTCGCTGCGATTGCAGGTGGAGAGCACCACGGCTTCTTCGAGGATGCCTTGATGGCGAAGTTCGTCGGCTGCTTGCAACGCTTGCTGCGGAGTAAAGGAGATGCGCTCGCGCAACTCGACCGGAGCGGTGCGATGGTTGCAGCCGATGAGCGCGACCTGAATGCGAATCGCGCCCGATTGTCCCGCGCCGGATTTGGATAACGTGGCCATTAGAAGAAGCGGTGAAACTTTGTGAGATACAGGTTCACGAACGTGTAGCTGAACATGACGATCACGAAGTTCATGGCGCAGAGAAGCGCGGCGCGCGCGCCGCGCCATTGCGCGTTGCGCGATAATGCCAGATAAGCGGCGTAGACGCCGAGAATAGTGATGGTGACGATAACTTTGGGGTCGCCGAACGAATAGGTGCCGCGCAGGCGGTGCTCCCAGACGAAGCCCATTCCAACGCCAAAGACCAAGGCTATCAGACCAATGTACACGCTGCTGCGGGCCATGCGGTCGAGCACGTCGAGCGCCGGGAAACGCCAGAAGGCGGCGCCCAAGCGCCGCGAGCGCAAGAGGCGGTCCTGCGCCAGATAAATCAGGCTGATCACGAAGGACAAGGCGAAGGCGGCGTAAGCCCAAGTGTTCAGGGTGACGTGAAAGGCGAAGAGCGGGCCGCGCGCCGGAACGCGCACTGACGGCGCTCCCGGAGTGATGAATCCGAGGCCAGCCATCCAGGCGACGAGCAGCAGAGTGACGAAGGCGCCGACGGAGCGCCGGCGATGGAAGAGTTCGAGGCCGAGATAGGTAATGCCGAGGAGCCAGGCAAAGAGAGACATGGAGCCGTAGAGATCGTCGTAGGGCACGGATTGGATTACGAGAGAGCGTTGGTACAGGGAGAAGTATTGCGCCAGGATTCCGGCGGCGAGCAGCGCGGTAGCGAGGCGGCCTAGCCAGATTTGGGGCGCGTACAGGATGCGGGCGTAGCAGAGGAAGCTCGCGAGGTAGAGCGCCAGGGCCAGGTAGCCTAGTTGTTGTGCGGTTTGCAGCGAGTGCCCCCGGTTGCCTGAACATTATACGCCCAAGATGCCGAAGTGCGGGCGTTTGGGCATGCGGAGGGACCCGCGTGGGGCCACACCGGGCACGGCGTGCCGTGCCCCTACGAACGAACTTGAACTCGGCGGTGGGGGCCGGGGGGATTTGGCAAATCTGCCTACATTTGAACCTAAGGCCAAATCTGCCGCGCTAAAGGCCGCGGCGCTACATTTAAACCTTTAAACATTCTGTTATGATGGCGTTTAACTTATGGCTTTGAGCGCGCACGACAATGTTAACCGCAAGGAGCTTTT
>Ga0302326_10033527_pt1 | contig 10200 bp, 13 predicted proteins | sample Palsa_T0_3_FD_202264 | JGI IMG/M metagenome (GOLD analysis project Ga0302326, IMG submission 202264) | Peat permafrost microbial communities from Stordalen Mire near Abisko, Sweden - Palsa_T0_3 | ecosystem: Environmental > Terrestrial > Soil > Palsa > Peat permafrost | place: Sweden: Abisko... | reverse complement strand
TCGAAAAGGTCAGGGATTCGTGGTCGTGGTGGTCTGCATCACCGGCACCGGCGGCCCGGCGGGCGTCGTCACCGTGGTGGTGGTGGAACTGCCCGGCGGAAGAATCGGGGCGGGAGCCGCCATCACGGTCGTCATCGTGGTGCTTTGAGTCGCCGTGGCCATCACCGGCGCCGCAATCGGGCCGTCCGAAATGGTGAATTGCGCGGTGCCCGCGGTATAAGGCTGCGAGGCGGAGAATACGAATTCCAGGGTGCCGTATCTGGGCGTGACCGAGGAGGTGAGGGTCGTGCCCTGCATCGTGCTGAGAAGATTGCCGCCCGGCCGGTCCGGGTCCGTCTTGTCAAACACGTAAAGCGTGAGGCTGACCGGCGAGATGACCTGATAGAAGAACGGGATCCCGGGCTTCACGTCCACATCATGGGTGTGGCTGACATTCAGATTTTGGATTCCGTAGGCTGAGGAGACCTGCGAAAATCCGATGGGGATTTGATAGGTTATCGGGTACTCCGTTGAGGCACAACCGCCGAGGAGCAGGCCCCCGGCAACGGAGGCGAGAGAAGCAATAATTTTGAAGTTCATGGCTGATATTGGTTTGGGAACTGAAGCTGCATTACTTGGTATCCGCCGGTGGCCCGAGGTTCCTTGCACAAAGCCGATTTTCCGACACCGTTTGCGCCATGGTCAAGATCACCGGCGAATACCAGGGCGAGTTGCACTGCACCGCGATCCACGCCCCTTCAGGCGGAGCCCTCGGCACCGATGCGCCGAAGGACAATCAGGGCCGCGGGGAGGCGTTTTCGCCCACCGACCTGACGGCCACCGCGCTGGCGACCTGCGCCGCCACGACGATGGCGATCGTGGCGCGCCGCCATGGCGTCGACCTGGCGGGCCTGAGATACGAGGTGACAAAGGAAATGTCAGCCGAAGGACCCCGGCGCATCGCGCGATTGGCGCTCCAACTCTGGATGCCGCCGGCCGCGCGGCAGGTGCCGGAGGGTGTCCTCGAGAAGGCCGCGCACGGCTGCCCGGTCAATCTGAGTTTGGGTCCAGGGGTGGAGCGGGTGATCGAATTTCACTGGGGCTGAACCGGAATTTATTAGCCACAAAGAGCACAAAGGGCACAAAGCAAGGCATCGAAGTCGGAAGGGTTTGGAACCGGAAATTAGTAATTGGTAAGGAGACATGGATCAGTTGTCTTGCTTTGTGCCCTTTGTGGCCAAATTTCCGTGGTTTTGAATCAAGGCGCATGGCTATTTTTGCCTCCCGGCCTCGGTGACGTTCGGCAAACGATAGGTCGTATCAAATGCCAGGGAGAGATGCCGCGTGACGAACACCCGGACTTCGATTTTTCCGCTGACCGGATCGACCGGCATGACCGTGCCCTCGACCTTGCGCACCGTCCCGTCGCTCCGGATGGCGCTGCCGCCAAAGCTGAATGACCCGCCGCGAGCGAAATGGCGCAGGGCGGCATCGGTCACGGCGATCTGCAAACGCCCCTCCTCATTCCAGAAAAAATACGGGAAAATGTTCGCCGTGTAAGTCGACTCGTAAATTTCGCCCTGCCGCACAAACCGGGGCACGGCCAGCGTGACGCTCGCGATGTAGATCGAGGTCTTCACCGGGGCGACTTCCACGATGGAGAAACGATCCAGGGCCGCATCGGCGGATCGCGCCGCCGGGGCGAGCACGGAGAGGAAAAAGAGAGCCAGCATGGGCCGAATCATTGCGGCCGCACGGCGCGGTGTCGAGCGGTCGCGGGGAAGCTGTTCACCAGCGGCCGCGCATGAAATAATCGGCCGACAACAAGGTGGCCAGGAGGGCGAGCCAGAAAATGCCCGCCGCGGCCACGACCCGGATCAGGCCGCGCTGCCACTTCAAGCGCATGAAAAAAAGGGCGATCAGCCCGGTTTTGACCGCGGCAATCGCCAGGCCGGCGATGGTTTTCCAACCCGCCGGCGGCAGAAAGGACGAGGCCGCCGACAGGGCCAGCAGGGTGAGCAACGCGCCAAAGACGAGCGAAAGGGGGGGGGAGAATGGGCGGGCGGATCGCGATCTCATCGGCCAACGAGATAAAACAAGGGATATAAAAATACCCAGATGCAGTCCACAAAGTGCCAGTAGAGCCCGACCATCGTCACGGGTTCCGCCCGCGCCGGCGAAAGGCGCCCCCGGACATTCAGCGCGAGCAGCCAGCTGACCGCGGCCACGCCGCCAATCATGTGCACGGCGTGCAGGCCGGTCATGGCAAAATAAAGGAAGAGGAATATCTGCAACTGGGGGGCGCGGCCCCCGCCGGCGCGGAACCGGGACCCGGGGACGAGATGCGCGGCATATTTGGCGTGGTACTCGTAGCTTTTGATGCCGAGAAAGGCCAGCCCGAGCAGGATTGTGACCAGCAGGCAGGCCGTGACCTGGCGGCGCCGGTTGGCCCGGACCGCGCGATCGGCCACGGCCATGAACAGGCTGCTCGTGAGCAGCACGGCGGTGTTCAGCGTCCCCAGCCAGAAGTCCATGGTTTGGCCGCCCTGCCGGAAGGCGGCGGGGTAAACGCCGCGGTAAAGGGAGTAGACCACGAACATTCCGCCAAACAGGAGGATCTCGGTCGTGAGAAAGACCCACATGCCAAGCTGGTTGGTCGTTGCCCGGGCCTCTGCGGCGGCATCGCCGGTGACGATGGGGGTAGCGGGGTTCATTTTTCCTCCGGTTCGTAGGCGTAGGGCCCCGTCGTCACCACGGGCGTTGCGGCGAAATTCTCCGTCGGCGGCGGCGAAGACGTCCGCCATTCCAGTCCCGTCGCATTCCAGGGGTTCGGCCCCGCCATCGGGCCGCGAAAAAACGACCAGGTCAGGTAAAAGAGCGGCAGCAGGTAGCCGAGGCCGAGGATCGACGCGCCGGCCGTGGACATGACGTTCAGGGAATGGAATTCCGCCGGATAGGTGTAGTAGCGGCGCGGCATGCCCAGGTATCCGAGGACGAATTGGGGGAAGAACGTGAGATTGAAGCCGAGAAAAATGAGCAGCGCGGCAATGCGCGCGGTCCATTCATGATACATCCGGCCGGAAATCTTCGGCCACCAATAGTGGATCCCGCCCATGTAGGCCATGACCATGCCGCCCACCATCACGTAGTGGAAATGGGCGACGACGAAATAGGTGCCGTGGACGTGGACATCCACCGCCATCATGGCCAGCAGGAGCCCCGTGAGTCCCCCGACGGTGAAAAGCCCCATGAAACCGAGCGCGTAGAGCATCGGCGCGTCCAGGCGGATCGAGCCGCGGTGCAGCGTGGCCGTCCAGTTGAACACCTTGATCGCCGAAGGCACGGAAACGAGAAAGCTCAGCAGCGAGAAGACAACCCCGGCGTAGACCGACTGGCTGCTGACGAACATGTGGTGGCCCCAGACCAGGAATCCAAGCGTGGCGATCATCAGGATGGCGAAAGCCATGACCTTGTAGCCGTAAATGGCCTTGCGGCTGAAACAGGCCAGGGTCTCGCTCACGACGCCCATTCCCGGCAGGATCATGATGTAGACCGCGGGGTGCGAATAAAACCAGAACAGGTGCTGGAAGAGCAGGGGATCGCCGCCGATCTTGGGATCGAAAATGCCCACTCCGAATCCCCGCTCCAGCGCCATCAGCAGGAGCGTCAGGGCCAGCACCGGCGTGGCGAGCACGAGAATGATGCTGGTCGAATACAGCGACCAGACGAAGAGCGGGAGCCGGAACCAGGTGAGGCCCGGCGCCCGCATCCGGTGGATCGTCACGATGAAATTAAGCCCGGTGAAGATCGAGGAAAAGCCGGCGATGAAAACGCCCGCGGCCATCACCATCACATGGCTGTTCGAATAGGTGCTGCTGTACGGAGTGTAGAAGGTCCATCCGGTGTCCACGCCGCCCGCCGCGATCGCGTACAGCACGAGCGACGCGCCCGTCATGAAAATATACCAGCTCGCCAGGTTCAGCCGGGGAAAGGCCACGTCCCGCGCTCCGATCATCAGGGGCAGGATGAAGTTCCCCAGCACGTTCGGCACCGCCGGAATGAGAAAAAACCAGATCATGATGACGCCATGCAGCGTGAACAGCCGGTTGTACACGTCCGAGACAATCAGGTCGCCGGACGGCGAAAGCAGCGCGATCCTCATGGCCGCCGCCGCCGCCGCGCCAATCGCGAAAAAAACCGTGATGCTGGACAGATACAGCAGCCCGATGCGCTTGTGATCGAGCGTGCAGAACCAGGAACGCATCGAATAATCCACCGCCAGGTAGTCCGCCTTTTCACTCATGGAGTCATTCCCGGGGTTGAGCCGCCGCGGTCACCCGCGCCCAGCCGTTTGATATAGGCGATCAATTCGACCAGGTCCCCCTCTGGAACCACCCCCTGGAACGAGGGCATGATCAGGGGATACCCGGCGGGGGCAACCTTGCCGGGGAGAAGGATGCAATCGCGCAGGTAGAAGTCGTCGACCAGCGCGAAGCCGCCGCCGGTCACGGGCACCCGCCGGCCATAGATGCCCTCCAGCGATGGCGCGTGCACCGATGAGGGCTGCGTATGACATCCGCTGCAGCCGTACCGCAGGAAGAGGGTTTCCCCCCGCGCAAAGGAGTCCCCCATGGCGTCCCCTTGCGCGAGCCAATCCGCATAACGGCCGGGCGATTCCGCGACAATGACGCCCGTCATGTTGGCGTGTTTCGATCCGCAAAACTCGCTGCAAAACAAGCTGAAGGTCCCTTCCTTGCTGGCATTGAACCACAGGCTCACCTGCTTGCCCGGAACCACATCCTGCTTCAGGCGGAAGGCCGGCACGTAGAAACTGTGAATGACGTCCTCGGAAGTCAGCAGCAGCCGGATCGGCGTGTGGGTGGGCACATGGAGTTCGTTGAATTCGCGCCGTCCATTGGGCTGCCGGACATCCCACATCCACTGGCGGCCGATCACGCTGATTTCATCCGCGCCTGCCGGCGGGCGCTCGATATCCAGGTAAATCCGCGTGCCCCAGGCGAAAAACCCGAGAAAACAGACCGTGGTGGCGGCGATCCAGAAGGTCTCGATTTTCCAGGACGGAATTCGCGCCGGCGGGCGCGGGGCGGGCGAACCGCGGCGATAACGAATGATGAAGTAGAGGTTCACCGCCGCGAGGACAGCCACGAGCAGGACGCTTACGGCGAGAAGCCCGGCCGCGGCGAAGTCGGTTCGCTTGGCCACCGTGCTGGCCTCCTCCAGCCAGAGGGTGGAAAAAAATGGCGTGGTCATGAACGGCGGAGTTTGAATTCCTCATGGAGCATCCAGCCGATGCCGCCGAACAGCCCGGCCATGGTGAGGGCGACGCCCCATTCCAGCGCGCGCCATGCGACATGGCCATAGCGACCCGTGACGCCGCTGCCGCGGAAGCACTCCAGCACGAGATTGAAAGCCGTCTCGCCGGTTTTGCCCTGGCCGGCGCGGCGGATCGCCGCCGCGACATCGGAGGACGGAAAGTCCAGCCCGGGAAAATACCGCGATATGACTCCCGAGCGCGTGACCGCAATGAATCCCGTGGGATGCATGTATTGGCGGGTGACCGGGTCATAACGGTAGGCGAATCCCGCCGCCGCCGCCACCGCCCGCACTTCCGCCTCCCGACCGGTGAGATAGTGCCAGCCTCCGACTGCCGGTCCGCGGCCGTAGGACCGGGCTGCGGAATTTCGCTCGATCCTCGCGTCGGCCGGCCCGTCGCCGGGGTCGATGCTCACATAAATGACGTCGAATTGGCGTCCGACGGTGGGCTGAAGTTCGCGCAGCAGGTCGATCACATTGCGCTCGAGCACCGAGCAAAGTTGCGGGCATTTGTAGTAGCCAAAGATCAACAAGGCGGCTCGGCTTCCGAAATAATCGCCCAGCCGAACCGCGTGTCCCGCTTCGTCGACCAGCCGCGAGTCCAGGGGCAATTGCTCCCCCAGCCGCTGCTCGAACGCCAGGGGCGCCTGCCCGGCCGCGCCGGCGGCGAGAAAGGGAAGAACGAGCAGGAGAAGAAATTGTCTCATGGGCGCTTCTCCGCCATGAGGTCCATGGCGCGTTGGACCGGGATCCGCACCACCCCGGAAGGGCGATCCACCCAGCCGTAGGTGTAAAGATTTCGACGGGTCTCCGCATCGAGCTCGATCCAATCTTGCTCGATCCCCGTCCTTGTCTCCGGACCGTTTTGAAATACCCCCTGCCTCCCCAATCCCGGGGCGAGCGATCGGCTGCTTTCCCCCGCGGTAAAAATCCCGTAGGACACCAGCAGCACCGTGGCGACGCCCAGCGCCAGGACAGCGGCGATGATTCCGACCAGGCGCAGCGATGGATCGGAGCTCTCGTGACCGGGATTGGCGGCGGGGACCTGCTTCACGGCCGTTCCTCCGGGATTTGAATTCCGGCCACATAACGGTTGAGAAACAGGCCTCCGGCCGCCGCGAGAAATGTGGCGGCGGAGATGAACAGCAGAACGCCCCGGTCGCCAAACGAAGGCAGGATAAACCACGCCGCCCAGAATATCTCCACCACGCAGAGCATGGCGGCCACCCGGGGCACGCCGACCCGGCTGGCTTTCAACGGACGGAGCAGCATGCAGCCCATCGGAAAGAAAAGATGAAAGAGCGCGAGGCCGGCAATCACCGCCTTCCAGCCACCGGAATCCCGGTGAAGATACCAGGCGATTTCCCGGGGGAGATTGCCGGACCAGATGATCAAAAACTCCATAAACGCGACATAGGTTGAGAAAATCACGGTGGTGAGAAGCAGGTTGCCCCAATCCATGCCGAGCGGCCTCCCGGCCGACCCGCTCCCGGCGGGGTTCACCCCGAAAAATGCGGCGAAAAGGATCGCCCAGGACAGGCCGGCGGTGGCCTGGATCGACATCCAGACCAGGGGAAAACCCGAGGAGTACCAGCCCGGCTCCAGGGTAAAAAACCAGTCCGCGGCCAGGAAATGCAGCGTGAAAACCAGGACGAGCAGGCCGGGCGCGGCGAGCCGGGAGAGCGACTTTCGCAGCGCGACGTTCCGCAATCCTATGAAAATCCCCTCGTAAATTGCGGCCCGCAGGAGAAGAACCGCCGCGGAGGGGTTCGCCGGATGCGTCGCGTCGACGGCGTGGGGCGTGGCATGCGACGCGGGAACCACGACCAACACCGCGATGAGCGGCCATAGCCAGGGCAGCAGGCGAATCCCCGCGCAAAAGAAGGGATACAGGCTCTCGCCCCATTGGCCTCCGGTGATACGATAAATGAGCGCGAATATAAGCGACCCGAGCACCGGCTGCAGGCAGGCGAAGGCGGCGAACCGGTAAGCGGGGGCCGCCGCTTCCGGCGCGAGCCAGGCCAGCCCAGCCGAAACGATCACGGCGGCCGCACCGACCCGCCGCGCCTGGCGGCCCAGATCCACCCGGTTCGAAGCGAATGGGGCATTCATGGGCGAAGGAGTCCAATCCGGTCGGCGGGTGCGACGTCCGCCAGCGAGGCATGCTGGGACAATTGCAGGGCCCGGATATAAAGAACGATCGCCCAGCGATCGGCCGGCGCGACGCGGTCGGCCGCCGGATACATCGCTCCATAGCCATCGGTGATCACTTCATAGAGCTGACCCGCGGGCGCGGCGCGCAGGGCGGCGTCATGGAAGGAAGGAGGAGCGGGAAAACCCCGCCGCACCACGATGCCGCGCCCGTAGCCATCTTCTCCGTGGCAGACGGCGCAGTTGATATTGAACCGCGACTGTCCGCGCTCGAGGATTTCGCGCGTGACCGGAACGGGCACGCTGACCACCCATTGCCCCTCCTGCCGGCCGGTGAGAAAAGCCCCGGAGGGGAGGGCGCCGGCGGGAACGGTGTGCGCGGGCGGAATCCGGGCCGAGCTTCCATTGGAAAAATGCGCCGAGGGATCGTAGGGACGGATGTTCTCCTGATGCTTCATGTTGTCGCAGCCCGCCGACGCGCCCAGCGCGAGGCCGGCCGCGAAACGCCAGAACGCGCGGCGCCGGCGGATCATGACGGCACCTCCGCGATGGACTCCGCGGCCAAATCCGCCATGAACCGTCGCGTCTGGGGGTCCGCAAACAGCGGATCGTCGCTCCGGATGCAGAGAAAAAAGCGGTCCGAGCTGGCGCGGATAAAGCGCGGGTCGTCAAACACCGGATGGTCCAGGCGGGGAAAGCGGGCGATCCAGAAAAAAGCCAGGAGGCCGCTCAGGGCCGACCCCAGCACCGTGAGTTCGAAGGTGATCGGCACGAAAGACGGCCAGCTATTGAGCGGCCGGCCGCCGACATTCAGCGGGTAGTCGTGCGCCGCATAATACTGCATGAAATAAGCGCCCAAGCCGCTCAGCAGCCCGCCGATCGCCATCGCCTTCGGCACGGGCGAATGCGCGTCGGCGGAGAATTCGAGCGCTTCAGGGAGCGCGAAGGGCAGGTAGGTCTCGCAACGGGTGTAGCCGGCCGCCTTGACCCGCTTCAGCGCCGCGATGAATTTTTCCGGCGAGGCAAAACCCGCCAGGAGTCCATGGGCCGGTTTCATGATACTTTCCCCTTCCGAAAGACCAGGCTGCGCACCTCCGACATCGCGATCGCCGGCAGCAGCCGCACGAAGAGGAAGATGAGGGAGAGAAACAGCCCGAGGGTTCCCGCAAACGTGGTCCAGTCCCAAAAAGTCGGTATATACATTCCCCAGGACGACGGCAGATAGTCCCGGTGCAGGCTCGTGACCACGATCACAAAGCGTTCGAGCCACATGCCGACGTTGACCAGCAGGGCCCCGACAAAAAGGACCGGCACGCTCCGGCGCAGGCGGCGGGACCAGAACAACTGGGGCACCAGGACGTTGCAGGCCAGCATCGTCCAGAAAGCCGGGGCATACGGACCGAGCGCCCGGTTGGCGTTGACGAATTTCTCGAACTCGTCGCCGCTCCACCACGCGGTGAAAAATTCGCTGAAGTAACCGTAGGCCACCACCGATCCGGTCGCCAGCAGGACCATGGCCATGAGTTCCAAATGCCGCGCCGTGATGAGACCCTTCAGGCCGTACATGGCGCGCAGGGGAATCACGAGGGTCAGCACCATTGCGAAACCCGAAAAAATCGCGCCGCCGACGAAATAAGGGGGGAAGATGGTCGAATGCCATCCCGGCAGGATGGCCACCGCGAAATCGAGCCCGACGATGCTGTGGACCGAGACCACCAGCGGGGTCGCGAGCCCGGCCAGGATGACATAGAGCTTTTCGTAATGCGACCAATGCCGGCCGTCGCCGCGCCAGCCCAGCGCGAGCACGCCGTACATCCGGCGCCCGAGGAGCGACGGGGCCTTGTCCCTCATGGTCGCCAGGTCGGGGAGCAGGCCGACATACCAGAATAGCAGCGAGACGCAGGCATAGGTGGAGACCGCAAAGACGTCCCAGACCAGCGGACTGCGAAACTGCGGCCACAAACCCATCGTGTCCGGGTAGGGCAGCAGCCAATAGAAATAGGCCGGGCGCCCCAGGTGCAAAAGCGGATACAGTCCGGCGCACGCGACCGCAAAAAGGGTCATGGCCTCGGTGAAGCGGTTGATGGAGGTCCGCCACGATTGATGGAGCAGAAACAGGATCGCTGAAATGAAAGTCCCCGCATGCCCGATTCCGATCCACCAAACGAAATTGACGATCGCGAACCCCCAGGCAATCGGCACGTTCAATCCCCAGATTCCGATCCCCCGGATGAACAGCCAGGAAACCGCCGCCAGCAGCGCGAGCACCAGGAGAAAACCGATCGCGAATCCCAGCAGCCACAACTTCGGCCGCGGAGGGTCCAGGATCATGCCGCTGATCGTGGCGGTGACCCCGGGCACGGTGAGGGACGGATCCACGATCCGATCGGAAGCGGCCAGCTCAGGCTCCGTTTTCATGCCGGGTTGATCACTTTCGCCAGGTACGTGGTCCGCGGACGCGTGTTCAATTCCCCGAGGAGCGCGTAGTCCAGCGCCTCCCGCTTTCGCCGCGAAACCGCGCTTTGCGGATCGGCGAGATCGCCGAAGACGATCGCCTCGACCGGACAAGCCTGCTGGCAGGCGGTGCGGATCTCGCCGTCGCGGAGGGGACGATCATCCTTTTCCGCCGCGATCCGCCCGGCGTCGATCCGCTGGACGCAGTAGGTGCATTTTTCCATCACGCCCCGCACGCGCACGGTGACATTCGGATTCTCCTGCAAATGAACGGTGGATTCG
>Ga0302326_10033524_pt1 | contig 10202 bp, 8 predicted proteins | sample Palsa_T0_3_FD_202264 | JGI IMG/M metagenome (GOLD analysis project Ga0302326, IMG submission 202264) | Peat permafrost microbial communities from Stordalen Mire near Abisko, Sweden - Palsa_T0_3 | ecosystem: Environmental > Terrestrial > Soil > Palsa > Peat permafrost | place: Sweden: Abisko... | reverse complement strand
TTGAGAAATTCAATACCTTCCTCACGGACTGCGGGCGTCTGGGCATCCGCACCTCGCACATCGATTTCCACCCTGGAAATACCTACACCACCAAGATGATTACGACCAAGCGCGGCTATACCGCACGCGAGTTCAGCGTGACAGACTTTCGCGATAAGGTCGAAAAGAAAATGTTCGATCGGGACTACTCGGCGCAGGAGATCTGGGCCAATTATGGTTACTTTCTCGACGCTGTTCTGCCGGTCGCAGAAAAAGCAGGCATCAAGTTGGCTCACCACCCGGACGATCCCCCAATCTCTCCCATGAATGGCGTGGCCAAAGTCTTTATCAACTATGCCGGGTACAAACACGCCGACGAGGTGGTTTCGAGGGGCAGTAAGAACTGGGGACTTTGTTTGTGCCTGGGCACCTGGTTAGAAGGCGGCAATACGATGGGTAAGGACGCCGCCACTATGATCAGGGAGTTCGGTGGCCGGGGTAAGATATTCACCGTCCACTTTCGCAATGTCAGTTCCCCTCTGCCGCAATTTCATGAGACGTTCCAGGACGACGGCTATCAAGACATGTATCTCCTGATGAAAGCCCTGCGGGAGGTACGAAGCACTGCCTCGCTGATTCCCGATCACTATCCGGGCATCGTGAGCGACGCCAACCTTCGCATCGACAACGCCTATATGGTTTCTGCGATGCGGCAGATGCTACGGCGTGCCTATGAAGAAGTGGGATGATGATGCTCGCGGACGGGCGCTAGCAGGCTGCGGGAAAGTCTGCACCGACCAGGAAAGCAATACCTCAGGGGCTAAAGAGTCTGCGCGAGAACCGCGGGTTCAGAATTGAGTCCAACGCAACAAATGCTGGGTGCACTCGCTGGACTCACTTCCGGATGTCCGGGCTATAAAGCCCGACTGATTTTCAATTGTTTACGGCCCGACTAAAGTCGTGCCCTGATACAAAACATGAGTTTTCCGCAGCCCAGTAGCCTGCTAGAGCTTGAAGAGTTCGCGCAGGCGCCGGGTCTGCGCGCGGCTGACCGGAATCTCAGTCTGCTTGCGATCGTCCATGCGCAGTTGATAACTGCTCTTGAACCAAGGCACGACCTCCTTGATGTGGTTGATGTTGACCACATAGGAGCGGTGAGCTCTCCAGAAAATGGATGGATCCAGGAGCTCGAGGAGCTCTTCGATCGTCCGGCACTTGGACTGTCCTTCCAGGGTGGGCGTCACCACGGAGATGATGCCCTCCTCGATGGCGGCGAAGCAGATGTCCTTCTGGTCCGCCAGCAAGAGCCGGTTATGGGCCTGCAGAATAATCTTCCCGCTGCGGGGACGGACACCAGCCTGCTGCTGTTCGATGAGGCGGAATAGCGCATCGAGACGCGCATCCGATGGCTTGACCTCGCTTGACGCACCGTTCTCCGCAGGGAGCTCGTCGTCGAGCTGGTGCATCTCCTGCAAACGTTGGCGCGCGCGCTCGAGAGCCTGCAAGACACGGGCACGATCAAAGGGTTTGAGCAGGTAATCGATGGCGTTGACATCGAAGGCCCGCACGGCATATTGGTCGAATGCAGTGGCAAAAATGATCTGCGGCATGCGGTCGGCGTCCACTCGCTCCAGCAGCTTCTTGAGGACGGCAAAGCCGTCCAGGCCAGGCATCTGCACGTCCAGAAACACCACATCCGGATGGTGGGTACGAATCAGGTGGACGGCCTCGATGCCATTCTCGCCTTGGGCGATGACTTCGACTCCTCCCGCACCGTCCAGAAGGTACTTGAGCTCCTCGCGCGCGAGCCGTTCATCGTCGACAATCAAAGCAGTCATTGGCATAAGAGCGCCGTCACCTCAGCCGTCCCGCCTGCCCCGGCTTGCCGTGGGACCGCAGCGGAGAGATCTAAGGTAACGACTTTGAGTATATAGGGAGCGGCGAAAGCCCCAGTCGCCGCAGGCATCCGCAACGCCATTTCCATGTGTTGCTCGAGGTTCGTGGCCAACCTTACCGGCAACGTCAGGATTGAAAGGCGCGCAGGCGTGAGGGCATGTTATCCGCGGCCAAACTATGACCGCAATAAACGCAGTAGACGTCGGTAATGCGCACGCCCCGGTGGCAATTGCCGCAGGCCGCGGAGACCTGGTAGGCGCACTGGGGACAGAAATGAAACTCTGTATGGATACTGGTGCCACAAGAGGGACAGAGCGCGACCACCGGCTGGCGGAGGAGAAAGTACAGCACCAATCCGATGCCGCCCTGCATAGCCAGGCAGATCACCACCCACAGGCGGGTGCTCATGCTTCGGCGCGGTGCATCCCGGCTCACATAACCAACCACGAGCACGTACAACGCGGCCAGCGTGCTCCAGGAGAGAGCGAAGTAAAAGCGGACGCCGAACGGAGCGGCAATGGGATGCATCTTGTGGGCGACCCGATAAGCCGGCAGGATTACCCATTGGAGATACTGCATGAAGACGAAGACCAGGGAAGCCGCAGCGATCGACCAGCGCGGGATGAGCTTGACCTCCTCCGTGATGGAGGAGGCAGCTTCCGCGTTGTTTACCTGGTTCGTCATTTCTCAATTGGAGGAAAGGTTTCAAAGCCGCGCCGATCGTGGTGGACCGGACGTTGCCCTTTCCACACGGCGATGAGAGCTGCCAGCATGGCAAGCAGGAGCATAGCAATGAGGAAGCCTAGCTGGGTAGGCAGATCGAAGAGATGTTCCTCTTCCAGCAGATCCTCCACACCGTTCCAGATAACCGGCCCCAGCAAGATCAGCATGGATACAAAGCCCAGAATGGCAAAACCAAGATTCCGGCGCTGCAAAGTGCGCTTCTCCTGGGTGGTGATCACGGCATCGCGCACCGCACGGCGGGTCTTTTGCGTAAGTGCCCGGCTGGCGTCGCCATCCAGCCAGGGAATGGAGCGCACCACGTCTGCCAGGGCCCGGTCAGGGCCCCCTTTTTGATTTCCCTTCATCGTGCTTCACCCTCCCGTGCTGCAATGCGAGGTTTGAGAGCCGAGAGGCCGCGGTAGAGTCGCGACTTTACCGTGGAAAGCGGGGAGCGCGTAACCTGAGCGATCTCTTCCAGGGAAAGCTCCTCATGGAAGCGGAGCACCAGCACTTCACGATGCAGCGGTTCTAGCGTCAACAAAGCCTCGGCGACACGCTGCCCGTTCTCATTGGTCTGGTAAGTTTCAAAGGGGGAGGGCCCGTCGGCGGCCACATCGAAGGACCGGCCGTCTTCTCCTGCTTCGCGCATTGCTTCCAGGCTGCTCATGGTTAGCTTGCGCCGCACGTCGATGACCAGGTTGCGGGCGATGGTGAAGAGCCAGGTATCAAAGCGGGACTTGCCATTGAACTGGTCGCCGCGCTTCAGCACGCGCATCCAGGTCTCCTGAAAGATGTCTTCCGCAGTCTCGCGGTTGCCGGTGAGGTAGAGCAGGTAGCGCAGCAGGCGATGCTGGTATTGGACGATCAGCTGATCGAGCAACTCCGGATCGTGACGCTTTAGCCCTTGGGCGACGAGGCTGTTCTCGTTGCAGGACTGGTCGGCAAGGATAATCGAGGCAGCGCGCATATCTCCCTCTGAGACGTGAGCTGCTTCCCCAAAGACGCCCTGGGCAACCACTTTTTTGAGCTTAGCGGCAAGGACCATAGGACTGTTCCTCCGTCCCGCAGCTGCGCCGGGACGACCTAGTCCGTACAAGGATATAGGAATCAGCCGCCTGAAGCCACCCTGAAGGCGCCGGAACCCTTTCCGTCATGAGAGCAGCTATAGCGTCTAAACTTAAGACTATGGAGATTTTGTTCGGGCTGCACCCTGTAGAGGAGGCTTTGCGCTCGGGGACGCGGAAATTCGACCATATTTGCATCGCCCGAGAACGGCAGGACGCGCGGCTGGAAAAGCTGATCCAGGCCTGCCGAGACGCGGGGGTGAAGATGCGCATGGACACCCGCGACCAGCTCACCAAGCTGGCTAGGACTGAAGCGCATCAGGGCGTGGTGGCGATCGTTAGGGCACGGCAATTCCTTGACCTGGACGATCTGCTCCAGAGCGGAAGGCAAAACCGCCTGCTGCTGGCGCTGGATGGGGTGGAAGACCCACAGAACCTGGGAGCACTGCTGCGAACAGCCGAGGGCGCGGGGGTCGACGGGGTGGTGGTTACGGAACGGCGGTCGGCGCCGCTCAGCCCGGTGGCCGTCAAAGCTTCAGCCGGGGCGGCCGAGCACGTGAAGATCGCCCGGGTGGTCAACCTGGTGCGGGCGTTGGAAGAGCTGAAGCAACGCGACCTGTGGTGCATCGGCCTCGACGAGCGCGGAACCATGGACTACGACGAGTTTGATTTCTCCGTGGGCTGCGTGCTGGTGCTGGGCCGCGAAGGTGCGGGGCTGCATGACCTGGTGCGGCGCACCTGCGATCACCTTTTGCGTATCCCCATGGCCGGCCGGGTGCATTCCCTGAATGTGAGCGCGGCAGGCGCCGTGGTGCTCTACGAGGCGGCGCGGCAGCGGCGGAAGGCCGCACAGGCAGACCGTTCCGCGCCGGTGCCGGCGCGGACGAAAAAGCAGAAGGGTTTGGGTTCATGAGGTTTTTGCGGTTGGCAGTGGTGGTTATTGGCATCGGGGTAATTCCGGCGTCTGGTGCTGGGGCACAGGAAGCGCCATCTCCCCCAGTGGTTCCCTCCCAGGTACCCGCGGAGCATCCCGGCACGGTGATTCTGTCGCGGTCGGTTGATGACAGCGGCAGTACTCTGGCGACGGCGCCGGCAACTCTAGCGGCCAAGCAGGCAGAGGCGCCCACCGACGCGGAACAGCAGGCAATCACTTTCCTCTCCTATGATCTCGATGTTCATCTGCGGCCCACGGAGCACGCGATGGCGGTGCGCGCACGCGTGCTGCTACGTAACGACTCGGGTAGCCCGCTGCACCGCCTTCCCTTGCAGATTTCCTCTACTTTGCAATGGACAAGCGTTCGCATCGCCGACGCGCCGGCCACTTTCTCCCAGCAGCTGGTGAACAGCGATATTGACCATACCGGGGCTCTGCGTGAGGCGGTCATCCCTCTGGCGCAGCCTCTTGCCCCGCAGCAGAGCATCGCGGTCGACCTTACCTACGAAGGAACCGCTGCTCTTTCCTCTACCCGGTTGGAGCAAATCGGTACCCCTACGGAGGTGGCAGAATCCTCCGATTGGGACCGGGTCGCGGACGATTTTGTGGGCTTGCGGGGCTTCGGCAACGTGGCCTGGTACCCGGTCGCCTCCGTCCCGGTGGCTTTGGGCGACGGAGCCAAGTTTTTTTCTGAAGCAGCGGAGGAACGGCAACGCCAGAGCCAGGCCACGGTGACCATGAAGGTAACCGAGGAGTTTTTTGGCGAAGCACCGAACCTGGCCGTATTGGATGGCGAGACTTTGACCGTGACGCCCACCACCCAGCCTGCGGCCTCGGTGCCCGGAATCGTCACCTGCACGCTGCCGGCAACGCGGCTGGGCTTTGCCTCGCCCAGCCTCTTTCTAGTGACGCGCACCCGGCAGGAGGGTAACGGGGTGGCGGTATTCGCGCGGACGGAGGATGCCGCGAATGCTCAGGCCTACATAACAGCAGCTACGATGGTGATCCCGCTGATCCATCGCTGGATGGGCACGGAGCCTCGAGGCGCTCTCAATATCGTCGATCTGCCGGAGAAGGGCGACGCCCCGTTTGAAGATGGCTCCGTGCTCTTCACCAATGTGCAAAGCGCCGAACCGTATAAGCTGGGTGACACCCTTATCCACTCGCTGACCCATCTTTACTTCCGCTCTTCGTACCCGTGGCTGCAGGAAGGCGTGGCCTCCTTTATGGGGTCCCTGTGGCTGGAGCAAAACCTCGGAAAGGACGCTGCGATTCAGCGTTTGGATAACGCCCGCGGCGCTCTCTCGCTGGCGGAGCCGGGGGATACCGCTTCGGCGTCGCAGGCTTTGGTGACGGCTAGAGACCCGGTGTACTACCGCACCAAAGCGACTTATGTTTTCTGGATGCTGCGCGACCTGGCTGGGGAAAACGCCCTGGCGCGTGCATTGCGTGAGTATCAACCGGGGTCGGACACGACGGGAAGCGGGTTCGAGCAGGTGCTCGAACGGGCGAGTGGTAAGGATCTGAAGTGGTTCTTCGAGGACTGGGTCTACCACGACCGCGGTCTTCCTGACCTTTCGATTGCGGGCGTGTATCCCAACCAGGCTACTGTGCCCGGCGCCTATATCGTCGCAGTGGATGTATCTAATAGCGGGACGGCCGAAGCGGAGGTCCCGGTCTCTGTCTCTTCCGGCACAACCACGGTGACTGAGAGGCTCCGGATTCCGGCAAAATCGAAGATAAGCCATCGCTTCCTGCTGCAGGGGCAGCCGGCGGAAGTCGCGGTGAACGACGGCACCGTTCCTGAAGTGGAGGCCAGTGTACACAGGCAGACGCTGGCCGTTCCTGCAGCTTCGAAGTAGTTGCGTCACGTGATCCTAACGGCAAAAGAGAGGCTTACCGTGGAGTGCTGTGGTATCCCACTCAAGCCAAAACAAGGCTTGAATGGGGCACCCAGCCTTCATTGCACGTCAAGCAACCGGGTCAATTTTCTACCTGCTCTTCGATTGCTTTTACTTCAGGGTGTTGCAGAGTTCCGGTGATGGCGAAAGGGTGCTCGGCTGATCCGCCCTTCATGTCTATTTCGCGATCGAATGAGATCGTGCCCGACACTGGAATTGCTTCCTGACCGCGAGCAAGCAGGCTGTGGGTTATTTTGATGGTGCTCTCCGCAATCGCGGCATCGGCGCTCCATTGATCAAAGTGGAGGAAGGGCTGCGCGGCTACAGGCAACGGTTCTTCCGCAGCCAATCCGCCTTTGGTCCAGTCCCAGCGCAGGCTACCAGTCGCAGACCGGACCAGATCCTGCGCTTCGAAGCCCGACATGGTGATCTGGGCGGAAAAATTCGCCAGGCCACTGCCCCAATGCTCATCGAAAATACTGCCGAGCGCGCTGGGCGCGGCGTTGGTAACCTGCACATCAAGCTGATATTCCGGCTGGCCACCGGATGCGTCCACCGACCCGGCAAGATGCATCGTTCCATTCGCAAGATGGCCGTTTAGTGACCGGATCTTGATCGAGCTTCCGCTAATGTCGAGCGCGCCCGTAGCGTCATGCACCACGAGCTTGCCGGTCGAGAGGGCGCCGACCCTGACCGTACCAGTGAGATCGGGCCACTTGACGGAGCGGCGATCGATACGATCGATAATTTGCCGCAGTAGCTGACCGCCTTCGCTGGTACCCAGCAAGGTAGATTGAAGTGCGGCCAGATCCAGGGTGGGGAAGACGAGGGAGAAATGCCCAGCGCACGTCGTGCCGGAAGCACAAAGCGTCGGGTACTCGAGCGTTCCCTGGGCCTCGAGCTTTCCATAACTAATGGACGCGTTCGTCCATTCCATCTGAGTCGGGCTGAGAATTGCCTGGGCAGAGGCGATCCTAAGCGGCTGGGACAAGTAGGAAGTAGCGAGTTCGGCATTCCTGATGGTGATGCTACCCTCGGCCGTCGACCCGATTACCGGATGCTCGGAATCGGGCACGGGCAGCAGCCACTTACCGCGCACGCCAAGGTCAAGAGCCGCGGTACCAGCGCCGCCAAGCAATCCAAACGTCTTGCCGAACGCCTTCAGCCGGGTAAGACTGGCGACCCCGCCTAAGTGCAGATCGAATCCAGCAGGCGTAAACCGGCCGTCCACGGTCACCGGAACCGGCGCACCCATCGCCAGCCGCACCGGCTGCAGAAGCAGCGCGGGAACTCCCCCTGCCTCTGGGCTCTCGCAGCGGAGCCGCACCGGGCCCAGAAGGAACGGCTTACCGGAGTCGGGCGGGGTTAAGCTCAGCGAATCCAGCGCTATTTCACCCGCAATCAAGGGTTGGCGTCCGTTTTGGCTTGCGTATTGGAAGTGGCCATTGAGGGCTCCAGCGGCCTGGACCTCGGCGGCCAGGCCGTTGCGCACCGCCTGCAGTCCGGCCAGCACTGCGGCAGCGGGAACACGATCAACCTCCAGGTTGAGTAGCGCCTGGGGCTCGGTTTGTACATCCTGAATCGACCCGGCGAGTCGCAGCGCTCCATCGCCGACCGGAGAGGTACAGGCAATGCCATCTATCGATCTTGACTCTCTCCGGAAGGAGGCCCGGCAAGAGGTCTCTACATCGATCGGATGAGGCGGAGTGAATTCGGACCGATGCAGCCCGGCGACCTTCAGCTTGCTGTTCACCTGCGCCAGGTCAGCGGTCCCCCCCACCATCGCCTCAACATCAAGGCCGCCACGCCAGCCTACATCTTGGCCAAGGGTGAGCCGGCTCAACTGGCCCAGGGGTACCCCGTTCCACTCCACCTTAAGCTGCAACGGCATCTCGCCCAGTAAGGGCGCGCGATGCAATGTCCCGTCGATGCGCAACATGCCGGTATCGGAGAGGTCGAGAACGAGATCGGTGCGCACCGGTTGGGCGCGAAAGTGAAGTTCCCAGGCGTCCTCAGGAGCCAGCGAGATGGAGAGGTCGGAATTCAGGAACGAGAGCGGTTTCTTCTCGGTGCCTTCTTTGAAATTGATGCGCGTGTTTTCCGCCTCGATATAGGGAAAGCGCGGAGCACTGCCGGCGTGGCGCTGGCCCGTGGGGGCGTTTGGAATGTGCGCTGCCTGCACCAAAACCGAAGCGAAGTTCCAGCCGCCATCGCGTTCCCGGACAAGATTCAAACTAGCGTCGTCGAAATGGATACGGGAGACTTCAAGCCTGCCTCGCCACAACGACAAGAGGCGCAGGTAAGCCACCACGCTGTCGGAGTGAAGGATGGGCTCGGAACCGAATTGAGGATCTTCTTCGACGGAAAAATCGGAGAACTCAAAGCCGGGCAGGGGCAGCAATCGCAGCTTGACGGAAGAGATATGTACCTGCCGCCCGATGCTTCGGCTGATGCTGTCGGCAATGCGGTGCTGATACCGGCTGATGTTAACCAGCGGCGGCAACACAAAGGCAACCACTGATAGCACCGCGACAGCCAGCAGAATCCAGCGCCTGGGCGAAGGACGCTTCTCCTCGCCACCCATGCTAATGGACCAAATGGAAGGTTCGGCGCCAGCGGGTCTGGTCGAAGAAGTGAAGAATTACGTGGGTATAGAACTGGAGCTTGTCGCCCACTCCTTCTTTCTCATACTGATTGTCGGGTTCGATAAAAGACCAGTAGACGAAGAGCGGGCGGCCGACAATGTTGGCCCGCGGAACAAAGCCCCAATAGCGCCCGTCGAGGCTGACGGTGCGGTTATCGCCCATGGCGAAGTAACGGCCGGGGGGAACCACGAGGTCTTCTCCCTGGATGTAATTGGGGAGGTCGAGGGCCCAGGTAGGCGTGACGTCCCCGCTCTGCGATGGGGCGACTGCGGGAAAATCGTCACGGTAGGGAAAATAGTTGCCGTAGTCCGGCATGGCCGCCTGGGGTTCCTTTTGCGGCTGCCCATTGAGAAAAACCACGCCGTTGCGCAGGTGGATCCGATCGCCAGGAATGCCGATGACCCGCTTCACCAGGTAGAGGTCCGGCTCACCCGGCTTGAAAAAGACGATGATGTCGCCGCGGCGAACATCACGATAGTAGACAAACGGAGCCCACTTGGTGCGCGGCGCCAGGGTGATGCGGTCCACCAGCACATGGTCGCCCACCAGCAGAGTCTTTTCCATGGAGGACGAGGGAATCTCGAAGTTCTGAAAGATGAAGGTCAGGGCAAAGAGTCCGATGACCAGCACCGTACAGATGGAAGCAAATGCTTCCAGCGGCGTCTCTTCCGTTGCCTGCTGGCTTTTGATCTCAGTTTCTGTGGCTTCCATGATAGTGGGGAACAAACTCTCTAATGAATGACGCGAAACGTGCGGCTCCACCGTGCAAAGTCCATGACGGTATCGAGCGGGCTCTTCTCGTGTCCGAGTTTATCATCCGGGAGCGTGCGATCCTCGGTAGCCGAAGGCTGGTGCAGCGAGAAGTAAATGATGAAGGGCAAACCCACGAGATTGGCGCGGGGAACAAAACCCCAGTAGCGGCTATCACGACTGTGATTGCGGTTGTCGCCGAGCACGAAATATACGCCGGGGGGAACCACTAACTCGCCATTCTGGACATCGTGGCGCATCTGGATCCACCAGTGCGTATCCACTCCCGGGTCGGTGTAGAGCTTGGCGG
>Ga0302326_10033523_pt1 | contig 10202 bp, 6 predicted proteins | sample Palsa_T0_3_FD_202264 | JGI IMG/M metagenome (GOLD analysis project Ga0302326, IMG submission 202264) | Peat permafrost microbial communities from Stordalen Mire near Abisko, Sweden - Palsa_T0_3 | ecosystem: Environmental > Terrestrial > Soil > Palsa > Peat permafrost | place: Sweden: Abisko... | reverse complement strand
CGGCGCGCGTTGTATTTGAGCCAATGATAATAGCCGCCGGCGCCGCCGCTCGGCCGCGCCACCATGCGCACCGCCAGCCGGTCGGTCGCCTTCAGCGCCGCCCGGTACATGCCCATGTTCTGGATGCCGCTGTCGGGATCGCTGGTGACGCACAGCGTCGCCGTGAGGTAGGGCGCGGAATCAAAGCCCGGCGTCGACACCGGCACCGGCAGCGCGGCGACACCGCCGCCCGGCCGGCGCAGCTCCTCGCCGGTGATCACGACTTCCTGGCAGGGTGCCGCGGCGACCGCGACCGGCGGGATCGGATTGGCGATGGCGCGCATCCAGGCCGCGCCGATATTCTCGACCCTCTCGCCCATGCCGACGGCATAGATCTCAGGCGACGCCGCCAGCGCGCCGACCACGACGGGAATGTCGTAGCGCCGGCCCTTGGCGTCGATCACATTGGTGAACAGGAAGGCGCGCCGCGCGCTTTCGGCAATGCCGCCCAGGAACTGCCAGCGCACCAGCGGGTGCAGCTCGGTGTCCTTGTTGATGGGGCGGTCGACGCGCACCAGGAGGCCGCGCGCTTCGAGATCGGCGAGATGCGCCTGTAAGTCGAGCGCCGGCCGGCGCGCCTCGTCTTGCCGGACCGGTACGTCAGCGGGTTTGTCGAGCATGGGGCCTGCCGGGGTGCGGCCGTACCGTACCGGGCGTGGCGGCCGAGGTCTACTGCCCGTTCCAACGCTGGGATCGCGCCCGGCAACCGCGCCACTTGTTAGTGGTAGATTTGCAACACATCGGCCATTTCAAGAAATGGAGGTCGAGACACTCCTTGAGTCTTCGATAAATTAAAGCGGTAGTATTCCGGTAATTAAACGAGCTTGTGCAGCAGCCTCGTTGCGCCTGGGTGGGACTACGGCTCTACGGTGGGGGATCAAATGCTGCGTAAATTAATTCTTTCGATTGTTGCGGTCATTGGTCTGACGGTGGTTGCTGTGCCACAGCAAGCCAGTGCTCAAGTCATTTATGCCTGCAGGACAACAACCGGCACGCTTTATGAAATAACAGCAGGAGGGAAGTGTCCGAGGGACACGACGCCAGTCAGTTGGAATGTGACGGGTCCCGCAGGGCCGCCCGGTGCTCCCGGCCCGCAGGGACCGGCAGGACCGATTGGAGCGACCGGCGCGACAGGCCCCATCGGAACGCAAGGAACACCCGGAATACCCGGAACACCCGGCGCAACCGGTCCGATTGGAGCGGCCGGACCGCAAGGAATTCCCGGAACCCCCGGAGCAACGGGTCCGATTGGACCGGCCGGACCGACCGGAATACCCGGAACCCCCGGAGCAACGGGTCCGATTGGATTGACCGGACCAGCGGGACCGACCGGAGCAACCGGCGCAGTTGGCGCAACGGGGCCGATCGGACTGACCGGGCCGACTGGAACACCCGGAACCCCCGGAGCAACGGGTCCGATTGGATTGACCGGACCAGCGGGACCGACCGGAGCAACCGGCGTGGCGGGATCGACCGGACCGATTGGGCCGACCGGAGCAACCGGCGCAGTCGGCGCAACGGGACCGATCGGACTGACCGGGCCGACCGGAGCAACCGGCGTGGCGGGATCGACCGGACCGATTGGGCCAACCGGAGCAACCGGCATAGCGGGACCGACCGGACCGATTGGGCCGACCGGAGCAAACGGCGCAGTCGGCGCAACGGGACCGATCGGACCGACCGGAGCAACCGGAGCAACCGGAGCAGCATCGACGGTGCCGGGACCCACTGGACCAACCGGACCAACCGGACCGGCCGGACCGGCCGGCCCAACTGGACCAGCTGGATTTGCCGGGTCGGGCACCACGAACTATCTGCCCGTGTTCAGTTCGTCGACGACGTTGGGCAACTCGGTCATCCGGCAGGAGACATCCACCGGCTGGTCGAACACGGGCGTCGATTTCAATGGCGCCCCGGCAGTTGGGGGCACCCCTTTCGGGGTGCAAATCGAGGGGACGGTCAGCCAAAGCTCCAATACCGGCGACGGATACACTGCAACCCAGCTCCGGGCCACGGGTTATCTCGCGTCGAGCACCGCCGCGCAGGCGTACCTATACGGAATGTTCATCGACCCGCTCTTCGACTTTAGTGCGGGCTACGGCAACGACGCCGACGGTGTTTTCATCCCGGCGCCGGCCATCATCGGGGGATATGCAAATCTCGTGTCCTCCCTGGAGTTGGGGCAGCCTACGGCCGGCCCCGCCGGCACTTCCTGCAGCGCGGCGCTCAACATCGACATGCCGAACCAGTCCGGCAACTGCCCGGCCGGGGCGAACCGGGTATGGTCGATTTACAACGGGAGCGCGAGCAGCAGCTTCTTTGCTGGAAACGTGCAGTTCGGACAATTCCAGGTCGGAGGACCCCAGCCGGTCTATCCGATACAGACCGGCGCGGGGGCGTTCGTAACGACGGGGGGTGTCTGGACGAATGCCTCCAGCCGGGCGCTCAAGAAGGATATCCGGCCGCTGCCCGCCGACGAGGCGATGGAGACGCTGGCGGCCCTCGCGCCGGTGACCTTCAAGTACAAGATCGACGACGAGGCGCATGTCGGCTTCATCGCCGAGGACGTGCCTGACCTGGTCGCCACCAACGGCCGCAAGGGCCTCAGCGCGATGGATATCGTGGCCGTGCTCGCCAAGGTGGTCCAGCAGCAGCAGGCGCAGCTCGCTGACCAGCGCAAGGAACTCGACGCACTGAAGGCGCAGTTCGGGACGGAGAGACGCTAACGCCAGACTTTCCCGCCACCGCCGCCGGCGGATTGGGGCCCTTTTTATGAAGAAGCTGATACTCGCAAGTGGATGGCTGTTGGCGGCCGCAGGTCTCGCCCAAGCGGCTGACATGCCGCTGAAGGCGCTGCTGCCGCCGCCGGTCTTCAACTGGACGGGGTTCTATGTCGGCGCGGATATCGGTGCGGCCTGGGGCAGTTCCACGACGTCCTCGCCGCTCGCCAACGACCCCGGATGTTTCGTAACGATCATCCCATGTTATGGTGCGGGTACCGCGGCTGACATCAACAGCCATTCGGCGCAGAGCCAGAGTTCCAGTTCGGTGCTGGGCGGATTCGAGGCCGGCTACAATCTTCAACTCGGATATTTCGTGGTGGGCGGCGAAACCGATATCGGTTTCTACCGGCTGCGTGGAAGCAGCTTGGCCAGCGTTCCATTCACCGGTTTCCCGGTGCCGGCGGGAGGAACTGCGCCGACCTATAGCAATGACGTGAGTTCGACTTGGTCGTTTACCGCACGCGGGCGACTGGGCTTTACGCCGATGGCCGACCTGCTGGTCTACGGGACCGGAGGCGTGGCCGTCGCCAACCTGAGCCACCAGGCCCAATTTATCGAAGGCGTTTTCCCCGGGACTTCCCTCGGCACCGAGGGATCCATCTCCTCCGCGACCGTAACGGGTGCGGTGTATGGTGGCGGAGTCGAATGGGCCTTGACCAACAACTGGCTCGTGAAGGCTGAATATCTGCACGTCGAGTTCGGAAGCGTCACCGGCGCGGCATCCCCCGTCATTATTACCGGAGCTGTTTCGGGAAGTGTCTTCACCCACTCAGCCAGCTTGAATGCCGACATCCTGCGTTTCGGTGTCGACTACAAGTTTTAGAGCGTTTTTTCGCGCACGTCGCTGTGATCGCCCGGCTCGACCGGGCGATCCAGTAAACACCGACAGTGAGTACTGGTTTGCCCGGTCAAGCCGGGCAATGACACCATTAAGGTCTGCGTAGCCAGAAAATGCTCTAACGAGCGCCATCGCCGAAACCGGTTCGACTGCGGGTTTGGGGCGGCCTGAGACAATCTCGGGCGCGGCGTGATAACGAGGACGCCTGACGCGGAGAGGCGGAGCATTCCATGGGAGCGAAATGGTTCGGGGCGGCGGTCAAGCGCAAGGAGGACCCCGCGCTGCTGGCCGGCAAGGGCCGCTTCGTCGACGATGTGCGCCTGCCCGGAACGCTCCATGCGGCGTTCGTGCGCAGCCCCCATCCGCACGCGAAAATCCTTGGCCTCCGCGCCGATGTGGCACGAAAGCTCGCCGGCGTGCATCTGGTGCTCGCCTTCGGCGACCTGCCGGAACCGCTGCGCCGCAATGCGCTGCCGCTGTTCGTGCCGAGTCCCGCGATCACCGAGCTTTTCATGCCCTATGCGCTGGCGGGCGCCGAGACCGTCTATGCCGGCGAGCCGATCGCCATCGTGGTCGCCGACAGCCGCTACATCGCCGAGGATGCCGCCGCCCTGGTGGAGGTCGATTACGAGCCGCTTCCCGGCGTGTCGAATTGCGAGGCCGCGATGGAGCCCGCAAGCCCGCGCGCGCACCTGGGTGCGAAATCGAACATCGCGGCCCGCGTGCCCATCACCGTCGGCGATGCCGACGCCGCCTTCAAGAGCGCGGCGCATGTGGTGCGCGAACGCATCTTCATTCATCGCGGCGGCCCGTTCTTCCTGGAGTGCCGCGGCCTGGTCGCGAGCTACGACGCGGTGACCGACGCCTATACCGTCTACATCTCCTCGCAGGGGTCGCACCGCATCAAGCGCGGGCTGCTCGACATCCTCGACCTCAACGACAACCAGATGCACGTCATCACGCCCGATGTCGGCGGCGGCTTCGGGCCGAAGGGCGCGATCTACCCGGAATATCCCTGCGTCGCCGCCTGCGCCCGACTCGTCGGCCGTCCGGTGAAATGGATCGAGGATCGGCGCGAGAATTTCCTCTGCACTCACCAGGAGCGCGATCAGTTCTGGGACCTCGAGCTTGCGGTCGACCGCGACGCGCGGATACTCGGGCTGCGCGGCCGCCTGATCCACGACACCGGCGCCTTCGTGCCGTGGGGCTTGGTGCTGCCGTGGATCGCCGCGACCACCGTGCCCGGACCCTATGTGATTCCGAGCTACAAGCTCGAGCTGAACGCCGTCTACACCAACATGATCTCGACCACGCCGGTGCGTGGCGCCGGCCGGCCGCAGGGCGTGTTCGTGATGGAACGGATGATGGACCGGCTGGCCCAGTCGCTCGGGCTCGATCCCGCCGAAGTGCGGCGGCGCAATTTCATCAAACCGGAGCAGATGCCCTACAAGGTCGGCATCATCTTCCGGGACGGCCGCCCGGTCACCTATGACAGCGGCGATTATCCCGCCGCCCAGGCGGGCGCACTGAAGGCCGCGGACTACGACGGCTTCCCGGCGCGGCAGGCTCTCGCGCGCAAGGACGGGCGCTATCTCGGGATCGGCATCAGCAATGCGGTGGAGGGCACCGGGCTCGGCCCCTATGAGGGCGCCACCGTGCGGATCGCGACCACCGGCAAGATCGTGCTCTACACCGGCGCGACGCCGCAGGGCCAGTCGCACAAGACGACCCTCGCCCAGATCGCCGCCGACCAGCTCGGCGTGAGCTATGAGGACGTGACGGTCGCGACCGCCGACACCAAGGACATCGCCTTCGGCGTCGGCACCTTCGCGGCGCGCACCGCGGTCAATGCGGGATCGTCGGCCCACATCGCTGCCTTCGAGGTGGCCAAGAAGATCAAGCAGATCGCCGCCGACATGATGGAAGTCTCGCCGGACGACCTCGATCTGCGCGACGGCTTCGCCGAAGTGCGCGGGGTGCCCGGCATGAAGAAGAGCTTCCGCGAGATTTCGGTGAAGTCGATCGGCATGCCCGGATTCTCCATGGCCGGCGGGCTGTCGCCGGGCCTCGAAAACACCGCCTATTTCCAGCCGGACCAGTCGACCTATTCCAACGGCACCCATATCGCCGAAGTCGAGGTCGATATCGAAACCGGCGCCGTGAAGATCGTCCGCTTCACCGTGATGCATGACTGCGGCACCGTGATCAATCCCATGGTGGTCGAGGGCCAGGTGGTCGGCGGCGTCGCCCACGGCATCGGCAATGCGCTGTTTGAGAGGCTGTTCCACGACAAGGATGCCCAGCCCCAGACCGTCAATTTCGCCGACTACCTGCTGCCGGGGTCGACCGACATGCCGCCGATCGACATCATCCATTCGGAAACGCCCTCTCCGCTCAATCCGCTCGGCATGAAAGGCGCGGGCGAGGGCGGCACCATTCCCGCGATCGCCGCCATCATCGCTGCGGTCGAGAACGCGCTGGCTCCGTTCGGCATCAGGATCAACGAGGCGCCGATCAGCCCGGCGCGCATCGCGGAGTTGGTGAGCGGCGCGGCGAAGGCGCAATGACTGGTCGTGCAGTGTCACAGGCCCGAATTTGCGCTCTCCCTCCCCCTAAAAGGGGGAGGGAGAGCGTGGGGGTCCGCTGACTCGCCGTCAGTGCCGTCCGCGACCCCCTCCCCGACCCTCCCCCTTTCAGGGGGAGGGGTAAGCGGCAACTCATTGGACGCAACGCCGCTTGACGGAATGATGGTAGCGAACAGACGGCGTAGCGCGGTCCCGGCGCGCTCGAACGAGGCATCGATCGCCTGGTCGGATGGGCGGGTGCGCCAGCGAAACAACAGCCCGTGCACGCACCAGATCACGAGGCCGGTGAAGATGGCGGCGAAGATCACGTCGGACGGGAAGTGTCCGCCCAGCAGCAGGCGCATGAAGGCAATGCCGGCCGCGTAGACGGCCACACCCGCGAACGCCACGTAGCGCCACGGCACGGGCACCAGCAGCGCCGGCGCGAAGAGCCACACCGCGGACGAGGTCTCCCCGGATACGAACGAGCAGTTCGCATCGCAGGCGCCGCGCGGGTCCCACCACGGCTTGAACGCCATGGCACCGCCGAACTCGGTCACCATCCCCGGCCGCGGCCGCGACCAGTGGTCCTTGAGGACGGTATTGACCAGCAGGCCGGGCCCGAGCACCAGCGACAGGATGAGAAACAGCGCGGCGCGCCCGGGCATCAAAGTCGGCCGCTTCGGCCAGAACATCTTGATGGCCAGGACGGCAATGGCCGGGGCGACGGCGAGCGTCGTGACCACCGGCTCCAGTTTGCGCGCGACCTCGATGGCGCGGTAAAGACGCGGCATCGCCTCGCGGATCCCGACGTCATGGAAAAAGGACGCCACGGCCAGGTCGATCCCGGGCGCCACGGCAAAGACGAGCCCGGTCAGCACCGCCAATCCGGCCAGGATGATGAAGATGATGCGGGCCACCGAATGTCCGCTCGCTGTGCCTGTCGCTGCATCCATAGGGCTGACATTATAGCGGTACTGAGGCTACGGGAGCGCAGTTTCCTTTCCCTCCCCGAATTCGGGGAGGGAGAAGCTACCCGCGCCCCAGCACCAAGTCGTCCCTGTGGATCATCTCGACGCGGCCTTCGATGCCGAGGAGCAGCATGATGTCGCTCGACGGCCGGCCCTTGACCTTCTCCGCATCGCCGGCGTCGTAGGCAACGAGGCCGCGGCCGATCTCGGCGCCGTCGGGGCCGCGCACGATCACGGCATCGCCGCGGGCAAACTGGCCGTCGATGCGGACCACGCCGACCGGCAGCAGGCTGTTGCCGCGGCGCAGCGCGGCCACCGCGCCGGCATCGATGGTCAGTATGCCCTTGGGCTCGAGCGAGCCGGCGATCCATTTCTTACGCGACGTCACCGGATTGACCGGCGTCAGGAACCAGGTCGCCCGCGCGCCCGAGGCGATCGCCCGCAGCGGATGCTCGATCCGGCCGGACGCGATCACCATGTGGGTGCCTCCGGTGGTGGCGATCTTGCCGGCCTCGATCTTGGTCTGCATGCCGCCGCGCGAGAGCTCCGAATTGGCGGTTCCCGCCATCGCCTCGATCTCCGGCGTGATCCGCTCCACTACCGGCACCAGCTTGGCGTCCGCGCTGGTGCCCGGCGGGGCGTCGTAGAGCCCGTCGACGTCCGACAGTAGCACCAGGAGGTCGGCGCTCACCATGGTGGCGACCCGGGCGGCGAGGCGGTCGTTGTCGCCATAGCGGATTTCGTTGGTGGCGACGGTGTCGTTCTCGTTGATGACGGGCACCGAACGCCATTCCAGGAGCTTGGCAATGGTCGAGCGCGCGTTGAGATAGCGGCGCCGCTCCTCGGTGTCGCCGAGCGTGACCAGGATCTGGCCGGCACTCAGCCCGTGCACGCCCAGCGCCGCGGACCAGGTGCGGGCGAGCTCGATCTGGCCGACCGCGGCGGCGGCCTGGCTGTCCTCGAGCTTGAGTATCCCCTTCGGCAGCTTGAGCATGGAGCGGCCCAGCGCGATCGCGCCGGAGGACACGACCAGCAGGTCGCGCCGCTCGCCGTGCAGGCGCGCGACATCGTCCGCCAGCGAGGCGAGCCATCGCTGCTTCACCCGGCCGGCCGCGGCGTCGATCAGCAGGGACGAACCGACTTTCACGACGATGCGGCGGAATTCGGCGAGTGCTGGAATCTTGGGGCTCATCGGCATGATCGCGAGGGGACGGGAATGCAGGGTGACCGGTAGATCAGCCGCCCGCGACAAGCAATCGAATTGCGGTCACGCTCAAATGCGAGGGCGCTACTCCGCCGCGACCTGCAGCTCGGAGAGGAACGGCGCGATCGTCACCGGCCGTCCGGCCCGTGCCGCCACCATGTGCCCGGGCGGGACCGCTTTCCAGCGATCGGGCGTGGTGGTTTTCGGGCACGAAAAACCCTTGCGAGAGTTCCACGTCACGCGCTGGGCATGGTTTGGGCGCAATGTTGGGCAAGCAGGGGCATTTCCAATTTATTGACGATCTGGTCAACTGGAGGTTCCCCATCGACTGCGGCCATCGCCAATATGGCAGCACGCGCCGCAAACGAAGCCGGGAGTTGATCCATGCTCACACAGATTTCCCGCCGCCGGTTGCTGACCACCGGCATCGCAGCTGCAGCAGCCGTGACACCTCGGTTGCGCTCGGCAAGCGCCGTCACGGCCGCGCAGCACCTCACCGCTGCGACACGCAGCCTCGACGTCAACGGCAAGCCGGCGCGTGTATTCGGTTTGACCGGGCCCGACGGCAAATCCGGACTGACGCTTGCTCCCGGCGACCGCTTCCTCGTCGATCTCGCGAATACGACCGATGTTCCGACCATCATCCATTGGCATGGGCAAACGCCGCCTTGGACGGAGGACGGATTCCCCTGGCCGCAAACGCCGCCGCTTCGCGCCGGAGCCGGGCGCCGCTACGACTTCCAGCCGATCCCCGGGACATACTGGATGCACTCGCATCATGGCCTGCAGGAGCAGAGCCTGATGACTGCGCCGCTGATCGTCCCGAGCGCTTCCGAACTCAGGGAAGACCGCCAGGACATCGTGATGATGCTCCACGATTTCAGCTTCCGCGCGCCGATCGAGCTGTTGGCGGGCCTCACCGGCACGAGCCCGGAGGCGGCGGAACGCATGGCGACCGCGACGGAAAATGTCCCGTCGCCGCAAAGCCAGACCGTTGCCGCGAATGGTGGCAGTGCGGCTCAGCCGGGCATCTCAGTGCCCGCGGAAATCGGCACATCGAAGATGAGCATACCGGGCGGAATGGCGGTGGATTTGAACGACATCGACTACGACGCCTTTCTCGCCAATGACCGCACCCTGGCCGATCCGGAGGTTGTCCGCGTGTCGCCCGGGGCGCGGGTTCGGCTGCGGATCATCAATGCGGCCTCGTCGAGCCAGTTCTGGATCGACCTCGGCATGCTGACGGGGCAAGTCGTCGCGGCCGACGGCCATCCGGTGCATCCGGTGGCCGGCGGCAGGTTCCCGCTGGCAATTGCCCAGCGCCTGGATATCCTGCTCGATCTCCCGGATCGGGGCACCTTCCCGATCCTCGCCCAGGTCGAAGGAAAGCGTGCCCGCGCCGGCGTCATTCTCGCGACCGCGGATGCACCGATTGCCCGCATCGAGGATGCGGCGGCTACCGCGCCTGCGCTGGACAATTCGCTGGAAGCGCGGCTGTCGGCGGTCGATCCGCTGCCGGCGCGCCAACCGGATCTCGTGCACCGGATCGCGTTTACGGGCAACATGCGGCCCTATTCATGGGCGCTGAACGGACAATATTGGCCGCAGATCGAGCCGCTGATGCTGCGCAAGGGGCAGCGCGTCGAGATCGAACTGGTCAACCAGACGATGATGCCGCACCCGATGCATCTGCATGGCCACGCCTTCCAGGTGATCGCGGTGGACGGCAGGCCGATCACGGGTGCGGTACGCGACACCGTCCTGGTGCCGCCGCGGGGAAACCTGCGCTTCGCCTTCGATGCG
>Ga0302326_10033522_pt1 | contig 10202 bp, 9 predicted proteins | sample Palsa_T0_3_FD_202264 | JGI IMG/M metagenome (GOLD analysis project Ga0302326, IMG submission 202264) | Peat permafrost microbial communities from Stordalen Mire near Abisko, Sweden - Palsa_T0_3 | ecosystem: Environmental > Terrestrial > Soil > Palsa > Peat permafrost | place: Sweden: Abisko... | reverse complement strand
CTCCATCCAGCGGCTGCGGGCCTCTTCGCCGAAGGGCGGGGCGGGGATGGCGATCAGGTCGAGCTGCCAGCGCAGCATCTGCTGGCCGTGCAGATGCAGCCAACGGAAGGCCTCGTGCAAGGGGCGCTGCTCGGCGAGCGCGGTCACGCGGTTGAATGCCGAGCTGCGCGAGAGAGTCGCCATACCAATCATTCAAGGGTAGCAGGGGCGAAGCAGAACTTGGTGGATAGGCGGGCCGCGCCATGTTCAACCGGAGGTTAGCCTTCGCATGAGTAGCGATTGCAGGTTTCGCCGCCCATCCGCGATGAGATGGATCACAACGTTGTCCTCTCGAATCTTGTAGATAACACGATAGGGTTTGAAGAAGACTTGCCTATATTCGGTTGCCATGCCTGCAGGCAATTCGGCGGGGCGGGAACCACGTTGAGGAAAGTCGCCAGCGGCTTGGGCTGTTTCGAGTAAACGGTCCAACACGTAACCGGCATTTTCCGGAGAGTCGTGCTCGGCGATCCAATCGATGATCTCTTCGAGGTCGCGCCAGACGGCGAGCGTGATATGGACTGGGTATCGCATTATTTCTTTGCGATACCACGACCAATTTCCCTGCGATTTGCAAGGCGGCTGCGGAGTTTATCGGCGATGTCGGCGAGTGGATAGTTTTCGCCTGTCTGGACTTGTTTTTCTCCGATGGCGAGGATGTGCAAAAGCGCCAGAGTCTCCTGGGATTGCTCGTACGAGTGAACATCGATCAAGACGGCTCGGGCCTCACCATTTTGAGTGATGATGATCGGCTCTTTCTCTTCCGTGAGTCGATCCAGGATTTCGGCGGAGTGGGATTTGATGTAGCTGATCGGCTTGATCTGGGTAGAGTAGCGCATGGATTTCCTCAATAGGTTTCTTTGATCCAAATATAGACTCTTTTCCGGCTGAATATGGTTTCTAAGAAGTTTTTATAAGAGAGTTTCAGGATATTCGACCGAGTGCAGGAAGAGTCCGCAGGCTGGGGCAGTCGGCCCGGCTGCGGAGCGAGAACGGGCTTCGAGGATCGATGTCATTGAGCCGGCAGGGAACTGGCCGCGGCCGATTTCGAGCATGGTTCCGACCAGGTTGCGGACCATGTGGTGGAGAAATCCGTTGCCGCGAACACGGTAGAGAAGCAAATCCCCTGAAACTTCGCTCCATTCCGAGGAAAAGATCGTCCGGACGGCCGAGCGGATTGCCAGCTCGGAATCGCCGTCTTCGTCGCTGCGGATTGCGAGGTCGGGATCGCTGGCTGCCAGACTGGTAAAGTCGTGTTCGCCGACGACTGCCCCAGCCGCCTGCCGCAAATCGGCGAGATTCAGTTTCCAGCGGCAATGGTGAACGTAAGGCGCCAGGAACGGCGAGAGGAGCGCGCCGCGAAAGATGCGGTACTCGTAGGTCTTGGCGACGGCTCCGTGCCGGGCGTGGAAGGCGCTCGGTACTGCTTGAGCTTCGAGAATGCGAATGGCTGACGGTAAAGTCCGGTTGAGGGCACGCTGAAGATTGTCCGCGGGAATCGGCGCGGCCAGCGGAAAGCTGGCGACCTGGCCGAGAGCGTGGACTCCGGCGTCGGTGCGGCCCGAGCCTTGCGGCAGCGGAGATTCGCCGAGGACGCGCTCAATGGCCTTTTGCAGCTCACCCTGAATCGTCGGCAGGCCGGGCTGAACCTGCCAGCCGTGGTAGGCGGCGCCGTCGTAGGTCAGGGTCAGCTTCCAGTTCTGCATGGGGCTAGTCTTGCTCTCTCTGATGTTGATTCTAAGAGATGGGGCGCATCCAAGAAGTCTATTCTTCTGTGGTTTGCGTTCTATAATTTCTATAGGGTGCATCGGACATTGAGAGTGACGCCTGCGATGGAAGCTGGGGTTGCAGATCGCCTTTGGTAGATTAACTAACTCTGAGCCGCTTGAATCGATTCCGGTCAGTCCCGTGTGATAAGGTTTTGCGTGATGGCAACATACATTCTCGTAGCGATTGGACCTTCTGCTGCGGCTGTGGATACGGCTGTAGAGGCCGTAATCTCAGCCGAAGACAGGCTTTTACTTGAGCCCGGAAAATGGCTCCTTACTTCTTTACTTGCAACGAGCAAGGAAGTGTCTGATAAGATTGGGATTACCACCAGTGCAACATTCATAATTTGCCCAATACGGGGGTACTTTGGACGTACCCGTCCCGATGTCTGGGAGTGGCTCGCTGCAAAATCTTCTTCCAAAGGATAATTCAACGAAAAGTATGGTTCGCTCAAATAAGCCAACCACTCCCGAAGAATTCCCAGCGCAATCGCCACCACCGTCAGGCGACTATAGCTATACCCTTGAAATTGTGATGAACATGCAATTGGCACTTGGGAAGCTCATTGAAGCTGTCGATGGACTAAAGGCGGATTCAAAAGAATATCGGAACTCTCTCAAGACTATAGAAAAAGAGATTCACGGAGCAAGAACATCCTTTCGTGTATTGATTGGGGTTTTTGTGGCTTTCGCTGCCCTGATTGGATGGGCAATTACCACCTATATTTCAGCAACGCACAAATAGTACGCTACCGACGAGCGATAGGCGCTATATTCCCCTGGGATATACTCAGCTTTCTGGCCAAATTCGGGTGAGCGCAGGTCGAGTTTCGATGAGCGAAGATATTTCGTTCGTTTTCGCCGCCACTTCTCAAGAGCGTTTGCGGGAACGAAATCGCCGTCCATGACGTATCCCATCCGTAGCAGAACCATGCTTATTCAACCGGTTCCAGGTTCAGATCGCGGCGAAGGAGAAAAAGCGTCCGATCGATGGCCAGGGGAGTCTTGTTGAGTGGCATCCCGCATGACATATAGGACAAGTGGAGAGGATACATGCATTTGTACCGGAATCTTGAGTTAGCGCAGGAGAAGAGCAAGCAGATGGAGAATGGCGGAGAGTTCCAAGGCAAGCGCCGCAGCCGTGAAACCGGGCGTCTACGCGCCGCCGCTGTGGTCGTGTTGGGATTGATGGCGGGAATGCCGCCGGGATTTGGCCAGCAGGCGGTCGTAAAGCCTGGAGACAAGGTGCTGAGCGATCTTCCGGGGCTGCCGACTCCTGCACCCACGGAGCCCTTGTATCTGCGTCCCACGGCCAGGGATTTCTCCAAACCCTACGCCCCGATGATGGGAAATCCCTTCAAGGTTTATATGACGACCAGCATTCCCAAAGCGAGTTTCGCCAATTCGGTGCGGCTGAACGATCTGGTCAAGGACGGCAAGATTTACCTGAGCCTTTCCGACGCGCTGGCGCTGGCTCTTGAAAACAACTACGACATCGCCATCGCGCGCTACGACCTGGACATCGCGGACACCGATATTCTGCGCGCCAAGGCGGGAGGCCCTGGCGGATTGCTGGGCGCGCCTTCGGGACTGTTAACCGGTACGCTCAGCGGCGGCTCCTCGACGCTGACCACGGGCGGTGGCCCTGGCGGCACCTCGGTCGGCTCGGGCGGCGCAGGTTCCGGCACCAATGGATTGTCGCTTACCGCCAACGGAGCCGGTCCCACGCCGGAAACCTTCGACCCCCTGGGCACGGCGGCAATGCAGTTCGATCATCAGAGCACGCCGTCCAGCAACTTCTTTACCGGCGGCACAGCTCAGACCAACACCTACAACTTCACCTACGCCCAGGGCTTTTCTCCGGGCGAGGCCGTTCAGTTCACCTTTAACAACACCTACGCGACCACCACCAACGGCATCGCGACCTACAGCCCGCAGTACAACTCCAGCTTTCAGTTGAAGGTGACGCAACACCTGTTGCAGGGCGCGGGAATCTGGGTCAACAAGCGCTTTATCTACCAGGCGATCAACGACCGCCGGATCACCGACTCCTCGTTCCGCCAGCAGATTCTTTACACAGTCAACCAGGTTGAGAACATCTACTGGAACCTGGTGAGCGCTTACGAGGACTTGCAGGCAAGGGAGCGGGCTCTGGAGCAGAGCAAGAAAGTGGCCGACGATGACCGCAAACAGCTTGAAATCGGGACCATGGCTCCTCTGGATGTCGTGACGGCGGATTCTTCCGTGGCCTCGGATCAGCAGGCGCTGGTCAGCTCGCAGAGCGCTCTGAACTATCAGCAGCAGATCATCAAGCAGGCCATCACGCGCAATCTGCTTGACGCCGATCTGGCGAAAGCCGGTGTGATTCCTACCGACCGGGTGAGCCTGGAAGAGCTTCCTGAAGAGAAGGAGCCAACCGAAGATCTGGTCAACGAGGCTTTCAAGCAGCGGCCGGAGCTGGAGCAGGCTCTGCTGACGCTGAAGAACGACGACATCACGGTCCGCGGCGCGAGAAACGCCCTGCTGCCGACGTTGGATGTCTATGGGTACCTGGGCGGGTCGGGCCTGTCCGGTCTAACCAACAAGAACTGCAATCCGGAGTTTTACCCGACTGGATGCCCTGCCAGCATTGGCGGCTACGGTACGGATCTCCAGAGCACCTTCAACAACTCGTCCCCGGACAAGGGAATTGGCGTCAATATTCAGATCCCGATTCGCAACCGGCAGGCGCAGTCGGTGCAGGCCCGGTCGGAGATCGAGTACCGGCAGGCGCAGTTGCGGCTGGCTCAGCTCTACACGCAGATCCGGATGCAGATCACCAACGCGCAGTTTGCGCTGACCAACGATCGCGCCGCGGTGCTGGCGGCCGAGGCTTCGGAGAAGTTCAATGCGCAGAGCCTGGACGCGGAACAGAAGAAGCTGCATCTGGGCGCTTCGACAACCGCGCTGGTCCTGCAGCAGTCGCGTAATCTGGCCACGGCTGAGAACAATCTGACATCCGCCAGGGCAAACTACGCACAGGCTCGCGCCAGCCTCTATCAGCTGTTGGCGACCACGCTGCAGCACTACGGCATCAATCTTGAGGACTCGGCCAAAGGGGTGGTGAAGCAGCCGCCTGTGGTTCCCGGCCTCGAACCCGCCAAGGACACGAAGCAGCCGACGGTGCCGAACCCACAGCAGCAACAGAACCAGGAGCAGCAGATTCAAAAGCAGACCCAGCAGCCGCCTCCGGCACCCAAGCCGCAGCAGTAAGCTTCAACTGAATTGATGATGTGGTACGATTTCTCTAGTTTTGCAGACAGCGTCCCGTACTTGGGACACCAACGAAAGGCAAAAGCCTCCAGCCTGATTAGCTGGAGGTTTTTGTTCATCTACTCTGTGAGCAATTTACTCATCGTTTGGGTAGCTCGTGAATGAAGCGGATTCTTCGCTAAGCTTTCGAGCCTTACCGTTCGGCGATGAAGTCGAGCATGTCGAAGAATTCAGGGAAGCTGATGGCCGCGGATTCGGAGCCTTGGATCAGGGTGTCGCCCTCGGCGCGCAGCGCGGCTACGCTGAAGGCCATGGCGATGCGGTGGTCGCCGCCTGTATCGATGACTGCGCCGTGCAATTGCTGGCCGCCGGGCACGTCCATGCCGTCTTCGTGCTCGGTGACTTCGGCTCCCATGGCGCGCAGATTCTGAACCACCAGCGCGATGCGGTCGCTCTCTTTGACGCGCAGCTCCTTGGCGTCGCGGATGCGGATGCCGCCGCTGGTGTAGGGCGCGATGGCGGCGAGCACCGGCAGCTCATCGATGAGTTGGGCGGCGAGCGAGCCGGTGACGGAAGTGCTGCCCAGGCCTTCAGCCGGCGCGGCGACCTGGACGGTGCCGACCAGCTCAGAATGCTTGTCTTCGAGGTTGAGCACCGAGATCTGGACTCCGAGCGAGGTGAGCACATCGAGCAGCGTGGCGCGCGTGGGGTTCAGGCCGAGCGAGTCGAGCATGAGCTGCGAGCCGGGAAAGAGCGCGGCGGCGCAGAGGAAGAATGCAGCGGAGGAGATATCTCCGGGAACTGCGGCTTCGATGGCCTGGAGGGTTTGCGGGCCGGCGATGGAGACGGATTCGACACTGCGCTCGACCTTGGCGCCGAAGGCGCGCAGGGCCAGTTCGCTGTGATCGCGGGTGCGGATGGCTTCGCGCACGGTGGTCGTGCCGGCGGTTTGCAGGCCGGCGAGCAGGACGCAGGTTTTGACCTGGGCGCTGGGCACTGGCGTGGTGTAGTCGATGGCTTGAAGTTCGCCGCCCTGGATATGGATGGGCGCGTGGCCCGCGGTGAGAGTGAGGCGCGCGCCCATCGCTTCCAAAGGCGCCTGGATACGCTTCATGGGGCGGCGCGAGAGCGACTCGTCGCCGATGAGGGTGAACTCGCCCTGTTGGGCGGAGAGCAGCCCGGAGATCATGCGCATGGTCGAGCCGGAGTTGCCGCAGTCGAGCGGGCCGGAAGGCTGACTGACTTTGCCGCCGACGCCGGTGACTTCGACAATGCCGTCTTCAAGGCGCTTTACGTTCGCGCCGAGCGCGCTCATGCAGGCCAAGGTCGAGGCACAGTCCGCGCCGGTGGAAAAGTTAGTGAAGCGCGAGACGCCCTCAGCGAAGGCGGCCAGCATCCCGTAGCGATGGCTGATCGATTTGTCGCCAGGAAGGCGTAGGGTGCCGTAGATATTTTTGGCCGGGCGGATGAGGCGTTCTGCTGTGGCTGTGTGCAAGCTGGCTCCGGAGGGGGACGGATTGATCGAGACTCGTTTCTCGGTTCGTTTCTCGATATCCAGTGTACCGGAACCAGTCCTGCGCCAACCCGAAGCCAGTCTTGAATCAGGCGATCGCCCTGCGCTGTTGTGGGATGGCGGGAGTGATGCGCTTCAGGCTTTCCGCAACAGTTTCGTCGAGGCTGGCTTGATACAGGTCGTAGCTCCCTTGCAGGCGTATCCACATCTGTGGTGGGCTGTTGAAGAGCCGGGCAACTTTGAGACACAAGGCAGCCGAGAGCGGCATTTCCTCGGCAAGAACGTGGTGCAAGGTCTGGTCGGATTCGCCCAGCGCCAATGCGGCGTCGGAGACGGAGATTCCGGCCTCTGGAAGAACGGTTTCGCGGAGAATTCGGCCGGGATGGACTGGCGGATTCAGCTTCTTAGTCAAGGAAGTGTACCTCTGGAGAAATTTCAGTTCAGGCCCCGCTGCAGGAGTGCAGGAAAAAGTAAATCGACCACCAACGTGAAAGCGGCAAAAGGAAGTTGAGTCTAAAGATCGCTTGTGCGTACTGAATTATGCGGTGCTGGTCGACCTCCGAATTTCCTGGACAGTTCAGCTCATCGGCAGCTTTTGAAGAATCTTCACAAAAACGACTGATTTATCGGTTTACTCGACCATTTTTTGTCCAGACATGGCGCTTACCCTGCAAAGCGGACCACATCGGCGAAGATCGGCTGCACGCACCGAGGTTTGGGATGGGCCAAGGTTGCGAGAGGTGAGAATCACGCTGTGGGCGACGCGTCGGTGTCGCGAAACCTTAAGATTTGTTAAGCATGCCGCGCTCTACGGGCCCGCTGCCTGGGAGCCGTGCGAAACTTAAGCACGGAAAGGGAAGCGCGAGATGGCCTTCAGTCCGGAGGCGACGCCAATGGAAGCCGCGGAGAAGCAAAATCAACTCAATCTCCTGCTGGTCGAGGACGACATCGAGTTGTGCGGAATGATGAAAGAGTTCTTCAGCGAGGCCGGGCATCGCCTGGATTGCGCCCACAACGGCCCCAATGGCGTTGCTGCCGCTCTCAACGGAGACTACGATCTTGTCATTCTCGACGTGATGCTGCCGGTCTTCGATGGCTTCACTGTCTTGCAGCAATTGCGGCGGCGCAAGGATCTTCCGGTGATCATGCTTACCGCGCGCATCCAGCAGCAGGATCGCATTCACGGCCTGAACGCGGGCGCCGACGACTATCTTCCCAAGCCTTTCGATCCGGATGAATTGCTGGCGCGCATCCGCGCCGTTTTGCGCCGCACCGATCTTGCCAAGTGGAAGAGCGACGCGGTCCTGACCAACGGCAATATTCGAGTCGACTCGGTTACGCGCGAGGTCTGGGTGGCGGACTTGCCGGTGGTATTGACTGCGACCGAGTTCGATTTGCTGGCGATGCTGATGCGCTCCGCGGGACGCGTCGTTTCGCGCGATGAGATTTCGATGGCTCTCTTCGAACGCGAGGCCACGCCTTACGATCGCTTTCTCGATGTGCACATCAGCCATTTGCGCACCAAGCTGGACGGCAGTCGAACTTTGATTCGCACAGTTCGTGGAGTGGGATATGTCTTTTCAGGGGCTGCGTAAGACCGTGTCCATGAAGTCGCTGTACTTCAGCGTCCTGGTTGCGATGGTGACCACGCTGTCGCTCTCTTTTGTCGGGTTCCACGCCATCGCCGATCGTATGCAGAAGTCGGCCATCGATCCCCAGTACGACCGCTTCGACGAGCTACAGTTGCAGAGTGCGCGCGGATCGTTCCAGAGCGGCGGCCCGCAGGCTCTGAAGAGCTATCTCACCAGCCTGGATCGTCTCTTTGGCGCATCCACCCATTACCTGCTCGACTCGAAGGGGATCGATCTTGTCTCCGGCGAAAATCGCGCCGCGCTGCTGCCACCGCCTCCTGCCACCCTATGGCGCATCCATGCCCGCGATCATTGGATACTCTCGCACCGCTCGCAGGATGGGCAGTATTGGTTTGCCGCCGTCGGCCCGCTCGACCGGCCACATATCTGGACGTTCCTGCCTTACTACTTTCTGGTGATCGGAGCCACGGGAATCTTATGCTGGCTGGCTTCGGTCGGGGTCGTCTCGCCCATCCGCAGGATCGCAGCCTCGATTGCGCTCTTTGGTCAGGGCGATCTTTCGGTTCGGGTGCCCACCGAAAGACAGGATGAAATTGGACAACTGGGGCGCTCGTTCAATCAAATGGCCGAGCGTCTGCAACGGCTCATCGTGAGCGAGCGAAGACTCCTGGGCGACATTTCGCATGAAATCCGGTCGCCGCTGGCGCGGCTCAAGTTTGCCGTGAAGCTGGCGAGAACCTCCCCGGACAGCCGTGCCGCCCTCGACCGAATCGAACGCGATGTCGATCGTATTACCTCGCTGGTCGCCGATATTCTGGAGATCACATCTCTCGAGGGCGACCCTGCGCTGCAGGACACCGAAGTCCTGCGAGCCGCGGAGATCGTCGATGAAGTCATTCACGATTGCAGCCTGGAGGCCGAGGTCCGCGACTGCCGGATCGCATTGCATGGCGTCCTCGGCGGTGAAATCCTGGGCAACCGGGAGCTGTTGCGGCGCGCCATCGAAAATGTTCTGCGCAATGGCATTCGCTATGCGCCGGAGCACTCCCACATCGACGTTTCGGTCGCCGAAGAAGAGGGCGCAGCCAACATCACCGTCCGCGATTATGGTCCGGGCGTTCCAGAGGAGACGCTGGCAAGATTGTTCGATCCGTTCTTTCGCGTGGAAGAAGCGCGGGATACCACCAGCGGAGGATCGGGGCTTGGCTTATCCATCGCCAAGCGTGCGGTGCAAGCGCATCATGGCACGATCTTTGCGGAGAATTCGTCGCCCGGCCTCCGGGTGCGGATCTCGATTCCCCTGGTTACCTACACTCTTGCCGGGTTCCTTACGAAGGCCACGGCAGGTACCGCGCTTAAGAATTCTTAAGGTTCAATCTGGACGCTCCGTAGTGTAATTCCGGTAATGCCTCTCGCGAGCACGACCAGACGCGGGGCATTTGGAGGAGACACACCATGAAACGTTTCTTCGGTTTCGCCCTATTACTGGCTCTTTTCTCTGTTCCTGCCTTCGCCGCCAAGAATTCCGACACCGTGCGTATCCCGTCGAAGGTCACGGTGGGCACAACCCAGATTCCCGCCGGGAGCTACAAGCTTACCTGGACAGGTTCCGGTCCTGACGTTCAACTGACGCTCGCGCAGGATCGCAAGACCCTTGTCACCGTTCCTGCCAAAGTCGTTGCCGAGAAGAACGATTCCAATTCAGTCGTTACCAATACCGAGAGTGGAACTGAGGTTCTGCGCGCAATCCATCTGAGCAAGTTGAGCCTGGTCCTTTCAGGCGCAACCGTATCCGGTCAGTAACGGAACCGAAACTCGGCCGATTCAACGGCGGCATAGCAAGACTTCGCATTTGCAAACATGAGTCGCCGACAGAGCACAGTGTTGTAACTTCGCTCTTCTTTTCAATCGACGTTCGTGTGACACATTTTTTCCTCGCGGCGAAAGAAGTGTTTTTCTTGGGTTATCCCGGAAAGAATACCTTCCCTTTGCCGCGTTCTTTTTTGTACCGCACGATTGTTTCATCATGGAAGCGGA
>Ga0302326_10033521_pt1 | contig 10202 bp, 10 predicted proteins | sample Palsa_T0_3_FD_202264 | JGI IMG/M metagenome (GOLD analysis project Ga0302326, IMG submission 202264) | Peat permafrost microbial communities from Stordalen Mire near Abisko, Sweden - Palsa_T0_3 | ecosystem: Environmental > Terrestrial > Soil > Palsa > Peat permafrost | place: Sweden: Abisko... | reverse complement strand
CCCGTCGCGAGCTGCTGCAGGTGCTGCTCCATGACGGTCACGTAGTTGCAGTCCGGGTGCAGCGCGGTGAATGGCAGGAGCTTGCGTTCCTCCCGGTCGTAGCGGTGGTAGTCATCCACGCACACGGATGTGCTGCGGTCCGGTCCCAGCGCCTCGGCGAGTCCCGTGGACAGGGTGGTCTTCCCGGCCGCGCTGTCGCCCGCGATGCCGAGCATGACCGGTCGCGCGCCGCCGGACTGGCGGCCGGCGGCGCGGTGGACCCTCATCAGCTTGTGCGGCATGTCGGCTCCTCGCCGGTTTATCAGGGGCCGGTCTGTCAGGCCACGCTAGAAGCCCCAGCTCACCGCCGCATCCCCCGCACGGGGGAGCCGCGGGGGATCTGCCGTACGCTCCGGTAATCCCGTAATGTTCGCAGCGTGGGGGACCGTCCTCTCCGGCTTGTGCTCGTCGATGACCATGAGATGGTGCTCGAGGGCCTGAAGGCAGTGCTCGGCCGGTATGCCGGGCGAGTACGTGTCGTAGCCTCCTGCGCCAACGCCGAGGACGCGGAACGTCAGGTCGTCGCGCTTGACCCCGATGTCGTCGTCTCCGATGTCCGGCTGCGGGGCTCGCTCAGCGGCCTTGACCTGTGCCGCCGGCTGGTCGAGCGTGATCCCGCCCGCAAAGTGATGCTGCTCAGCGCGTACGACGACGAGCAGTACCTGTTCCAGGCCCTGCGGGCCGGTGCCGCCGGTTACCTGCTGAAGTGGGTGGACGGCCAGGACCTGGTCCGCCAGCTCGAGCGGGCCGCCGAGGGCGAGACGGTAGTGGACCCGACGATGGCCGGCCGCGCGGTCTCCTCCGCCGCACGGCTGCAGGCCGGGGAGTTCTGGCCGGGGGCGCGGCTGGGCCTGACCCAGCGGGAGAGCGAGGTTCTCGCCCACCTGGTGGCCGGGCTGTCCAACCGGGCCATCGCCAGCAAGCTCGTGCTCGGCGAGGAGACGGTGAAGTCCCACGTGCGCGCGATCTACCGCAAGCTCGAGGTCGGCGACCGGGCCGGCGCGGTGGCCACCGCACTGCGTGAAGGGATTTTCCGGTGACCGGGCGCGACCTGGGGTTTGCCGACCCGGAGCGGGAGCGCGCGCTGCTGATCGGCATCATCGAGGCCATCTCGGCCGACCCCGAGCTCGACCCGCTCGCGTCGCATGTCGCCAGCCTGGTGACGGACGCGACCGGTACGGACTTGTGTTACGTCTACGTCCTCGATGACAGCGGCCGCTCGCTGACGCTGGCCGGAGCGACGCCGCCGCTGGATCAGGAGGTGGGCCAGATCGGGCTGCCGCTTGGCACCGGGGTGAGCGGCTGGGTGGCCAGTCACCAGCTGCCCGCGGTCATCACCGACCAGAAGGAAGCCGACCCGCGGTACCGTCACCTGCCCCAGCTGCGCGGCCGGGACTTCACCTCGATGGCCTCGGTTCCCATGATCAGCCACCCGGGCGGGCTGGTGGGCGTGCTGAACGTGCACACCCGCGACCGTCATGAATTTACCGAACGGGACCTGCAGCTTCTCACCTCGATCGGCAGCCTGATCGCCGGGGCGATCCACCAGGCCAGGTTGCACCGCAGGCTCGCGGCCAGGGAGCGCGCGTCCGAGCAGTTCGCCGAGCAGGTCATCGCCGCCGAGGAGGCGGAAAGACGGCGGCTGGCCTCCGACATCCACGATGGCATCACCCAGGCGCTGATAAGCCTGAGCTTCCATCTCGACGCCGCGGCGTCGGCCCTGACCGAGGCGCCGGACTTCACCGCCGAGCAGCTGGTGCGCGCCCGCACGCTCACCAGGCTCATGCTCGACGAGGCCCGCGCCGCGATCAACGGCCTGCGCCCGCCGGTGCTCGACGATCTCGGCCTGGCCGACGCCCTGGCGAGCCTGGCCCGCTCGATCGGGGCTGTCGAGGTCACTGTCGACGTCGAGGACTGCCAGCTGCCCGAGCACGTGGAGATCGCCCTGTACCGCATCGCGCAGGAGGCCCTGCAGAACGTCGTCAAGCACGCCAACACCGGCCAGGCCACGCTGGAGCTGCACCAGACGGGCACCCAGGTCTGGCTCCGCGTATCCGACTCCGGCGCCGGCTTCGATCCCGCCTCCCCGCCGCCCCCAGGCGACAGCGGGACCGGCTACGGCATGAGCAGCATGGCCGAGCGCGCCGAGCTCGTCGGCGGCCGTCTCGAGGTCCTGTCCAGCCCGGAACGCGGCACGACGGTAATCGCGAAGGTCCCGTCGGGCTAGCGCCTCGCGGGGGACGCCTGCCGCTGCGGGCGGCGCCACCGCGTGGCCGAGTCGTCCCCGTGCCGCAGCAGGTGCCCGATGAGCATGGTGGTGGCGGCCGGGGATACCTGGTGGGTCACGGCGTGCCACGGGCGCCGCAGCGGAGTGCCGGGGATCGCCAGCTGGACGAGGTCGCCGGCGGCCAGCTGGCGTGCCACCGCGTCGCGGGAGACGAGGGTGACGCCGAGCCCGGCCACCGCCCCGGCGATCACCGCGCCGTTGGAGCCGAGGATGAGCGAGGGCGGGTCGGCCTGCAGGCCGGCCAGCAGCGCGTCGCAGGTCGACCGCGTCCCCGAGCCGGCCTCGCGCATCAGCCAGGTGGTCCTGGCCAGCTCGAACCCGGCCGCCGCGGCGGGCGCGCCGACCACGATAAGGGCGTTCGCGCGCATGGCGCGGACCACGACCCCGTCGAGGCCGGCCGGCGGGCGTCCGGCGATGACCACGTCTACCTCATGCGCGGCGAGCAGCGCCCACACGTGCTCGCTGGTGCCAACCTCGAGCCGCAGGTCGACCCCCGGATGACGCCCCAGGAAGGCCGCGAGCGAAGCGGGCAGGACGTGCTCGCCCGCGGTGGTCACCGCGCCGACGCGTACCCGGCCGCCCTCGGGATCCAGGTTCCCGCGCGCGGCGGCGAGCGCCTCCTCGTGCAGCCCGAGGATCGTCCGGGCGTAGCCCGCGAAGGCGTGCCCGGCCGCGGTCAGCCGGAGCCCGCGGCCTTCCCGCTCGACCAGGGGCGCCCCGACCTCGCGGGTCAGCGCGGCGATGGCGGCCGACACGGCGGACTCGGTGACGATCAGGCGCCCGGCAGCCGCGCGCACCGAGCCGGTCTCCGCCACCGCCACCAGCGCGCGCAGCCGGGCGGTCGTCGTCACCCGTGCGCCGATGGGCTCGCCATGGCCGCCAGCCTACTCAGGATTAACCAATCACTCAATCCTCAGTGAAGAAAGTTGATTGTTTAATCAAGCATTACGCCTCACGATGAAGGCAGCGGCGAGTGACGCCGAGGGTGACTTCTGGAGGGCACATGACGGAGCGCTGGAACGCCGGGGTGATCCCGTACGCCGAGATGGGGTACTGGGAGCCGGACTACGAGCCAAAGCCTTCGGACATACTCTGCGCCTTCCGGATCACGCCGCAGCCCGGCGTGCCGCCCGAGGAGGCGGGCGCCGCGGTCGCGGGTGAATCGTCGACCGCGACCTGGACGGTGGTGTGGACCGATCGGCTGACCGACCATGAGCACTACCAGGCCAAGTGCTACCGGGTCGACCCGGTGCCTGGCGTAGAGGGACAGTTCATCGCCTACATCGCGTACGACATCGACCTCTTCGAGGAGGGGTCGATCGCCAACCTGACGTCGTCGATCATCGGCAACGTCTTCGGGTTCAAAGCGCTGCTGGCGCTGCGCCTGGAGGACATGCGGATCCCGCCGCATTACACGAAGACCTTCCAGGGGCCGGCCCACGGCATCGTCATGGAACGTGAGTACCTCAACAAGTACGGCAGGCCGCTGCTCGGCGCCACGACCAAACCGAAGCTGGGCCTGTCGGCCCGCAACTACGGCCGGGTCGTCTACGAGGCGCTGCGCGGCGGGCTTGACTTTACCAAGGACGACGAGAACATCAACTCCCAGCCGTTCATGCGCTGGCATGACAGGTTCCTGCACTGCATGGAGGCGGTGAACCGCGCCGAGGCGGAGACCGGCGAGATCAAGGGCCACTACCTCAACGTGACCGCGGCCACCATGGAGGACATGTACGAACGGGCCGCGTTCGCCAGCGAGCTCGGCAGCGTCATCGTGATGATCGACCTCACCGTCGGCTACACGGCCATCCAGTCGATGGCCAAGTGGGCCAGGGCCAACGGGGTGCTCCTGCACCTGCACCGGGCCGGCCACGGGACCTACACCAGGCAGAAGAACCACGGTGTCAGCTTCCGGGTGATCGCCAAGTGGATGCGGCTGGCCGGGGTGGATCACATTCACGCCGGCACGGTGGTCGGCAAGCTGGAGGGTGACCCCAACATGGTGGCCGGCTACTACGACACCCTCCGCCTGGACCACGTGCAGCCGGATCCGCTCAAGGGCCTGTACTTCGAGCAGGACTGGGCGTCCATGCCCGGATGCATGCCGGTGGCCTCGGGCGGCATCCACGCCGGCCAGATGCACCAGCTTCTGCATTACCTGGGCGAGGACGTGGTGCTGCAGTTCGGCGGCGGCACGATCGGTCATCCGATGGGGATCGCCGCGGGCGCGGCGGCCAACCGGGTGGCGCTCGAAGCCATGATCAAGGCCCGCAACGAGGGCCGCGACTTCATGCGGGAAGGCGAGGACATACTCAAGGCCGCCGCCAAGCGCAGCCACGAGCTCGACGTCGCGCTAGCCACCTGGGGCGACATCACGTTCAACTACGCCTCCACCGACACGCCCGACGTGGTCCAGACGCCGGTCTCGGTCTGAGGGGAGATCGCAGCATGCGCATTACCCAGGGCACCTTCGCTTACCTGCCCGACTTCACCGACGAGGAAATCACCCAGCAGGCCCAGTACGCGATCGACAACGGCTGGCCACTGTCCGTCGAGTTCACCGACGATCCGCACCCGCGCAACAACTACTGGGAGATGTGGGGGCTGCCGATGTTCGACCTGACGGACGCGGCGGGCGTGCTGTACGAGGTGAACGAGTGCCGTAAGGCCTATCCCAGCCACTACATCAAGCTCAACGCCTACGACGCGCACTACGGCAGGCAGACCACGGCCCTGTCCTTCATCGTCAACCGCCCCGCGGTCGAGCCGGGCTTCCGGCTGGACCGGCAGGGGGGCCCGGGCAGGCAGGTCCGCTACACGATTCATCCCTACGCCCTCGACAAGCCGAAGGGCGACCGGTACTAACCATGACCGAAGCACCGCGCGGCAGGTCCGGGTTCGGGATGGCCGCCCCAGGCCGCCTCCCAGCGGACGCCGGTCCGGGCGAAGCGGAGGGGAGCCAGGCCGCTCTGCTCCCCGACGATGCTCTGCTCCCCGACGATGCCTCGGTCAATCTCGCCGCCGAGCGGAAAGCGGCCGGCATCGACGACCTGCTTGACGCCCTCGACCGCGAACTCGTCGGCCTGGCCCCCATCAAGCGGCGGATTCAGGAGATCGCGGCGCTGCTCCTGGTGGACCGGGTGCGGGCGCGGTTCGGCCTGGCCGCGGCCAGGCCCAGCCTGCACATGTGCTTCACCGGTGCGCCGGGTACCGGCAAGACCACCGTGGCGCTGCGGATGGCCGAGCTGCTGCACCGGGTCGGCTACCTCAGACGCGGGCACCTGGTGGCCGTCACCCGCGATGACCTGGTCGGCCAGTACGTGGGGCACACCGCGCCGAAGACCAAGGAGGTACTCAAGCGCGCGATGGGCGGCGTGCTGTTCATCGACGAGGCCTACTACCTGTACCGGGCGGACAACGAGCGCGACTACGGCCAGGAGTCCATCGAGATCCTGCTCCAGGTGATGGAGAACCAGCGTGACGACATCGTGGTGATCCTGGCCGGCTACAAGGACCGGATGGACACGTTCTTCGCCTCCAATCCGGGGATGAGCTCGCGGATCGCTCACCACCTCGACTTCCCCGAATACTCGCTTGACGAGCTGGCCGCCATCGCGCAGCTGATGCTCAGCGAGGTCCGTTACCGGCTGTCCGGCGAGGCCGAGGCCACGCTGCGCGAGTACCTCAGCCGCCGGATGGTGCAGCCGCGGTTCGCCAACGCCCGCAGCGTCCGCAACGCACTGGAGCGGGCCCGGCTGAGGCATGCTAACCGGCTGCTCGGCGAGCCGGACCGGGCCTGGACCAAGGACGACCTGATGCGGCTGGAGCCGGAGGACTTCCTGGTCAGCCGGGTGTTCCAGGCCGCACTCGACGGGCGGGGGCCCGAAGGAGCGTGACGTCATGACCGACGATCTGATGCGCACCACCGCGGAGCTGATCACCCGCGGCCGGGGGATCCTCGCCGCGGACGAGAGCATCGCCACCGTGTCGGACCGGCTGCAACGCGCCGGGGCGGCGCCCACCGCGGAGAACCGGCGTGCCTACCGGGAGCTGCTCGTCACTACCCCCGGCCTGTCCGATGGCGTGACCGGCGTCATCCTCTGTGAAGAGACTCTCAGCCAGACCCTTTCCGATGGCTGGTCGTTTTCCGACGGCTTGGCCATCCGCGGCCTGCTGGCCGGGATCAAGGTGGACACCGGGGCCTGGCCACTGGCCGGCGCTCCCGGCGAGACCGTCACCGAAGGTCTCGACGGCCTGCGTGAGCGTCTCGCCGACCACGCCGCGCTGGGAGCTCGCTTCGCCAAATGGCACGCGGTCCTCCGGATCGGTGCGGGCCAGCCGTCATGGCATGCCTTGCACGCGAACGCGCACGCGCTCGCCCGGTTCGCGGCGTTGTGCCAGGAGGCCTCCCTCGTGCCCATCGTGGAGCCCGAAGTGCTGATGACCGGGGCGCATCCGATGCGCCGCTGCCGGGACGTCACGTCCGCCGCGCTGATGGTGCTATTCGCCGAGTTGCAGAACGCTCAGGTTCGGCTGGACACGCTCGTGCTCATGCCGAACATGATCGTCCCCGGAGACGGGTCGGACGACTTCGCCGCACCTGAGCAGGTGGCGGCCGAGACTATGGCCGCACTGCGCAATGTGGTGCCCGAGTCCGTGGCGGGCGTGGCGTTCCTCTCCGGTGGCCAGGACCCGGAAACGGCCACCATGAACCTGGCCGCGATAGCCGACCTCGATGCCCCGTGGCCGGTCACGTTCTCGTTCGGGCGGGCGCTGGCCGAGCCCGCGCTGAGCGCGTGGCACGGCGACCCGCGCCGCGTGCCCCACGGCCAGCAGGCGCTCGCCGGACGCGTCGTTGCCAACGCGGTCGCGCTCGCGCGTGGCCCGCGGATCGCTGCTGGCCAGAAGCTGACTAACGAGAAGCTGCGCTAACCAGGGTGGCCCTCCGGGCGGTTACGGTGCCGTAGGTCTGCCCCCGGGGGTGATCAGCCCGCTCTCGTAGGCCAGGATTACCACCTGGACCCGGTCCCGGAGGCCGAGCTTGGCCAGCAGGCGGTTCACGTGCGTCTTCACCGTTGCTTCGGACAGATAGAGGCGGCCGGCGATCTCGGCGTTGGCCAGGCCTGCCGCGATGAGCAGCAGCACTTCACGCTCCCGGGGCGTTAGCTCGGCGAGTCCGCGGGGCGGTTCCGGCGGCCGGGACGAGGGCGCCCCGGCCAGGATGAACTGCTCGATCAGCTTGCGGGTTATCGACGGGGAGAGCAGGGACTGCCCGGCCGCGACGGTGCGGACCGCCTCGACCAGCTGGCCGCTCCGGACGTCCTTGAGCAGGAACCCGCTCGCCCCGCCGCGCAGCGCATCGTAGACGTATTCGTCCGCGTCGAAAGTCGTCAGCATCAGCACCCGCGGAGCGTTCGGCGCGGCCAGGATGCGGCGCCCGGCCTGCAGCCCGTCCAGCACCGGCATCCGCACGTCGAGCAGCGCCACATCGGGATGGGTCCGGGTTACCGCGGCGACCGCCTCAGCGCCGTCAGCGGCCTCGGCGACCACCTCCAGGTCGGGTTCCCGCCTGAGGATAGAACAGAAGCCGTCGCGGACGAGGGCCTGGTCGTCCGCGATGACGAGCCGGATCATGACGGCTCCGCGACGGGCAGGACGGCCTCCACCAGATAGCCGCCGCTGTCCGCGGGCCCCGCCGACAGCGTGCCGCCGTAGGCCGCGGCTCGTTCCCTGAGCCCGATCAGGCCCTGTCCGCTCGCGGATCCCTCGGTGACCTTCCCGCGACCGTCGTCACGGACCCGCACCGTCACGCCGTGTGCGTCGCCCTGCACGCTTACCGCGGCGCGACGCGCGCCGGAGTGCTTGAGGGTATTGGTCAGCGCCTCCTGCACGATGCGGAAGCAGCTCAGCTCGACGCCCGGCGGCAAAGCGCCGAGATCGCCGGTGAGCTCCAGGTCAACGTGCACGCCGGCGCCGGTGATCGCGCCGCACAGGGCCTCGAGCGCCGCCAGCCGCGGGGCCGGTTCCAGCTGCCCTGGGCCGAACCGCAGCACACCGAGCATCCGCCGCAGCTCGTCGAGTGCCTCCCGGCAGGCACCCTCGGCTGCCCTCACCCGGACGCGTACCGAGTCCATCTCGGCAGTGCCGCTATCCAGATCATCTCCAGCCGCGACGCACTGCACGACCGCGACCGTCAGGCTGTGCGCGACCACGTCATGCATCTCGCGGGCAATCCTGGTCCGCTCGACCGTGACCGCCTCGGCGGCCGACCTGACCTGCTCGGCCTCAGCTTGCCGCGCCCGCTCGGCCAGCCCGCGATTGGCTTGCGTCCGGCGGCTGACCAGCAAGGCCAAGCCGAACAGCGCACTGCAGAAGGCGCAGGTGAGCGAGATGTCGCCGACCCCGTCGCCCGCGCTGTGGCCTTCCACCGTGACCGCCTCGGCCAGCCCGCAGGCCCAGCCGAACCAGGCCGCCCACTCCGGCCGCAGTCCGCCGGCGACCAGGAACGTCAGCAGGGTCAGGCCGAACGGTCCGGTCGGCTCGTGCCACCCAAGGAGCGCCGCCAGCGCCAGCTGCCCGGCGAATGTCACCGCGATCGCGATCGCGGGCGCCCGGCGGCGGGCCAGCAGCACCAGCCCGCACATAGCCGACAGCAGCGCCGGGACCGGACGGCCGTCGGTGAGGAGTTCGGCCAGCGTGATCACGGCCACCGCGATGATGACGACATCCATCGATCGCCCGGCAAGCGTCTTCCGCACCGATTCGAGCCGCACATCTATGACGGTAATTGCTGGCCGCGCAGCTGTCCTCAACCTTCAGGTTGAAGCACCCCAGGCGGGTCCAGCCCTAGGGATGAGCGCATTCCGATATCAAGGCTGACGCTTTCCCGGCGCAGGATTCCTAGCGTCGTGTCCAGCCCGGCCGGCGCGGTGCCGGCCGCTCGTCACAGGAGGAAACATGTCACGCACATCAGGGCTGACCGGAGTCGCCTTCGCGGTGCTGTTCACCGCATACGGGTTCCTGGACAACGGCCCCTCTCAGGACCTCAGCAATGCGGGCACCGTAGCCTGGTACGCTCGCCACGGCCTGAGCCAGTGGATGATCTCGACGGCGTTCGGTGCGCTAGCCGGCGTTTGCATGATCGTCTTCGCGCTCGTGCTCCGCCACCGCCTGGCCCGCGCCGGCGACCGGTCCGTCACGGCGCAGCTGGTGACGGCGGCGGGCGGCGTCGCGGCCGCCCTGCTGCTGACCGGCGTCGCCCTGTATGGCACCATCCCGATCCAGCACCTGTTCAACAGCGCCCCACTGCCCACCCCTGCGGTGTCACGCGTCATGTTCGGCGCCGCCTACGCCACCGGGTTCGTCATAGCGCCGCTGGCCTTCGGGCTGATGATCGGGGCCGTGTCGCTGCTCGGGCTGCGCCACGGCACGCTGCCGCGCTGGCTCGCTATCGCCGGCTTTCCTATCGCGATCCTGCAGCTCGCCAGCTTGCTGTTCGTCCCCGTCTGGCTGATCGTGCTGTGGAGCCTGGCCGTGGGCGTGACCCTCACCCTCCGCAAGTCCCCGGTCGGCCTGCCCGATCCGCGACCCGCGCCCGCACTGGCCTGATCCGTCGCGTCCGGTACGGTGGCGGATGACCTACGTGCCGCCGGTCGTCCGTCATTTTGCCGAACGTCTGGACGACGGACCTGGGCCTGACGTCGATGGCACGCGGCCGTTACGCCCTGGCGACGGGCCAGCTGCTGGCCAAGACTCAGGCGATAGAGCAGGCGCATGCGCCGGCCTGGCTGAAAGACCAGCTCCGCGCCCGGCGGCAGGGCCAGCGGGTGGCCTCGCCGCGGGCCCGGACAGCGCTGATCGCGTGGCGTGATGCACG
>Ga0302326_10033519_pt1 | contig 10203 bp, 8 predicted proteins | sample Palsa_T0_3_FD_202264 | JGI IMG/M metagenome (GOLD analysis project Ga0302326, IMG submission 202264) | Peat permafrost microbial communities from Stordalen Mire near Abisko, Sweden - Palsa_T0_3 | ecosystem: Environmental > Terrestrial > Soil > Palsa > Peat permafrost | place: Sweden: Abisko... | reverse complement strand
CAGCAGATCGGCGAGCTCGCGCGCCTCGGGTTGGCGGCGGCTCACGATCTTCAGATCGGCGCCATCGATGCGGCCGGTGTCGCGCTGCTGCAGCAGCAGGCCGCCGGTGACCGAACGAAATTCCATGTCATCGCCGGTGTCGGCGAGCAGCTCGCCGGTCGCGAGCAGGCGCAGATTCGGCTTGGCGGCGAGCGCCGCGAGCGCCCCGGCGCTCACGCCGGGAGCGGCGATGACCTCGGCGAACTGCCGCTCGATGATGGCGCGCGCGGTGCCCGCGTCGAGCTCGCGATTGAACGCGATGACGCCGCCAAAGGCGGAAGTTGGGTCGGTGCGGTAGGCGAGGGCGTAGGCCTCGAGCGCACTGGCGGCAAGCGCCACGCCGCAAGGGTTGGCGTGCTTGACGATGACGCAGGCCGGCCCGGCAAATTGCCGCACGCACTCGATGGCCGCGTCGGCATCGGCGATGTTGTTGTACGACAGATCCTTGCCCTGCAACACCCTGGCGGTCGCCACCGAGCCGCCATGGCTGCCCGGATCGCGGTAGAAAGCGGCACGCTGATGCGGGTTTTCACCGTAGCGCAGATCCTGCTGCTTGTCGAAGTAGAGCGCCAGCAGCTCATCGAAGCCGTCGTCCTCGTAACCCAGGCGTTGCTGCAGATAGCTCGCCACCGTGGTGTCGTAGCGCGCGGTGTGCGCGAAGGCCTTGGCGGCGAGGCGTGAGCGCGTATCGATCGAGGTCTGGCCGGTGTCGTCGATCTCGGCCAGCACCGCGGCATAATCGGCCGGATCCACCAGCGCGGTGACGTCGGCGTGATTCTTGGCCGCGGCGCGCAGCATCGCCGGGCCGCCGACGTCGATGTTTTCGATCGCTTCGGCGTAACTGCAGTCCGGGCGCGCAATCGTGGCCGCAAACGGATACAGGTTGACCACCAGCAGATCGATCGGATCGATGCCGTGCGTGCGCATCGCTGCCTCGTCGGTGCCGCGCCGTCCGAGCAGTCCGCCGTGCACGCGCGGATGCAGGGTCTTGAGCCGCCCGTCCATGAGTTCGGGCGCACCGGTGTAAGCCGATACCTCGCGGACCGGCAGGCCCGCATCGAGCAGCACTCTGGCGGTCCCGCCGGTGGCCAGCAGTTCAACGCCGTGGCGGTGCAGCCCAGCCGCAAAGGTCGCGAGCCCACGCTTGTCCGAGACCGAAAGCAGTGCCCGCCGGATGGCCGCCGACATCAGATCGCTGCCGCCATCCCGGGTGCGGCGCCAGACTGCGGGCAGCGCTGGGTCGGACGATGGCGCGCCAGCCCCATCATTACTCGGATAGGCCCAGCTCTCGCAGTTTCTTGCGCAGGGTGCCGCGATTGATGCCGAGTATCACGGCCGCGCGGCTCTGGTTGCCGGCGGCGTAATCGAGCACCGCGCGAAACAGCGGCTCTTCGACCTCGCGCAGCACCATGTCATACACGCGCGCCGGACGGTGCCCATTCAGGCTCGAGAAGTAATCGTTGAGTGCGTGCTCGGTGTGACTGCGCAGCGGCAGTTCCTTGCCGTTGAGCTTGACGCCATTTGTTCTGATCATTGGCTCTCTGCCCGATCTGCGAGTTTTTTTCTTCATCATGCTCGCGCTTCCCCTTGCCCAGTCCGAACCGCGCGTTCAAGCCGCTTGCAGTCCTGCCCAGTGTTCGAAGCCCTGCTTCGCTGCCGAAAACTGTGAAGCCGAGTCCTCTGCAGCCATCAATCGTTGCCGCAGTTCGCTCGCTTCGGAATGTTGCCGGCAGTACCAGCCAAGATGCTTACGCGCCATTCGCACCCCTGTGTGCTCGCCATAGAACTCATACAGGGATTCGAGGTGCTGAAGGATGATCTCTGTCTTCGACGCGCGCAAGAGTGGCGCAGCGAAATCACCTGTTGCGACATACGCATTGACATCGCGAAAAATCCATGGTGCACCTTGCGCCGCGCGGCCGATCATTACTCCTTCTGCACCAGTGAAATCAAGTACCGCGCGCGCGCGTTGCGGCGAATCGATATCGCCGTTGGCGATCAGCGGCATGGCGATCTGCCCGCGCGCGTGTCGAATCGTGTCGTATTCTGCGGCGCCGCGAAACATATCGGTGCGCGTGCGGCCATGGATCGCAACGGCCGCGATGCCGCAGGCTTGCGCCAGCGCCGCGATGCGGGGGGCGTTGCGCTGCCCCGGGTCGGTGCCGGTGCGGATTTTCAGAGTCACCGGCGCCGCGACCGCGCGCACCACCGCGTCGAGTATGCGTTCGACCAGCGCTTCGTCGGCCAGCAGCGCCGATCCGCAATAGCGGTTGTAGACCTTCTTCGCCGGACAGCCCATGTTGATGTCGATGATCTGCGCACCCAGATCGATGTTGACGCGGGCCGCGGCGGCCAGCTCCGCCGGGTCGCTGCCCACCAGTTGCACCACGCGTGGCTCCGGTTCGCCCTCGTGGTTCATGCGGCGCTGCGATTTGCCCGAAGTCCACAAGCGCTGGTCCGCACTGAGCATTTCCGCCGCGGCGAGCGTAGCGCCGAAGCGACGACAGAGTTGCCGGAACGGCCGGTCGGTCACACCGGCCATCGGCGCCAGCAGCGCCCGTCCGGCGAGCTGGTAGTGCGCGATACGCAGATTCACGGTATGGGGGCCGCGGCGGCGGTCGTGTCGCCGGCGCAACGCACGCCGCCGCGCGTGCGCTTCAGGCACACGTCGAGCTCAAAGCTGGCACTGTCGGCGGCCGGGTCGCGTACCGCGACCTCGGTGTCGATGCGCTCATCGTGGGCGAGGAAATCGCGCGCCGGGCTGCCCTGCGGCCAATACTCTGCCGGCGTCAGGTCACGCGCGGCGATCGCCTTGCCGTAGCGATCGAGCAGCGTCAGTCGCAACAACGGCAGCGGTTGGGCGCGCTGAGCATGATTGGCGAGGCTCAGGCGCACGCGGATGACGTGGCTGTCGCTGGGGTCGGTTGCCGCCCCTTGTTGGCGAACGTCATACGCGGCCAGGCTCCAGTGTGGATCGAGCGGCACGCCGATGCTGGCATACAGACGGCCCATGGGTGCGCTCAAAGCCGGTGCGGAGGCGAGCGCATCGCGCCAGTGATTGATCGTCTGAACCGCCAGCAGCAGCACAAGCACGGTGCAACCGATCGCCCATCGAGCCCGTCGTGGCGGGCGCGCGACGGCGACGATGTCCTCGGCATCGAGGCCCGCGCCCAGCATGGCGGCCTGCTCCCATGGCGACCCGCGTGCTTGCGCATCGCCTGCAGGGTCGGCGGCGGCAGACGAGGTGATGGCGCCCGAGGCGGTTGCAGGCGAGGTGGCCGCAAGCGAATTGGTCGCAAAGTCTGAGTGATAGCCGTGATCGAAATCCGCTGCGCTCTCTTCGGCCTCATGCGCGGCCACGTTCAGGCGCTCGGCCAGCGCGGCGATCTCGTTATCGATCGACTCTTCAGGCACGAATTCCTCGGTCTGAGTGATCGCGTCGCCTTCGAGCACGATGGTCTCGAAGCTTCCGGTGCCCTCGGCCAGACTCGATTCACTCTCGATCGCGCCGTCACTGGAGCGCTCGGTCGCCAGATAGGTTCGTGGCGCGTCTTCTCCGGGCGGGTAAGTGCGAGCCTCGGGCGCATGCTCGGGTTCCGCGGCATCGTTGGCGGAGGAGGCGAGCGCGGCGCTGATCTGCGAGGAGGATGCCGGATCGGCTTGTGAATACCCCGGCGCCGGCGCGACCGGCTCGGCCGGCTCCTCGCTCAGGGCCAACAGGGCGTTGAACACATTCAGGCAACGGCCGCAGCGCACGTAGCCCTGGCCGGTGCGCAGGTCCGCCGCAGTGACGGCGAGGGTCAAAGTGCATTTGGGGCAGACGGTAAACATCAAACGACCGGGAAGCGCTGTTGCCTAAGGGTAGCGATGCAAGTCAATCCGCCAGTGTGTGCTCAATAGCGCGTGCCGGCCAGCGCCACCCAACCGTCACGCTGGGCACACCGGTTCATATCAAACCACTTCAGGAACGCGCTCGCCACCTCTGATTCCTGTGCCGCCAGGATGCCGGCCAGGAGCGCGCGCCCACCTCGCGGCAATAGCGCCGCGAACTCCTGCTGCAGTGACATCAACACCTCGGCCAGAATGTTGGCGAGCAGCAGGTCGGCGCCGCGGGGAATGTCCACAGCGCGCTCGCACAGCTGCAGCCGGTCGGCCACGGCGTTATCGAGAGCGTTCTCGCGCGTGGCGAGCAGCGCCTGCGGGTCGATATCGAACGCATAGGCGCGGCGGGCGCCGAGCTTCAAGGCCGCGATCGCGAGCACGCCGGCGCCGCAGCCGTAATCCACGACAGCGCTACCGGACAGGGCGGCGCCGTCCAGCCACTCCAGGCACATCGCCGTGGATGGATGGGTGCCGGTACCGAAGGCGAGGCCGGGGTCGAGCCGCAGCACCACCGCCTCGGGATCGGCCACCGACTCATGCCGCGGGCAGATCCACAGCCTGCGACCGAAACGCATGGCGTGAAAGTCACGCAGCCACTCGCGCTCCCAGACCCGGTCGGCCACCGCGCGCGCCGTAAGTCGCGCCGGCTCGATGCCGATCGCGGCGGCGAGCGCGGCGATCAATGCGGCGTCCGCGCGCTGTGCATCATAGAGGGCCTGCAGTCGGGTTTGCCGCCACAGGGGCATCTCGCCTGGGCGCGGCTCGAGCACCGGCTCGTCGCTGGCATCACAGAAGGTTACGCACAGCGCCCCGGCCTCGAGACAGGCGGTCTCGGCGGCCTCCGGATCGAGCTCGCCGAGCTCGAAGCTCAGCTCGAAATAGGCCATCGTGTCACTTCAGTCCGAGACGTCGCTCCAGATAATGAATGTCGAGGCCACCGGTGTGAAAAGCCGCATGCGCCAGGATTTCCTGGTGTAACGCGGTGTTGGTCTTGATGCCCTCGACCACCAGTTCGGACAGGGCGTTGCGCATGCGGGCGATGGCGGTTTCGCGCGTATCGCCGTGGGCAATCAGCTTGCCGATCAGTGAGTCGTAGTGCGGCGGCACGTTGTAGCCGGAATAGACGTGGCTGTCCACGCGAATGCCCGGACCGCCGGGTGGATGCCACAGCCGGATCGGACCGGGCGAGGGCATGAAGGTGCGGGCATCCTCGGCATTGATGCGGCATTCGATCGCATGGCCGCGGATCTGCACGTCAGCCTGCTCGTATTGCAGCGGCTCGCCGGCGGCGATCGTGAGCTGCGCCTTGACCAGATCGATGTCGGTCACCAGCTCGGTGACCGGGTGTTCCACCTGGATGCGGGTATTCATCTCTATGAAGTAGAACTCGCCGTCCTGGTAGAGAAACTCGAGCGTGCCGGCGCTGCGATAGCCGACCGCGCGGCAAGCTTCGACACAGCGTTCGCCCATCTGCCGGCGCTGTCTGGGCGTGATGCCCGGCGCCGGAGCCTCCTCGATCACCTTCTGGTGCCGGCGCTGCATCGAGCAGTCACGCTCGCCCAGGCTGATCACGTTGCCGTGATGGTCGGCCAGGATCTGGAACTCGATGTGCCGCGGCCGTTCGAGGAATTTCTCCATGTAGACCGCATCGTTGCCGAATGCGGCCAGCGCCTCCGACTTGGTCACCGCGATCGAGCTCAACAGCGCTCCCTCAGCGTGCACCACACGCATGCCGCGGCCGCCGCCGCCGCCCGATGCCTTGATGATGATCGGATAACCGATGTCGCGGGCGATGCGCAGATTGTCATCCGCATTATCGGTGAGCGCGCCATCCGAGCCGGGTACGCACGGCACGTTGTGGCCGCGCATGACGCTGATCGCCGACACCTTGTCACCCATCAGGCGGATGGTCTCGGCTTTCGGGCCGATGAATATGAAGCCGCTCTTCTCCACGCGCTCGGCGAAGTCCGCGTTTTCGGACAGGAACCCATAGCCCGGATGGATCGCGACCGAATCGGTGACTTCGGCGGCGCTGATGATGGCCGGCATGTTCAGGTAGCTCAGCGCCGAAGGGGCCGGCCCGATGCACACCGATTCATCGGCCAGCAGCACGTGCTTGAGATTCGCATCGGCGGTCGAGTGCGCGGCCACGGTCTTGATCCCGAGCTCGCGACAGGCGCGAAGTATGCGCAGGGCGATCTCGCCGCGATTGGCAATGATGATTTTTTCCAGCATCGGCGTGAATTTTCTTGGGCGCGGGGGGCTCGTCAGCGAATAATGCTCACTGGATGATGAACAGCGGCTGACCGAACTCCACCGGCTCGCCGTTCTTGACCATGATGGCCTTGACCTTGCCCGCCTTCTCCGACTCGATCTGATTCATCATCTTCATCGCCTCGATGATGCACAGCACCTGTCCGACCTCGACCGTATCGCCGAGCTCGACGAACAACTTGGCACCCGGCGTCGGAGCCGAATAGTAGGTGCCGACCATGGGCGCGGTGACGATGTGCTCGCCCACGCCGGCCCGCAGCGGGCCGGCGGATTTGGCCGGCGCTTCCACCGGGACTGGCGCCTCGATTGCGGCTGGCGGCGGCGCGGCGGGCATCAGCGGTTGCTGTATTGGCGCGGCGACGTAGGTCGTGGTTGGCTGACCCGGCAGCACGCGCGCGATGCGCAGCGTCTCCTCCCCCTCCTTGATTTCGATCTCGGCGATACCCGATTCCTCGAGCAGCTCGATCATTTTTTTAATTTTTCGTATGTCCATCGATGAGCTCCGATCGTGTAGACGAGACCTCGTGCCGCAGGCGTGACCGACGCGACTGTCCGCTTGTCTGCAGCGAACACAATGAGCGAACACACCGGCGGCAACCCCCGCAGCACACCGGCACGAAGCCGGCCCACGCGACGACTGACGGTGACTCCCCCAATGGCGCGAGAATTTACCTAATTTCTGGCAATTTGCCTAATATTTGCCAAAATTAGCGCGATCATGCAGGGATCATGCCGGAATCAGGAATCCTTGACCCCGGCCCTGGCGCGCTCGATGGCCAGTTCTCTGAGGCGCTGCGCTATGCCCGCTTGCGCCTCTGGCAGGCTCAGGCGTCCGGCGGCCAGCGCGCGCATCGCGCCGAGAATGTAGTCAGCCTCATCCCGATGCAGCTCGCCGATCTTCACGGCAATGATACGGCCCTGCGCATCGGCGAACACCGAGAACGGCAGCACCGTCTGCATGCCGAACTGCTCGGCCGCGGCCAGGCCCTGATCCTCCCCGATCAGCAGCGGATAATCGATCGCGCGGCGCCGAACAAAGTCGGCAACGGCAGCCCGAAAGTCCACGGCGATGCCTACGATCTGCAGCTGGTCGCCGCGGTAGGCCTGGCGCAGCTGCTGCAGCAGCGGCATCTCGCGCCGACACGGCGCGCACCAGGTGGCCCAGAAATTGATGATCAGCGGGCGACCGAGAAAGCCGCGGAGCGATCTTTCCTGCCCGGCCAGGTCGGGCAATTTGAGGTCCGGCACGGTGTCCGGAATGGGCCGGCCGCTGGGGCCTTCTGGCTCCGAGCCCGCGGATCCCGAGCCGCCTGCATCGGCCGTACCGGCCGCACCAGCTGCGTCGCTGGCGGCCGCACCGGATGAGCTGATCGGCGCGGCGGGCGGCGGCGGCCCGCGATGGGACGCGCCGCGATAGGCAAGAAAGCCGGCCGCCAAGCCGCCGAGCGTGACCAGCGCGATCGCCAGTGTGCGTGAGGCTACCGGCATGAAACTTCGAGCGCAGGCGCGGAGCGGCTAGCCGGCGGCCAGCGCTTGGTGCAGCAGCGCGGCAAACTCGGGGGCCTTCATGTAGCCGACCACGCGGTACTCCTGGTGCTCGTGGCCCTGGGTATCGTATATCGCGATGGTCGGGGGCCCGTAGATCTGGAACTGGCGCAGCAATGCCTGATCGTCGGCGCTATTGGCCGTCACATCGGCGCGCAGCAGCCGCACCGACTTGAGCGCCGCGCGCACGCCCGGGTCGGTGAAGGTGTAGCGTTGCATCTCCTGGCAGGAAGTGCACCAGTCGGCGTAGAAATCCAGCATCACCGCCTGATGCGCGGCCGCCGCGGCCTGCACTTCGCGTTGCAGGTCGGCCACCGAGGCGATGCTGGTGAACGCCGGCGCCTGCGCTGCCGTCGAACGGCGCACCAGGGGTTGCATCGGGTCCTCGGCCCCGCGCCCCGCGCCGACCAGCAGCGCGAGCGCGTACAGCGCCACCAACACCGCCGCGGCGCGCGCCAGCCATAGCGCCGGATGGGCGCGGGCGGGACGGCGGTCCCCGCCGCGATCGCCACCCGCCCGTATGGCACGGCGCGCATGGGTGACCGGGACGAAACTCCACAACACGATCGCCGCGGCGACGCTCGGGATCGCAAACAACAACAGCGTCCAGCGCGCCGGCACCACGCGCGCCAGCATCCACGCCGCCAGCACCAGCATCAGCGCGCCGAACAGACGCTTGACGCTATCCATCCAGGCGCCGGCGCGCGGCATCCAGCGACCGGCCGAGCTGCCCACCACCAGCAGCGGCGCGCCCATGCCAAGGCTCATCGCAAACAGAGCCGCCGCGCCACGCAGCACGTCCCCGGTCTGTCCGATGACGATCAACGCGGCGACCAGCACCGGCCCGACACAGGTGGTCACGATCAATGCGGACAGCATGCCCATCACCGCGACGCCGCCAAAGCTGCCGCCGCGCTGGCGGTTGCTCAGCTGCGCTATGCGCGTTTGAATGAAAGCGGGCATCTGCAGCGTGAAGACGCCGAACATCGACAGCGCCATGGCGACAAACAGCGCCGCAAACAGCATGATGATCCACGGCTGCTGAAACACCGCCTGGACCTGCTTGCCGGCGGCGGCGAATACGGCACCGGTGATGGTGTAGGTCACCGCCATCCCCAGCACATAGGTCAGCGACAGCAGGAATGCGCGCGAGGTGGTGACACTCTTGCCCTGACCGACGATGAGGCCGGAGAGAATCGGTACCATCGGCAGCACGCAGGGCGTAAAGGCGAGCAGCAAGCCGCCGACGAAGAATTGCAGCAGCACCGCCAGCATGCTGCCCGATTTGAGCAGCGTCGCCAGCCGGTCCTGCTCGGAGACGTAAGCCGCGCTGGTCGCTGTGCGCCGGGCGAGCGCCTGCGTGCCGGCGCCGGCTGCGCCAGCGCCCGCTGCGCCGCCACCCGGCGTGGGCGGCAATTGCACCGACACCGTACGGGTGATCGGCGGATAACACAGGCCGGCCTCGGCGCAGCCCTGATACGTGACACTCAGGGACAGATCTAGCGCACGGCTGCCGCTGCGCTGCACCGGCAGCGTCACCGCCAGCGCATCGTGATATACGACCTGCTTGCCGAAATATTCGTCGGACTTGATCTGCCCTTCGGGGAATTGCGGTGGGCCGACGGTGCTGCGGCCGGCCTCGCCCGTGGCCTTGATGCGATCGCGATAGAGGTAATAGCCGGGGGCGATGACCCAGTCCAGGCGCACGCGCTCCGGTCCCTGCGCGCTGGCGCTGAAGCGAAAGGCCTGCTCGGGTGGCAGGAAATCATCGCCGGACTTGGCGGCGCGCGATTGACTCACGACGGCATCGACGTCGGCGCTGTTCGCGGCGAGGCTGGCCTGCGACAGGCCCAGCAGGCAGCACAGCGCTGCCAAGCCTGACCATGCGCCTGCGCGGATGGCGCCGATCTCGATCCGCTTCATAACCGATACCCGCGTTGACACGAAGATTGCCAGAACTCGTAATTATCTCAGACCGCAAGGCGCGACGGCGGTGCCGCGGGGCACAGTGCGCGCAGGCGTTCCGCGCTTCTGGCGTTGCCGATCACGTACTTGGCATGCCTCGCGGGCCGCCGTCACCCGCCCCCGCCAGGCCGATCGGGCTAATCTTTGCTCCCCAGGGCTTGAAACTCCAGCATTTGGGACTATCATTAGCACTCAACCAGGGAGAGTGCTAACACTCTGCCGGTGTCGGGGGCTGTGAGGCCGCCGACGCGAAAAACCGTCCGATTTAACTTAATTTAAGGAGGAACCCATGAAGATCCGTCCTCTTCATGACCGCGTGATCGTCAAGCGTCTAGAAGAAGAGCGCACATCACCAGGCGGCATCGTAATTCCGGACACGGCGGCTGAGAAGCCTGTCCAGGGCAAGATCGTCGCCGTCGGCAAGGGAAAGATTTTGGAAGACGGGCAGGTGCGTCCGCTCGACGTCAAGGTCGGCGACAAGATCCTGTTCGGCAAGTA
>Ga0302326_10033518_pt1 | contig 10203 bp, 6 predicted proteins | sample Palsa_T0_3_FD_202264 | JGI IMG/M metagenome (GOLD analysis project Ga0302326, IMG submission 202264) | Peat permafrost microbial communities from Stordalen Mire near Abisko, Sweden - Palsa_T0_3 | ecosystem: Environmental > Terrestrial > Soil > Palsa > Peat permafrost | place: Sweden: Abisko... | reverse complement strand
ATGACGTATGGGGTTGCGGGGTATGCGATCGTTCGCGACTCGGAAGCGGAAGCTCAAAAAGAACTGGCGCGGGTTACGGATGTTCGGCAGTCGGCGCGGGGATACGCGAATTATCAGCAGTGGATTACAGGATCGAATCTGGAGCAGAAGATTTCGTTGGAGGATTATTCGGTATCGAACCGGGGATTGCGGTGTGGGTTGGTGGGGACTTCGGCGCAGGTGAAGGCTCGGTTGGAGGAATTTTCGGCGGCTGGGGTGGATTTGGTTTTGCTGCAGTCGAGTCCGCAGATGGAAGAGATGGAGCGGTTTGCGGCCGAGGTGATTGGAAGCAAGGGCGCAGGGCATAGGGCTTAGGGCGCAGGGGAAGGGTCAGTCCTCAGTTTTCGGTTGTCAGTGTTCAGTCCTGCGGAGTACTTCGGGGGGATCGGCCTTGGCAGCTTGGATGGTGCGGGTCCCCGAAAAAGGCCGATCCGAACTGACACTCCTTAATTGTAGGTTTAGGAACTGTGTCAGTTATCGGTCTGAGCTGGCCCGGAAGACTTAGCCAAAGGAGGCCGGAATTTCGGCCTCCTTTGTGCCTTAGAACGTTAGTTTGAGGGCTAGTTGGACGAGGCGGGGATTGTTTACGGTGGAGTTTACCGCACCGAATCCTGAAGCGCTGATATCGTTCACCGGCATGCCGAACTGAGCGTGGTTGAAGAGGTTGAAGAACTCGGCGCGGAAGTTCAGCCCCATCTCCCGCTCGCCCACCGTCAGTGCGAACTGCTTGATGACGGAGAAGTCGGTGTTGACGAAATCGGGGCCGGTGACCGGGAGGCGCGAGGCATTGCCCAATTCGCCGGCCGGGGCCGCGGGGAAGCAGGCTGCGTTGATCCACTGCAGCTGGCCATGGGGGGCGCTCTGGGCGCTGCAACCAGCGACCCTGTTAGGCCGGTTCCAATCGTTGTCGTTGCCGCCGTTCGAGAAGGTGTTGCCGGCCTGGTTGATGCTGTCGATTAAGGGTACGGGAAATCCCGAAGAAATTCTTTCAATCAGAGTCAGCTGGAAACCACCCAGAAGGGTGTTGGTCAGGGGACTCCAATCGCTGCCGAACTGCTTTCCGCGCCCGAACGGGAGATCATAAATGATGCTGCCGGTGAAACTGTTATCGAGATTGATCTGCGATAAGGCCCAATCCAGGTTCTGCCAGTTGGGCAGCGGGAAATAGGGGGCGCTCAGCACGGATCCCAGTCCGTCGGTCAGCCCGTTGTCATAGGTGCGGGAGTAGGTGTAGGCGAATAGGGCGTAGAGGCCGTACTTCGAGGTCTTGGTCTCTGCCTTGATCTGCAGAGAGTTATAGCTGGTCTTGCCTACATCGCCGAACAGAAAAATGTCGTTGAAATTGGGCGCGATATATGGCGACGTGTAAGCCGAGCCGTCGGCGTTGCAACCCAGGGTGTAGCCGGATACCGTGCCGCAGGCGGTGGGACTTCCAGTCGTGAGGTTATTGCCGGTCACCAGGATGTGCGTGCCCTGGGAGCCGGCGTAGCCGGCCGTCAATACCAGGTTGCCGACCAGTTGGCGTTCGATGTTCAGATTGTATTGCCACACCCGGCCATGCTTTATATTCGTGGGCTCGTAATTGAAGTTGCCCGTGAATGTTTGGGCGTTGGGCGGGGTGGGAATGGCCTGAAATCCATCAGAGAGGCTGATCGCGGGAGAGGGGGTCTGTCCGAGTACCGTAGCGCAGTAGGAGGTGGCGAAGGCACAGCCCTGGGGAGCGAAGGCGTCCGACTCGCCGAGGAAGGGCGGGTTTTGCCAGAGCCCCTGAGCGCCCTGGCTCCAGGCAGCGTCGTGATAGAGGGCGACGCCGCCGCGCAGCACGGTCTTGTCGCTGCCGAAGACCTTCCAGGTGGCGCCGATGCGGGGTTCGACTCCAGTCCAATCGAACTTGATGCCTGCCGAGTTGCCTACCCCGTTCTGATTGGAAATCAGGAGCTGTCCGGTCGTGGGAATGTAGTCGGCCTGGCGTCCGTGTTCTTCGGTGATTGGCGTGGTCAGGTCCCAGGCCAGGCCAAGGTTGAAGGTGAGCGTCGGTGTGACCCTCCAGTTATCTTCGACGAAAGGACGGTAGGCCTTCCAGCGGCGGCCCGTGACCGGACCCTCATACGTCTGGTCATGAATGGCGAGACCGGTGATCCCTTGCAGAAAATCGGCCTCCGAATTGCCCGCGAGGTTCAGGGCGCTATTGCCGGTAAAGTTGCCGGCGACGCCGACGATCCAGAAGCCATCCTGGAAAGCCTCGGTGCCCACGTTCATTTGATTGGCGCGAAAGTCGATCCCCGTCCTAAGGTCATGTTTGTGAAGGATAATGTCGATGGAGTCGCGGAAAGAAAAGATGTTCGTTCCGCCCTGGAAGGGAGAGTAGCCGCGATCGCCGAGGGACCAATAGCCGCCCTGGAACTCGGTTGAAACCAGTCCGCAGCTGTATGCGCCGGGAAGACAGGTGCCGCCGCTGGGGCATCCGAGGTTGGCGTTGGGAATGCCGAGGTCGGCGGAGGCGCAAGTCCCCGTGCCTTGCGAGCTGATGTAGTCGAAGATCCGGTTATAGCCGAAGGTGGCCTGGTTGACCATCGTCGAAGAGAAGACATGGGTCTCGCCGATGGCGATGTTGCGCGCGTGGTTCCTGATGCGCTGATTGGTGCCGAAGGCATTGGCCGAGGCGAAGGCTGGCGGAGTCGAGCCGCCCGGCACATAAGAGAACGCCTGGTCGTAGCTGAAGCGGCCGAAGGCCGTGTCTTTTTCGGAGAACGTCTGGTCGAGGCGGGTATCGAACTTGGTTTCATTCAACTGGCGCACCGGCTCGTTGACGAAGTTGTAGCCGGAGGTGGCGTTGTTGGCATTCGGCGCCGGATACAGGTTGATCATCGCCTGGCCGATGTTGTTGATCAGGCCGGAGGGAATTTTGTTGCAGGGAGTGCCCTGAGCCTGGCTGCCATCGGGATTGGAGGGTATGGGATTTCCCGCGCTGTCGCACTGGAAGTACACATTCGGATAGGTTGTGGTGCTGGTGGACGCGCCAACCAGGTTCGGGTTCACGATGGCTGGAGCGGGGTTGCCAAAGGGGTCATTGGTGAAATCGCCATTGCGCATGGCCAGCGATGGTACCAGGCCAGTAAAGGCGATGCCGTGGAGTTGATACTTCTGCTCGCCATCGACGAAGAAAAAGGTCTTGTTCTTGTGAATGGGGCCGCCGACTGCGCCGCCGAACTGATTCAGGTTGAACTTTTCCGCGGAGCTGGCAAAGTAGCTCTTGGCATCGAGATCGGTATTGCGCACGAATTCGAAGAGCGAGCCGTGAAAGTCGTTGGAGCCGGATTTTGTGGTGACCAGCACCGTGGGGCCGGCCCGAGTGCCAAATTCGGCGGAATAGGTGTAGGTCAGGACCTTGAATTCCTGGATGTCGTCGATCGAGGAGAAGATGCCGATGCCGCCGGCGGTGAGTTCGTTGTTGTCGACGCCATCGAGCAGCCAGTCGGTGCTGTTGGGGCGGGAGCCACCCACCGAGAGAGAGAAGGAACCGCGGGCTGCCACTTCGCTGCTGGCAGCGGAGGTGAAGAAGCTGTTGGGGTTGGTCTCGGCTGTGGCGCCGGCGGTGAGGGTGGCGAGCTGGACGAAATCGCGGCCGTTCAAGGGGAGTTGCGCGACTTGCTGCGAGGTGATCACCTGACCGAGAGACGGATTGGCGGTCTCGACGGCCAAAGCGTCGACGGAAACCGTCACGTTCGTAACAACGGTTGCTGGTCCGAGCGAAAAATCGAGCTCGCGGGCTTCATCAATCTGGAGACGCAGATCACGCGATTCGGCACTTTGAAAGCCGGTTACATCGACGCGCACGGTGTAGGTCCCGACAGGGAGTAAAGGGATCAGATAGTGTCCGGCATTGTCGGTCTTGCTGTCGCGAGCCAGGCCGGTTGCCTGAGACGTAGCGATGACGGTGGCTCCAGGGATGGCCGAACCGGACTTGTCGGCAACATTTCCGGAGAAACTTCCTGTCGCCTGGCCTTGCATGGCAGGCGTGATCGTGAGCATGAGAGCGCAGATGACTGGGAGAAGCAGAATCCTGAGGAATTTAGTATCGGCTTGGCCTTTTACCGATTTTGAAAATTTAGTGCCGACCATCGTGCGTTTCATAGTCAAACCCCTCTTTAACTACTCGGATAAGGCGGCTATTGTATCGAGTTCGCTGCGGTGGATTATGTGTTTGTAAACGCTGGATTACTAGACTGTAAGAATTGGCTGGTCGAAAGTCAACGTTAGTTTTGCGCTGGGAGGGTTGTTAGTGGCGTTGAGTGATAAAAGCCGGGTTTAGGGCTTTGTATGGGGTGGAGTTGGGAGGCTAGCGGCCTTCGCGGAGGCGGTAGGCGAGGCGGTCGGGGAGGCCGGCGCGGATGATTTTGATTTGGGCGGCGCGGACGTCGTAGGGGATTCGGAGGAAGCTGATGGTGTTGCGGTCTTCGTCGTAGAGGGCGCAGGCGGCGCGCCAGTCGTTGTCGCGGGGCTGGCCGACGGAGCCGGGGTTGATGAGGTAGCGGCCGTTCTTCTTGAGTTTGATTTCACAAATTTCGGCACCGTTGCGGGTTTTGTAGGCCGGCGCGAGCTTGAAGAGAACGCCGCCGTCGATGAAGAATCCACCCTGAATGTGGGTGTGGCCGAAGAAGTTGAATTGGGCCTCGACGGTTTGCAGCGGTCCCCAGGCGTCGCGCATGGAGATGAGGTATTCGTCTTCGTCGGCGGGTGAGCCGTGCATCACGCTGACGGTGGGGCCGTTAGGGCTGAGCGGGCCGTGGGCGAGGGCCTGGAGCCAGGTGGTGTGTTCCGGGGTGAGGGTTTCCTGAGTCCACTGGGCGGCGCGGCTGGCGATGGGGTTGAAATCGTCGAGGGGGAGTAATCCGCAACAGGCGCGGTCGTGATTGCCGCGGACGAAGACCACGCCGAGGGCGCGTATGGCCTCGATGACTTCGTTGGGGCTGGCGCCGTAGCCTACGGAATCGCCGAGATTCCAGACAGTGTCATGCGGCGGAGCGGCGGCGAGGACTGCTTCGAGGGCGTCGAGGTTGGCATGAATGTCGGAGATGACGAGGACGCGCATAGTGCGGGAATTCCTGGGGCGAACGACATCAGCAATGTTACAGGATTGGTTTGGCGGGGGCATCGTTGCTTGATATGGCTTTGGATTTGTTGACGCTTAAAGAAACCGCAGGTCCTTCGCTGCGCTCAGGATGACCCATTTTCTTACTCGCGGACCCAGTGGTCTGGGGTTCTTTCTACCAAGCGGCCGGTACGCGATTCTTCGCCCCGGGCGAGGGTGGCTAGCGGGGCGTTTCTGTCGGTTTGGAGGGTGGGGACTGCTCCGATGAGGCTGACGGTGTACGGGTGGAGGGGGTGGTGGAAAATTTCGCGGGTGGGCGCGGTTTCTAAGGCGAAGCCCTGGCGCATGACCATGACGCGATCGGCGACTTGCGAGACGACGGCGAGGTCGTGGGAGATGAAGAGCATGGCGAGGCCGAATTGTTTGCGGAGATTGGCGAGGAGTTCGAGGATCTGGGCCTGAACGGTGACGTCGAGGGCAGTGGTGGGTTCGTCGGCGATGAGCAGGCGGGGGCGGTTGGCGATGGCGATGGCGATGAGGATTCGCTGACGCTGGCCGCCGGAGAATTGGTGGGGGTAGTCGGCATAGCGTCGGCTGGGCTCGGGGATGGCGACAGCTTCGAGAGATTCGACTGCGGTTTGCCGGACCTGGCGGCGGGATAGGTGGGGCTGGTGGGCGCGGACGGCTTCGGCGACCTGTTCGCCGATGGTCATGACGGGGTTGAGGGAGGTCATGGGCTCTTGAAAAATCATGGCGATGTCGCGGCCGCGCTTTTGGCGCATGGCTTCGTTGGGGAGGGTCAGAAGGTCGACGCCGTCGAAGCAGATGGCTCCGGCGACGCTAGCTGCGGGGTCGAGGAGGCGGAGGATGGCGAGGGCGGTCACAGATTTGCCGGAGCCGGATTCGCCGACGAGGCCGAAGACTTCGCCCAGGGCGATGGTAAAGCTGAGGTCGGAGACGACGAGGCGGTCGGCTTCTCGGGAGCGGAAGTGGATGGAGAGGTTGATGACTTCGAGGAGATGGGGCATGGGAGTTGGAGAGCTGTTCTCAGGCTAACAGTGCTGTTTCTCTGTTTTCTTTAGGTTTCGCTGGGGCCGTTTACTTGGCGCTACTGCCCAGGTCGGGATTAGATGGGGAGCCGACTGGAAATGACTTATGTAAGCGAGTGTGTTGTTTTGGGCAGTTCCCTCTGGGTAATTGGGTGAAAAATCAGAGAAAAGGGGCCGAAGGGCCGGAATCTGGAAAGTGATTGTCATTTCAGGTTCGGGGCGAATATGAATTTCGTTTTTCCTCCCCGTAATGTCGCATTCATGGTGCAAGACGATACTTTAGGAGTATTCGAGGGTACAAAGTCTCACCGACGGAGGCAACTCGATGGCTGGATCGCGAATTTCGTATCTCTGGCAAGATCGTCACGCGGCCGAAGGATTTGTTTCGGGCGTCTCGCTCCATAGCCATACCAGCCAGTCGAAGGAGACGCTCGACTTTCTGGCGAATCTTGGAAATCGGCACCGATATATCGCCAAGTTACTGAATTTTTGCGAGACGCGGGCGAAAGAGCGGTATGGGTTCAAGGTGGATTATGCGGCGGGTTATTGGACTCCGCCGTTGACGCCACGTTTGGCGTTCGATCTGGAATCGAAGCAGATTGAGAAGCTGGGAGTGATCCCGCTGGTTTCGATTTCGGACCATGACACTATTACGGCACCGATGCTGCTGCGGACGGTTGCGGCGGCGCGGCATATCCCGGTTTCGGTGGAGTGGAGCGCGCCTTTCTTTGGGCCGGACGGTGGTTGCGAGCAGTCGTTCCACCTGGGCATTCACAATCTGCCGAGCGATACTGGTGCGGCCTGGATGCGGACGTTTGAGGAGTATACGGCGAAGCCGTCGAATGCACAGCTGACGGAGATTCTGGCGGCGCTGCATGCGTTGCCGAATGTGCTGATTATCTTCAATCATCCGCTGTGGGACCTTTATTTGATCGGACAGGAGAAGCACCGGGTTTACGTGGACTCGTTCATGGAGCAAAATGGCGAGTTCATGCATGCGCTGGAACTGAATGGGCTGCGCATCTGGGATGAAAACCGGGCGGTGAAGCGGATGGCGGCGAAACACGGCAAGCTGCTGATCTCGGGCGGCGACCGGCATGGGATCGAGCCGAACGCCAACATCAATCTGTCGCATGCGACGAGCTTTACCGAGTTTGTGCATGAAGTGCGATATGAGGGCGTGAGTAATGTGCTCTTTATGCCGCAATACGCGGAGCCGTGGAAGCACCGGATTCTGCAATCGACGCTGGATGCGATCAAGGACTATCCGGAGTTTCCGCAGGGTTCGCGGCGGTGGGACGAGCGGGTTTATCACCCCGACCAGAATGGGGTAGTGCGGCCGGTGAGCGAGCTTTGGGCTACGGGCGAGGCTCCTTCGTATCTGATGTTTGTGATCAAGGCGGTGCGGCTGATGGGAAGCGGGCCAATCTCGGGGAGTTTGCGGCGTGCCTGGGATGAGTCGGGCGAGCTTGGATTTGCACTGGGAGAGTAGTGGAGGTTCTCTGCTTCACCTCTCATCCGATCCAGCGACATTTCCTCCCCGGCTGAAGCCGGGCCCCTTCAGGAACGAGACTCACTTATTCAGGATTCCCTCAGCTTCTATTTACGAAGGCTGTGCGATTGTGTTTCTTGGTCGGGTGACGCGTTGCTCGGCGATTCGCCTGCGGAGAGCGGGGACGGCGCTGGCTGCGCGCATTGCCAACATTGCGATTCGGAAGCCCAGTCTTTTTGGTGCGATGGCCTGGTCTAGGGCCTTCCGCGATGCGGCGACGGCCTCGAAGCCGTAGTCTCGCATCTGCTGCTCATATTCGCCGATTAGATCGGCTGGGTGAACTCCTGATTTCTGCGCCTTTACCAGCTTGGAGCACAACAAGGCCGCGTCGCGGAGCGCGACATTTGCGCCAATTCCTCGGTACGGCGTCATGCTGTGGATGGCGTCGCCGAGGAGGGTGATGTTAGAGGGCTTCCAGGGCGCCATCGGCTGGGATGTACGGATGCTGACAAATCCCAGTTCGTCGCCGGTCATCTCGACCATCTTGCGAAGGTTTGGGTGCCAGTCCATCATCTTGACGCGCAACACGGCCCGCTTTTCCGCCGAGGTCATGGTTTCCGGGTCGGTGGTTAGGCCGAAATACTCGCGTTTGGCGCCGAGAGCCATGACAACATAGTCTCCCTCTTCCTCGGTCGCTGTTTCGGTATGGGGAAAGGATTCGTGGAGTGCGCGTACTCGTTCGCTGGCCTCAGGCGACCTTCTCCAGGCAGCGAGGAATAGATTTGCAGGCGAAGACGGCAAGACCATGGCGGGTCCGTCGAGCAGAGAGGGGGGAAGCATTGCCATGACCCCGTCGGTGAGTGGAATCCTGCCGCCGAGATTGATAACGCCGGTATCGATGGGGTCGTTGCCGGGAAGATATTGTTGGCGGACGCGGGAATTCACTCCATCGGCGGCGACGAGTACGTTACCTTCCGCAGTTGAGCCGTCGTCGAAATAGGCGATGATGCTACCGTCGGTACGGTGTTCGTAGCGCTCAAAACGCTTGTTGAAGTGCACGGCGTCGCCGAGGCCGGCGAGCAGCACTTGGCGGAGAGTCATGCGGCTGACGGAACGATGGCTTGCGACCGTGTCGACTGACGCGGGATGCTGGCGGAACTTCATCAATTCTTCCAGCTGCTCGGTGAGCATGGTGAATCCCCGGGAGAAATCGCCGCAAGTGGCGTCGAAGACGTCCCATATTCGGGTGGGAAGACAGTCGTGGAGGGCGCTGCTGCCGTCGGGATCGATGTGGATGCGGAAACCCTGCAGCCGGGAGGAGGCCGCGCGGTCGCGCTCGAAGACGCTGACCGCGACTCCAGCCTTGCTTAGACCCTGGGCGAGGCATAAACCGCCGATGCCGCCGCCGATTACGAGCACGTGAAGATTGCCGGTCATTGTTTTTCTCCTTGGAGTTTGAGTTCGACTTCTTCTTTCACACCGGGCGCGAGCAGCCAGCTCTCGACCCCTTGCTGAATGTTGTCGAGCTCGGCGATACCTACGACGGATCTTCCCGAGAGGACGGCCATCAGCATGGGAATGGTCTTCTCGGTATCGAGATCCTGACGAAAGCTGCCTTCGGCGATGCCTTCGCGAACAATTGTTTCGATCCAGAACCGCCATGATTTAAGCAGTGATTGGAGGGCGGTCTCGACGGCTAGATCGCGTTTCGAGCGGAGGGAGAGTTCCTCCATCACGACCTGCAACTCGGGATAACGATCGTGGTAGAACTGGGCGTCGATGAATTCCTGACGGAGGTGATCGAGGGCTTTGCGGCCGGTGGAGCGAGGCGGAGGCGCATGCAGGGTGGCAAAAATCGCCGAAAGGAATTGTGCCAGTCCCTCGATCAAGGATTGCTTGGTGGGGAAGTAGTAATGAAGAGTGGCAATATTGACGCTGGCGCGTGCGGCGACGGCGCGGGTGCGCAGGCCTTCAAACCCCGAAGACGCGATCACGTCGAAGGCAGCCTGGAGGAGGCTCTTTCGGCGGTCGACTTGTTCAGTGGTGGTGGGAATAATGATTTCGGCGGTTTCAGACGTCATGAGTTTCTTATATCATTCACATGATTAGTTAATCAAGTGATTGATTTAATATTTATCGCCAGAGTGCCTCGACATGTCTGTTCACGCATCCTTAAAGGAGACGATGGGTAAAGAGTCTAAACTTCACTTATGCGCGTGGCTTACTTTCCCGACTCGTTCCATGAAGTGAACGGCGTGGCGCATACGAGCCGCCAATTCGAGGCGTTTGCACGTCGGCGAAATCTGCCGTTCTTGATGGTACGGGCGGGGGACCGGGAGGAACGGTATGTCGCCGATGGGCCAGTGGCGAGCCTGGAGTTGAAGCGGGGCTTTCTTTCGTTTGCGCTGGAAAAGGACCTTCGGTTCGACCTGGGGTTTCTGCGGCATCTTCCTTACATTACGCGCATGGTTAAGGCATTCGGGCCGGATGTCATTCATATCACGGGACCGAGCGAGCTGGGGATGATTGGG
>Ga0302326_10033515_pt1 | contig 10204 bp, 5 predicted proteins | sample Palsa_T0_3_FD_202264 | JGI IMG/M metagenome (GOLD analysis project Ga0302326, IMG submission 202264) | Peat permafrost microbial communities from Stordalen Mire near Abisko, Sweden - Palsa_T0_3 | ecosystem: Environmental > Terrestrial > Soil > Palsa > Peat permafrost | place: Sweden: Abisko... | reverse complement strand
ATCGATGCCGTGAACCTGAAAAACAGACTTCGCGATGTCCAGACCGATCGTCGTGATCGCTTACATGACTTGGCTCCTCCGAATCTTGGGGGCCTTAACAGCACCCACATCCATGGCACTCACGTGCCGGTGGAGGAGCCGTCCACAGCATCATTACCGGACTTCCGACAACAGAATACGACGCGCGCATTTGAATGATGAAAGAAGGAATGTGCTAGCCAAGAATTCAATGAATGCACTCTTGAACTGAAAATGTAGAGTTAAGTTATCACATTCTGACCACGCGGGAAGTTATGGTGGGTAATGTTCCGAGTCTACGCCTGCCTGACGGTTGACCACGACTGGCGCCTCGTCGCGCTTGCAGGCGCCGTTTGCTTCTTGGCTAGCGCTGTCGCTATCTGCTTGTTCCATCGCGCCCAAGCAACAATTGGGCGGACGCGGCTGGTTTGGCTGAGCTTAGACGCAACCGCAGCGGGCTGTGGCATCTGGGCGACTCACTTCATCGCAATGCTCGCGTATGAGCCCAGCATAGGCGCAGGGTACAATCTCGTTCTGACCATCCTGTCTCTGCTCATCGCCGTATCGATCACCGGCGCGGGCCTTAGCATGGCTCTGTTCGATTTTGGGCGTTGGACTGCAGCCTTCTGCGGCGCGGCCGTCGGTGGCGGCATCGCGGCGATGCATTACACCGGCATGATGGCGCTGGAGCTGCCAGGCCGCATTACCTGGGCGCCGTACCTCGTCGTGGCCTCTGTTGTATTGGGCATCTCGTTCGGAGCCGCTGCACTCTATTTTGCAGCAAGGCGCGATGACTGGGCGAACGCGTTGCTCGCAACCGTTCTATTTGCGCTTGCGATCCTCTTCATGCACTTCACCGGCATGGGCGCCGTGTTGGTCGTGCCCGATCCGACGCGCATGGCCGGTGCAGGGTCACTGTCGCCCGCCTCTCTCTCCCTCGTCATTGCCTGTGCAACCGCGGTCATTCTCGGCATTAGTCTCGTCGCGGCGTTGGGCGACCGCCAATCGAAAAGTAAATTGCGGCAGCAGAAAATTCTGCTCGACACTGCTCTTGAGAACATGTCCCAGGGGCTCTGTATGTTCGACGCCGAAGGCCGCATCCTGCTGTTTAACGAACGCTACGCTAAAATGTTGGGTTTGCCGGCCGCTTCGCTCAAGGGCACATCCCTGCTTGACGTCATCAAGCGCCGGAAGGCGGCCGGAGAAATTGCCGACGATCCGCAGGAGTTTTTCGCGCGCGTCATTGCGGCTGCGCGGGAAGGTACATCTCACACAAGGATCATAGAGACATCAGCCAAGCGTGCGTTACGCATTGTCGAACAGCCGATGCGGGAAGGCGGTTGGGTTGCGACCTTGGAGGACATTACCGATTGGCGGGAAGCTCAGGCGCAAATCTCCTACATGGCGCATCACGATGCGCTGACCGGCCTGGCGAATCGTACCCAACTGGTCGAAAAATTGGAGAAGGTGCTTGCGGTCCTTCCGTTGAAGGGTGGCAGCGTCGCCATGCATTTTATCGATCTCGATCGCTTCAAAAAGGTCAATGACACTCTGGGGCACGATGGCGGTGACTTTCTGCTCAAGACCGTGGCCGAACGACTGTGCTCGGTAACCCGCGTCGACGACGTCGTAGCCCGGCTCGGCGGCGACGAGTTCGTCGTCATTCAGACCGGGGTTAACAGCAAGGATCGGGCCGAGGACTTCGCACGCCGCCTCATTGCGGCTGTGACCGCGCCAATGAAACTCAGGGAGCAGTCGATCGTTGCCACAGTGAGCGTCGGTGTTGCGTTAGCACCGGCCGATGGACATGATCCGGAGCGGCTTTTGAAAAGTGCCGATCTGGCGTTGTACAGGGCCAAGGCCGATGGCCGCAATTGCATCCGGTTCTTCCTGCCCTCAATGGACGCCGAGTTGCATGCGCGATCCACACTCGAAAGGCTAATCCGCGACGCGGTATTGCATGATCGCTTCGTATTGCACTTCCAGTCGCTCTTCGAAATGTCGGAACGCCGCCTTATCGGCTTCGAGGCACTGATACGGCTGCCTGCGGAAGACGGAACACTTATCCCGCCATTGGTGTTCATTCCCGTTGCCGAGGACTTAGGGCTCATCGACAGGATCGGCGCATGGGTGCTGCGGGAGGCGTGTCGCACCGCCGCGACTTGGCCGGAGCACCTAACTGTAGCGGTGAACCTGTCCCCCGCACAATTTTTAGCGGGTAGCATTAGCGGCATCGTCGCCGCGGCGTTGAAAGAGGCGGGCCTCGCGGCGCACCGGCTTGAGCTGGAGATCACCGAGACCCTCCTGCTCGGCAACTCCGAAGCCATTATGGCGGAACTGCAAACGCTCAAGGCCATGGGCGTAGCAATCGTCATGGACGATTTCGGTATCGGCTATTCGAGCCTAAGCTATCTGTGGCGCTTCCCGTTCGACAAGATCAAGATCGACCGCAGCTTCATGCAGGGCTTCGAAGGCTCAGCCCGTGATGCCAAGACGGTGGTGAAAACGATCATCGCGCTCGGACGCGAGCTAAACATGCGGGTAACGGTCGAAGGCGTCGAAACTGCCACTCAGGCGGCCTTTCTCGACAAGGTCGACGGCGACCAGGCCCAGGGCTTCTTCTTCGGCCGGCCAGTCCCCGCCTCAGAGGTCGCCGCGAATATTCTCGCGGATTTTCAGAAAACGCACCCGGCGCCACCGTCCGCAAACGCACCAGAGGGCAGACCGCGCGTCGTCAAATCGTCGGCTGCGCGAGCGCACAGCGGTTGAATTTGTGAGGCGATGATTCTATCGCCGGCCCAGTACGGTCCAGGTCATTCCTCTCGCGATGTCCGCGACACGTCGGAATGCGGGCCTGTCGGACAATGCCGACTATTCCGCCGGCTGCGCGCTCGGCTCGCGTTTCTTGCCGCGTCGCGGCCCGAGCGAGGCGATCCAGCGGGCAATCACGTAGAACACCGGCGTGAAGATGAGGCCGAACGCCGTGACGCCGATCATACCGAAAAACACCGCGGTGCCGAGCGCCTGACGCAGCTCCGCGCCGGCGCCGATGGCCCACACCAGCGGCGTGACGCCGAGGATGAAAGCGAACGAGGTCATCAGGATCGGCCGCAGCCGCAAGCCCGTTGCCTCCACCGCCGCGTCCCACCGGGTGCGGCCCTGGTCCTCGAGCTGCCTGGCGAACTCGACGATCAGGATGGCGTTTTTGGCGGCAAGGCCAATCAGCACCACGAAACCGACCTGGGTGAGGATGTTGTTGTCCTGCGCCCGCAGAATGACGCCGGCGATGGCGGCGACGAGGCACATCGGCACGATCAGGATCACCGCCAGCGGCAATGTGAGACTTTCATACTGCGCGGCAAGAACCAAGAACACGAATACCACCGCCAGGATGAAGGCAAACATTGCGGTGTTGCCGGCTCTGATCTGCTGGAAGGCAAGCGATGTCCACTCGGTGGCGAAGCCTTCCGGCAGCGCCTCGGCCGCGAGTTGATCCATGGTCGCGATGCCCTGCCCCTGCGAATAGCCGGGAGCGGCGGCGCCGTCCATCTCGGCGGCCGGATAGAGATTGTAGTGCGGCACGCGGAACGGGCCGGAAATATCCCGCACCGTCGTGAACGACCCAAGCGGCACCGTATCGCCGTTCGCATTGCGCACGCGAATCTTGAGGAGGTCGCTCGTGTCGCGCCGGTCTTCGTCGCGCGCCTGCGCAGTGACCCGGAAGGTGCGGCCGAACAGGTTGAAGTCGTTGACGTAGGACGAGCCGATGAAGACTTGCAGCGCGTTGAACACGTCCTGGACATTGACGCCGAGGAGCTGCGCCTTGGTCCGGTCGATGTCGAGGTAAACCTGCGGGGTCGAAGTCTCGAACAGCGTGAAAACCTGCGCGATTCCTTGCGTCTGGGCGGCGCGCGCCATGACATCGGCCGCCACGGTCCGGAGTGCAGCAGGCCCTCGACCGGCGCGATCCTCGATGATCATACGGAAGCCGCCGGCGTTGCTGATGCCGCGCACCGGCGGCGGCAGCACCGCGATCAGAAAGCCTTCCTGAATTTTGGAAAACCGCTTGTTGATCTCCGCCTGGATCGCCAGCGCCGATTGGCGCGGATCCTTCGCGCGCTCCTCGAACGGTTTGAGGGTCAGAAAGATAGCGCCGGAATTCGGCGCATTGGTGAAAGTAGCGCCGGAAAAGCCGACGACGTTCACGCCATGATCGACGCCGGGCACTTGCAGCGCGATATCGAGCGCATGCTGCTGCACCGCATCGGTGCGCGCGAGTGAGGCGGCGGGCGGAAGCTGAACAACGACAATCATGTATCCGCCATCGACCTGCGGAATGAAGCCGACCGGGGTCTGCCGGAAGGCGTTGAGCCCGAACCCGATGATGATGAGGTAGACCACGAACATGATGGCGGCCCGGCGCACAGTGCGTCCGGCGAGCCAGGACACCCCAAAGCCGACGTGATCGAACGCCCAGTTGAAGCCGGCGAAGAACCGATGGATCGGCAGCTCCCACCAGCGCTCGCGGTGTCTGGGGTCGTGGCCCTTGAGTAGAAGCGCGCACATCGCCGGCGACAGCGTCAGCGAAACGATCAGCGAAATGATGGTGGCGCCGGCGATGGTCAGCGCGAACTGCCGGTAGAATTGCCCGGATATGCCGGTGATGAACACGGAAGGGACGAACACGGCGCAGAGAACGAGCGCTATGGCGACCAGCGCCGAGCCGACCTCGTTCATGCTTTTTTTCGCGGCTTCGCGCGGCGCAAGTCCGGTCGCGATGTTGCGCTCGACGTTCTCGACCACGACGATGGCATCGTCGACCACGATGCCAATCGCCAGCACCAGCCCGAATAACGACAGATTGTTGAGGGTAAAGCCGAACGCGGCCATGAAAAAGAACGTGCCGACCAGCGAAACCGGAATGGCGACCAGCGGAATGATGGCTGCGCGCCACGTCTGCAAAAACAGGATCACCACCAGCACGACGAGCACGATCGCTTCGGCGATCGTCTCGATCACCGCATCGACGGACTGGCGGATGAATTGGGTCGGATCGAAAAAAATGTCGTATTTGACGCCGGAGGGGAAACGCTTCGACAGCGTCTCCATCAGGTTCCGTACGGCGTTCGAGGTTTCAAGCGCGTTGGAGCCCGGACGCTGGAAAATGGCGAGCGCGACGGCGGGATAGTGATCGAGATAGGAGTTCGACGAATAGTCCTGCGCCGCAAGTTCGACTTTAGCGACGTCCTTGAGCCGCACGACGGCGCCGGGCGTCTGCTTGATCACGATCGAAGAGAACTCCTCAGGATCGGCGAGACGCCCGAGCGTCTGTACCGCGATCTGGAAAGCGCCGGGCTGCGCCACCGGAGGCTGATCGAGAATGCCTGATGCGACCTGGATGTTCTGGCCCTGTAGCGCGTTGGTGATGTCGGTAGCGGTCAGTCCCAGCGATTGCATGCGATTCGGATCGAGCCACACGCGCATGGCATAGTCGCGGGCGCCAAACACCGTGATCGATCCGACGCCGTCGACGCGCGTGACCGCGTCGGTCACTTCGAGCGTCGCGTAATTGGAAATGAAGAGCGAGTCGCGGGATTTGTCGGGCGAATAAAGGTGCACGACCATCATCAGATCGGGCGACGATTTCTGCACGGTCACGCCGATATTGCGCACATCGGCCGGCAGCCGCGGCGTCGCTATGGCGACGCGGTTCTGCACCTGCACCTGCGCAATATCGAGGTTGGTACCGAGCTCGAAGCTGACGGCGATCGAGAACCGCCCGTCGGCCGTCGAGTTCGACGCCACATAGATCATATTCTCGACGCCGTTGATCTGTTGCTCGATCGGCGTCACCACGGTCGAGGCCACGACTTCGGCGCTGGCGCCGGGATACTGCCCGGTGACACTGATCAATGGCGGCGCGATCTCGGGATATTGCGCGATCGGCAGGCGGATGAACGAGACCGCCCCGAGGATCACGAAAACGATCGAGATCACCGCGGCAAAGATCGGCCGGTCGATGAAGAAATGCGAAATGCGCATGGCGCCTCAGTTGGCCTTGGCCTGAGCGGCGTCTTTGGGCGCCGCCGTCGACGCAGCGGGAGTACCCTGTTCCTGCACCGCGACTTTCACGCCCGCGCGCGCGCGCATCAGGCCGTTGACGATGACGCGGTCAGAAGCGGCAAGGCCATCCTTGATCACGCGCAAGCCGTCGTCGAGCTGGGCGGGCGTAACGTATTTGAGCCGCGCGACGCCGCCGTCGTCGACCACGAGCACGTATTTGCGCGATTGCTCCGTGCCAATCGCCGCGTCGGGAATAAGCAGCACCGTATGAGGCGGCGAGCCGGGGACACGCACGCGACCGAACATACCGGGCGTGAGCAAGCCGGCGGGATTGTCGAACACCGCGCGGCCGCGGATCGTCCCCGAGGAGCGGTCGATGACATTGTCGACGAAATCCAACTTGCCGGCGTGCTGGAAATCCGGCTCGTCGATCAGCTTGAGAGCGACGGCGACGCCGCCCTGGCCGCTCGACATTTGCGCGCTGGCGCCGGTGAACCGCTGATAACGCAGGTAAGAGGCTTCGTCGAAAGTGAACTCGAAGCGGATCGGATCGACCGAGACGATGGTCGCAAGCAGCGTCGTGTTGGCGCCGTTGCCGCCAGTCACCAGATTGCCGACGGAGACGCGGCGGTCGCCGATTCGTCCGCCGACCGGCGCGCGCAGCTCGGAATATTCGTTGAGGTCGAGCTCGGCCGAATGGACCATCGCCTCCTGCGCGGTGACGGAAGCTTCCGCCACGCTCTTGGCCTGCTTGCGCTGGTCGTAGGTCTGCTCGGTGATGGTCTTGTTGTGGACAAGCTCCTGGGCACGCGCGAGATCGGCTTCGGTGAAGGCGAGATTGGCGCGCGACTGCGCGAGATTGGCGCGCATCTGGTCGAGCGCGATCTGAAACGGCCGATGATCGATGACGAAGAGGAGATCGCCTTTCTTTACCGTCTGGCCGTCGGTGAAATGAATCTCGGACAGATAGCCGGAGACCCGTGAGCGCACTTCGACCGAATCGACAGCGACGAAGCGGCCGACATACTCGTCCTGATCAACGACAGTACGCTCGACGGGCTTCGTTACGGTGACGGTCGGCGGCGGCGCCGACGCCTGCTTCTGGCCCTGACCGCACCCGGCAAGGCCTGAAAGCGCCCCGACGATCAAGAGGGCTGCGGCGGACCGCGCCGCAATGGCGTTGGCCATAAGGTCTCCTTCGCGAATATCCCGGCGTCCGCACCATATGCGAGCGCCGCTGTCAATTGCAGCGAGAATCGCCGGCCTTTCCGGCCGCGCGCGGCATTCCCATATGTGCTGACCGGCTCGTGCTAGGCCCCGATGCCGGCCAAACAAGGCGATTTTCCGTGAAGATCATACCCCTGAATGACGCCGGCCTGGGTGGCACCTACCCCACCGCAGCCGACCGGCTTGTGGCTACCCCCGATGACCAGGCGCTCCTTGACGCCTATTCGCGCGCGGTGATCGACGTCGTCGACCGCGTCGGGCCGGCCGTGGTCGGCCTTGCCGTCCACGCCTCCGGCCCGCCTGCCCCGGCGCCCAGGGAAGGCAGGGAACGGGCGCGCGGCGGCTCTGGCTCGGGCGTCGTCGTGGCCCCCGACGGGCTCATCCTGACCAACAGCCACGTTGCCGGTGCGGCCGGCAGCGGCGCGCGCGTCGCCGTGACCACCGCGGACGGCCAGGAATTACACGCGCGCCTCGTTGGCGACGACCCCGACACCGATCTGGCGCTGTTACGCGTGGACGAGCCAGTGACGCTGCCAGCGGCGACGCTCGGCGATTCCAAGCGGCTCAAGCGCGGTCAGCTTGTGATCGCGATCGGCAATCCGCTCGGCTTCGAATCGACGGTGACGGCGGGTGTAGTCTCGGCGCTCGGCCGCTCGCTGCGCTCGCGCACCGGACGGCTCATCGACGACCTGGTCCAGACCGACGCCGCGCTCAATCCTGGCAATTCCGGCGGCCCGCTTGTTTCCTCACGCGGCGAGGTGGTCGGTATCAACACGGCGGTGATCATGGGCGCGCAGGGCATATGCTTTGCGGTCGCCGCCAACACCGCGAGTTTCGTGCTCGGCGAGCTGGTACGGCACGGCCGCGTGCGCCGCGCCTTCATCGGCATTTCCGCCCAGCAGGCCGCGATCCCGCCGCGGCGGCAACGGGCCGCAGGGCTCCAGCAGGACAGTGCGGTGATGGTCGGCACGATCGAGTCAGGGAGCACAGCGGATCGAGCCGGCCTCAAAGCCGGCGATATCGTGCTCGGCCTCGACGGACATACGATCACCGGAGCCGACGATCTGATCCGCGCGCTTACCGGCGAAAAGATCGGCAGGACCGTCGCGCTCGACATACTCCGCGGCGCTGGGCGGCTGACGGTCGCGCTCGTACCGGAGGAGCGCAAGCGGGCGGAATGATCAGTGCGTCGGGGGCGCGCCCGGTGCTCCGGGCTGGCCCATGCCTTTCTGCATGTTTTGGATATTCATCTTCATGCCGTTCGGCATGATCACGTCGCCGGGCTTCTGATCCGCCGCGCAAGGGCCAAGCCACTTGGCCGCTATGGTCGTCGTGCGTGCGGCAGGCTGGCCTTCGCCCTGGGCCGTGATCGTCATGGTGTAACCGCTGTCGAAACTGCCGGTTATGACCGCATGGAACGTCCGGGGCTTACCGGCGGTTATACACACCGAATCGATCGTGGTCGTGGCGCCTGACTTCTGCACGTCGCGCTTCGAACAACCCGCTGGCTGGCAGAGCCGACGCCGGCCTGCATCGCCTGGTCGGTCTGGGCGTCGGTACATTGCTGCATTGAGACGCTGTTACCTTCGGACGTCGTTGTTTTCATCTCCCAAAGTCCGGCCTTGCGGGTTGTAATTTCAGCCGCGAAGGCCGACACCACGCCGATAACAACGAGAGCCAAAGCTGCGCCAAATCGGCCCATGACGTTCTCCTGATTTCAAAGTGCGGATTCCCCGATGCCGCCCACGACACGAGCGACCATACCGGCTTTCGGAATTATTCGGAAGATTAAGCTTCCTTGCCTCGCATGAAGGCGTCACTCGCGTTTTGACCGCTAACGAGACAATTCAAGATTGATAAAACGATCCTGAACATCGTTTTGCTCATGCTGAATCGAATTGCGCTTTGATCCATCGCCCGCTTCGCGGCTAAATATCGTTCCGGCAAATCCACCCAGGAGGGCGCCTTGATCCGCTCGATGCTTGTTGGAATTCTCACCGCGGCACTGAACTTCGCGCCGGTGGCGCGAGCGTGCACGGGAATCCGCCTCATCGCGAAGGATGGCGGCGTCATCGCCGCGCGCACGTTGGAGTTCGGCTTCGACCTGCACTCCGAAGTGATGGTCATCCCGGCCGGAACCGCGCTCGTGGGATCGCTGCCGGACGGCAGCAAAGGCATCAGCTACAAAACAAAGTACGGGTTCCTTGGCGCCGACGCCGAAGGTCTGGCCGCGATTGTGGACGGCATCAACGACCAAGGCCTCTATGTCGGCCTGTTTTATTTCCCGGGCTACGCAAGCTACGCCGAGGCGACGAAAGACAATGCCGCGCACGCAATGGCGCCTCACGAATACGCCAATTGGCTGCTTGGCAATTTCGCGACTATCGAAGAGGTCGAGGCCAACTTTGACAAGATCGTGCTGGTGCCCGTCGTCGTCGAAGCCATCGAGCAGGCGGCGCCAGTGCACTTCGTCGTGTACGACCGCAGTGGCAAATCGGTTGTGATTGAGCCGTTGAACAAGTCGCTTAGGATTTACGACAATCCGCTTGGGGTCATGACGAATTCACCGACCTTCGATTGGCACATGACCAACCTGCGCAACTATGTGAACCTCACGGCCACCAACGTTCCACCGATCGACCCCGGCGGCATTAAGCTGGCTCAGTTCGGCCAGGGCTCTGGTCTGCGCGGACTGCCGGGCGACTTCACACCGCCATCTCGCTTCGTGCGCGCGGTCGCTTTTTCGCAGTCGGCAATCCCGTCCGATACTGCGTCGCAGGCCGTCTTGCAGGCGTTCCATATCCTCAACAACTTCGATATTCCGTTCGGCGCGGTTCGCGAGGTAGACAACGGCCAGATACACGCCGAAGCCACCAACTGGACCAGCGCCGCCGAT
>Ga0302326_10033514_pt1 | contig 10204 bp, 11 predicted proteins | sample Palsa_T0_3_FD_202264 | JGI IMG/M metagenome (GOLD analysis project Ga0302326, IMG submission 202264) | Peat permafrost microbial communities from Stordalen Mire near Abisko, Sweden - Palsa_T0_3 | ecosystem: Environmental > Terrestrial > Soil > Palsa > Peat permafrost | place: Sweden: Abisko... | reverse complement strand
GAAGAACGAGAATTTGGGCAGCCCGGGGATCAGTCCCAGCAGGAAGACCACGCCGGCGGCGATCTGCAACGGCACCTTCTTGCTGAACAGCTGGCGGCCCAGTTCGGATCCCACCGGTTCGTCGGTGGAGGTGCGCGTGACCACCATGCCGCCGGCCACCGACACCAGCAGCGAGGGAATCATGGTCACCAGGCCGTCGCCCACGGTGAGGATGGTGTAGGTCTTGAGGGCCTGATCGAAGGGGATGTTCAGCTGGAAGACGCCGATCAGGAAGCCCGCGATGATGTTGATCGCGGTGATCAGGATGGTGGCCAGGGCGTCGCGCTGGCTGAAGCGCGCCGCGCCGTCCATGGCCCCGTAGAATTCGGCCTCGCGGGCAATCTGTTCGCGGCGCGCGCGGGCCTGCGCTTCGTCGATCAGCCCGGCGTTCATGTCCGCGTCGATGGCCATCTGTTTTCCGGGCAGCGCGTCCAGGGTGAAGCGCGCGCCCACTTCCGCGGTGCGCACCGCGCCGTGGTTGATCACCAGATACTGGATGGCGATCAGGGCCAGGAAGATCACGAATCCCACCACGTAGTTGCCGCCCACCACGAACTGCCCGAAGGCCTCGATCACGTGCCCCGCGGCGGCCGTGCCTTCGTTGCCGTGCAGCAGGATGCGGCGGCTGCTGGCGATATTCAGGGAAATGCGGAAGAGCGTCAGGATCAGGAGCAGGGTGGGAAAGGCCGAAAACTGCACCGGTTTCAGAATGTAGAGGGCCGAGAGCAGCACAATCACGCCGAGGGTCACGCTGGCGGCTAGAAACACATCCAGGACGAGACTGGGCACCGGGACGAGCATCATGAACACCATGCACACGGCGGCCAGCGGCAGCAGCCAGTCGAGGGAGCCCTTCTTGGCCAGGGTCAGGGGCGCGGTTTTCTTGTCCGGTGCGGGTGCCATGGGTGCCATCGGTTAGCCCGCCGCCTTGGGCTGCGCCGCCAGCAGGCGTGCCTGCGCGCGGTACAGGAAGGCCAGGATTTCGGCCACCGCGGCGTACAGCTTGGGAGGAATCGCCTGGCCCACGTCGGTGGTCTTGTAGAGGGCCTGCGCCAGGACGCGGTTTTCCACGATGGGGATCTCGTGCCAGCGCGCGATTTCCTTGATTTTCTGGGCCAGCAGGTTGCGGCCCTTGGCCACCACCACCGGCGCGGACATGGTTTCCGGTCGGTACTCGATGGCCACGGCGTAGTGCGTGGGGTTGGTGATCACGGCGGTAGCCCGCGCTACATCCTTGGCCATGGTCTTGCGCAGCAGTGCGCGACGCAGCCGCCTCATGCGCCCGCGGATGAGCGGGTTGCCGTCGGAATCCTTGGTCTCCTGCTTGACCTCCTGCTTGGTCATGCGCAGGGAGCGTTCGTAGTTGTAGCGCTGCAGAAAATAATCCAGTCCCGACCAGGCCAGCAGCACCAGGCCGAACTTCCAGGCCAGCTCGAAGAGCAGCGCGCCCAGGTGCGCCAGAATCCCGCGGGAATCGAAGCGCGCCGCGTGGGCGATCGGCGAGAAATCCCGCCGCAGCACGTTGACGGCGAGCGCGGCGATGGCCACGAAGGGGACCAGCGAGCGCAGCAGGCGGGTCAGCCCGGCGGTGGAGAAAATGTGTCCCAGATTGCTGGCCGGATTCAGGCGGCCCCAGTTGGGCTGCAGCGATTCCGGAGCGAACACGAAACCGCCCTGCGCGGTGAGGGTCAGCAGGGACACTGCCAAGGCCAGCGAAAGGACCGGGGCCAGCCACTGGGCCACCGCCAGCAGGGTCCAGGAGAAGATGGGCGTACCCAGGCCGATCTCGCCGCCGGTGCCCAGGGACAGCAGCCGTTCGAGCAGCTCCCGCCAGCGCACGATCCAGATCTGCGGCTGCCAGGCCAGCGCCAGCGTAAGCGCCAGCAGGGCCAGCGTGGAAGCCAGGTCGCGCGAGCGCACCACCTGGCCCTTCTGGCGCGCGTTCTGCCTGCGCCGCGCGGTAGCTCTTTCGGATCGGTTGTCGGCCATGTCGTTTTTGCGGCTAGCGGGCCACGCCCAGCACGCGCTCCATAAAACCTACGGCATTCAAGAATCGATGTTCCAGCAGCAGCGGCCACAGCCCTACGGAAGCGGCCAGCAGCGCGTAACCCGCCATGCTCTTAGCGGAGATGCCGATCAACATGGCCGGCAGCTGCGGCGAGGCCTTGCTCAGAAAGCCGATGGTCACGTCGATCACCATGGTGGCCAGCAGGATGGGCGCGGCGATCTGCACCCCGATCAGGAACATGGCCCCGGCCCCGCGCAGCAGTTCGCGCGCCGCGGCCAGCGAAACCGTCCCGGTGCCCGCCGGAAAGTAGCCAAAGCTTTTCACCACCGCGCGCAGGATCCAGTGGTGCACGTCCAGCTGCAGAAAAATCAGCATGGCGATCATCTGGTAGAAGATCGACAGCACCGGCGTCTCGATATTGGTCTGCGGGTCGATGATCGCCGCCAGCGAAAAACCCAGCTGCGCGCCGGCCAGCTGCCCGGCCATCTGCGCGCCCTCCAGAACGATCTGCACCGACAACCCCATGAGCAACCCAACGACGGCCTCCGAGAGCGCCATGCGCGTGACGCTGAAAATGGTCAGCGTGAACGCCGGCGTGGGGCACACCCCGTAGAGCAGCGCGGTGAGCGCCAGCACCAGGGCCGCCTTCACCCGCGCGGGAAACGCTTCGCTACCGAAAAACGGCGCAAAGGTCATCAGTCCGGCGAGGCGCACGCCGATGGGCAGGGCGTGGGCCAGCATGTTTTCCAGCACAGGGGACATTCCGCTCGTGTTTCTCCTCTTCGGCTGCTAGTGCGTAAACGCCCGGAAATCGGAAAAAATATTGATGGTGAAGGCCACCAGGTGATGCAGCATCCAGGGCGTCAGCAGAAACACGATTCCGCCCACCGCGGCGAGGCGCGGCACCGTAGTCACCGTGGGATCCTGCACCGAGGTCATCACCTGCCCGATGTTGATCAGCAGGCTCACCACCGTGGCGGAAATCAGGATCGGCGCGGCCACCCAGAAGGCGGCTTCGAGCGTCTGGCGGGCCATGGAGACCACTTGTTCCGGCGACATGTTCGTGTTCCTTCCCTTAAAATTCGCGCGCCCACAAAAAATGAAAATGAAAATGAAAATGAAAATGAAAACTAGTGAAAACTCTTCAGCATCGAACCGACCACCAGGTTCCACCCGTCGGCCACCACGAACAGCAGGATCTTCAGCGGCGTCGAAATCACCACCGGCGGCAGCTGCATCATGCCAATGGAGGTGGTCACCGAAGCGGTAACCATGTCGATCACCAGAAAGGGCAGAAACAGGATCGCGCCGATCTGAAAACCCGTTTTCAGCTCGGAGAGAATGTAGGCCGGAATCACGATGCGCATCGGCAGGTCGTCGGGCTGCTTGGGGCGGCCCTGCTGGGCCATGTCCACAAACAGCGCCAGGTCCTTCTCGCGGGTGTAGCGCAGCATGAATTCGCGCAGCGGCACCGAGCCGCGGTCGAGGGCTTCCCAGGTAGTGATCGCGCCGCTCTCGAGCGGCACCAGGGCCTGCTGGTTGATGGCCAGGGCCACTGGCTGCATCAGAAAATAGGTCAGAAACAGAGACAGCCCGATGAGCGTCTGGTTGGCCGGGGTGCTCTGCGTGCCGAGGGCCTGGCGCAGGAAATGGAAGATCACCAGGATGCGCACGAACGGCGTGGCCGAAAGCAGCAGCGCGGGCAGCAGGGTGAGCAGGGTCATCAGCGCGACGATGGTCCACGAAGTGGAGTCGCCGTGCAGGGTGAGTCCCGGGAGCTGCAGGGAGATGCCTTGGCTGGGCGCGGTGGCGGCGGTGGCCGCGGCGCGCACCGGCAGAATTCCTCCCGTCAAGAACACGGCGGCCGCGGTGGCCGCGAGGGAAAAGATTCGGAGCCCGAAGCGCGCGTTCTTCACGGGCGCTCCACGGCCGATGTCGCGGCGGGCCGCGCCGCGTCCAGGGTCTGCAGCAAGGTGATGTGTTCGGGCGTGGCCGCCAACAGAAAGCGCTGGTCTTCGAATTCGACCACCGCCACCACCCGCTTTTCGCCCAGCGAGAGGCTTTCGCACAGCCGCAGGCGGCGCACGCGGCGCTGCACGCGGACGCTGGCCCACAGGGCCTGCAGCCGCGTCCACACAGAGCCCAGCAGCGTGCCGCGCAGATCTTGCAGTTCCAGAGCCGGAGAAATTTTCATGGGGTCTTCACACCAGTTCCGTGAGGCGCACGCCGCGGTGCTCGCCGGCGGCGGCCAGCTTTCCGCAACCCACCCGCGCCCCGTTCACGTCCACCGCAACGTCCGCATCCGCCCCCACGCCGGCGTCCACCAGCGAGCCCACTTCGAGGCTCAGCAGATCCCCCACCGTGAACCCGCGCACGGAAATTTCCGCCCCCAGGCGGACGGGCAGCCAGCCGGCTTCCTGCCAGGCGCTGTCCGGGATTTCCTGCCGAGGGGCCTGTGGCACTGCCAGAGCGGTGGCCATGGCTAGCGCTGTACCAGGAACTCCGTGAAGTACACGTTGCGCGCGTCGATTTCGGGAACCTTCTGCTGCAGGGTAGCCAGCAGGCGCTGCTTGAGCGCGCTCTTGCCGTCCGGGGTCAGCAACTCTTCAGCCTTGCAGGCGCTCAGAACGGTCAGGATGGCGTCGCGCGTCTGGGCCGTCGGGAAGCCAGTGTTTTCGGCCCCCTCCTTGCCGGGGTCGCCCTTGGGCGCGTGCCCCAGACCGAGGTCCAGGGTGGCGCGCAGGAAATGGCTCTCTTCCTGGTCCGCCAGATTCACGGTGAAGCTATCCAGGTGGACGGTGTACTCCGCCTCCGGTTTTTGCACCTTCGGAGCGGCCGCCTGGGCCTGCTTTCCGTGCACGAAAAAGAACCACGTCGCGCCGGAGCCGCCGAGCAGCATGACGAGACCGACGAGCACGAAGAGCAAGACCTTCGATTTAGGCTTCGGAGAAGCCTCTGCGGGACTGGTAGTAGGCTGTGCCATGACGGCACAGGGAATGCAATCGGGCGACCGAAGTGGTACGCCCGAGCGCCGCCCGTTGCGTGAGGGAAAGCATCCGCGCCGAACCAAAAGAAAACGCGCTTGTTATGCCAACGCACGTGGGGAAACCCGTCCGCATTCGAGATGCAGTACGGCGTTGCACCCGGCAGCCGCGACCTTTCGTGCGAGGTTTCGAACGGGGTTTCGATGAGAATGATTAGAAAGTTTTTATGCGAAGGCGTGGCCGGCCCGGAAGCGGGAATCCCCGCCCGGGCCGGCCGCGCTCTTGGTTAGTCAGCGTTTATCCGTTCTGGATCATGTTGATCGCGTATTGCGACACCTGGTCGAGCGTGGTCACCGTCTGCGCGTTGGCCTGATAGTCGCGCTGGGCGAGGATCAGGTTCGAGAATTCGGTGGCGATGTCCACGTTGGACTGTTCCAGCGAGCCGCCGGTGATCGAGCCCAGGCCGCCGGCATTGGGAGCGCCGATGGTGGGCTGTCCCGAGGACAGGCTGGCCAGGTAGGTGTTGGAGCCGTTTTTCAGCAGCCCCTGGGAGTTGGTGAAGGAGGCCAAAGCGAGTTGCCCGAGAGCCAGCGTCGCACCGTTGCTGAAGACGCCCTGGATGGTGCCGTCGCTGGCCACCGAAAAGCTCTGCAGGGAACCGCTCGAATATCCGTCGGTCTGCGTCGAGTAGGTGGACGACGGTCCGGCCACCTGGGTCAGCAGGCCGGTGCCGGTGCCGGGACTGGTCAGGTTCCAGTTCAGGGCCATGTTGGTGGCCCCGTCGGCCAGGTTGTTGACAGCCACTGCGACCGTGCCGGTGGGCGAAGTGAGTTGGCCGTTGCCGTTGAACGTGAGCGAGCCGCTCTTCACCGTGACCGGGTTGCCGGTCTGGCCGACGTCGCTGGCCGGAATGGTGAGGGCGTAGCTCCACGTGTTGGAGGCCGTCTTGGTAAAGGTGGCCGTGAGCACGTGCGTGCCGCCGAGGGCGTCGTACACGGTGACCGGGGTGCTGAAAGTCCCGGCCTGCTGGGCTGTTCCGGAGGTGGCGAAGGCCTCGGCCTGGGTACTGGTCGCGGCGTCGGTCAGGGTGTTGGCGGAAAAGGTGACGCCCTGTCCGCTCTTGGCGGTGACCACCAGCGTGTTTCCCGCGATCGAAGCGGTGTAGTTGGGGTTGGCGTTGATGGCCGTCACCGCGCTGTTCAGGGTGTCGCCCGCGGCGGAGGTATAGGTGAAGGCGTTGGTGCCGTCGGTGAAGTTAAGAGTGCTGCCGGTCTTGAGCACCGTGGCCGGAGCGATGCCGCTGCCGGTCTGCTGGGCGGCAGCGCTCACGGCCGTTCCGCCGCTGGAGTTCAGGCTGACCGTCAGGCTGAACTGCGAGGAAGCTTTGGCCGGCACGGTCAATCCGGCGGGAATGGTGAGTGGGGCCACGGTCTGGTTGGCGTTCACCACTCCGCTGACGGCCGGATAGCCCATCACCTGCCCGCCATCGCTGGCCAGAAGGTCGCCGTTGGAGGCGATGGAAAAGTTTCCGGCGCGGGTGAATTCCTGGTCTCCGCTTTTGTTGACCACGAAATAGCCCTCGCCGTCGACGGCCACGTCGGTGGGCACGCCGGTGGCGCTGATGGTGCCCTCGGTGAAGTTCGAGCTGATGGAACCCACCGTCACGCCTGAGCCCACCTCCTGCGGGTTGCCCGCGGCGCTGCTGCCGATCTGCTGGTAAAACAGGTCCTGAAAGTTGGCGTCGCTCGATTTATAGCCGACGGTGTTCATGTTGGCCAGGTCGTTGGAAATCACCGAAAGGTCGACCGAGGCGCTGTTCAAGCCCGAAAGTGCCGATGAAAATGAGCCCATCTGTTCCTCCTGTTGATTCTTCGCGCGCGGCGAAAGATTTGTGAACCAAGTGATTCACTGAACTGACTACACCGAAGACGATGCGCCGGTTCCCGTAGTGCCGGACGGCGCGGTGCTGCCTTGCGCCGCCGTGGAACTGGAAGACGGTCCCAGCATGGTCTGCAGGTCGGACTGGATCTGCACCAGCTGCTGCAGAGAATTGATCTGCGTGAGTTCGCTCACCATCTGTGATGGGTCCATGGGATTGAGCGGATCCTGGGCCTGCAGCTGGGTGGTCAGCAGGGTCAGAAACGAATTGGTATTCAGCCCGCCCGTTCCCGCGCTCGTGGAGGAGCTGTTGGACGAGGGCAGCTGCGTACTGGCCGGGGGCGTCGGTTGCAGCAGCGACGTGGGGTTGCTCATCAGACTGGATGCGGAAGCCATGCGATGTTCTCCTTGGTGCGGCCTCTAGGCCTGCACGCTGAGCCTGCCATTGGAATCGAAAGCCGTGTAGTTCTCCGGGGATGTGTCGGTGGTACCTGCGTTCTGCGCCGCTCCCAAAAAGCCCGTGCCCGCCCCGCCGGAGGGCGAGGGCCGCGACGGAGTTCCGCCCTGATTCTGGTGGCGGGCCGCGCCGTCGCCGACGCCCGGTCCGGCGTGGGCGGAGCCCTGCTGCAAAGAAAGATTTTCCACGCGCAGCTGGCGTTCGCTGAGGGCCTGGTGCAGCGCCGGAAGATCGTTCGCGAGGGCGGCGTGCGCGTCGTGCCGCTCGACGGTGATGGCCGCGCCCACCTGGTCTCCGGTGACGTGCGCGCGCACCTGCACCGCGCCCAGTCCCTCGGTCCGCAGCGCCACGTTCATTTCCGCTCCGGCCAGAGAACCCGCCAGTCGGTCCGACGACACGGGGCTGGCGGAGGCGCGTTCCCCGCCGTTCCATGCCTGCAGTCCGGGCGAAAGCTCCGGACCGTCCTCCGAGCGCTCGCTTAGCGCCGTGTGCGAAGAAGGCGCGTCCGGGGCGGACGTGCTGGCCGCGAGGGAGGATTTCGAATCGCTGTGGTATGGCCCGGGGGCTGCGGTGAGCGGAGAAGCGGCCGGGGCCGCGGCGCTGCTGTCGGCAGCAGCCGGCGCGAATAAGCTGATCGCCGGTTTGGAGAGGCTGTTCGCCGGTGCGTCGGAGGCGGCTTCTCCGGTCGCAGTCGTCGGGGCTTCCGAAAAGGGCGCGTCTGCCCCGCTGGCGTCCCGGGGAGCGGCGGGTGCGGCGGAGGTTGCCGCCGCAAGAGGGTGCGCTGTTCCGTCTGCCGAAAACAGGGAACGGGTGTCGAGCGTTTGTGGCGGCTCCTGGGCCATCGCCGGCGCGGGTTCGGCGGAGGACGGCTGCGGATCGATCCCGAGTGGTTCGGCGCGAAAGCTGGACGGTACGAATCGCCACACAGCCGGTGTCGAGAGAGTTATTTTCGCGGAAGCGGCCGCAACCGGTGCCGGCGTTCTGCCGGGCGAAGGAACGGGATCGGGCGCGGCGGGAAACTCCGGCACAACCGCTGTCGCAACGGGCGAAACAATAGGTGGCGTCTGTGCCGCGAGAGACGCCGAAGAGTCCGGTGATGCGCTTGCCCCAGTCGTAGCCCCTGGGTGCGCGGTAGACGCGAAGTTTCCCTGCGGAATTCCGTCCCAGAGGAACACAGCGGGAAGCAGGGAAGCGAAAGCTCGAGAACCTGCGGCTGCTGGCGATTTTGCCGGAACCGGGTCCGCCGCCGCAGCATTCCCAGAGGGAAGCGCAGATGCCGGTACGCCGGAAACAGAATCCGTGGCTGACGGAGACTGGCTGGCTGCCCCCCAAGAGCCGGATGAATTGTCCGGACCGCTCACGGACGCTGGCTGCGGTGCCGTCCCGGTGGAAACCGTCGCGGTCGCTGGCAACGCTGGCGCGCCGGTCGTACGGACCGTCCCGGGGAGCGGCGTCAGAAGAGTCGTCTGCGCGAAAGAGGGAGGTGCGCTGGCTTGCGGCGGAGGCGCGTTCGCCGGGACCGAAGCGGTATCCGCGGTGAGGCTGCCGCCCGATTCAGAACCCTGTGTGGTGTCCGGACGGGCCGCAGGGTCGGTGACGCTGGAAGCGGGAATTTGTGTCGCAGTGCTTTGGCGGCCGGTGGGGAGGACGGTTGAAACGAAGGCTTGCGCTGTGTCGTTGCCGCTCGGCGGGTTCGTGAAGCTCCGAACCGAAACTTGCGGGGCAGGGCTACTGACGGTAGCGGCACTGGAATCGAATGTTGGTCCCGCGGTGCTGCTGTCCGCAAGGGTCCCGATGCTTGAACCGGAAGTTAGCGCTGCACCGCTCGTCCCCGCCGCGGTTGTACGGCCCAAGCGATGCGAAGGCGGCGGCTGTGTTGTGGTCACCGTCGCGCCGGGGGCCGCGAAAAGCGTTCCGGAAGCTGGGGAATCGGGCGCACCGCCCGGGGTGTCGGCTATGCCAGGGGAATCCGGCGCAGCGATCGCCAGGGAAAGGGGAGCGGTTGGCAGCGCGGCAACCGGCGCTGGAAAGATCACGGGAACCGTCGCAGTGGGTGACTCCGCGGAATCGGAAGCCGTGGGGCTGTTGCTGGCCGCAGGGTCCGCCGACGCGGTGCCGCCGCTGGACTTTCTGGCGTGGGCGGGGGCAGGCGCGCTGCTGGCGAGCGAAGCCTGCAGCACGTCCGAGAAACTCGCGACGGCGCTCAGGGAAGAGCCTGGCGCGCCCGGTTGCGCGGCGGTTTTTCCCCGCAATGACGTCCCGGTTTCTACGCTGGCTGCCGGCATTGTATGCGACGCGTCCACCATGGATTCCATTTGTCCCACCCACAGAAAAGCATCCCGAGGACCAAAAAAGAACGCAGGGTCTCAGCTGTGCAGTTCTCGGAAGTGCCACAAAAAAAGAGAGTTGAAAAACGGACTGAAGTTTTTCTGAAAACGGCCGATACAAAGCTAGGTAACGCTTGCCCGGCGGCTGGGCAATTCAGCGCTTGGGAACAGGACTGCGAAAGGGCCTTCGTCGCGCGGATTTCTCTCCGGCGGTGAGCGCGGGCAGGCGGCTAAGATGCCGCTAGGAATTTTTGCGGGCGGCCTGGCGCACGAGGAAGAGTTCGTCGAGCTGGCGCTGGGTCCGGCGCGACTGCTCGAGTTCCCAGGCCGCCAGCTGCTCCTCCCGCAGGTGCGCGATCGTTTCCTTTTTCTGGCGGGCCTGGAGATAGCACTGCATCTGGGCCTGCTGCGCGCGTTCGAGTTCCTGCAGTTTTGTTTGCAGCAGGCGGCGGCGTTCGAGGGACGCCGATTCGCGGGCGGCGCTGAAGTGCAGTTCCGCGCCGGAAATTCC
>Ga0302326_10033511_pt1 | contig 10205 bp, 10 predicted proteins | sample Palsa_T0_3_FD_202264 | JGI IMG/M metagenome (GOLD analysis project Ga0302326, IMG submission 202264) | Peat permafrost microbial communities from Stordalen Mire near Abisko, Sweden - Palsa_T0_3 | ecosystem: Environmental > Terrestrial > Soil > Palsa > Peat permafrost | place: Sweden: Abisko... | reverse complement strand
GAGCCGTCTCGCAGACCCATTGTGTTACATTCGAGGCGGTTCCCCCTTGGCGCGGCATTGCGCCGCGGGCAGAGTTTTAGCCGATGCAGCACCCAGACGCACCCCCGGGAACCATGCGCTCGCGGGCGATATCGATGCTGGTGCTGGCGACGCTCTACTGGGGGATCAGCTTCCCCATCATCAAGACCCTGACATTGATGAACCGCGCGTTTTTCCCGGAAGCCGGGTCGTGGTTCGTGACGGCCGCGGCCACCGCCCCCAGGTTCCTCCTTGCCGCGGCCCTGGTGCTCGTGTTCGGGCGGCGCGGCGGCGGCATCACCCCCTTGGCCAGGGAGATCAAGCAGGGACTCGGCCTCGGGATTTTCGCGTCGGCGGGCACGCTCTTCCAGACGGACGGGATGCAGTTCACGGCCGCCTCCACCTCGGCGTTCCTCACGCAGTTCTCCGCTATCCTCATCCCGACGTGGGTCGCTTTTCGCGGAAGGCGCAATCCCGGCGCCCTGGTATGGGTCTGCTGCGGGCTCGTTCTCGCGGGAGTCGGGATCCTCGGGCACTTCGACTGGCGGACGCTCAGGTTCGGGCGTGGCGAATGGGAGACGCTGCTGTGCTCGTTCTTCTTCATGGGCCAGATCCTCTGGATCGAGAGGAAGGAATTCGCGGGCAACCGGCCGGGCACCGTCACGCTGGTGATGTTCTCCACCCAGGCCCTGATCTTCTGCTCATTGGCGGCGGCGACAGCTCCCGGCATCCGGGCGCTTGGAGTGCCCTGGACGTCTCCCGTGTGGGTGGGGCTCACGGCGGCCCTCACGGTGGTGTGCACGATAGGGGCGTTCTCGCTCATGAACAAATGGCAGCCGCTGATCACGGCGACCGAGGCCGGCCTTATCTACTGCATCGAGCCGGTCTTCGCCTCGATCTTTGCGCTGTTCCTTCCGGCAATCTTCGCCGGATGGGCCCGGATCCATTATTCAGACGAGCATTGGACCTGGTCGCTCCTTGTTGGCGGGGCATTGATCACGTTTGCGAACGTCCTGATTCAGGCGAGAGCCGCGCCACCTTTACCGGTAGGCGCGAGAGAGACATAAAGGCATTTTAGGCATGTTAAAGACTGCCTAATGTATAACAGTGATGGTTATATATTGCTATCTAACAAAATAAGCAGTCTAAAAGCAGCATAAATAAGGAAATCAGGGCAATCATCCTCGAGGAGCTCGAAGGGAGAATGGAGCTATTGAAACGAGCGCAACCTGCCGCGACCGTGCCGGCGCGCGGATGGCTGCGCGCGGTGCGCGAGGCAATCGGCCTCACCCAGGGCCGGGTGGCGGCGAGGGCGGGGGTGAAGCGCCAGTCGTATTCCCAGTTTGAGGCCGCGGAGGCGCGGGGCTCGATCAGCATCGCGTCGCTCCGACGCGTTGCCGGGGCGATGGATTGCGAGCTCGTCTATTTCATTGTGCCCCGTGAGGCGATCGCCCGGACGTTCGCCGGGCTCGCTGAGGTTCATGATCCCCAGGCTAGGCATCTCAAGGCCACCGACCACTCCAGTGCGCTCAGGGGAACCGCCGTGGATTCGCCTCCTTCGCCAACGCCGGGAGACACGCCAACGTGATGCCCTCCGAGGCCACGCGGGTTCCGCAAACGCAGGCTCCCTTGAGCGGGGAAGAGGCGGCGCGCCTTCTTCCCAGCCTTTCGACCCGTGCCCAGCTCGACGTAGTCGAGCGGATCAATATCCAGGCCGCCCGGGTCTGGGCGATGAGGAGCGCGGTCCTGCAGCGAGGCGACTTGTTGACGGAGCCTTTCGCGCGGGAGCTCCACAGGCGGATGTTCGGCGGCATCTGGCGCGGCGCAGGGCAGTACCGGACGACGGAACGGGCGCCCGGATGGGAGGCGCACAGGATTCCCGAGGGAGTCCGCATGTTCATGGACGATGCCGAGGGTTGGCTGCGTTTTTCCACCTATCCTCTCCATGAGGCGGCGGTCCGCCTTCACCACCGCCTTGTTTCCATTCATCCGTGGTGGAACGGAAACGGGCGGCACGCGAGGCTCATGGCCGATGTCGTCGTCGCCGCGCACGGAGAGGAGCCGCTGACATGGGGGTCGCGAGCCGGTAACCCCGCGGCGGGATCGGCGAGCGGCCGCTACGCAGAGGCGATCAACGCGGCCGACGCTGGGGACGTGGCGCCGCTGCTCGTTTTCGCGCGGAGCTGATCTGGCTGCGTGCGCACAAGTCAAAAGATGAAATACCTGTCCCACGGCGATGGTCGCGGTGGGTTGGGAAAACCTCCTTTTGGCGGCAATGGACAGGGACCGGGCGGTTAATGATAACGCGTGCGTGGGTGTGCGAATCGCGGCTGTGCCGTGACCGTTCTGATCTTCGTGGGTTGGATACCGACCGTACATTGGTGCGTCGTGCCCGCATGGACTAGGCTCGAACGTAATCCGCGGCGAAGCCACGGGTGTTCGTAGTTCCGGCATGCATGGGCTGGCAGCCCGGTCCCTGAACGTTGCCGCCTAAAGGCGGCGATCTCAAAGAACGAAAGTGATCAGACCGGTGAAGGGACTTGGGAGAGAAGGGCCCATACAAAGCCGGCTAGCTCGCGGGCGAGGGCGGTGACGACCTTTTGCTTCATCAGGCCGCGTTTGAGCAGGTGCCAGCCGCGCTTGTGCAGGCGGGACTGGGCCTTCCAGGAAAGCGCCTTGTAGGGCTCGGGCTGGCCGGACTGGCGCAGGGCGAGGGGCGCCGATACGTTGGGCGGATGAAAGGCGTGGTGCGCGGCCTCGATCAGGATCCAGCGCGCCTGGGTGTTGCCGGTCTTGGTGATGGATCCAAGGCGGCGGGCTTGTCCGGTCGAGTTCTCCTTGGGCACAAGCCCTAGGAATCCCATGAGCTGGCGGGGGTGGGCGAAGCGCTTCACGTCCCCGAGCTCGGCGACCAGGACGGTGGCGGCCGTGAGCTTGAAGCCGCGCAGGCACATGAGGGCCTGGACGGCGGGATAGAAACGCCACTGGGCGGCCTTGACCTCGATCAGGTCTTCCAGGCGATCGACACGCTCAACGGCCTGGTCGATCGTCAGCAGGTACTCCTCGAGGACCGACTTGTGAATGGGGCTGGGAAGCTCCATGCCGCGCAGGTATCGCATGTGCGCCTCGCTCCAGTTGGCGGTGCCCGGATAACGGTAGCCGTGACGCAGGAGGAATCCCTTGAGCCGGTTCCTGGCCCGGGTGCGATCGGCGACCGCATCGAGCCTGGCGCGCGTCAGGTCGCGGATCGCCTCGTCGGTCTCGTCGGGGACATGGATGGCGGTCAGCTCGCCGGCGCGGTGTAGGCGGGCCAGCTGCACGGCGTCGCGATGATCGGTCTTCTGGCGGGGTCCTGCGCTCTGGGGGATCCTCGAGGGGGCGACGACAATGCAGTCGACCCCGTGCTTCTTCATCCAGCGGTATAGAACGAAGCCGGTGGGGCCGGCCTCGTAGGCCACGTGCAGCTCGACTGCCTCGCCGCCGATCTTGGCGATCAGCCTCTCAAACGCGTACAGGGTGTTGGGAATCGTGCCGTAGCTGCGAACCTCACCGCCACGGCCGGCTTCGGCGATGGCGACGACGATGGTATCTTTGTGGACATCGAGGCCCACGTAATGCTTATGCTTCTTCATGTGCTTGTCTCCGTTTTTGGTTGTTGTTGACCCGACGACCATGCGGAAAGGCTCCCTTGCGGGAGCAACCCGCGTTGGGGACAAGCACACTCCTTTGACTCCGCCGATAGCAAGAAAACGCAGAGCCGCGAGGCCAGCGTCGGCGTTGCCGACGCGAAGAAGGGCCGAGCGCTTACTGGCGCCGTCCGCTCCCCCCGTCGCTTCTTGGCTGCGTCTTGCACGCAGCCATAATGACTAGCCGGAGCGTCGCCCCGCGGAAGCCCACGGGTGCAATCCGCACGAATATCCCCCTCCCATGTACATCCCGTCCGCATTCGGCGTAAGCGACCCCTCGAGGATCCGGGAATTCATCAACGCAAACGGGTTCGCCACGCTGGTCTCCCGCGGCAAGGACGGCCCGTGGGCAAGCCACCTGCCCTTCCTTCTGGACGAGGCCGACGGCGCGAGCCAGCTCCGCTGCCACATGGCGAGGGGCAACGAGCAATGGCGCCACTTCGAGTCGGACCCGGAAGTGCTCTGCATCTTCCTCGGGCCGCATTCGTACATCAGCCCATCCTGGTATTCCGCGAAGGTGGCGGTGCCCACCTGGAACTACGGGGCGGTCCACGTGTATGGGACGGCCAGGATGGAGGATGACGCGTTCCTCCGGAAGACCATCGAGGACACGACCTCAAAATATGAGTCGAAGATGGAATCCCCCTGGAGGATGCCGATTCCGGAGGATTACATCGCCTCCATGATGAAGGCGATCGTGGGGTTCTCGATCCAGGTCACGAGGGTCGAGGCCAAGTTCAAGCTGGGCCAGAACAGGTCGCTGGAGGACAGGCTGGGCGCCATCGCCGGGCTTGAACAATCCGGCTCGCCCGAGGGCGCAGCCTTGGCCGCGTTCATGCGCGCGCAAGGGGCTGGTTCTTCCTAGGCCCCGGCGGCTGAACGGCCCCTTGGGGCGGCTTGATGTCCTCGAAGGATTTCCGGATCACCTCGACCTGCTCACGGTAGTTCTTCGCGTCGCCAAATTCCAGGAACTTCTTGTAGCGGCTGTGGGCGCATTTCGCGCAGCCCGCATGCTTGATGGGGCACCAGTGCTGCTCGGTGCGGGCCGCGATCTCGGTGAAATAGGCCAGGATTCCGTTAACATAGGCGCAGTACTCGCAATTCACCTTCTCGAAGAAGTCGAGGTAGCTGAGTTGGCGGCGGTCAAATGCCACATAGTCCTGTCTCTGCACCTTCGGAATCCCGTATATCGGAAAGCAGACCCACTGGTACATCGTCCCGATGATGTCGGTGAGAAAGATCGGGATGACACAAATCCAGATGAACGGCGCCGTCAGGAGGACGAAGAACCGCGACTTCAGGATATAACGGAACGGCTTCAGCCGGAACTTCAGGTGCGCGGCCTTTGCTTCGTCGGTGAACTGCACTTTCCCGCCGTGGACCGAATAGCAGAACTCGGCCTCGCCGCTGAGGTCGCCCTGCGGCTGCTCGTCCTGCCGCACCTGCCCGCGCAGCCCGGCATTGGGTCTGTCATTCATGGGGTTTGCTGCGGGTTATAGCGGACGCGGGTCCGCCGAGGCGAAGCGCGTGGATCCCGTCACGGGATGGCCTCCCCGACTGGCGCCAGGCTCGAGTAGAGTTCCCGCGCCCTCGCGAGAAGCTGGCTTGCGGTCAGGTGATGTTCGTCGATGATGGCCGAGCCGACCACCCGCTTTGCCAGCTCGTGATGATGGACCTTCAGCCAGGCGATGAACTGCTCCATCTCGCTGCTCATTCCCTTGCCGCTGCCAAAGACGACGATCTGGCCGGCGCCCTGCAGCGCCCTGGCCACGGGCTCAAAAAAGCTGTTGGGATCGGGCTTCTCCTTCCCTCTTGAGAAGTCCTTCGAGTTGTGGGCGTGTCGGAAGAATTCCGTCGGCTCGGGAGGGAGAATCTGCTCGGAGGGAGAGCCGTCGATCTCCGAACGGTAGATCCGGGCTTCCCGGTGATCAATCACCAGCAGCCAATGGTCATCCTTCTTCGCCGCCCCTCCGGGTGCGGGTTCCGACTTCTCGAGAAAATGGCGCAGCGCCATGATCTCGTCCGCCTCCGAGACGTCCTTGGTCCGGGGTGGGTGCAGGACGATCACCTGCCCGTTTCGGACCACCCTCAGGTTGCCGTTGGGCTCCTCCGTGGCCTGGCCGATATGGGTCAGGAGCGAGCGGACCGCGCGCCATTCCAGGTTGTGGGCGATAGGATGCTGGAAGATGGCGTTGTAGGCGCGAAGGTGCGCGCCCGAAAGAGGGGGATTGGGATTCATGTAGGTTTTATAATGGGGTTGGACCGGGGAATTCCGAACAGGAGCCCGGCTGCGCGGTGGATTCGCATCAGCTGAGGCCGCAGAGGCCTCGGCGCCCCGCTCCTTTTCTTGGGATGCTCAGGATAGCGTCCGAGTTCGCCTCGGAGTATGGGGTAAAACCCTAAGCGACCCGAGTGTCTAAACGCGGACAAATGTCCCACGCCGCGCCCATGGGCACCTCCGTGCGCCGCGTCAGGCCGACAAATCGATGTAGTGCTGACCGCGGCCGCCGACGAGTTCGCCCGGCCGTTGTAATCCCGCCACCATGCGTCCGTTTCCAACGTATCCCGTCGAGATCAGCCCAACGAGGATGGCCATCACGATTGCGGCGGGCACGGCCAGCATTGTGGCAAATCGGCGCGTCCGTTCATCGCGGCCGCCGGCATCGCCATCCATGGACGGATCAACGATCCATCGGACTCCCCGGCTGGCCGATCCCGCGCCGGCCGGCGTGAACCACCGGTAGTCGTCCGATATGAATCCCTCCGACGCGAGTTCACGGATGAAGGAGTCCTTGCGCTCGACCGAGAAGGAATCGCGCGTCGCGCGGATGCTCACGCCATCCGTCCAGACCTCCACCTTGAGGTGCGTGTCCAGACGCGGGAAGTTGAAATCGTAGATCCTGGGCTCGGCAGGCAGAGTTTTCATGGGGTAGAAAATGGATAGGCCTTTGTGGACCCCGCCTTTTACCGTACGTGCCCCTGGACCAAGCGGGGTGATGTACCCACCATGGACAAATCGGGCACCGCCGCGAGGAGGGAAACGCCCGGAAACATTAAGAAAACATTAAGACGCTTGTGAACCGAAGTGATTTGTAGACGAACCCATCCCACCCCAAAGCGTCCGGGAACGTTGTAATGCCGCAGCGACTACAGGTCCCGGCGAAAGCGGTGCCACCAAATCTGATGACGAAAGGCTTTCGTACAGAGGATATTGCGTTATTTCCGAGTCATTCTCCGATTGACCTTTCGGCCGAACTGGCAACCCTTAGGCCCGATGCGGAATTCCTGGCAGACACGTCATTCGCCGATTGAGCGGATCATCGCGTCCCTGGGGATCGCCCTTGTCCTTGCGCTCACGGTCCTCGCCGCGAGCCCCGAGCTGCACGAGCGGCTGCACAGCCACGAGCTCGGGACGACCGCCACCGCCCACCACGACGGCAGTCGCTCGATCCCGGCCCATCCCGTGGATGATGAAGATGGATGCGTGGTGACGCTATTCGCCCAGGGACTGGTCCTTCCCCTTGCGCTCGTCGCTTTGGCTTTCACGGGCCAGACGCTCCGCCTGCTTGATTTCGCAATCGCCGACAGCGTCGGCCCGGAGGCGCCGCGATACCTGCGCCTTCCCACGCAGGCTCCCCCCCTTCTCGGTTGAGTCAGGCTCCCGCCGAATGGGCGCGCATCCCGTCGGGGTGCGGTTCCCTTCGGATCTGATTTAGGGCGCCGCGCGCACTGTGCGCACCGAAGCCACGGTCATCCGCGGCCCTGCTCCATGATATCCGGGTCATGCAAACACCCGGCTTACCGATTCAAAGCACTCATCTTTTCCATGAATTTTCGCTGTATCCTAGTCATTCCGATGGCCGGCATCGCCGCCGCGGCCCACTCCCAGACCGCGCCGGCCCCCGAGGCCACGGACATCTCGCGCCTCAGCCCGTTCATCGTCACGGGCCAGCTCGACGAGAGCCGGGAGACGATCGTTCCCAGCCTTGGCGCCACCTCGTTCATCATGGACGAGCAGCAGATCCTGAACCTGCCCCAGGGCGCGGACGCCCCGTTCAACCAGGTGCTCCTCAGCGCCCCCGGCGTTGCGGAGGATTCGGCGGCAAACGGCGACCTTCATGTCAGGGGCGAGCACGGGAACCTGCAGTACCGCATCAACGACGTGCTGCTGCCGGAGGGGATCACCGGGTTCGGACTGGAGCTGGACCCGAGGTTCGTCAGCAGCATGCAGCTCATCACCGGCTCGCTGCCCGCGCAGTACGGTTTTCGGACGGCCGGGGTCGTGGACATCCAGACGAAGAGCGGGGCGATCGACCAGGGCGGCGAGGTCTCCCTCTACGCGGGCAGCTACGACACGGTCCGGCCCAGCTTCGAGCTCGGCGGCACGGACGGAAAGCTGACGTACTTCTCCGACGCGAGCTACGACCACAACGCCATCGGGATCGAGAACCCGACTTCCAGCTCGACCCCCATCCACGACGTATCGGACCAGTACAAGGCGTTCACCTACCTGTCCTACATCCTGGACCCCACAAGCCGGCTCAGCTTCATGGGCAGCGCGTCCTACAGCGATTTCGAGGTCCCGGACACCCCGGGCCTGGCGGCGGGCACGTCGCCGGAAGGGAGGCCCTGGCTCCCGGGAAGCTTCAGCTCGGCCGGCCTCAATGAGAACCAGAACGAGCAGAACTACTACGGCGTCGTCACCTACCAGAAGGCTGCCGGCGAGCTCAACTACCAGGTCTCCGCCTTTGCCCGCGACAGCAGCGTCCATTTCATGCCGGACCCGGTCGGCGACCTCTATTTCAACGGGGTCGCAAGCGACGTCGACCGGACCCTGGATTCCACAGGCGTCCAGGGCGACGGGAGCTACAGCCTCACCGAAGGGCACACCGTGCGCGCAGGGTTCTCATTCGTGGATGAATTCGTATCGGCGGACTCGACCACCACCGTCTTTCCCGTCGACCCGGCCGGAAATCCGACGGGTCCGGCATTCCCGATCGCTGATGACGAGCCGCTCCATGGGCTCTTTGCCGGCGCGTACCTCCAGGATGAGTGGAAGGTCGCCAAAGGCCTCTCAATCAACTTCGGCGCCCGCTACGACGTGTACGACTCGTCCTTTGACGACGAGGACCAGCTGAGCCCGCGCGTCAATTTCATCTACAAGGCCTCGGGCTCGACCACGCTGCACGCCGGCTACGCCCGGTACTTCACGCCGCCTCCCGTCGAGAACGTGCCCGGCAGCGCCATCGCCCTTTTCACCGGCACGTCAAACCAGTCGGCGGTCACCCAGGACGACCCGGTCAAGGCCGAGCGGTCGGACTATTTCGACGCGGGCATCAGCCAGAAGGCTGCGCCGGGCCTCCAGCTCGGCCTTGACGGCTATTACAAGAAAGCGAAAAACCAGCTCGACGACGGGCTCTTCGGCCAGACGCTTATCCTTTCGGCGTTCAACTACGCCAAGGGGGATATCTACGGCCTCGAATTCTCCGGCTCGTACACGAGAGGTAACTTCACGACGTACCTCAACCTCGCCCATTCCGTCGCCAAGGGCGAGGACTGGAGCTCGGCCCAGTTCCTTTTCAATCCGGCCGACCTGGCCTACGTGAAGAACCACTGGATCTTCCTGGACCATGACCAGGCGCTCACGGGCTCCTTCGGGTCCTCGTACCACTGGGACGAGGCCAAGGGTTCAACGCGCCTCTACCTGGATGCGCTCTACGGAACCGGACTTCGCGTCGATGAGACGGCGCCCGACGGCTCGAACATCCCGAACGGGGGCACCGTGCCCTCGTATTACACGATCAGCCTCGGCGCGGAGCAGACCTTCAGGATAGGCGACGGCCGCTCGTGGAAGCTACGCCTCGACATCCTGAACATCACGGACAATTCCTATGAGCTGCGAAACGGCACCGGAGTCGGCGTCAACGCCGCGCAATACGGGATGCGGCGCGGCTTCTTTGGGAGCGCGGCGTATACGTTCTAGGCGACCCCGAAAAATACCATGTAAGGAATGCGGGGTGGCGGCTACTAATCCCTCTGATGAGCCGCAGTCCCCAGTTGGAATCCACCTTTCGGGCTTGGCTGCGGGACCACGGCGGCATCCTTGGCAAGGTCACGCGGTCCTTTGCGCGCTCGCAGGCGGACGCCGCTGACCTAAGGCAGGAGGTCCTCCTGCAGCTGTGGCTCTCGCTTCCCGCCTACTCCGGCCAATCCCGGTCGTCCACCTGGGTCTATCGCGTCTGCCTCAACACCGCCCTCACCTGGAACAGGAACGGGGAACGAAGGAACCGCAGGATCGACCCTTCAGCGGATCCAGGAGCGTTGGCAACCCTGGCACGAACGCCCGCAGACAATGCCGGGGACACGGACCTGTTGGAGACGCTCTATGATGCAATCCGTTCCCTGGACGGATTCGACCGCTCGCTCGTTCTGCTCTCGCTTGACGGGCTCCCCTATCGGGAGATCGCGGAGATAACCGGAATGACAGAAAACCATGTGGGT
>Ga0302326_10033508_pt1 | contig 10205 bp, 12 predicted proteins | sample Palsa_T0_3_FD_202264 | JGI IMG/M metagenome (GOLD analysis project Ga0302326, IMG submission 202264) | Peat permafrost microbial communities from Stordalen Mire near Abisko, Sweden - Palsa_T0_3 | ecosystem: Environmental > Terrestrial > Soil > Palsa > Peat permafrost | place: Sweden: Abisko... | reverse complement strand
TCGCTCGGCCAGCAGCGTTTCCAGCACGTCGAGCTTGACCACGCTCGCCTCGGCTTGCGGCCGCCCCTGCCCCAGGCGCCAGGTCTGGCCCGTCCTGACGTCGTAGACCGCGGCCACCACCGTGCCGGTCCGGGTGGACAGGTAAGAGGCCGCCGCCGTTCCGAACGGATCCCGGTGCCCTTTGGTGGCCGCGGCCTCGGGGGACCGGGTAGCCCCCCGCGACACCCGGGCGACCGGCGCGGAAGAGGCCGTGTTCGGCTGGCCCGCCGACGCGCTGGCCTCCGGTGCCCCGGCCACGCTCCGCGGGGTCGGGGCACCTGACCCGGGGGTGGCCATGAACCAGGCGATGGCAGCGACGATCGCGGCGACGGCGAGGCAGCCGGCGACCACCCAGGCCACCTTCCTGGTGCGCGTCGAGGGGACTCCCGCCGAGTGCCTGCCTCTTATCCCGGTCACGCGGGATCTTCTCCGCGGACCGCGGCCCGCGTCTCGGGATCCAGGACCTGGAGCAGAGGCTCCGAGGCGGCCTTGACCCGCTTTACCGCGTCATCCATCCGGGTCGTCGAGGGGGCGGCATGGCCTGGCGGCCCGGCGGTTACCCCGAGCACACGGGCCATCTCGCCGCCCAGGTACTGGGCCTGCTCGAGGAAATTCCGCGATGCCTTGGCGTCGATCAGCACCGGCGCGCTGACCAGCAGCATCATCATGTAGGTGCGGAACTCATCGCCCGCCGCGTCCCGGTCACCCGAGCCCGTCAGGGCCTGGGACACCGCCTGCGACGAGCGTCGAGCCTGGCTCACAATGATGGCCGCCTGGGCCGCGACGGCACGGGCCCGGTCCTTGATCTGGCGCAGCTGGACGACCTGGTCGATCACCAGGACCGTGATGAGCAGCCCGAGCAGCCCGGACACCATGTCCGTGGTCAGCGCGTGATCTGACCACCAGCGCCGCAGCGCGGCATCGGTCACGTCGAGGATGATCAGCGTGTAGGCCGCCAGGGTAACGACGATCGCGGCGAACCAGCCTTGCCAGCGCGACACCACCACACGACCATAGCGGAGGGCCGGCGCCGGCGGCCGCCAACTGGGGCGACGATCGCGGTGATCAGCCGGCGGCGGGCTCGGCGATCATCGCGGTGCCGATCCGGCGGAAGCCGATCCTGGCGTAGATGCGAGCCACGGCGTCGTCGCTGGCGGACAGGAAAACGGTCTCCACCCCGCGCTCCAGTGCGTCCCTGGCCAGCAGCGCGGTCACCGCCGCTCCGAGGCCCTGCCGGCGGTCGGCGGGCAGGACACCCACGCCGGTGATCTCCGCCACGCCGTCCACCGCCTGGCAGCTGCCCGCCGCGACCGGGCCGTCCGGACCGAAGGCGGCGGCGAGCACCGATTGCCCCGATACCAGCCGTTCGCGCAGGATCGCGATCGTGCCGCCATCGTAGTCGGCGGCTATTTTGTCGCGCTCGGCCGTACCAGCCTCGCCGACCTCGGTGCCTGGGTGGGCAAAGGCGACGGTGGGTACCGCCCAGATCCGGTCGAGTTCGGAGTTCTCGGGAGCGACGACGCGCACGCTGATGCCACCCGGAACCGGCGGCGCCTGCGGCGGCTCGGCGAGCACCATGAGGGGATGCGATTGCACCTCAAGGCCCGCATCGGCGGCGGCGGCGGCCATCTCGGGGGCCATCTGCTCGATCCATTCGAAGGATTCGGGAATGATCAGCTCGCGCTGACGGGCGCGGACCGCACGGATGGCGGCCGCGGTGACCGGCGGCCGGTAGCCCCGTCTGGGCCGCGCGTAGTAGGGCCATCCGGGACCGGCGGGAACGAACAGCGCAAGCGGCCCGTACTCGTCCGCTCTGGCCCGGCGCCGTGGGACCGCGTCGCAGAAGGCGTCAATCCGCTCAATGACCTCGTAATCTCTCACAACAGTACTTACCTTAAGGTCCCGGCCGCTCTCGTCCAACTGTGTTTACCTCACGTCCGCGCCCGAGTCCGCCGCCGGGCCATGGCCTCATTTTCACCTCGCTCAAGCAGGTCCTAGGCGGGACGCCGCGCGATCAGGTGCGCCAGGGCGGCCACCCGGCGGTATGGGTCGGTGCGGCCGGCTCGTTCCTCGCAGTCCAGCAGGGCCTCGAGATCGGCCGGGGCCTCCGGCGGGGTCGATGGGTCCGATGGGGTCGATGGTTCGGCGTCGCTGGCGGCAATGTCGGTGAAGACCCGCACGCCGTACCAGGCGGTGAGCTCTAGGCCGTGGCCGGCCAGCCGGCCGGTCAGGTCGGCGAGGCGGTCGGCGCGGGCGGCGACCCCGATCCTGTTGACGTATTGGTCCGAGCCGAACGCCTCCGCGCACGCGGCCCAGTCGCCGAGCAGCCCCGGCCGCATGGCCAGCGCATCGCCGTTGCGGACCAGCAGCGACACCATCCCGCCCGGTGCCGTCAACCCGGCGAGGGCACGCAGGACCGGGTCCGGATCTGCCTGGTACATCAGCACTCCGTGGCAGAGGACGGCGGCGGCGGGTGGCATCACGGCCCGCTGCACCCAACGCTCGATAAGGCCGTGCTCGACCCGCACCCTGGCCTGGACCTCAGCCGGCTCGGCGGCAAGGTCCCGTTCGAACCGGACCAGCAGGTCGGCCGAGGCGTCAACCGCGGTCACCTGGTAGCCCCTCCGCGCCAGCCGCAAGGCCTGCGTCCCCTGACCGCAGCCTAGATCAACGATCGGAACGGGCGGTGGTGGCAGTTCCGCACCCAGCTGCCTGGTGACCAGTTCCTGGCGCACCACGTCCCTGAGCTTGCCCAGCCCCGTCTGCCACCGCTGTTCCCCGGCGGTGAACGCGGTGTACATCTCCTTCGGGCTCAACAGCTCGCGGTCAGGTCTCGCTGCATAAGGACAGTATCGATCCACCGGTCGTGCTTGCGGCCCACTTCGGACAGGCGGCCCGCCTCGGCGAAGCCGAACCGGCGGTGCAGCGCGGCCGAGACGTCGCTCCCGGTGTCGGCGATGACCGCGATGACCTGACGCGCACCCGCGGCCGCGCACCCGGCCAGCAGCCCGCCGAGCAAGGCGCTGCCGAGTCCGCGGCCGGTGTGCCCTGGGGAGACGTACACCGTGTCCTCGACGGTGTAACGGTAGGCAGGCTTGGGCCGCCACGGGCTGGCGTAGGCGTACCCGCAGACGGTCCCCGTGTCCCTGTCGGCCTCGCCCCGTAGACCCCTCTGATCCCGTAGAACCCTCTGATCCCGTAGACCCTCCTGGCCCCTCTGGTCCCCCCGGTCCCCCTCTGCCACCAGGAAGGGCAGGTTCTGCCGGCCCAGTTCGCCGAGGCGCCGCCGCCAGTCCGCGGCGGTCGGCGGGACCTCCTCGAACGTGGCGACGCTGGTCGCGACGTAGTGCGCGAAGATCGCGGCGATCTGCTCCGCGTCGGCCGGTATCGCCGGGCGGATAACAACAGGCTGTGGTGCGGTCAAGGCGACGTCTCCGTAGGTGATGGGCAAACCAGAGATCACCATCTCACTTGGTGCACCTTTTCCCCTTCTCGCGCGTCTTATGAGCATTGGGGAGGTGGGCGGCCATGACGCCTGGGCAGGTATTGATCGTTCTGGTCGTGTGGGGCGTCTGCGTCGTGGCCGGATACTTCTTGGGCCGGCGGAAGGGCCGGACCGCGGTCGGCCTGTGGCTGACCGCTGTCCTCAGCCTTCCCGGCCTGGTGATCCTGGCGCTTTGGCCCCGTCGCCGCCCGGCGGAGACGGCGGTTACCCTGACCCCGGACTTCGTGGCGCAGCGGCTCGCGGCCATTAACTCGATCCAGCACGACTCGAATGAGACCGTTACGCGGACCGATAGCTGGATCTGGCGCTTAGCGGGGTAACCCGGCACGCGCAAGCGAGGGGGCCGCGAACAAACGCGGCCCCCTCGGCTCACTGCTGCTCAGACGCTGGGACGGTCAGCAGTCGAAGTAGAGCTCAAACTCGTACGGGTGCGGGCGCAGCCGGAGGCCGTCCAGCTCGACGGTCCGCTTGTAGTCCAGCCAGGTCTCGATGAGGTCAGGGGTGAACACGCCGCCCTCAAGGAGGTACGCCTGGTCCTCCTCCAGGGCGGTCAGCACCGCTTCCAGCGACCCGGGGACCTGCGGGATGGACGAGGCTTCGTCCGGCGGCAGCTCGTACAGGTCCTTGTCCACCGGCTCCCGCGGCTCGATCTTGTTCTTGATCCCGTCCAGGCCCGCCATCAGCATCGCGGAGAACGCCAGGTACGGGTTGCAGGACGGGTCGGGGACGCGGAACTCGACGCGCTTGGCCTTCGGGTTCGTGCCGGTGATCGGGATCCGGATGCAGGCCGAGCGGTTGCGCTGGGAGTAGACCAGGTTGACCGGGGCCTCGAAACCGGGCACCAGCCGGTGGTAAGAGTTCGCCGTCGGGTTGGTGAACGCCAGCAGCGAGGGCGCGTGCTTGAGCAGGCCGCCGATGTAGTACCGGCCGATGTCGGACAGACCCGCGTAGCCGACCTCGTCGTAGAACAGCGGCGAGCCCTCCTTCCAGATTGACTGGTGGCAGTGCATCCCGTTGCCGTTGTCACCGAACAGCGGCTTCGGCATGAAGGTCACCGTCTTGCCCGCCGCCCGGGCGGTGGACTTGATGATGTACTTGAAGAGCATGAGCTTGTCGGCTTCCTCCAGCAGGGGGCCGAAGCGCATGTTGATCTCGGACTGGCCGGCCGTGCCGACCTCGTGGTGCTGCATCTCGACCTGGATGCCGGCCGCGAGCAGATTGGACGTCATTTCCGCGCGCAGGTCCGCGAAGTGGTCCATCGGCGGGACGGGGAAATAGCCGCCCTTGTACCTGGGCTTGTAGGCCAGGTTGCCGCCGTCTTCCTCCAGGCCGGAGTTCCACGCGCCTTCGATCGAGTCGATGTAGTAATAGCCCTCGTTCGCGGAAGTCGAGAAACGCGCGGAGTCGAAGATGTAGAACTCCGCCTCGGGGCCGAAGAACGCCGTGTCGCCGATGCCGGTGCCGCGCAGGTAGTCCTGCGCCTTCCTGGCGATGTTGCGCGGGTCCCTGCTGTAAGGCGCCCCGGTCAGCGGGTCGTGCACGAAGAACGTCATGTTCAGGGTCTTATGCGTGCGGAACGGGTCGAGCCCGGCGGTGCTCGGGTCGGGCAGCAGCAACATGTCGGACTCGTGGATCGCCTGGAACCCGCGGATCGATGAGCCGTCGAACATGAGGCCGTCGGTGAAGACGTCCTCACTGAACGCCGACGCGGGCACGGTGAAGTGCTGCATCGTTCCCGGCAGGTCACAGAACCTGACGTCGATGAACTCTACATTTTCCTCAGTGATGAAGCTGAGTACTTCCTCGGCACTGCTGAACATCAACCCTCCCGGTACAGGGCACGCATTTTCGGTCTCAAGGCACGCGATTCGGACGTTAGACGTCGGCAATTTCCGCGCCGTGTCTGGTGTGTTTCACGAATGTTACGGCTCGACGTCCAAGATCAGGACACTATTATGGCCCCCCGCGCGGCCTGTAGCACGGAACGGATACCGTTGTGTCGTGGCCAAGAAATCCCCGTTGACGGCCCCGCCGGTCACCGATGAAACCCGGGCCTACCCAGGCCAGCGGTTCGGGCTGCCCGAACGAGGCCCCGGGTCCGTCGCCAGCATGGGCCGACGCGTGCTCGCCCTGCTCATTGACTGGCTGCTCAGCATGCTCATCGCGTACTGGCTGACCCATTCGCAGTTCTGGACCATCGTCGTCTTCGCGGTGGAGGTCTACATGCTCACCGCGCTGACCGGGTGCACCGTGGGCAAGCGGCTGCTCGGTATCCGGGTGATCCGGACCAACGGCGGGCCGGTCGGTTTCCGCTGGTCCCTGGTCCGGACCGCGATCTTGCTCACCGTGGTTCCGCCGCTGCTGACCGACCGTGACCTGCGCGGCCTGCATGACCGCGCCGCCGACACCATCGTCGTCCGTCTCTAGCAGGCCCCGAAGTTGCCGGGGCCCCCGCCGCCGGAACCGACCCACCTCGCCCGCCCCTGACGGAGCTAGCGGGCCTTAGGCCGGGGCATCTTGGGCTGCCTGGCGTTCCTCGGGATCGGTCCCTTGGGCGCCTGCAAAGATGGCTGAAGAGCCTTCAGCCGGTGGTTGATGTCGCTGATCGCATCCGGCTTGAGCTTACGCGGAAGCCGCATGATCTTCCGCTGCAGCTTGCTGATCGGGACCTGGCCCTCGTCGTTCCCCACCTGGAACTCGATGATCGGCACCTCGTAAGCCACCCGGGCGACCCGCTTTTTCTCCGCGGCGAGCAGGCTCGCCAGCCGGGTGGGGGAGCCTTCGCCCACCAGGATGACGCCGGGTTTGCCTACCGCCCGGTGGACCACGTCCATGTTCCTGTTGGCGGCGATCGCGGGAGTCACGGTCCAGCTGCCGCGCATGTTCTCAAGCACGGCGGCCGCGGCGCCGGGCTGTCCCTCAATGGCCGAGTACTGCGCCGAGCTCGCGAACCGGCCGAACAAGATGACCGTAACCAGCACGCCAAGCAGCACGCCGAAGGGGATAAGGAGCGCGGCCAGGCCGGTGACCAGGCCGACGATCACCAAGATCACCAGCGTGCCGAGGCCGGCACCGATGGCGATGGGCAGCGCCTTCGGATTGGCCTTGCGCACCATGCCGACCACCATGCGCATCTGCTTCAGCCGCCCGGCGCTGGCCAGGTCCACCGCGGTACCCGTATTGGTGGCCGGATCAGCGGCCTCAGATTTTCTCGACATGCGTGCCATGCTCCGCAGCATACGGTTCCCGCGCCCCGGACAGAAACTGCCGGGCCTACCCGAATGCCCCGTTACCCGGAAGCCAGCGCCGTCGTTTCCCCGAAGCCAGCGCCGTCGTTACCCGGGAGCCAGCGCCGTCCCAGCAGCTCGTTGCTCGATGGCCTGCGTGTACAGTCGGCCCGCCCGGTAGGAGGAGCGCACGAGGGGCCCGGACATCACGCCCGCGAATCCGAGTTCCATCGCCTCGTCGCGCAGCTCGGTGAACTCCTCGGGCTTGACCCAGCGTTCCACTGGATGGTGCCGCGGCGTGGGCCTTAGGTACTGGGTGATGGTCAGCAGCTCACAGCCGGCCGACCGCAGGTCGCCCAGGGCCTCGGCGATCTCGGCGCGCTCCTCGCCCAGCCCCAGGATCAGGTTGGACTTCGTGACCAGCCCGGCTTCGCGGGCGGCGCGCAGCACGTCAAGCGACCGCGGGTACCTGAACCCCGGCCTGATCCGCCGGAAGATCCGCGGCACGGTCTCGAGGTTGTGGGCCAGGACCTCCGGCGCAGCGTCGAAGACCTGCGCCAGCCGGCCAGGCTCGGCGTTGAAGTCGGGAATGAGCAACTCCACGCCACAGCCTTCAATGGCGGCGTGGATCTCGCGGCAGGTTTGCGCGTACAGCCAGGCACCGCCGTCGGCCAGGTCATCGCGCGCGACACCGGTCACGGTCGCGTACTTCAGGCCCATCGCGGCGACCGAGGTCGCGACCCGCCGGGGCTCGCCCTCGTCAAGCGGCTGCGGCTTGCCGGTGTCGATCTGGCAGAAGTCGCACCTGCGGGTGCACTGGTCACCGCCGATGAGGAAGGTGGCCTCGCGGTCTTCCCAGCATTCGAAGATATTCGGGCAGCCGGCTTCCTCGCAGACCGTGTGCAGGCCCTCGCCGCGGACCAGGGCCTTCAGCTCGGTGTAGGCCGGCCCGGTCCGTAGCCGGGTCTTGATCCACGGCGGCTTGCGCTCGATCGGGACCTCGCTGTTGCGGGCCTCGAGGCGGAGCATGCGCCGTCCTTCGGGTGCGAGTACCACTCCTCCAGGGTATGTCACTAAGCCGGGACAGAAGCGGCTGCTGGCTCGGCGCGAGGGCCTGCTAGGACGTCGGGGTCCGATACGTGACGCCAGCCGCGGTAGCCGAGAACCTCGGCTAGGTGGCGCTCCATCACCGGCGTCACCTCGGCGACCGTGACGTGGCGCCCCGTCTCGGCGGACAGCGTGCTCACGCCGGCGTCACGGATGCCGCACGGGACGATGCGGTCGAACCACGACAGGTCGCAGTCGACGTTCAGCGCGAACCCGTGCATGGTGACACCCCGGGCCACCCGCGCGCCGATCGCCCCCACCTTGCGATCAGGAGCGCGGTCGTCACCGAGCAGCCACGCGCCGCTGCGCCCCGCCACCCGCCCCGCGATAACCCCGAACTCCGCGCAGCTAAGGATCATGGCCTCCTCGAGCGCGCGCACGTAGGCGACCACGTCGATCGGCTCGCGGAGCTTGACGATCGGGTACCCGGTCAGCTGGCCGGGCCCGTGCCAGGTGATCTTGCCGCCGCGGTCCACGTCGATCACCGGTGCGCCCGGATCGCCGAACGGCCGGTCGGAGGCGGCCGTCCGCTTGCCCGCTGTGTATACGGGCGCATGCTCGAGCAGCAGGCAGCTGTCGGGAATCTCGTCGGCTACCCGCCTGGAATGAACGCGCCGCTGCAGATCCCAGCCCTCGAGATAGCCGACCGGGGAAGCGCCGAAGTCAAGATAGACAAGCTCGCTCACTTTTCCCAGCTTACGCTGGCCCGCACCGCAGCCGGTCCCGCCGGCGTGCACCTAAGGCGCCGGAAGTGCGCCGGAAGTGCGCAGGAAGTGCGCAGGTAGCGCCCAGATAAGTGGCGGATCGCGGGGTAACAATGAACTCGTGATAGATGAGGCCGAGCTGCGGCAGATGAGCCCAGCCGAGCGACGCCAGCTGGCGACCATGCTCATCGAGGTCGACGGACCGCACCTGGACGAGCCGGTCACCGCTGACCCGTACCTGAACGACCCCGCGCTGGGCCGCCAGCGACGCCTGGTCCTGTTTATCTCAGCAGGCTGCTGCGTGATCCTGGCCGGCTGGATCGTCGTGCTGGCCGCCACGCTGCCGCACCACTTCAACGCGCATCACTGGCGGGCCCTGTGGGTGAACTTCGACGTGCTGCTGCTCGCGGCGTTCGCGTTGACGGCCTGGGCGACCTGGCGCAAACGGCAGATCCTGATCTTGCTGCTCATGCTCACCGGCACCATGCTGTGCTGCGACGCCTGGTTCGACGTCGGCACATCGCTGGCGACAAGCAGCATGTGGCTCAGCATCGCGGACGCGGTCTTCGCCGAGCTGCCGCTCGCCTTCCTGGCTTTCACCGGGGCGCGCCGCCTGCTCAGGGCCACGGTCGAGGCGGCCATGCCCGTCCCGGCCCAGGACCAGTCCCCGGACGGCCGGGAGGCAGCGGAGGAGCAGGGGCGCGGGGACGCCCCTTCGCTGCGTCGCACCCCGCTGGTCGGCGCCGGGCTCGAAGAGGCGTTTCCCGGCAGCCGCGTGCTTGAGCGAGCCGACCGTGCCCGCCAGATGACCTCACGAGGATCTGGCGCAAAATGATTATGTGATCGATGAGGCAGAACTACGCCGGATGACCCAGGAGGAGCGGCGTGAGCTGGCCCACGCTCTAGCCGCCATCGACTTGCCGCACCCGCTGCTCGATCCGCGCCTGCGGCGCCGCAGGCGCTTCGCCCTGCTGTTCATGATGGCGTGCTGTGCGGTCCTGGCCGCTTGGATCGCGATCCTCATCCTGACCCTGCCCGGGCACTACACCTCAGACGACTGGCGTACCGTATGGGTCGGGCTGGACATCGCCGAGCTGGCCGGGTTCGCCGCGACGGGCTGGGCGGCATGGCATCAGCGTCAGATCGTCATCTTCTTGATGGTCATCACGGGGACGCTGCTGGTATGTGACGCGTGGTTCGACGTCGCGCTGGATTACGGCTCACGCGGTTTCGTGGCGAGTATCGTCTCGGCCGTGCTGGTCGAGCTTCCGCTTGCCTTCCTGATGTTCGCCAGCGCGCGACGACTGGTTCGGGTGACCGTCCAGGCCTTGATGCAGCTGAGCGGAGTGGCCGGGCAGGCGCCGGCGCTGTGGCGCATTCCGCTGTTCGCGGACGGGCTTGAGGAGTGTCTGCCTGCCGGGCTCAGGCAGCGCATCGAAGATGTCACAGCCGGCGATCCTCTCTCGTCTTAGGGATCGGGAAGAGCCCGAGGGGAGAAGCGTGGACACGAGCGACTACACCGGATACCGCCCGCTGATGTTCTCGATCGCCTACCGGATGACCGGCAGCGTCGGCGACGCCGAGGACATCGTCCAGGAGGCCTTCTTGCGGCTGACCCGGGTC
>Ga0302326_10033505_pt1 | contig 10206 bp, 6 predicted proteins | sample Palsa_T0_3_FD_202264 | JGI IMG/M metagenome (GOLD analysis project Ga0302326, IMG submission 202264) | Peat permafrost microbial communities from Stordalen Mire near Abisko, Sweden - Palsa_T0_3 | ecosystem: Environmental > Terrestrial > Soil > Palsa > Peat permafrost | place: Sweden: Abisko... | reverse complement strand
CATAACGTCCGGATTTTTCCGCGCCTTCCTTTAATGTGCTCATATTCGCGTTGCTCTTTGGCGCTTACTCCGCGCAGGTGTTTCTTTCCCGGCATGGTGGCTCCACGTTTTGGTTTCCGTCTTGACCACGCTAGCGTATTCTGTGACCACTCGCCATCCGGTGAACTCCGTAGTATCGCCGAAAATCGCACCCAGCGGTCCAGCGGGAAGCCTTGATGATGCGCTCACTGGCGCCGGCCCTTTGGCCCTCGGTCGACTACCAGATCCCCTTGTCGCTTCCGGTAAACTTCATTTCCAACGTCGCCGCAGTCGCCAGACCAGGCAACAGGCTCAGGCGCAGAGTGTTCTGAAACTCTCCGTTCAGCAGAAGGCGCGCCCACTCCGCGGCATAGAGTTTGGCCGAATGGGGAAAGATCGGAATGCGCAAAAAGTTTTTTCGGAAGTGCAGCTCATCGCTGCCAAACCGCGCCGCAGAGCTTACAAAGGAAGGCAGCGAGAAGCCCTTCCCACGATATTGCTGCACATATCCCGAAACAATCGCGAGGTAGGTTGCCACACCCTCCCACAGCCCCGCGGGCCGTGACAAGGAACGTAAGTAAACGTAGTCGATCTCGCCTGACTCCATCAGGCCGGCACTATCCACGATGTCGCACAGCCGGAAATAAAAGTGCCGATACATGCGCTGCAGCGTGCTGATCATTATGCGGTCTTCCGGCGCAGGGACGCGGAACGAATAAGAACCGGCCTGCACGTCCCCGGAGCGCTTGAGCAGTGAGTCCGTGATGGCAATTTGCTCCCCGGTCTGCCCCAGCCGCCCGACGTGAACCTCCACCAGTTCCGCTAATCCGGGAACCACAAAATTCCATTTGTTTGCCAGCCGGTCGCCCCAACTCCGCTCCCCTACCTGAGCCCGAAAATGGTCCTTCATGATGGCCACAACAGCGGCGGAGTCCGCGCTTGTATAGAGGTCCAAATCACTTCCGAGGTCAGGCCAGTGGTCGAGCGACTTGATGACGATTACTTTGCCGGCTCGATCCAGAGCCTGGCAAATGCGGTCTAGAAAAGACAATGCGTGGGAGATGCGTGTTTTCTCCTTTTCCAGAGCGTCTGCCGCCCACCTCGCGGACTTCCCATTCCCCACTGCCAGCATCCATCGCTGCAACGCCGGCAAGGCACGCACAATGACGTGATGCGAATTCGCCAGCGCCCAAAGTTCCGATTGATCTGGTTCGCTGAAATCGCCCGCCATTTGTGAAATGCTGAGCGCCGCACTTTCTGCCGCCGCCCCGCCAGCATTCTTCAAGCCAGCTTCTTGTGATGTGCCAAGCAGAATATGCGATAAGAGGTCTATGTAGTAGTTGGAGTTTCTCCGGCCGCTCATTTAATTCACCCGATCGAAAGCAGTGACGTTGGCTGCGAAATCTCTCACCCGCGGCACGGACCCGCCCGCGCTCGCGTGTTCTTCTTTGCCACAGGTGTCACTGCGGCGTTCAATAGCAGTCCCTTCCTCATAGTCGTTCCAGGTTTCGATGAGGAGAAACGGAAGCGGATTTGAGTCGTCGTAGTAGCGATGATAGAAGTTCAACGTTTCCTCCAACGTTTTCCCGCACCGGTTTTCCATATGGCGATTCAGACTCCACTTCGCCGCTGAGTCGTCGAACCCAGGCCAGGCACCACCTACGGCGATCTTATCGGGATGTTTATCTTTCATCGTCTCGTAGAAGTTTTCCAGATACTGTTCGCCCCAATTGCTGCCGTCGGGACGCCACCCCTGGTGTCCAGGCTGCACCCACGCATAAGATCCCGCAAAATCGTCGGCGAATTGCGGAGGCGGCTGGTCCTCGTACAGCAGCACGGGCGCGGCTTCCCAATTGGCACAATGTGCGCGCACCCGGTTCCAGTCTGTGTGTTTGCTCTTGGGGAAGATGAAAATCATCGGACGCCCGTTGTAGGTGAGGTATGCGTCGCGATACTTGGCGCCGGGGCCGATGTACGCCTTATACGCCCTGTCGAACGCGGCAATTACCTGGTCGGTCGGTTCTCCATCTGCATCTTCGGCTTCGTTGTACAGCAATGCGACCTGAAAATGGTTCTCCGCAGCAGCCCGTTCCAATAGGGCAAAGTTGCGGTCGGAGTACGTCCGGATTTCGCCATACCAGTCGACCACGAACGCCGAGATTCCACGGCGATGAGCCTGCTGAATCTGCTGCCGCAGGATTGCCGGATCCTGGCTGGAATAGCCAACATCCATGTGGCTATGATCTCCAAACCAGGGCATGTACACGGCGAGAATTTCGGGCGCGCGCGCCGGGGCCTGCAGATTCTGCCCGGCGCCGCGATGGATGCCCGAAGACGTGCATCCGCTGGCAACCATGAAGCACGCGATCATGAGGCCCAAGACATTCCTCAAACGGAGGTTCTCCCTTTTATCCGCACGGCAAACCTCTTGGATGCAGCAACGAATACGGCGGTTGGCGCATAAGTGCGCGGGGAATGCACCGCACGGACCCTTTCACGGCGAGCGCGCTCCGCGGAATGCGATCGGCGGCGCCCAAACTGTGGCCCGCCTAGAATTGCGAAACCGCCTGCAACTGCCGAATTACCCAGCGATCTGCGCCCGGAGTCATCAGCACAACATAATGCACTACCACACGCTCGTCATGCACCGCCTTTGCGCCGTCGAGAACCTGTAGGCGATATTCCGCGGTGTCGTGCAGCTCAATCACATCGCCTTCCGGCGCGTAAAAGATAGCTTGGAGCTTATGACTTTGATCCTGATAGCGGGACCTCAGCCCGGAGCGCTGCTGGCCGAGGACTCTCTCCGTCAACCATTTCTTCGCCGTTCCCACAAACGGTCCGTCGAGAGGGTCGAGCGTATTGAACTCCAGAGCATGCGCCAGGCTGGTCCAGGCTGAACCATAATCGCGCAGGATTCCGTGCTGCGTAAGGCTTTCCACCGCACGGGGACCAGCTTTGCTCACGTCCAGCTGCACCTGGTCCTTTTGTATTTGGGGAGCATCGGCGGCACGCGAACAAAGCGAACCGGCCAGCGCTAGCGCCAGCACCGCAGCGCCACGCATCAGCCCGCGCAATCTGCTTGCCTTGCCCGTCTCGCGAATCATTGCTGCGCCCCAATGTGGAGTTCGTTGCCTATCACGACGCCGGAGGCCACGGAAACCACCGCCGCGCCTGAGCCTTCGATCTGGGCGCGCGCCACTCCATGTTTGATGGGAGCATCCACTGTGCTCCTGCCATTCGCCGTAACGGCGCCGAAGCTGACGATAGTCCCATCGGACACTGGATTTCCCGAGCAGTCGCGAACCGGTTCGGTCTGCACCGTGATGCCCTTCGCTGTTCGCTGACCTTGCATACGTAAGTTGCAGGGATCGGAAGCGACTTGCTGTACCGCACGCCGCGCAGAGAGGTCAGCCACGCTCGCCACCACTCGCACCGTGCCTGCCGTTTTGCCCGAACTCGTGCGGAACCATCCGATTCCCTGCTGCATGTGCACAGATCGGGAGAAGAGCGCTGCATTCGCAGCATTCATCGTAAAATTCACTTCCGCGGGCGACAGCACCAAATTGTGGAAGGTGTCAAACGGCAGCGCCACTCCGCTCACCGCATTCTCCTGCCCCACGGGCACGCGCGAAGGATGAACTAGGAAGCTCAAGTTTGTTGGCTTCGCTGCTATCACATAGAAGCTTGCACTCTGGCATGTGCTGGAGCACACAATCGCCATGTAATGGCCAGCATTCCGCAAGTCCTGCCCGTGCAGTTGGATTTCTTCGCCCAGATTCACGCTGCTCTTGCTCGCGACTCCCGGCCCCACCACATAGAACGTCGCTTGGCCGCTTCCCGCGGTCGAAATCGTGGCATCTTCGCCGGCAGAAACGGAGGGCGGCACGCGCAACTCCTGCCCCGCGCTCGCTCCAGCAAGCAACACTGCGCCCGCGCATAAGAGCAGGAGTCGGCGCATCTCAAGACCTTCCCAGACTGTATTGATTTACCACGACGTGGAAGTTCTGTACTTTTCCCACCAGCGCGCGCGGAACCTCGACCGCAAACGGCTCCGAACTCTGCGGCAGCAGGGCGCGCTCCACATATCCATCGGCAACCCATACCACCTTTCCATTGTTGTCGTAAAAGCTGGCAACCACGTGCGGAATGTTCACGGTCTGCCCGCTCTCATTGAACAGATTTCCACGCAGGACGTTCTTTCCCTGGGCATCCGGTTCCAACCTCTGATCCATCACTCCGATCACCGGATCGGCCGAAGCCGGCACCAGCGTTGCCTTCACATCCATACGAACGTTTTTCACTCGTTGCAGGCTGATTTGGGGAAAATCCACGCGATACGGCGACACTTGCTTGGGAAGAAGGATGTGTGCGACTTTCCTCATCAATGGCGTTCCCGGATCCGTCGACGACCGTGGCGTTGACATTCACGAAGGCCGGAATCGTGTCTTCATTCACCACTTCTCCCATCACCACGGACCCGTCGCCCGCCTGCACTGCGTTCATCGAGAGGATTCGCACGTGCGGCGCGTCGACGTTCCGCGCTCCCCATTCATCCTCTGCACCGCCACTCACCAGGTCCCAGCGCAAATAGTCCACTGGAATCACCTGTGCCGGCACGCTAGCCGTTTCTGTATGCGGCCAAACTACCTTCCACGTATCGCCCTCGCGCATCAAACGAAAGTCGCGAGCCTCCTCTTCGGGACCAACCGGAGTGCTCCAATGCAAACGTACACGCATTTGAGCTTCGTCATTGGTCGCGTGCAGAGGGCGCGATTCGAAGCCCTCGAGATTGGAAAACGTGCGTAGACTTCCAGACGACCCGGTCCAGTCTTCGATGAACGCTCGCTCATCGACCCCACTCGTCTTTGAAACCCCCACGAATGCCCGATCCCAGTTGCGCCGTTTCACATCCAGCAGAACATTGGCCATCGCTTGCTCGGGCGTGTTGGCTTTTGGCGAAAAGCCCGGCAATGCCGATCCCGAGGCCACGCCAACGGTTGCGCCGGGCCCAGCGGGCATGAAGAAAGCCACCGCCATCAGCAGGGCGGTCGCGGCGATCAGAATAATTAGCAGAGCGCGATTCATTTCGTTATCTCGTTATCTCAAACCGCATAGTGCTCTTCGGCGCAAGCCGGAACTTCCATCAGCACCGGCAAGCGGCGCTTTCCGGGCAACAGGAACTCCAGGAAAATCGCCAGGATGCTCACGCCGATGGGCAGAGTCCCCCACAACAGCCCTTCCCACCGCGGCGGCACCGCGTCAGACTCGATCTTGTGCGCCGGCGGCACATCATCTTTCGACCACGCCGTAGTCTCGCCATTGTCGAAGGTTTCGATCTTCCGCCAGCCCGCAAACGTCAGCAGCGGCTCGTAGTAAGAGTCGTGGACAAAAACATACTTCAGCCCGTAGCGGTTGGCGTGTTCGAGCATCGCTCGCAAAGACGCCATGCCCGCTGAACCATAAAACTTGGAGTTGGTGAGCTGCGCCGACCCGTAACTCGTCATCTCAGGCAACAAGCGGGCCGAGTTGTAGTCGCCGTCCACGCTGCCGGCATCCGTGTAAGTTGAGACCTTGGCCAGCTCGCTTCCGAAGCCGAGCGTGATGTAGCGATAGCTGTCGTGGCCGTCTCGATTCAGAAATGCAATTACCGGTTTCACGTCCGGCGTCCGCGCGGGCCGGTAGGGATTGACCGTCAGCCAGGCCAGGGCCAAACCTAAGGTTGAAACCGCCGCCAGCGCCAGTCCCACTGCAGCCTTGTCGCGGAAACGATCCAGAAGCTCCATCGCCAGCAGGCCAACGATCGGCATCGCCATGAGAGTTGCCCAGAAAGTAAAGCGCTCGAAGGTCAAAATCTCATAGGCACGGCCCAGCAGCCATCTCGGCAACGGAGTGGTGCCGCCCAATCCAAAAATAAACGTGACCCAGAAACCGAGCAGCAGCGGCCGCAGCCGGCGATTCGCGCATCCGCGCATCAAAATGAATGGCAGCGCCAGAATCAAAACTCCGTACGGAATCACAAAGTAGTTGATCGCCGTGATCGAATTGAGCAGAAAATTGGCGCGGCTGTCATGAGGGATTGGCATCTGGTGAATCGGATGCTGCACAATGGAAATCCAGTAAGGCAGCAGCACGGCTCCCACGCCCAGCGCTACGATCACGCCGAAAATCGCAGCGCGCGCAATCACTCCCCGCTCTGAGGCTGCCACTCTCTCCTCGCGAGCATCCAGCCATGCGAGCCAAAGCACAGGCCCCGCGAACAGCACCACCCCGAAGATCAAAGTGACGTGGTGCGCCGCCGCTGCCGCTAAACCGACCGCAACTCCCTTGACGAGCGAACGGCCCTGGGCCTCTGTCATCCATTCGTAAAAGTAGGGCAACGCGTTCAGGTAGAGAGCGACGGAAGCTATCGTAGCCAGTTGCCCCGCCTGATAGGCCAGAAAAGCTAGCGCGCCCAGGAAAACACTGCCCACTGCCGCATAGCTCGCGGCTCGCTCGCCCACCCAGATCTTGGCAAAGCGGTACACCCCAACCGGCAGCAGCAGCATGGCAATTAGCTGCACCAGCATGTAGGCCATTTTCAATCCCACAACATTCGAGAAAATGGCAATCCACTGGTGCGTCAGCGGAGGATATGTGGTCTGCGAAAAACCTGCAAACCACTTTTCATTCCACGGGTTGAACCAGTGATGAGCGTAGTGCGAGGCGAAGAAGATGTGAAAGTTAGTGTCGAACGAGCCGGCCGGCAACTGCATCAGCAATAGAGGCCCATGCACAGCCAGCGCCACCAGAACAATCGCCAACAGCGGTATTGGACGCGAGTAGCGTTCGGCAGTGTTCACCGCATTCTGCTCCTGGATTCTCAAGTGGACACGTTGGATTCGCAAAACCGGCACAGGGTTTACTGCTGATTCGTATGATTTTTACCCCATTTTGTGACTGACATTTAAGCCTGCCTCATTCGCGCCTTGAAACCAGCAGGGCTAATCACTTGGAAAGCAGCCTTTAGGCTCCTAATGTGCATCTGAGATAGACCGCAGAAATAACGGTATGCGGGAGGTACGAAGAAAACTTGCACAGTGTGGGGACTACGTGAAAAGCCGGCTTCCGCTCGCGAGCTTTTGCATCGCAGTTTTTCTCAATTTCGCTTTCGGCCAGACCTACGAAATCAACAAGTCGAACGGCAGCGCTGCGCCCGCTCAACAGCAAGGCAAAGCATCTCCCGCCGATTCGTCGCAAACTGACTCGAGTCTGGGCTGGGGGTCCAGCATCGAAGTGGCGCGCCAGGCGCGCGCCGCGCAGGATGCATTAAAACGAAACGACTACGCTGCCGCGGTCGCTTACGCCGAGCGCGCCGCCAAGGCCGCTCCGCAAGACGCCGAACTCTGGTTCTTGCTGGGCTACGCCGCCCGCCTCGATCAGCACTATCAGGCTTCCGTCGACGCCTATATTCGCGGCCTGCGTATTCAGGCCGAGTCGGTTCGCGGACTCGCGGGCCTTGCCCAGACCTACGCAAAAATGGGGCGCGACGCCGAAGCGGAAGTGTTACTCCGCCGCGTCGTCGCCGCCAATCCCAAAGACGCAAACAGCCTGCAACTCGCAGGCGAACTGCTGCTCAATTCCGATGCCAAAGGTTCCCTCGAACTGCTGCAGCGCGCCGATGCTCTGCAGCCCACTGCGCACAACGCCATCTTGATCGCCCACGCTTACGAGCATCTCGGCCAGCCCGACGACGCCACGCGTTATTTGAATCGTGCCAGGACTCGCGCTCCGCGCGATCCGGAAGTCTTGCGCGTGGTCGCCGGCCAATACCGCGACCAGGGTCAGTATGATTTGGCGATCGCTGCCCTGAAATCGATCCCTACGCATTCGGCCGACACCGAGGCCGAACTCGCCTACACCTACCAGCTCGCGGGCCAGCCGCAGGAAGCCGCCAATCTCTACACTCGTGTGGCCAAAGCCGCCAAGGGCAATCTCGGGCTCGATCTCAGCGCCGCTCAGTCGTGGGTGAATCTCGGCCAGCCTGATACGGCTCGTCCGTTCCTTGACGACGCCCGCAGGATCGACGCCAACAACTATCGTCTGCACGCCATTCTGGGCGCTCTTGCCGAGTCCGAAAACCGCATCGACGATGCCGCGGCAGAATACAAACTTGCGCTCAACAATTTGCCCGCAACCGTTCCCGAGGGTCCGCTGTATCCCATCGAGCTGGGGCTCAATCTGTACGAACTCGACGCGCGCCAGGACGCTCCGCCGGAAGATCAAACTGAGGCAAAGCAACAACTCGATTCCGCCGCCACCCAAATTAATCAACTGACCGTTTCCGCTTCCGCGCGCCCGGAAATGCTCCGCTTGCGCGCCGCCATCGAAGCCGCTTCCGGCAATGCGGACGCCGCCAATCAGGATTTGAAAGAGGCTCTGGCGCTGGCGCCCGCCAACGTCAACTCGCTTCTCAACTATGCCAACCTGCAATGGAAGCTGGGACAAAAAGATGCCGCGCAGCAAACTTTCGCGAAGGTGCTCGACCTCGACCACAACAGTCGCGCCGCGCTCTCCTCGCTCGGTTACTTTGCCCGCGACAAAGGCGATTCCAAATTGGCGGAAACTTATTTCGCCCGCGCCGTCAGCGCGCACCCCAAGGATTTCGGCCCTTACCTCGCGCTCGGAGACTTGTACACCTCCGAGCGCAATTTCCGCTCCGCCGAAGCCAACTACGAAAGCGCCTATCAGCGCATGCCGAGCAATCCCCTCATCGTCGCCGGGGGCGCGAACGCCGCACTCGAATCTCATCATCTCGAATTGGCCAAGCATTGGCTCGATCGCGCCAAGGGAGCGATGAATCGGAGTCCGCAGGTAAACCGCGAACGCGAACGTTATCTCACCCTCACGGGCCACTATGCCGAGTCTGAAACCATCGCGCGCACCGTTCTTCAGAAACTGCCCAACGATCGCGAAGGCATCGTCTATCTCGCCTACGATCTCTACTACCTTGGCCGCTACGACGAAGCTCTGGCTCTAGCAACCAAATACGATTCCGTTCTGCCACGCGACAAAGATCTTGCCCTCGTCGCCGGCAACGTGCACGCCCACAACGGCCAATCGCGCGAGGCCCTTGCGGACTTTACCCGCGCGCTCGAACGCGATCCCGGCATGGCCACCGGCTACGTGAATCGCGGATTCATCTTCAACGATCTTCGCCAACCCGCAAATGCCGTAACGGATTTTCAAACCGCGATTAAGATTCAGTCCAATTACGGCGAAGCGCACCTCGGCCTCGCTCTCGCCGACCTTCAATTACACCGGCCTAAGCCTGCGCTGGCTCAGTTGGAAACCGCGCAGAAACTGCTGGGCAAATCGCATACCTGGCACGTCGCCCGCGCCGAAGCCTACCGCCAGCAGCAGGATTACTCTCGCGCCGAACCCGAATACCGTCTCGCCCTGGAGGAAGTTCCCAGCGACTTGCCCACTCGCCTGGCGTATGCCGACACTTTGTTTCGCATGCGCCGCTTCACGGAATCGCTTGCCGCGCTCGACGTCGCAGCCAAACAATCCCCTTCTGAGGCCGCGATCTACGCCCTGCGAGCCCAGGTTCATGCCAAACAAAATGCCCGCGACGCCGCCCTGCGCGACATTCAACTCGCGGAACAATATGGCGGCGATCAGGTCGATATTCTCATGTCCACCGGCAGCGTTCTGCTGAGTCTGGGCGACCGCGATGCCGCCATGCAGCGCTTCTCCCGCGCCATCGACGCACCCACCGGAGATCGTATCGGCGTTCGCCTGGCGATCGCTCAGGTCTTTCAGCGGCAGGGCCGCTACGACGATGCCCGCCGTCAGATCGCTCTCGGTTTCGCCGAAGCCCGCACCGCCGTTTCTCCCATCACCCCCGATGACGTTCTCGCAGCCGCCAATATTTTTCTGGCCATGCACGACTTCGATCTCGCCCAAACCTACTTCGATAAGGCCCGACTGTCGGGCGCCAATCTCCGCACCGTTGCCCTCGGCCTCACCACCACTTATCTCGCTCAGGGAGAAACCAGCAAAGCCGAAACCGAACTATCCAGCCTCGGATCGCCCAGCGATTTCCGCGACGACTACGACTATCAGATGACCTCGGCCAATCTGTATCGCCAGCGCCAGGATACGGTCCACGCTCTTTCCGCTTTCGCTCAGGCCAGCACCGTCGCCGGC
>Ga0302326_10033504_pt1 | contig 10206 bp, 9 predicted proteins | sample Palsa_T0_3_FD_202264 | JGI IMG/M metagenome (GOLD analysis project Ga0302326, IMG submission 202264) | Peat permafrost microbial communities from Stordalen Mire near Abisko, Sweden - Palsa_T0_3 | ecosystem: Environmental > Terrestrial > Soil > Palsa > Peat permafrost | place: Sweden: Abisko... | reverse complement strand
CGATCGCTCATTGTTATGCCGAACTGCGCGACGAAGCGGCGCGTGCGCGAGTGGGATTCCGCTTCGAATCGGCGGTAATGGACGGCGCGCCGGTTTTCAATCTCTGGCGCCACACCATGCCCGGCGTGAATTTGCTGGGCTTCGCCGGTGCGCTGAATTCTACTTCGAAACTGATCGTCGAGACCATGGAGCGGGGCGGATCGTTCGAGGATGGCTTGGCACACGCGCGTCGCTTGGGCATCACGGAGGCCGACGGCACATTCGACATCGAAGGCTGGGATTCGGCCGCCAAGACGGCCGCCTTAGCTAATGTACTGATGGACGCCCGCACGACGCCGCAGCAGGTGTCGACGCGCGGCATCTCGCGGCTCACACCCGAGCGCGTGCAGGAGTTGATGCACAAAGGCAAGACGGTGCGGCTGATCAGCCGCGGCAAGCGCGCCGGATCGCGGCTCTCGCTGCGCGTGCGCGCCGAAGTGCTCGACCGCGCCGATATTCTGGCATGCACCCCGGGAACGTCGAACATCATCCTCTTCGATACCGACCTGATGGGCACGTTCGGCACGGTGTCGCTAGATCCGCAGGTGGAACAGACGGCCTACGGGGTGTTCAGCGATCTGGTGGATTTAGCGGGCGGCGTCGATGGTGCGGACGTCGTAGGCCGAGATCGCGGCGTCGGCAGTCAGTAACGTTAAGTCCTCGTGGCGGGCTTGCGCGATGAGGATGCAGTCGAAAGGATCGCGGCGGTGAAGAGGCAGATCGCGGACCGCAAGGGCATGGCGGACTTCGATCGGCAGGCTCCGGAAACCGTGCATCTCCAGGTCATCCGAAATTCTGCCGTTGAGAATGCCGCTGATGTCAAGTCGTCCTACGGAAGACTTTATACTGATTTCCCAAATCGAGGCCGCACTCACCCAAACGGAGTTGGCGGGAGCGGAAATGAGCTCCTTCGCCCGGTGTCCCAGGCGACGGCTGTTGGCTGACCACCAGGTCAGAACACGGGTGTCAATCAGAAGATTCATCGATCATTCCAAAGGCCGCGGCAATGTCCGGCGGAAGAGGGTCGTCGAAATTAGCGTGCATTTTGATGAGGCCTTTCCACATACCAGGCTTGCGCTTACGCGCAGGCTGAGCCAGCGGCACGAGCCGCGCTCTCGCCTTGCCCGCCTTGGCGATGATGATTTCGTTGCCCGCTGCAGCTTCTTCCACCAGGCTCGACAGGTGGGCCTTGGCCGCGTGCATATTCACCGTTTTCATACTGAACTACGCTCAGTCTATCATTCCTGCCTGAGCGCGACCATGGGATCGATGCGCGTCGCACGCCTCGCCGGCACGCAGATCGCGGCTAGCGCCGCCAGTCCCAGCACCGCGGTTACCGTCCCGAACGTTAGCGGATCGTCCGGCTTGACTCCGTAGAGCATGCGCGACATCAATCGCGACAAGAAGAGCGCTCCGCCGACTCCGGCTGCCGAGCCGGCCAGAGCCTGCGCCATCCCCTGCCGTAACACCATGCGCAGCACATCGGTGCGAGTGGCGCCGAGTGAGACGCGGATGCCGATTTCGTGAGTGCGCCGCGAGATCGCATAGCTCATCACACCGTAAATCCCCACGGCCGCCAGCAGCAGCGCGACCGCGGCGAAAATGGCGAGCAGCGTCGCTAGAAAACGCGGCTGCGCAGTGGCGTCGGCGACGGCGCGATCCATGGTGAGCACCTGCGAAATCGCTAAATTGCGGTCCATTCGCCAGACAGTCTGCTTCGCCGAGGCCGCCATGTCGGCCGGATTGCCGGCGGTGCGGACGACCAAGGTGATGTAGGAGATGTGCGAGCCGGCCGCGCCCAGAAAGTCGGGGTTCTGAAGCGCCGCGAGGTAGATTTCGGGGTCCGGCTCATCGGCCCATTGATACTGCCTGGCGCTGGCCGAAATGCCGACGATGGTGTATGACATGTCCCCGATGCGGATGCGCTGCCCGATAGGATCTTCGCCCGGCCAATGTTGTTTCGCCGCGCGCTGATTGATCACTGCCACACCGGGCGCGGTGGAATCGTCTGTCCCGGCAATGGCGCGGCCGCGCAGGATGGGCAGGTGCATGGTCTCGAAATAGCCGGGCATGGCGACGCGATAAACAGCCAGCGGCTCGTCGCCCGGCCGCGGTTTGGGACGGCCCTCAACAGTGAAGGCCCACTCCCAGAGGTCGCCGGCAAGCGGTAGATGGTTGATGGCGCCGGCGGATTCCACGCCGGGGACGGCGCGCACGCCATCCAGCAGCTGGCGATAGAAGATCTCGCGCCGAGGGGCTGGAGCTTCCTGCGAGCCGGAGACCGACACCACCATGGAGAGCACATGGTGTGGATCGAACCCCGGATTGACCGCCTGCAGCGCGATAAAGCTGCGGATCATCAGACCCGCGCCGATGAGCAGCACGAACGCCAGAGCGAATTCCGACCCCACCAGAAAACCTCGAAGGCGATTGCGCTCCGCGGTGTCGCTGCCGCCGCGTCCGCCCGCTTTGAGCGCGGCACTCAGGTTACCGGCGGTTGCCTGCATGGCCGGCGCCAGCCCGAAAAGTGCCGCCGTGAGCACGGCGATCGCCAGCAGGAATAGCAGGGCCCGCGCGTCGAGCGCGACGGTATCGACGCGTGGAATGTCGGCGGGACTGAGAGCTACGAGCGCCTTCACGCCCCAGTATGCGAGCAGCAGTCCTCCGGCCGCACCCACGCCGGCAAGCAGTAGATTCTCCGTGAGGAATTGCGCCATCACGCGGCCGCGTCCTGCGCCCAGCGCGGCCCTGACGGCGATTTCGCGCTGGCGATCGGAAGTGCGCGCGAGCAGCATGTGGGCCACATTGGCGCAGGCGATCAGCAGCACGAATCCTACGCCGCAGAGCACGATCAGGAGCGGCGTTTCCACTTTGCCGACCACGTTCTCTTTGAGCGGCGTAACCACTACGCCCCGATTGGTGCCGGGATATTGCAGTTCCAGGCGGCCGGTGATGGCGGCCACTTCGGCGCGCGCCGACTCCATCGTGACTGCCGGCTTCATGCGCGCGAAGATGCGCAGGCTGTTGCCGCCGCGGCTATGGATGCGATCGCCGAATGCCAGCGGCACCCACAATTCTGCGTGCGTAGCCCAGAACGGCGCGAACTGGAACGATGACGGCATCACGCCGACAACGGTGAAGCTCTGGCCGTCGAGGAGGATGGGCCTGCCGAGTATTTGTGGGTCGGCATTGAACCGCCGCTGCCACAGCCGGTAGCTGAGAACGATCTCGCGCTCGGCGCCCGGTTGGTCCTCACCAGGAAGAAAGGTGCGGCCTAGCAGCGGTGCGATGCCGAGCAGCGGGAACATGTTTTGCGTGACCTGCAGTCCGGTGAGATGCTCGGGCGAATCGACGCCGGTGAGATTCGGACTCCAGTATTGGGCCGCCGCCACGGTTTCGAAGGATCGACTCTGGTCGCGCCAGTCGATGTAATTCGCGGGCGCGACGGGACCGTTTCCGTAGTGGAGAAGAGTGACCAGGCGGCCGGGATCGCGGTAGGCCAGGGGATTGAGCAAGACGGCGTTGACCACGCTGAAAATGGCGGTATTGGCGCCGATTCCGAGGGCCAGTGTAAGGATGGCCAGAAGTGTAAAGCCAGGAGTGCGGAGCAGGCCGCGCACACCGTACCGAAGGTCCTGGGTGAAGTTTTGCAGGCTGCGCCAGCCCCAGGCTTCGCCGCTCGTTTCGCGCAAGAGAGCGGCGTTGCCGAACTGACGCTGGGCGGCAGCGCGGGCGGCCGCGGGCGGCAGGCCGTCGCGGAGGTAAGCTTGTTGCCGCATCTCCATGTGCAGGCGCATCTCTTCCTGCAGTTCGCGATCGAAGTCTCCGCCGCGGAACAACATGCGCAATCGCCGGGTCAATTCAGTCAACCAGTTCATGCCGGATCGCCTTCTCCCATAGTTAGACTATACTAACTGGAAAAGGTTAGCGGCGTGCGGCTTCTGTTATCCTAATCCTTGTCAAATCCCACCAGATGGCTGCAACCGCGTGCCTTCCACGGGTTTCGGTGCATCGGCGCCGATTGCGAAGACACCTGCTGTTCCGGCTGGCTGGTTAACATCGATAAAGGCACGTACGACGCTTACCAGCGTTGCGAGGACTCGGAAATGGGTCCGCGCCTGCGCGAGCTGGTGACACTTAGCGCGGCGAGTACGGGGAGCAACAGCTATGCGCGCATCGGACTGGCTGGCGCGAGCTGCCCTTTTCTGGAGGAGGGCCTCTGCGGGATCCAAAACAAGCTTGGGGAAGGGTATCTCTCCATTATCTGCTCGCGATTTCCGCGCGTGTTGAACGAGGTGGACGACGTTTTACAGCGATCGCTCGACCTGTCCTGCCCCGAAGCGGCCCGCCTGATGCTTCTCGACCCCGATCCGATGCAATTCGACGAAAGCGAGGGTACACCTCACGATTCCCGCCTGGGGGAGCTTTCCGAACTGACCACGGCGGACGAAAGTTCCCGCAAGCCGTACCCGTATTTTCGCGAGATTCGCGCTTTCACCATCGAGTTGCTGCAATACCGCGCTTACCCTTTGTGGAAGCGGACCGTCATCCTCGGTTCGTTTTGCGATCAGCTCGAGCAACTGGCCGCGTCGGGCCAAAATGCGCAGGTTCCCGCGGCGATCCACTGGTTCCGCGCAGCGATTCGGAGCGATTCGCTCGACCAAGCGATCCACCAACACTCCCTCAAGCCGGTTCTGCAATTAGGAATTCTGCTGGAATTGATTGTGGCTCGCATTTCCGGCGAGTTTGTCTCACCGCGCTTCCTGGCGTGTTACCAGGAGTTCAAAGACGGCATTGAGTGGGGCGCCGAAGCAAGCATGGAAGAGATTGGTCACCGGTATGCCGCTGCCTACCGACAGCATCTAGCACCGTTCCTGGCAAGCCACGGTCACATGCTGGAGCATTACCTGGTGAACTATGTGCACCGGACCCTCTTTCCATTGGGGGGGCAGAAAGGCGCCGGCGAACCTCGTCTCGATAAGGGAGCGGAGACCGTCCGCGAACAGTGCCTTCTGATGCTGGTCTATTTCGGAGTAATTCAGACGGTACTGACCGGTCTAGCAGGTTTCCACCGCGCGGAACTCAGCCCCAGCCATGCGATTCGGCTGATTCAGTCGGTCGCAAAAGCGTTCGAACACAATCTTTCGTTCGCCGAAAAAGCTCTCAAGATACTCGCCAATAAGGGCATCCGCAACTGCGTGAGCATGGCGATTTTGCTGCGCAACGAATAAGCGGCTTTTGCGCCGCGGCTCCGGTATTTTAAAAGCTCCAACTGCTGGAAGCCGTCGCATATTCCGGCTCCGCGAAAGCCGCGGGCGTCCACTGTGTCTCGCTAGGCGCCTCGCGTGGCAAGTCCTGCTGGAGGCCCGCCTTGACTCCAGCCCAACCCTCCATGAGCGTGGAAAGAAGACCTGACACTTCGGCAAGAAGTTCGTCGCTTTGCCGTAAATTGGCCTCCACCAGACGGCGGTGCATGTAACCGTATAGTTGCGACAATCGAACCGTGATTTCGCCGCCGCGGTCAAAATCGAGCGAGGTGTTCAGTTCCACCAGAATGTTGCAGGCCTTGGAGACGGACTGGGCGCGGGCGAGAATCTGCCGTTCCGCCAGATGACGCCGCGCGTCAGCCACCGCCGTGAGGGCGGCTTGATACAGCATCTGAATCAGTTCCACCGGATCAGCCGAAAGGACTCGTTCTTCCAGGTAAGTGTCATGAGCGTTGCGCCACATTTGTTCTCTCCACTCCACTTATCGGCAGCTTGCCTCGGCCTTGAGCATTCGTCAGCTTTTTTGTTTAAGATCGTCGGCCAGGCGCAACACGTATTCCGGCGGAATCTGCGAAATCACATCCCCGGTGGTCCGGTTCACGACTTTGACTACCCACCGTTTGCTATCCGGATCCCGCTCGAACTCCAGACCATTGTCACTGCCGAACATTTCCGATTTGTTCAGCGCCTTGACTGCCTGAACCACCTGCCGGTTCTGCGCCGCACTATCCACGGCAACGGGTGTGGCCGACGCAGGGACGCCCTGCGTGACCCGGTTTAGTGCATTGACGTCCATATCAAGTTCCTCCCGGGAAGAAACCGGAGCCGCGAAAGACCGCTCCGATAAGGTTCCGTAACCCTGCTTATCGACTGGGACGCGAAAATTGTGAACCGCGCCGCCCGCGCCAAAGGGAGAAAGGAACCTGAAATCGTGCCGAAGAGTATTTCGGAGGGTGTGATGGCGAAGACGGTTTCGATGATCGGAATCGACCCCGGCGAGCTTGTCTGGGTGCGCACATTGCTATTCCTGCTGCGCCATCCGGATCCGCTGATCGCCGAAATGGTGAAGCAGGCGCTCCTCTATCTGGAGAGGAATGGCTGCCGGAACGACGAGGCTGGGGCCACTCCCAACGATCAGGCTCGGTGATCTGGGCCACTGCGTTTCCGAGCCACGACCACAGGGTGCGGGATGCGGGGCCGTCCGGGAGCTCGGAGCGTGTTCTTAGCGCGGCGGGGCGAGATGAGGAGGATGCGGTCCTTGCCGGGAACGTCTCTAGCGGCAGAAACCAAGAACGCCGGCAAGAGTGCCGACGCTGCAGACTAGAATAAAGTCCGCGCGAGGTTTCTGGAAAGTCTCCTAACTCCTGAAGTCGTGGAATTTGACATGAGCCCGCACTCCGCTCCTCTGGTCTCGGCTCGGTATCGGCACGTTGCGTTTCCGAGCCGTGACCAAAGGGAGCGGCATGCGGGATGCCAAAACTGGCTCAAGTCAACTTCCTCCCCATCCCTAAACTGTGGCGCGCCCTCAGGAGTTTGGAGTCCCCACCTTGCAGGCAGGAGTGCCTGCGCCAGGAAAAAACTCGCTTACTGAGCGCCTTGCGCGGGAGTGGCCGAATTGGCGTAGTAGAACTGGCGCGCCCGGACTTTCACCGAACCGGCCGGCAAGCTCGGAATCTCCACCGTGATCCGCCGCTTATCCTTGTACGCGGTGGATGGGTCGATGTGCGGCACGTAGCGCAAAATATATTGCGTGCTGATTTCGCCTTGCAGCGCCATCACCGATTTATTAACGGCCGAAGCAATGACCGCCGTATATCCACCGGTGCCCACATGGAGAGCGTAGTTGCCGTCGTCCGATGGGGTCGATAGATAGCCTGAAACAGTATTGCCGTAGGGGTCAACCAGAGGGTATTCCACATGGCCGCCAGTCTCCCTGGCAATCCGCTCCAGATTGTCGGATTCATCGGCCGACGCTCCGAATGCCAGCGTGCTCACGCCGAAGACGGTCACCAGATTCTTCTGCGCCAGTTCGATCACCTGGTCGAGGGTATACTCGCTCGCCGTGTCATGACCGTCGCCGATGACGATAATGACGCGGCGCGGCTGGTACGGCTCGCCGGGCACCAGTTTGCGGTCGGTGCAGGCTTTGTAAATGGCGTTGTAGAGAGACGAGCCGCCGCCCGGCTTCATGCGATCCACCGCCTCGGTGAGTTTGTCCGGGTCGTAGGTAGTGTCGACCTTCACTTCCGCGGTGGTGCTATATCCAATCAGGTAGCCGGTGTAATTCGGATCGTACGGCATCAAGCCCCAAATCATTTGCTTGATGGCGTCCTGGAACTTGTCCCAGTGGCTGTGCATGCCGCTGCTCAGGTCCACCAGGAAGCCGATCACGGTATGCTGCCGCAGTCCGGGAGAATCGTGATAAAAGAACGTGATTGCCTGTGTCGTGCCTTCGTCTTGAATGCGGAAATCTTTCTGCTCCAGATTGGAGAGGTAGCGTCCCGTCTTGGAGTCGGTAACCGTCACGGGCACAATGATTTCCGTGGTGGTGGTAGAAATTGTGGGTTTCTGGTTAGCGGCTGGCGCTGGGGGCGGCGTTCCCTTCGATCCCGTCTGTTGAGATCCGGCGGGAATCGAAAGCAGAAGCCCGCAAAATAGAGTGGCCACCGATGAGCGAATCATGATAGAAAAACCTGCGTTTTGTCTATTCTACCCCGCCAGGGGGAATTTCTGTTACTTGACTGCCACGACGTCGACCGCAAACCCGGCCTTCATGGACGGCAGACCTTCGAAGACCAGCAGGGAAGACGCGGGCGGATGTGCGGAATCGAAGAAGTCGCCGCGCACCTTGCGGACCTGTGTGGCTAGGCCGGTAGCCAAGGGATAGAAGTGGGCAAACGCCACATCGTGGAGCGATACGCCGGCTTGTTCCAGGGCTTTATTCAGCCTTTGAAATGCCAGGCGGGCATCCTGCTCTTCGAACCCGAAGGAGACCTGCGTGCCGCTGAGGACTACTTTCTGGGCGGATACCAGGGCAATATCGGAGGCGCCCGCGACAGCCGCCAGGCCCGGGGGATTCGTGAGCTCGAGGTTCGTTCCGGCATCGCGCCGCAGTTTCGCCACGGCCTCGCAAGCTGCCAGGGCGTGGACCGGGTTGCGCAGGGTCTGCACGAAATCGGCCGCGGCGTTGGGGTAATCCTGGCCCACCCGTTTACGAAGGGCTGCAAGGTCGTCGAGCGAACTGAGGAAGCAGGAAACACGCACCACGTCGGAGGCTTGCGAACCGGCCGCCGTCACTGCCTGCCCCATGGCGGCGAGCGAACGATCGGCCAGCGGCGCCACCGGTCCGGTGGGGTCGTCGGCGGACGCCGGCTGGGCAGACACGAAAGCCAGCCCTTGGGGATCGACCTCTTTGCGGGCAGCGGCAACAGCCTCAAGCACCACCTGCGCGCCTTCCGGCAGTCCACCGGCCTGCACCAGACTGAGGACCGGCAGCGGCTGCTTACGGTCGGTGAAGACCTCGCTGACGATGTCGCGCACGCGCCGGCTGTCGCCGGACCCCGCCACAAACGCGCGAATCTTCAGAATCGTATCGCCCCTGGCTTCGCGCGCGAGGGCGCTCAGGGCATCGCGGACCTGGCGGCTTAGCAGGCCCCGGGAAGACAGCGGAGTCACATAAAAGGTGAGATGCCGCGTCTCCCCTTCCACCACGGCGGGGAGTTCCTTCGGCAGCTGCAGTACCTGGTTCTCTTCTTTTTTCTGTTTCTGCGGGAACGCCACCAGGGCCAGACCGCAAGCGAGCACCACTAATCGAAGGCATTTCCCCGTCTCCCGCCCGCGCTTAGAGCGCATAGAATTAGGATTGTAGCAGAGCCCACATTTCATGCCCGACCCGGAGAAACGAGGGACCCCGCCGGCCGTCGCAGCCGCTGGGAAGCGCGTACGCCGACACCGCCGGCGGCCATTGCTGATTCGCTACTGGTGGCTTCTTCCACTCGTGCTGGTCCTGGGTATCGTGCCAATGATCTGGAACTGGATATCCAGTTCGCAGGCCGTTCACGCTCCACTGCCCGGTTATATCGCCGACACCGCCACCGTGGAACGGGAATACCTGACTTTCCTTGGGAAGGCGGCGGATTCCGCTGCTACGGCACAGTTCAACCGGGCCAGCGAGTTGATGCGCCAAGGCCGTTACGCCACCGCGGCGGATGTGCTGGAAGCCGCCGCCAAAGATCTTCCCGTGCCGGCGGTGTTCAACAATCTCGGCGTGCTCTACGGGCAACTCAGGGACGGACCTCACGTCCTGCGCGCGTTTCGCGACGCCCTGGCCCGCGATCACGATTACGCGCCGGTGCGTGCCAACATCCATCGAATGAATCTGGTGGAATCGATCGATCCCGGCGCGACTGAACTCGAGCCCAATAACGACATTTCGCAGGCCAATGCCGTGTGGCTGGACCGGCCGGTTCAGGCGGCCATCACGCCATCGGTAGGAGATGTCGACTGTTTCTGGTTCATCGCGCCGCGTCCGCCGCGCGATCGCATTTCGGTGTCGGTGGCCAGCCAATCGTCCACTCTGATCCCACGCCTTCGGATCTACGGCCAAGGCGAAAAAATGGTCACTGGAATCAAGGTGGCTCCCAGCACGGGAGCCGCGGTGCGATTCGCCTTCTCACCGTCACCCAGCACGCTCTACTACCTCAAGGTAGACGGAGTCTCGGGCAGCAGCGGAGCCTACACGCTGACGGTGAACGGGCTGCACGCCTACGATATCTACGAGCCCAACGATACCATCCTGTCGGCGACCAGGATCGCTCTCGGCCAGAGCGTCGATGCCAATGTAATGGATGGCGACGACACGGACTTTTACTCCTTCATTGGTCCCGCGAGCGGTTCCGTG
>Ga0302326_10033503_pt1 | contig 10206 bp, 8 predicted proteins | sample Palsa_T0_3_FD_202264 | JGI IMG/M metagenome (GOLD analysis project Ga0302326, IMG submission 202264) | Peat permafrost microbial communities from Stordalen Mire near Abisko, Sweden - Palsa_T0_3 | ecosystem: Environmental > Terrestrial > Soil > Palsa > Peat permafrost | place: Sweden: Abisko... | reverse complement strand
CCGCTCGCCACTATTATTTATAGGCGGGACCGAATCGCCCTCCGAACCCCTATTTTTCCCGTCGCAACCTTGCATCGCCGCTCGATGCCATCCGGATGTTGCGAGAGGTAACGGCAACAGAATTTTACGGTTTATCTTCTCTGCTCCGCAGAATTGCGGCCATAACGCGGGGACTTCGGTGGCCATGCATGACCGCTACAACCCGCGCTTCGGGATCGTTCCACTCGTAGGGCGGCCATTCTTGGCAGCGAGGCGGCTTTCGAGCCGCCTCCGAGTGAACTCCTGGCCAAGCACGCCAAAACATTCCTACATGGAAACGTTATTGATCGAAAATGCCCTCGGGATGGAAATCGACCCCGCTTCCCATGAACGCTTACGAACGATGGGAAGCGAATTTCTCGTTAAAGTATGCTCTGACTTCCTCGCCCGGGATGAGCTTCACCTTTCCGCTTTTGATGTCGTCATAGCGGTTGTCGAGCGTCTGGCGCACTTCAGCCGTCTCGTCGAAGTAACCGGCCATCACATCCTCCACCAGCTCCTCGGCGGGACGCCCGGTTTGAGTTGCCCACTGTTCAAGCTTGGCCTGAATGTCGGGATTGCTCAAGTGCACGGTCATGCCCATAACATTACGCTCTCACACTCGTTCTGTCAACGAAGGTTGCCAAATACTTCGTCAAACGATCCAGTTTCCCAGTCACCATCGAGGCAACTTTATTTTCAACTCCGACCCAAAATCTCCAACCCCGCCCGAATCAATCGTTTACCTTCGAACTCTCCCCTCCCTTCCGCGTTTCGAAAAGCATCACCGTGTTCCGGCCCACCGCGTCCACTCGCTAAATTCAGAGGCGAGAAGGGTTCCGCACGGCCGCCCACCGAGCCGGTAGCTTCGAGAGGTATCTACATTGAGATCAAACACCGTTTTAGGCCGCAATAAGCGCCCTGTCCAGCCAGAAGAGTCGGACGGATTAGCATCGCGTCTGACCGAATTGCTTGTCGGACAGCCGGAAGCGATTGAGACCATCATCCCCTACGTCCAAATGCACCAAGCCGGACTCGCTCCGGATGGGCGTCCCCTGGGCGTAGTGCTGTTACTCGGCCCCACGGGTACCGGCAAGACGCGCACGGTTGAGGCGCTGGCGGAAGTGTTGCACGGCAGCAACAAGAACATGCTCAAAGTGGATTGCGGCGAATTTCAAATGGAACACGAAGTGGCCAAGCTCATTGGCGCGCCGCCCGGCTATTTGGGCCATCGCGAAACGCAGCCGATGTTAAGCCAAGCCAAGGTGAACGCCGTCGCGAGCGACAACAGCGATATTTCGCTGATCCTGTTCGATGAAATCGAGAAAGCCGCTCCTTCCATGACCCGGCTGCTGCTCGGTATTCTCGACAAAGCCACGTTGCGCCTCGGAGACAACACCACCGTCAACTTCGAACGTTCCATGATTTTCCTCACCAGCAATCTCGGATCGCAATCCATTCAACGAGCGAGCAAGCCCGATTTCGGTTTTGAAGCCATGCTGCCGGTAATCGCCCATAATCCGCACGGCAAGCTGCAGAGCATAGGAATGGGCGCGGTGCGCCGCAAATTTTCACCCGAATTTGTCAATCGCATCGATTCCGTCATCACCTACAACCCGCTCGACCGCGCCGCTTGCGAAGTGATTCTCGATCAGATCATGACCGAGTTCGCGCGCTTAATCCAATCGCGCCTCGGGATGCGCGGTTTCCGCCTCATGTACACGCCCGCCGCCCGCAGCCAAATCCTCGATGTAGGCGTCAGCCTTGAGTTCGGTGCGCGCGAATTAAAGCGCACGGTGCAGCGCAACTTCATTCAGCCGGTAGCCGCGCTCGTTTCCCAGGGTCAAATTCCCCCCGGATGTACCGTGCTGCTGGATGCGAACAAAAACGGCGAATTCAATATTCTGCTCCGCCAATAACACTGGAACCAAAGGAGAAAACCAAATTGGCTGCGAATCGCAAAAAAAGCTTTTATCTCCCAATCCAATCGAACGTCTGCGGCGGAAGCGCGGCTTCCGGCGTGTCGATCAACACGGAAATATAAACCTTATCCGTCTGATGCTGGTAATCCACTTCGCCCAGTTTCAGTTCGTCCGGGCCAAGATGAATTTCACGCCGGCTTCGGCCATCCACAATCGTGATCACCGCGCCTTTCGCACGAGTGACAAACGGAGCGCTATGATCCCAGGAAATCTGCAAAACGCCGCCATCGCTGTTCACCGCCAGATCGAGCTTGTTCGAAGCGGGGCGGAACAGGCGCGAGATGCCGCCGGCAAAAGCGCCCAGAATGAGCAAAAGTGCCAAAGCGGCAATACTGGCCACCGCCAGCCAGCGGTAACGTTCATCCACCGCCGTCCCGGGCCCCGCAAAATCTTGCGTGCGCGCCTCAATATCTTCGCCGGCCACTTCCGGCAGAAACTTGAATTCGGAATCGTCGAAGAAAAACTTACGAACGGAGGGTTGATCGGGCAGTTGACCGTTGCCAGCTAGAAAGAAAGCGGCCGTGCGCGGCTCCCGGCTTTGAATGAGGAGGAAAACATAGAGGCTTTGTCCAAACTGTTCGGCCATCAGAGCTTTGTCGGCTAAGGACGGCTGCAGCGGCCCAGGGCGCAAATGGCTGCGAAAAAATCCCACGGGCACGCGGCCGCGGCTCTTGGCCGTTTCGCGAATTTCGCTGAAGCGATGTTGTTGGCCGGGCTCGAGCATGTAGATCGCGCCGTCTTCGAAGCGCCGGCCAATCATTGCCACTTCGTCAATGCGCAAAGTGGGCGAATCGGCGCCAGGCAGCGTCCCTAAAAGCATCCCGCCGATTTCAATGCCGATGCGTTCAGCCTGCGCGAGATCGCCGCTAATTTGCGACACCAAATCGAGCCGCAGTTCTACGGCATGCGGTGAGCGATCCGGATTCCAGCGGACATAGAGTGGTACCTGCTCCCTGACGGTCAGGGAAGATGAGTCGGTCATCTACTTACTCTCTATCTTACAGAGCGCGTCCGCAAGGGAGTGCCCATGGCCCTTCGGCCCATCAATGATAATGAAAATCTCCTGTTACAACGGACGCCCTAGCCGAGCCGCGACTGCGAAGGAGCGGTAACGATCTGGCCAATTTCAACCTGTTTTTCAAGGGAGCGCTAACCTTGAAGTGCTTGCACGGAATTCTTTATCTGGTCGCCACTCCCATCGGCAATCTGGAGGACATCACGCTGCGAGCTATTCGTATTCTCCGCGATGAAGTGGCGGTGGTGGCGTGCGAAGATACCCGGCAAACCTCGAAGTTGTTGCAGCATTTTGAAATTCGCAAGCCGTTGCTCGCTTGTCATGAACATAACGAACAAGCGCGGGCGCAGGAGCTCGTCGAAATTTTGAACCGCGGCGACTCCGTGGCGTTGGTCAGCGATGCGGGCACGCCGCTGATTTCCGACCCCGGCTATCGCTTGGTGGCGGCAGCGCTGGCGGCTGGAATCACCATCGTCCCGATTCCCGGCCCTTCGGCGGCATTGGCGGCACTGGCGGCTTCAGGACTACCGACGAACGAGTTTCGTTTTATCGGCTTTCTGCCGCCCAAACAAACCGCACGGCGCAAAGTGCTGGCGGCGCTCGCAGCCGAATCAGCCACCTTGGTCGCCTACGAAAGTCCGCATCGGATCTTGGAGTCGCTCAAGGACATTGAGACCGAACTCGGCACGCGGCCCATTGTGTTGGCGCGTGAGCTGACCAAGATTCATGAAGAATTTCTGCGCGGTTCGGCGGCCGAAATTCACGCCGTGCTGAGTGCGCGCGATTTGATCAAAGGCGAGATCACGTTGGTCATTGGTCGCGCTGTCGAGCAGCCCAGCGAAAGCGATCCGCTGGAGGAAGTCGCTCACCTCGAAGCGCAAGGCATGGACCGCATGCAGGCCATCAAGACGGCCGCGAAACGCCTGGGGCTTCCGAAGCGGGAGGTCTACCGGCGCGCTGCGGAGCAGGGCAACAGTCGAGGGGGCACACATCGTGATTAGGGCCGAACTGCCCAATGGCAAGCCTAGCTTGGCTAGGAGAAAGCCTTTCCGCGATGAGCTGGCGCAGCATGCCCACGAAAATCGGCTGTGTGCCGACAGTTGCAGCGCGCACCATCCGCATACCCAGTTGCCCGGCTAACGCTTGCGCTTCGGTATCGAGATCATACAGCACTTCAAGATGGTCGGAGATGAAGCCCAGCGGCGCGACGATTACATTACGGACACCTGCTGCGTGCAGGTTCTTCAGATGATCGAGGATATCCGGTTCGAGCCAAGGCTGGGTCGCTGGTCCACTGCGGCTTTGATAAACCAGGTCCCATTTTGCGAAGCCAACCGCTTCGGCCACTAGTCGCGCAGCCTCGCGCAACTGCTTTTCGTAATCGCTCGTTTGCGCCATCGAGCAAGGGATACTATGCGCGGTCGCGACGAAGTGCACTCGAGCGCGTTCGCTTTCCGGCCACTGCGCCAAAGCTTCCCGGACGCGCAGAACGGACGCTTCCACAAAGCCCGGGTGATTGTAAAACACCCGCAGCTTATCCACCCCCGGCGCGCCCTCGCCTACTTCGGCTTGCGCCGCGGCGACGTTCTCGCGATACTGCCGGCAGCCAGAATAGGAGCTGTAAGCGGACGTCACCAAACCAAGCGCGCGCTTGACGCCATCGTTCCGCATCTGCCGCAACGCATCGGCCAGGAAGGGATCCCAATTGCGATTCCCCCAATAGATCGGCAGACGAATCTCATGCTCATCTAACTCTCGACGAAGCGCCGCCATCAAATCGCGGCACTGATCGTTGATCGGACTCCTGCCCCCGAAATGATAGTAATGTTCGGCCACTTCCAGCAGCCGTTCATGTGGAATGTTGCGGCCTCGCGTGACGTTCTCCAAGAAGGGCATTACGTCCTCGCGCCGCTCTGGACCGCCAAATGAAATGAGCAGAATTGCGTCGTACATTCTTACGTTCGGATGCCTGCCACGCGGTGCAGCTTTAACATATTCGTAGAGCCCCGCAATCCAACCGGCTGGCCGGCAACGAACACAATGTTATCGCCCGGTTTCACACGTCCTGTCGAGACAAGCACATGCTCCATCTGTGTCAGCATGTGATCTGTGGATGTCATTTCCGGCGTAACGATCGCGTCCACTCCATAGATGATGGATAGCTGGCGTGCCACGCATTCCGTCAACGTGAAGGCATAGATCGGAACGGGTGGACGGTAGCGAGCCAGCAGCCGCGCCGACGAACCGGAGGTTGTCCCAACCGCCAGCGCGACCACCCCGGCGGTGCGCGCGCAATGATACGCCGCATCGGCGATAATCTCCGGGATGCTTTGCTCCGACGCTTCCCAATCGCTGCGAAATCCTTGCTGCCGGAGAGACGTTTCCGTCTCGCACGCAATGCGTGCCATCATCTTTACCGCTTCAATCGGGTGCTTGCCGGCTGACGTCTCGGCCGAGAGCATGATCGCGCTGGTGCCGTCGTGAATCGCATTAGCGACATCGCTCACCTCCGCGCGCGTGGGTAGAGGATTCTCAATCATGGATTCGAGCATCTGCGTCGCGGTAATCACAAAGCGCCCGCGGGCGCGCGCTTTCTCAATAATGGCTTTTTGAATAGCCGGAACTTTCTCCAGCGCCATTTCGACGCCCAGATCGCCGCGCGCCACCATCACACCGTCGCACTCCTCCAAAATGGAATCCACGTTCTGCCAGCCTTCAGGCTTCTCAATCTTGGCAATGATCGGTTGCTTAGCGTCGACGTCATCTAACAGGTGGCGCAGGCGCAGCACATCGCGCGCTTGCCGCACAAAAGAAAGCGCCAGAAAATCAACACCCTGTTCCACTCCGAAATGCGCATCGGCCACGTCTTTCTTGGAAAGCGAGGGCGTGCTCACTTTGACACCTGGAAGGTTGATGCCCTTTCGATCGCTGATCACGCCGCCGTTCACCACCACGCAGCGCGCGGCCACGGCATCGTTGTCGATCACGCGCAACTGGATTGAACCGTCGGCTAAAAGAACCGCATCGCCGGGTTTTACGTCACGCGCAAAATCTGCATAACTCGTTGAAGCGATTTCAGCAGTTCCTTCCAACTGCTCGGTCGTGATTGTAAAAATGGAGTTGTCTCGCAGGAATTGTGGCCCGTCTCTAAACGTGCCGAGCCGGATCTTGGGTCCCTGCAAATCGAAAAGGATTCCCGCGTGGCGTTTAAACTCAGCCGCCAGTTCGCGAACTTTTTTGATTCTCCGGCCGTGGTCGTCATGCGTGCCGTGCGACGCGTTCAGCCGGAACACATCTACATGTGCCTCAAATAAAGAGCGCATAACAGCGTCGGAATCGGTGGAAGGCCCAAGTGTGGCAACAATTTTCGTGGCGCGCATTGAGAAAGGTTTTGTGAGGTTGGTAAGGTTAAGCTACGATAGCGAAAGCTCGCGACAAAAAGGAATCTGCTTACACATCTAATTATGCCCTTGTATCAAGCAATCGTCCTCGCGATTATTCAAGGTTTAACCGAATTCTTACCCGTCAGCAGCACCGCGCACTTGACGGTGATTCCGCAATTGTTGCATTGGGAAGACCCTGGACTTTCGTTCGACGTGGCATTGCATGTGGGCACGCTGGTGGCAGTCCTGGTCTATTTCTTTCGCGATTGGGTGCAGGTCATTCTCAACGGCATCGGCATCTCTTACCGTGGCTCGCATCCCGATGAAAACAGCCGCTCGCTTTTGTGGCTGCTGGTTTTGGGCACGATACCCGCCGCCTTGGCCGGATTGAAATTTGAGAAATACGCCGACGCCATGTGGCGCACACCTTACATCATCGGCACCGCGATGATTATTTTTGGCATCCTGATGTGGGTGTCAGACCGCGCTAGCGAGGCCAAGATCGGGCTCGATCAGATGACTTGGGTTGATGCGCTCTCCGTCGGCATTGCGCAAGCCCTGGCGATCATACCGGGTGTTTCACGCAGCGGTGTGACGCTCACCACGGCGCGCTTCCGGACTTTCGGCCGGGAAGCAGCCGCCAGATTCTCATTCCTGCTATCCACGCCGGTCATCGCCGGCGCTGCCGCAAAGAAAGCCTTGGAGCTGCATAAAACCGGTCTGGCGGAAAATATGCGCCTGCCCTATCTGGTTGGAATCGCAGTCAGCGCGGTGGTGGGTTTGCTTGTCATCGCTTTCTTTATGAAGTACCTGAAACGCCACAGCCTCAGCGTTTTCGTGTGGTACCGAATCGCATTTGGCATAATAGTAATCGCTCTGGCGTTCTTCCGCGTAGGCGGATGAATTTCCTTTCTCCAACTCGCCATACCCGCCTCAATGAAGCGGTAGGCTTCTTATTGCTCTTGCTCTGCTTAGCCATTTGGCTGAGCCTGCTCTCCTATTCCTCAAGCGATCCATCGTGGGACACCGCCACCGGTTCGACCCGCATCCATAATCTGCTGGGGCGAACGGGCGCCGAGTGGTCTGATCTTTTACTCCAGATTTTTGGCCTCAGTATTTTTTTGTTACCCATTCACCTGGGCCTGCTCGGCTGGAAATGGGTGCGGTCCGCGCCGGTGGAAGCGCCGTGGTTCCGCATCTTCGGAAGCTTGGCGCTGTGGTTTTGCGCGGCGACCGGGTGCGGACTAGCGCCCCGGCACTGGCTGATTGGCGGTGCCATCCGTCCGAGCGGCATGATCGGGCTGGTGATCGCCGACTATCTGCGCGCGCGCTGCGATCTGGTGGGCGCGGCGATCATCACCGCCGCCGCAGGCGTCATTGCGCTGTATTTCGCAACAACCTTCGAAGTGGCCGTGCTGACGCGTTTATTCGGCGGCACGATTGCAAAGATTAAGGAACGTTTCAAGGCTTGGCGAGCGGCCAGAGCGGAACAACGCGCCCGAGCTGTGGAAAGGGCGAAGGCCAAGGCTGCCGAGCGCGTGGCCAAGCGCAACGAAGGCAAGCCGGCCGTTACCTACTCGCGCTTGGAACCTGCCATTGTGGAGGATCTCTCCCTGCGCTCGTCGCGCAAAACGCGGGATGCGGAAGAAGAACCGCCTTTCGACATGCCTGAGGCGTTGAACGAGGAAGACGTGGAAGAAGACATCCCGATCCGGCCATTGGTAGAGCAGCCCGCCGTGCAAACTATGCCCGTTCCCGTGGCACAGCCAATCCGTCCTCGGCCTTTTGAGCCGCCACACACGGAGTTGCGTCGCCGCAAAACCTATGAGCTCCCGTCCACCGATCTGCTGAACGAGCCCGCCCCCGGCAATGGTTATGACAGCTTTGAGCTGAAGGAGGTGGCGGCCCGCATCAAATCGAAACTCGAAGAATTCAACGTTTTGGGGTCGGTGGTGCAGATCAATCCAGGGCCGGTGGTGACGACTTTCGAATATAAGCCGGAAGCCGGCATCAAGTACAGCCGCATCACCACGCTGCATGAAGACTTGTGTCTGGGTTTACAGGCCGAATCAGTCCTGATTGAGCGCTTGCCCGGCAAATCGACCGTCGGTATAGAAGTGCCGAATTCGCGCCGCGAAGTCATCAGTCTGCGCGCCATCCTAGAATCGGCCGAGTTCAACGATGCGTCTTCGAAGATGACCATCGCGCTTGGCAAAGATATCAACGGCCGCATTAAAGTAGCGCCGCTTGAAAATATGCCGCACTTGCTGATTGCCGGTTCCACTGGATCGGGCAAGAGCGTGATGCTGAACGCCATGATCATGTCGTTTCTCTACAAAGCGACGCCCGATGAAGTGCGCATGATCATGGTGGATCCGAAGCGGGTCGAGTTGGGCATCTACGAAGGCATTCCGCATTTGCTTACGCCCGTGATCACCGAGCCTAAAAAGGCGACCAACGCTTTGCGCAACGCGGTGCTCGAAATGGAACGTCGGCTGAAGCTGCTGGCGGGTCAGGGCGTGCGCAATATCGACCAGTACAACCGCAAGATGGCGCAATTGCGGGCTGAGCCGCGCAGTCTTTTTGACGAAGCCGAAGAAAACGAAAATCTGCGCAATTTGCCGTACGTGCTGATTCTGATTGACGAGTTGGCCGACTTGATGATGCTGGAACGCGCCAACGTGGAAGAATGCATTACCCGGTTGGCGCAAATGGCGAGAGCGGTGGGCATGCACCTGGTTCTGGCGACGCAGCGCCCCAGCGTGGACGTGATCACCGGTTTGATCAAGGCGAATTTTCCTTCGCGCATCAGTTTCCGCGTAGCAACGCGCGTTGATTCGCGCACGGTGCTGGACAGTATGGGCGCCGAACACTTGCTCGGCAAGGGCGACATGCTATTTCTGCCTCCCGGCTCTTCGCGTTTGACGCGCGTTCACGGCGCATATGTTACGGAGCAGGAAACGAACCGTGTGGTCGATTTCTGGAAGAATCAAGCCACGCCGGAATACGACGAAAGCTTCTTAATGGCGCCGCCATCTGAGGAGGAATTGGAAGCAGCCGGCGAAGACGAGGAATTCGACGGCGAACAAGATCCAATGTACGAAGACGCCGTGCGCGTTGTGCTGGAGGCGGGGAAAGCTTCCACTTCGACTTTGCAGCGCCGCCTCAAGCTTGGCTACGGTCGAGCGGCGCGCATTCTGGATATGATGCAGCGCGATGGAATTATTGGGGCGCCCGATGGACCGCGGCCGCGCGAAGTTTTGAAGCGGCCCGATTGGCTGAAAGAAGTGGAACTGCGGTAAAGCCCCAAACTTGATACTCTGATGGCACCGTCATGAGGACAACTAGCCTATTCCTACTTGTTGCCGCTGTCCTTTTTGCCCAATGCGCAGCGGCGCAATCCGCCCAGCCGGAAGATCCGCAACTCCGTGCCCGCGCCGTCAGCCTTCTGGAACACGCCACGCAACTCAGTTCTCCCGTTTGGCCCATGAACGAGGAGTCATTCACGTTCCACGTACTGAATCCTGAACCTGGAGGCACTGCCGAAGGATCAATCAAGATCATGGTTGCAAGACCGGACCTCAAGCGCTGGGACTACTCTTACGGCGCTTATCTATATTCGAAGGTGCAAGACGGCCCGGAGTTCGCAACCTATAAAAGCGGCCCTGCACCAGCCGCTCTGGTGATGGTTCTTAAGTTGATCCCGGTCAATCTCGTGCGCTTCGATCAGAGCGATCTCATACGCGCGATTACAGATCAGTCAGTGGAAGGCACGCCCGCTACTTGCGTCGACTTCGACACGATTGCC
>Ga0302326_10033501_pt1 | contig 10206 bp, 8 predicted proteins | sample Palsa_T0_3_FD_202264 | JGI IMG/M metagenome (GOLD analysis project Ga0302326, IMG submission 202264) | Peat permafrost microbial communities from Stordalen Mire near Abisko, Sweden - Palsa_T0_3 | ecosystem: Environmental > Terrestrial > Soil > Palsa > Peat permafrost | place: Sweden: Abisko... | reverse complement strand
GAGATCGACATACCGCTGCCCTCGCCCGGCAGGTCGGGCAGGCCCAGCGCCGAGTTCGTCACGATCACGCCGCTGAAGGCCGACGGCGCCGACTTGCTCGCCGCGATCGCGGCAATGAGCTGCGCCGGCGTGCGGGCGGGCAGTGACGGCGCGGCCGATGCGCTGGTGAGCACGGATCCGGCCACCACCACGCCGACGGCGGCGACGGCGCCGGCCGGCACCGCCCACCGGGCGCGCCGGGAGAACCTGGCCGCCAGACTCATGACGCACCTCGCTCGCTGGAAGGGGACAGCTCAAGGGTACTGCGGCCGCTGGCTTCCGGCGTGCCCGCGATACCGGGCCGCCGGGAAATCGCTCGCGGTTCGCGGCCGGCGACCGCGAATCACAGCAGCACGGGAGGCCGGCCGCCGGTCACAGCACCACGGGAGGCCAGAGGTCATGCCGGGACGCGAGCGGGTCGCCGGCCCACTCGTGCATCGCGTCCAGGTTGTCGCGCGCCGGGTACCTCGCCGCGGCGGGACCGTCGGCGAACGCCCGAAGCACGTTGGCCGTCACCCGGCGGGTGAAGCGCCCGCAGGCCTTGCTGATCCCCCAGCCGTAGGTGGGCGCGCCGAACGACTCCACCCAGCGCATCGTGCCCGCGTTGAACACTCCTGACCCGCCGCGGTGGGTGTAGTAGGCGGAGTCGGCGTAGCTGTTGACGCCCTGGCAGGTGAGCGGGGAATGGGCGAGTACCTGGATCGGCCGCTCGACGGGCGAGCCCGGGTTGACCCTGTCGTACTCGATGCCCACCAGCGCGGCGAACCTGGTCCCCCGCCGCGCTCCGGTTCCCCGGAACATCCAGGCGTCCGGCGTGGCCACGACGTAGTCCGCGACCGTCGGGAAGCCCTCGTACAGCGTGCCGATCACCGACGACTCCGGGTCCGGGTGCGGCGGATCCGGCCAGTCGCTGGTGACCAGGGCGTCGTCCACGCCGAACATGGGGTCCTGCTGGTAGCTGGTCTTGTAGCAGACGACCAGCCGGTCGGAGCCCAGCCTCGTCCGGGCCAGCCGGGTGCGCCGGAACATGGCGTTGGCACCGAGGAACGCGAGGTTGACCCCTGCGTCCCTGGCGGCGGTGACGTGGGCACGCTCCGGCGGCGACCAGTACTCGTCGTGCCCGGGCGAGACCAGCGCGCTCGCGCCGTCCAGCGCACGGCCGTCGCTGGCGATGTCCATGCTGGTCAGGTAGGCGAGCGGGAGGCCCATCCGCTCGGCCAGGTTGACCAGCTTCCGCTCGTAGACCATGAACAGGTAGGCGCCGTCCTGGTCGTAGGGCCGGTCCAGGCTGACGGCCAGCGCGCGGTCGCCGTACTCCCCGGTCGGGCCGGTGTACAGGTCGTAGCCGCCCCACGTGTTGTAGGCCTGCCAGGTGGCTACCCCGTTCTTGATCACGACCTTTCCCGCCGTGCTCTGCGATCGCAAGGTCACCGGCACGTAGCGCTGCGCGCCCGAGTGCGCGTCCAGCCGGAGCAGGTAGGAGCCGGCCGGCCACCCGGCGGTCGGCACGGTCAGCGACGCTCCCCAGTCGGTCTGCACGGTGTTCGTCTCCGGCGTCAGGCCTGCCGCCCGCTGCCGGTGACCGCGGACCGGACCCGACTCCCACACCTTGCGCGCCAGGTCCCCCGCGTACCAGCCCATGCGGAAGGCCCGCACCCTGAACTCGCGCGAGGTGGTGGAGACGTAGAGCTGGACGGGCTCGCCGGGCAGCACGCTCGACTGGCCGGCGTAGCCCATGATCGCGTCCGGCGCCCCGGTGTTCGTGAGCCACCAGTGCGGGTCGCCAGGCAGCGAGTTCTCGGCGATCACGCGGCGCCGCGGCGGGTGGCGCCCGTGGTCCTGGTGGCGCGTGGTCCTCGCCGCGCCCTCGTCCGGGTCGCCCGGCGCGCCGGTGAGCTTGACGGCCGCAGCCACGGCGGCCGGCACCGCGGTCGCCGCTGCGGCCGCGCCGATGAATGCCCTCCGGGTGTAGACCGGGCGCCGGCTCATGAGATCAGGATGGCCCGCCGACCGTGCTCGCGGGTCAAAAGACGGACTGCGGGTCAAATGATGGGTCAAAAGAGAAGAACGTTTCACCCTCAGCGCAGGGATACCGCCATCTCAGTGCAGGGATGGATACCGCCATCCGCGCCCGGGCCAGGTACCGCTTACCAGCGCCCCCACGGCAGCAGGGCGCTTACGGCGATCACCGTGAACAGCAAGGTCAGGTAGGCGATGGACTGGTGGAACAGGCGCATCGGAGCGGGCGCGTCGCCAGCGGCGATCCGGCCACTGAGCCGGTGCGCCCCGACCAGGAACCAGCCGCCGAGCGCCGCCGCGCAACCGCCGTAGAGCCAGCCCGCGTCCGGGGCCAGCGCGAGGGTCGCCGCGACCATCGCGTAGGAGTAGCCGAGGATCTTCCGCGCGACTGTCGCCGGCGTCGCGACGACCGGCAGCATCGGCACGCTGGCCGCGGCGTAGTCGTCGCGGAACTTCATGGCCAGCGCCCAGAAGTGCGGCGGCGTCCAGAGGAAGATCACGGCGAAGAGCACGACCGCGGGCAGGCCGACGGTGCCGGTGACGGCGGCCCAGCCGACCAGGACGGGGAAGCAGCCGGCCGCGCCGCCGATCACGATGTTGGACGCCGTCCGGCGCTTGAGCCCGAGCGTGTAGACGAAGACGTAGAACAGGATCGCGCCGTCGGCCAGCGCCGCCGCCAGCCAGTTGACGGCCAGCCCGAGCACGAGCGTCGACGCGGCCCCCAGCACGACGCCGGAGGCGAGCGCCTCACCCGGCTTGATCGGCGCCCTTGTGCCCTTCGCGACCAGCGGACGGCGCGAGGTGCGCTTCATCAGCGCGTCGATGTCGCGGTCGAGGTAGCAGTTCAGGGTGTTGGCGCTGCCGGCCGCCAGCGCGCCGCCGAGCAGGGTGAGCGCCAGCAGCCGGACTGACGGCAGCCCGCGCTGCGCCAGCAGCATAGTGGGAACTGTGGTGACGAGCAGCAGCTCGATGATCCGCGGCTTGGTCAGCAGGAACAGCGACCTGGCGACCAGCCGCACCGGCCGTCGTCCCCCGGCGGGGAGAGAAAGCCCGGGCAGCGCACTCGTCACCTGTGTCACTAGCTGGCCTCCGTGCCGTCCGCCGCTGATGCGTCCTGATCGCGGTCTCCGGCGTCAGCCGGGCTCGCGCCCCGATCCGATACGTTACCCGGCCCGGCGTCGGGCACCGACGCGCGGGCGGGCACCAGGATCCGCCGCTCGGGAACCCGCTTGTGCGGGCGGCTGAACCGCAGGTAGAGGATCGCGGCGACCACGACGAACAGGGCTACTGGGAACGCGAACGTCAGGACGGCCCCGCCGTCCGCGCTGTCTGACGTCACTATCGCGAGGATCGTTCCCGGCATTCCGGCCTCCCGCTGCGGATGAGTGTTCTGGTCATCTGGATCCCGGCCGTGACGGCCAGGCTGATTGCCGCTGGATGAGCAGCCGGTCCAGGCCAGCCGTGAGCGCCTAGGACTCCTCCGCTTCCAGCCACTGGGTGAGCAGCGCCAGGGCTGGCGGCCGCCGCCGGACCTGTCAGCACCCGCCGTAGCCCGGTCAGGTGCCCGACCACCAGCGCCAGGTAGCCGGCCCAGACCGGCCAGCCAGCCTGCCAGTGTGCGAGAACGAGGTTCATGACGGTGCGCCCAGCGGGCGGCGGGCTCCTTCCCTTGGCTGGAAACGGGATCGCAACGGACTAGTGAACGAGGTAGAACAGCACCCAGGCGACCACGGCGACGACGGCCAGGTAGTTCCAGACCAGGGTGAACGCGCTGAGCGCCGCCTGGAAGCGCTGCACGGCGAATGCCTCGACGAAGGTGGGCGGCTGCTCGACGAAGGAGATCTCCGGTATCGGCCTGCAGCGCACGAGCATCATCTCCAGCCAGATCATCGCGACCAGCGCGATCACCAGGTAGACCGGGTAGAAGCCGGTGAAGACGCTGGCGAAGCCCGCGGCACCCGGCCAGAACGGCAGGTTCAGCAGCTCCCAGATCTGCAGGCCGACGGCGGCGAGCCCGAGCACCAGCGCCACCGCGGCGCCGCGCTGCCAGTCCGCCTTGTGGCCTGCCTTGATGCGCTGCAGCGCGGCCGTCTGGATCGCCGCGCTGACCACGATCAGCGCCATGATCAGGGTCCCGGCCCAGACCCGCGGCCCGGTCAGGGTGGACGGGTACCACCGGTCGTGCGAGTTGAGAGAGCGCAGGTAGAAGTAGGCGAACACGAACGCGCCGAAGCCGAAGGACAGGGCGCCGATCGCGAGCCTGGCACCGGTCCACGTCGCGTTCAGCCCTGCCTCGTGGTAGAAACCCGCCTCCTCGGCAGCCGGGGTCAGCCCGTCCGGTGGCTCCGTCGATGTCTGCGCCATGGCTATGCCTCCGCTCCGGCGATCTGGCTTCCCGCGTACACCGCGCTGATCACTCCGGCGGGCGGGTGCAGGTCGGCCACCGGCGGCGCGCCCGGCGTGCCGTACTCGTACGGACCGGAGAGCACGACGGGCACCCGCTCGAAGTTGCCGGGCGGCGGCGGTGACGGCACCTGCCATTCAAGGCCGCGGGACTGCCACGGGTTGCCTACCTCGCGCTCCCGGACGATGACGGTCGACCAGACGAAGTTGATCACGAAGATCAGGATCGAGCCGCCCAGGCAGAACGACGAGATCGACACCCAGTCGTTGACCGTCTGCAGGTTGCTCGCGTACTCGAACGCCCGGCGCGGCTGCCCCGCCATCCCGACCGCGAACAGCGGCAGGAAAGTGGCGTTGAAGAAGATGAACATGGTCCAGAAATGGATCTTGCCGATCGTCTGGTCCAGCTTGATCCCCATCATCTTGGGCAGCCAGTAGTAGATGCCCGCCATGAAGGCGAAGATCAGCCCGCCCATGATCGTGTAGTGGAAGTGCGCCATCACGAAGAAGCTGCCGTGCTCGGTGGTGTCGGCCGGCACGTCCGAGAGAAACACCCCGGAGATCCCGCCGATGAGGAAGTTGAAGTACATGCCGAGCGCGAACAGCATCGGCACCGTGAACCTGATCTTGGCCTTCCAGAACGTGCCCATCGCCACCAGGTAGATCAACCCGGTCGGGATGGAGATCAGCTCGGTGGTGACCATGAACAGCGGCCGCATGTCCGGGTTGATCCCGCTGTCGAACAGGTGGTGCTGCCAGACGAAGAAGCTGAGCACCGTCACGCCGACCATGCCGGCGGCCGCGGTCTTGTAGCCGAACAGCGGCTTCCGGCAGAACACCGGGATGATCTCCGACACTATGCCGAAGCCGGGCAGCGCCAGGATGTACACCTCGGGGTGGCCGAAGAACCAGAACAGGTTCTGGTAGAGGTAGCTGCTGCCGCCGAGCTGGTCGGCGAAGAACGCGGTCTGCACCGTCCGGTCGGTGATGATCATGTACATGCCGCCGACCAGCACCGGCGCGGCCAGCACCATCAGGACCGCCGTCGCCAGCATCGACCAGACGAAGATCGGCAGCCTGCTCCAGCGTATGCCGGGCGCCCGGTAGCAGATGACGGTGACGATGATGTTGAACCCGGCCAGGATGATCGAGATGCCCATCAGCCCGAACGCGACCGCGTAGGAGTCGGCGCCCTGGGTGGCCTGGATGGACAGCGGCGCGTAGCCGGTCCAGCCGAACGGGAAACCGCCCAGCATCAGGCTGGAGAACAGGATGAGGAACGCCGCCGGGGTGAGCCAGAACGACAGCGCCTCGATCCGGGGGAAGGCGACCCGCTTGGAGCCGATCATGATCGGTACCAGGTAGTTGCCGAACGGCCCGAGGATGACCGACGTCATCAGCATCATCATCATCGTGCCGTGCTCGCCCACCAGCTCGACGTAGGTGCTCGAGCTGAAGATGTGGTGCACCGGTGACAGCAGCTCGGTCCGGATCGCCATCGCGAGAAGCCCTGCCGTGCAGAAATAGATGATCATGCCGACCAGGTACTGGATGCCGACCACCTTGTGGTCGAGCGAGTACCGGAAGTACCTGGCCAGGCCCGAGGCCGCCGCAGCGTCCTCCGCTTCGACCGGGACGGGCCGGCCGGCCATCTGCCGCAGCGGGTCGTTGAAGACGCCGAGCCCGGCGAGCCAGCCGACCACGGCGAGCAGGTACCCGAGCACGATCGGGAGGTCGCTGGAGTCCGAGAGCGGCAGCTGCTGGTAGTTGCTGCCGAGGAAGTTGCCCAGCCAGTGACCGACGAAGTAGCCGATCACCGCTCCGGCTACCGCCGTGTGGACGGCCGGGCGCAGCCACCAGGGCCGCGCGGGCCGCGCGGCGCCGGGCTCCCCGCCACCGGGCCCCTGCACCTTCTCCGGCTGTATCTCGATGGCCATCCGGTCACCTCTTCATCGATGCGGGCGGCTGCGCGGGCCGCGAAAGCGCGCGCCCGGTCATGGCTGCACGGGGTCCTGCGGCGGGTAGTAGTAGCCGTTCGCCCCGCCGATGCCGGCCTTGACCATGGCCTTGTTGATCTGCGGGACCACCGTCGGGTCGTAGGTCGTGGCGTACGGCGGGAGGATCTTGGTGACCGCGGCGAGCTGCACGCGGGTCGCGGCCGCCCAGGACCGGAAGGCGGCCGGGGACACCACGCGGCCGTAGTCGAACATCGCGCCGTGCCAGAGCCCGCACAGCTCCGAGCAGCGGACGACGAACCCGCCGTCGTGCTCGGGCTTGGTGTAGGCGACGTTGTCCACCCCCGGGTTGGCGTCGGCCTTCACCCCGAGCTGGTAGGCCCAGAAGCTGTGGATCACGTCCAGCGAGGTCACGTGGAACGCTACCCACTGGCCCTCCGGCAGCACCAGCTGGGTGGTCTCGAACCCACCGAACTGCGGGTAGCGGTAGGTGAACTTCCACTGCTGCGCGATCACCTGCACCTGCAGCGGCGCGCCGCCGGGCTTCCAGATCGGGCTCGGCCCCTCGCCGGCGCCCGCGCCGTTCGAGCCGATCAGCTCGACGGTGCCGAAGACGAACAGGGACAGCACGATCACGCTGGTGATGGTGATCCAGCTGGCCTGTACCCGGGTGTTGCCGTGCAGCGGAGGCCCGTCCTCGGTGTCCCCCTCGCGCTGCCGCCAGACGACCAGCGCGTAGCCGAAGTAGACGAGCACGAACACCATCACCGGTGCGGCCATCACGGCCATCACCCTGATGTCGAACTGCTGGTTAACGGCCGAGGACGACATCGTGCCCGGCGGCAGGTGCGGGCCCCAGACGAACCAGATGACGAGATCGGCGATCACGGCCAGCGGCAGCCAGATCAGGAAGATCCGCAGGCCGTGGTTGGGCCCGGCGGGGGTCGCCGGGGCCGCGGCGGCTGGCGCGGTACCGGCCGCGGCGGACATCAGGCCACCACCTGCATGCTGCCGGTCATGAATCCGATCGTCTGCATGGGACCGCCAAATCCGTCCAGGAAGCCGCCGCCGCAGGGCACCCGGCACTGCCAGATGTAGTCACCGGCATGGCGCGGCGTCATGAAGCTGAAGGTCACTACGGTGTGCGGCCCTGACGTGCACGGTGACGTGCCGCAGAGGGACGCGGTCAGCGGCGGCGAGGCCATCGGCACGTTCAGGTTGAGCGCCGGGATCGAGAACGTGTGCCCGACGGAGCAGGACGACCACGAGTTGATCAGCGTGACCGGCTTGCCGTTCACGTGGATGTCGTTGCCGATGGTGCCGGTGACCCTGCCCCAGTACGGGTTGCGCAATGGTGTGCAGCCGTCGTAGCCGAAGATGGTCATGTTCACCCGGGAGCCGGCCGGCACGGTGAACAGCGTGGTATGCACCCAGGCGCCGGTGGTCGGGCTCTTGATGAAGTAGGAGACCCAGTCTGGCCTGGTGCTGACGGTGTTCTGCGGATCCTCCTGCATCACCACGCTGACCTGTGCGCCGGTGTCCGGGCGCAGGCCGGCGGCGAAGTTCTCCACCGGCGGCCCGCCCAGCAGGTAGTGGGCGACGATGAACACCGCGCCAGCGACGACGGCCACGAATGCCACCGCCAGTGTGGCGATACGGACCGGCAGAGACACCAGCCACCACCTCGCTTCTTCGCGGGCAAGCACCACAAGCGGGCTGCGCGGCCTCTGAACATGGGCCTTCGGGCCCGTGAACATAGACCTCCGAACGTGTCTGATCTTGCGATCACGGCGACAGGCCGGCAATGACCTGCGCCGTGAATGACGAAATTGTCATGATCTGCGAGCACTCATGCCGCCTCCGGCCGTCCCGGCTATCACTTTTTGTGCCTATTCACTTACTTTTAGTAATATTACGATGGTTTTACCAGTCCGCCGATAGCCGTGCCGGGCCCATGGAGCACAATGCAATGGCTTGCACGGAGTCGTCATGCTTGACCTGGGGCAGCCATGCGGAGTACATCCTCTGCTGAGCGCCCAAACTGCGCGCCGGGCGGCTGGCTCGGTCGCCGCACCCTGCTGACACGGCCAATGCGAAGTGAAGTGCCCGCGATGATCAGAGATCAGTCGGCGTATCGCTCGGCCGGATCACGCATTCTGCTGGTTGACGACGAGCCGAGGATCCGCGACTTCGTCAGCCGCGCCCTTACTGCGGCCGGATATGCAATCGATTTCGCCCGCGACGGCGCCGACGCGGTTCAGCAGGCCGCGGGCGGCGGCCACGGCCTTGTCATCCTGGACCTGATCATGCCGGACATGGATGGGCGGGTGGTGCTGACCGAGATCCTGCGCCGGCAACCGGAGCAGGCGATTCTGGTGCTGTCCTGCCTGCGGGACGTCGCGACCAAGGTTGCCTGCCTCGAGCTGGGCGCGCAGGACTACCTGACGAAGCCGTTCTCGCTGGCCGAGCTGCTGGCGAGGGTCCGCGCCCGGCTGCGCGCGGATGGTCATCAGCCGACCGAGATGATCAGGGCGGGCGAGCTCGTGCTCGACGTGGGGCGGCTGCAAGCTAACATTGGCGCCGGCGCCGTGCCCCTGACGCGCCTTGAGTTCCTGCTGCTCAGGGAGCTGATGGAGCACCCGGGCCGGTCCGTGCCCAAGGACCAGCTGCTGGCCTCGGTGTGGGGACTCGAGTTCGACCCCGGCTCGAACGTGGTCGACGTCTGCGTGCGACGGCTCCGCTCCAAGCTCGGCTTCGAACGGATAAAGACGGTGCGGGGTGAGGGCTATCAGCTGGCCGCTTCCTGACGTGGTCGCCTTCCCCCGGCCGCGCCGCGCGGATACGGGCCGGCGGCCGGAACGAAGGGACCGTGCGACCGCGATGGCGCGCGGCACGCGGCGAGGCGGCGGGTGGCAGCTGCGGCCGCGGCTGACCTGGGTTGACCTCGCCTGGCTCGGGTTCTCGCTGGTGAACCTGGCGGCTATCTTGATCTTCCAGCGATGGGAGACCATTCCCTTCCACCTCATCTGGATCAGCGCCACGCTGATCTACGGGTTCCGGATCTGGCCGGCCAGGCCAAACTTTTGGGTGCTCGCCGCGGTGAGCGCCGCGACCTTCGGCGCCATCGGCCTCGACGTGTGGCGCCACACCGAGCCCGCCGAGCAGCTGAGCGAGATTCCGCTGATGGCGGCCATGTTCTGGGCGATCGCGTGGCGGGCGCGCAGCAGACGCGCAGCCGAGGCCGAGAGCGCCCGGGTCAGCGAGGAGAACGCTCGGCTGCTCGGGACGCAGCGCAGGTTCCTGCAAGACGCCTCGCATCAGCTGGCGGCACCCATAACGATCGCCCTCGGGCATGCCGAGGTCCTGGCCGGTGAACTGGCCGGCCAGGCGAGGCGTGACATTCGCGTGGTCATCGGCGAGCTGACCCGGCTCAAGGGCCTCAGCGAGCGGCTGCTGATCATCGCCGCGTCCCAGAGCCCGGACTTTCTCCGGCCCGAGCCGGTTGACCTCGGTCGGCTCGTCAGCGAGGCGTTCCTGCGCTGGCGGCCTGCCGCACAGCGGAACTGGCAGCTTGGACAGCTCGATGGTGCCGTGGTGGACGCCGACGCCGAGCGCCTCGGGCTTGCCGTGGACGCGCTGCTGGAGAACGCCGTGCAGCACACGGGCCCGGATGACCTCATCAGGCTGTCGGTGATCCACGCTGATCACGCCGCGATCGCCCGCATCGTCGTCGAGGACAGCGGGACTGGCATCCCCGGCGGCGAAGTGGCGCACATCTTCGACCGGTTCA
>Ga0302326_10033500_pt1 | contig 10206 bp, 10 predicted proteins | sample Palsa_T0_3_FD_202264 | JGI IMG/M metagenome (GOLD analysis project Ga0302326, IMG submission 202264) | Peat permafrost microbial communities from Stordalen Mire near Abisko, Sweden - Palsa_T0_3 | ecosystem: Environmental > Terrestrial > Soil > Palsa > Peat permafrost | place: Sweden: Abisko... | reverse complement strand
GCGCGGCGACGCGACTACGTGCTCGCGCGCCGGGACCACCGTGGTAGCCTCCCGACCCGATGGCTATGCGGATGCGTCAGAGCCTTGCTCAGCTCGAGCAGGCATTCGTTCACGAGACGCAGCAGGATCGCCAGCGTCGCGAGCACCTGCGGCGTACTGCGGCCAGGCGGTCACGAAGGCGTGCCTACGAGCGCGAGCAGGCACGCAGCAGCCTGCGCTTCGCTCTGCTCGTGTTCTCGCTCATCGCCACCGCCGTGATTGTGACGGTGGCGATGTTCGAGACGCTGAACATGCTGCTCGCCTAGCCTCCCGGCGCGGCGCAACGTCGATGCTGCTAGCGGGCGCCGCCCAGCTCGCCCAGCGCGGCATCGACCTCAGCGTGGTCGTCTTTGCCGGAAGCGGCAAGACGCTCCTGCTGGATCTCGAGGTAGACCTCCTTGCGAAACACCGGGATCTCCCGCGGCGCCTGGATGCCGATCCTCAGCTTCTCTCCCATGATCGCAAGTACAGAGACCTCGATGTCGTCGCCGATCATGATGCTCTGGTTCGACTTGCGGGTAAGTACCAACATTGGGGATTGCCTCCCTGCTCGCCTATAGACACCAAAACAAGTCGGCGGCCCCCCACCACGGAACTGCCGGATTGCACGCGGCAGCATACCGTCTGTGGGGGCCATTTCACAAGCGCCCACATGCGGCGCATCCAACGTCGGAACCCGTGCGTCGGGGCGCTGTATTAGTCTGCATAGCTCATGGCTCGCCGATCATTACGCCCACAGCTAAACCAGATCCGCGCTTGGGTCCGTCAGGGACGCACCGACGCGTGGATTGCGCATCAGCTCGAAGTTACCGTTCAGCAGATTCAGGCATTCAAGCGGGAGCAGGGTCTCGAAGCAGGAGTCGAGGTCGAGGGCGGGGCGCCCGTGCTCGAGTACGACGACGAGATCGATCTCCGCGCCGAGGATGACGCGCTGATCGCGGCGGAGCTCGAGGCAGCCGCGGCTGCCCGGGAGACCGAGGAGGAGAACGCCGAGGAGAGCGAGGACGGCGACGATGACGGGGAAGCGCCGTCACGGCGCCGCAGAGGCCGGCGCGGGGGCCGCGCCGGCGCAGCCCGCGGGCGACGGAAGGGCGCGGCGCACACGCTCGAGGGAACCTTCGACCACGGCGACGAGGGCTACGGCCTATGGCTCGACCCGGCGGTCCAGGACGATCCGGTCTACGCCGAGTACTGGGCGGGCCACCGCCCGGTTGAGATCACGATCGAGGAAGAGCAGATCGTGATCCGTCGCGCCGGCGGCGGCGACGAGGACGAGGAAGTCGTTTAGGCGGCTGGCGCGTCAGCGACGCGACGGCGGCTGGCGCGTCAGCGACGCGACGGCTGTTGCTCGGTCAGCCTGCCGCCCGAGTAGTCGCCGGCCTCTCTCAGGTAGCGGGCGAATGCGGCGCCCGCGACGGTGGGGATGTCCCACGCGTCGGGCACGCCGGGAGCTGCTCTGGTGGCGATGTCGAAGCACCAGTCGGTGCCTTGGGAGTACAGCTCGGCGAGCTCGGCCGCGCTGAACGGCCCGCCAAGCCGGCGGCGGAGCTCGGTGACGATCTGGTCGCGTACGCGCTCCAGCATCGGGCGCTCGTGGGGAGCTGCGGCCTGCAGGCGCCGCGTACCTTCCTCCCACAGCCCGATCGCATCCTCGAAGCGCATCGGCGCACAGTAGCCAACCCTGGCGTGCTACCGGTGCAGGCCCAAGACCACGTAAGGCTTCTCGCCGGTGCGAACCATGCCGAGTGAGCGTGCGTCGGCGACGATCGTCAGCGGGCTGTTGAGCGACCTGACCTGGCGCTCGAGCGACTTGTTGTCGGCGATCAGCTGACGCACCGCGCTCGCCTGCCGGTGCTCGGCGCGCCAGGTCGTAAGGATCGACAGAGCGGGCTGAATGTAGAGGCCGACGACGATCAGGAGCGTGATCAGCAGTGCCACTCGGCCGACACGGTCCCAGCGGACCCGAACCGCTGCCCGGCGTGCGACGGAGGAGACCGGCTCGCGGTGCGGCCTGCCGGAGCCGAGCGCATTGCGCCGGCGTGTCGAGGGGGTTGCAGGACGCGCGAGCGACATCGCCTGAACGCTTCGTTCGGCGCCGGCGTACTCCTTCCTGCCGCAAGCGGACGTTCAGGCAGATTTCCCCCTGGGAAATCTGCCAATGCAGTCGGCGCCAGCCGACTGCATTGGTCAGGCCCGGAACGCGGTGCGCCCCGGGTACGTCGCTTCCGGCCCGAGTGCCTCCTCGATGCGCAGCAGCTGGTTGTACTTCGCGACGCGGTCGGTTCGCGAGGGGGCGCCGGTCTTGATCTGGCCGCACCCGGTCGCGACGGCGAGGTCGGCGATCGTCACGTCCTCGGTCTCGCCCGATCGATGCGACATCACCACCGTGTAGCCCTTCGACCGCGCCATCGTGACCGCAGCGAGCGTCTCGCTGAGCGTGCCGATCTGGTTGACCTTGATCAGGATCGAATTGCCGACCCCGCTGTCGATCCCGCGCTTCAGCCGCTCGGTGTTCGTCACGAAGATGTCGTCGCCGACGAGCTGTATGCGCTTGCCGAGGCGGTCGGTGAGCACCTTCCAGCCGTCCCAATCCTCCTCGGCCATGCCGTCCTCGAGCGAGACCACCGGGTAGCGCTCGACGAGGTCCGCCCAGTAGCTCGACATCTCCTCGGCAGTGAGTGTCTTGCCCTCGTGCTCGAGCACGTAGGCGCCGTCCTTGTAGAACTCGCTCGTGGCTGGGTCAAGGGCGATCGCGACCTGGTCTCCGGGCACGTATCCGGCAGCGCGGATCCCGCTCATCAGTACCTCGAGGGCCTCCTCGTTGGAGGCGAGGTCGGGAGCGAAGCCACCCTCGTCGCCGACCGCGGTCGAAGCACCGCGCTCGTGGAGGATCTGCTTCAGGTGGTGGAATACCTCGCTTCCCATCTGCAACGCCTGCGCAAACGTCCTCGCCCCCACCGGGACGACCATGAATTCCTGGAAGTCAACGCTGTTGTCCGCATGCGCGCCGCCGTTGATGACGTTCATCATCGGCACCGGCAGCACGTGGGCGGCATTGCCCCCGATGTAGCGCCACAACGGGAGCCTGACCTCGGCGGCCGATGCGTGCGCTGCCGCCAGCGAAACGGCGAGGATCGCGTTAGCGCCCAGACGCGACTTGTTGGGGGTGCCGTCAAGCTCGATCAGAAGCCGGTCCAGAGCCGCCTGGGCACTCGCGTCCTCGCCACGGATCGCCGTCGCGATCTCGCCGTTGACGTTGTCGACCGCGTGCGTCACGCCCTTGCCCATCCAGTCCGCACCGCCGTCGCGCAGCTCGGTCGCCTCGAATTCGCCGGTCGAGGCACCGGAGGGAACGGCCGCCCGTCCCCACGCACCGGAGCGGACGCTCAGCTCGACCTCGACGGTGGGGTTGCCGCGGCTGTCAAGGATCTGCCTGGCGTGCACGTGCTCGATCTCGCTCATCTGGCCTCGTCGTCTCCTTCGATTAGTCGAGCGCGCGCATAGTAGGCGAGCTGCTCCTCGGCTGGGAGATCGTTCCAGTCCCGGCCCTCCAGTGTCGCGAGGCCACTCCCGCGCTGCACCCGGTTGCGAAATCGGTCCGATGCAGCGCGGAGCGCGAGCTCCGGATCGGCGTGCAGCTTACGTGCGACGTTGACGACCGCGAACAGGACGTCCCCGAGCTCGTGGAAGCGCTCGTCCGCAGTCGAGGCTCGCTCGAGCTCCTCGAGCTCGTCCCTGACCGCATGTAACGACACGTCGACGTCGGGGAAGTCGAAGCCACTGGTGGCGGCCCGGCGCTGGACCTTGCGTGCGTACAGCGGCGATGGCAGGTTCTCTGGGACCTCCGCGAAGATGCCGCGCTCGCGTCCCTCCTCGCCCTCCTTGATCCGATCCCAATTGCGTAGGACATCGGACGCGGTCAGGGCGGTGCCGGGAGGCGGGGAGGTGCCAGGCGCCGGGGCGGTGCCGGGGGCCGGGGCGGTGCCGGGCGCCGGGGCGGTGCCGGGCGCCGGGGAGCCGAAGACGTGCGGGTGGCGCCTCACGAGCTTCTCTGCGCACGCGTCGGCCACCCGCGCGAGATCGCCTGCGCCGCGCTCCTCGAGCAGGAGCGCGAGGAAGTGGACCTGAAAGAGGACGTCGCCGAGCTCGTCCAGCAGCTTCGCATCGTCGCGACGGTATGCCGCGTCGGCGAGCTCATACGCCTCCTCAACGGTGTGCGGCACGATCGTGCGCTCGTCCTGCTCGCGGTCCCACGGACACTCGACGCGCAGCCTGCGCGTGATCGCGTCCAGGCGCGCCACCGCTTCCTGGATCTCAGACCCACCCGCGGTCATGCGAGGGCCTATTTGGAAGTGGTCGTCGTCGGCGTTACCGCGGTGCCGGCGGGAGACGTCGACGTGGCTGTGCTACCCGCGGTCGCCGTGGAACTGGTCGTCGCCGCGGCCTTCGGCGCCGTGTAGTTGCTGCAGTCCGCCATCTCGAAGCCCGCGCGGCAGGTCGTCTTCGCCTTCCACGTCTTCTCCCAAGGCGGGCTCGAGAGGGCGTCGTTGGCGAGCGTCGACTTGATCGTGGGAGTCGCCTTCTGCAGCGACGTCGTCGTGGCCGGGATGATGTCGGTGACCTCGGCCACGTAGTAGCCGAACGGGCTCTTGATCGGCCCCAGCAGCTTCAGGTGCGGGGCCGAGAAGATGACGGCGTTGAGGGCGGCGGGATCCTCGCCGTTGGTCACGTCGACTTGCAGGCCGCCGTTGTCCTTCGTCGCGCCGTCGATCGAGTACTGCTTCGCCGTCGCCAGCCACGTGCGGTGGCTCGCGATCGCAGCCTTGGCGGCCAGCGCCTGACTCAGCGTTTTGGTGAGGATGATGCGGACGTTCAGGCGCTTGGCCGTCGAATAGCTCGCAATGTTCTTCTCGTAGTAGGCCTTGATCGCCGCCGGCGACGCGAGCTTGGTGGAGAGCACCGAGATGCGGAAGCGGTAGAGGATGTCGGCCTGCGTCTGGCCCGTCTCGGTCAGGAACTCCTGGAACAGCGCGGGAGTCTTGAACTCCTTCTGCTTGGCGGTGTCGAACTGCTTCTGCACCTCAGCCGGTGTCGCCTTGATCCCCTCGGCCGCCGCCTGGCCCTGGACCCAGTCCGCCCTGATCAGATATTCCAGCGTTTGCGCGAACTGCGCCTCGCAATCGGTCTTGAGCTCCGCGGCCGGGTACGAGGCGGGGGCTATCTTCTTGAGCGAGGCGATGCAGTTCGTGTAGTTCGGTGGGTCGGGGACGATCACCGGGCTTCCCGGGCTCTGCTCGGACTCACCCACAGCCGCGACGTAGCCCCAATGGGCGAGGGCCTGCTGAGTGATCGGGTTGCCGGCGACGACGGCGACCGCGTCGCCGGGGATCGAGCTGCCGCAGCCGGACACCGCGGCGCCGCCCACAAAAATGGCGCCAAGCGCCAGGATCAAACGTACGGTGCGAGTCACAGAGCGGCTGATGGTAGCGAGTTGATCCGAAACGTCTCGTAAGGCCGACGTGGATGCCCGCCGCGCAAGACAGGTTGTCATTAGAGTCGCGTCGATGCCAGTTCTCCCAGTCGAGGATCGTCTCGCCATCGAGGCCCTTGTGACCGAGTACGCATGGCTACTCGATCACCGGCGCTGGCGCGACGTCGCCGGCCTCTGCACCGACGACGCGGTTCTGACGATCCGCGGGCGCGAGATCCGAGGCCAGACAGGCCTCGCCGCGTGGGCTGAGCACCGGGCCGCGAACAAGGCACGCCGCACCCAGCATCAGATGACGCTTCTGCGCCTCGAGGCGATCTCGCAGAACGAGGTCATCGGAACCGCCGCGCTCGTGCTGCACGTGGCCAAGGCCGGGCACGGCGGCACGTACATCGACCTTGTCGGCGAGTACCGCGACGAGTACGTCCGCACCGCCGAAGGCTGGCGCTTCCGCCGCCGCCACCTGGTGAATCTCGAGGACGCGTAGTCGGCCGGCGCGCGCTGGCCGCGGCCGCCGGCGCGTTGCCCGCCCGCGGCCGCCGGCGCGCCGCGTTGCCCGCGGCCGCTGCGCGTTGCCCGCGGCCGCCTGGCGCGCGCCGCCCGCGGCCGCCGGCGCGCCGCGTTGCCCGCGGCCGCCGGCGCGCCGCGTTGCCCGAATTTGTCACGGATCTGCTGCAAGAAGACCCGCGGTCGCGGGTGCCTGGCGGGGGTGTGTTCCTTTGCGCACTCCAGCGACGTTAAAGCACACACCCTCCCTCGAGCGAGCGAAAACGTGTCACGCCGGGGTGACATCCGTCACGAGTTCGCGGCGACGGGCCCGCCGACCCGAGCGCCCGCCGACGCCGCCAGCGCCCGCCGACCCGAGCGCCCGCCGACGCCGCCAGCGCCCGCCGACGCCGCCGCAGCCCGCCGACCCGAGCGCCCGCCGACGCCGCCAGCGCCCGCCGACCCGAGCGCCCGCCGACCCGAGAGCGCCCGCCGACGCCGCCGCAGCCCGCCGACCCGAGCGCCCGCCGACCCCGCGCCCCCGCCGACCGCGAGAGCCCAGCCTAGGCGGCAGCCTCGGTGGTCACCGCCAGCAGAACATCAGCCGCCCTGACCACCGCCGGGAAGCGTGCCGCCGGGTCCTTCGGGATCCGCACCGAGAGCTGTGACTTGCCTGACTCGTAGAGCGCCTCCGGAATCGCGGCTCGGATCTTCTTTGCTCGCACCGAGTCGAGCTCGATCGGGGTCACCGCGAGCCTGTCGCCGCGGAAGGTGACGGCCCGCGCGCCCGCCTGGCCGAGCTTGATCCGCGCCTGCTGGAGCGCGATCAGGTTCTTCAACGGCTCCGGAAGCTCGCCGAACCGGTCTAGCAGCTCCTCGCGCAGGAGCCCCAGATCTGCAACCTCCCGCGCCGCGGCGATCCGGCGGTGGACGTCGACCTTCGCCTGCTCGTAGGGGATGTAGTCAGCCGGGACGTAAGCGTCAACGTTGACGTCGAGGCGCACCGGCTCCCAATCCTCCTCGCCGCCGTCTTCCTCGAGCCCGGCCACCGCCTCGTCGAGCATCTGCATGTAGAGCTCGAACCCGAGCGCGGCGACGTGCCCCGACTGCTCGTCGCCGAGCAGGTTGCCGGCGCCGCGGAGCTCGAGGTCGCGCATCGCGATCTTGAACCCGGCACCGAGCTCGGTGTAGTCAGAGAGCGCCGAGAGCCGGTTCGCGCCCTCGGGCGTCAAAGCGGCCGCGCTCGGATACAGGAGGTACGCGTACGCTCGCTCGCGGCTCCGACCCACCCGCCCACGGATCTGGTAGAGCTGGGCGAGGCCGAAGGCGTCCGAGCGCTCGACGATCAGAGTGTTCGCTTGCGGGATGTCGATCCCCGACTCAATGATGCTCGTGCACACCAGCACATCCGCGTCGCCACGCAGGAACTTCAGCATCCGCTGCTCGAGCGTGCGCTCCTCCATCTGCCCGTGGGCAACCTCGAACCTCATGGCAGGGCACAGCGCGCGCAGCCGCTCGGCGGTCTCGTCGATTGATTCGACGCGGTTGTGCAGGAAGAACCCCTGCCCGCCCCGTGCATGCTCGCGCTCGAGCGCCTGCTTGACGAGCTGTTCGTCGTACTCGCCGACGTAGGTCTTGACCGGCCGCCGGCCTTCCGGCGGGGTCTCGATCACGCTGATGTCGCGCACGCCCGCGAGCGACATCTGCAGGGTGCGCGGGATCGGCGTCGCGCTCATCGCGATCACGTCGACCTTCAGCTTGAGCTGGCGCAGCAGCTCCTTCTGCTTGACGCCGAAGCGCTGCTCCTCGTCGACGATCAGGAGGCCGAGATCCTTCGCGCGGACGTCACGCGAGAGCAGCCGGTGGGTGCCGATCAAGATGTCGACCCGCCCCGCCGCGAAGTCGGCAACGGCTGCCTTCTGGTCGGCAGCCGCGCGAAAGCGCGAGACATGGGAGATCGTGATCGGGTAGTCCTTCAGGCGCTCGGAGAACGTGCCGTAATGCTGCTGGGCGAGGATCGTCGTCGGGACGAGCATCATCACCTGCTTGCCGTCCTGGACCGCCTTGAAGGCGGCGCGCAGCGCGACCTCGGTCTTGCCGTAGCCGACGTCGCCGCAGATCAGTCGATCCATCGGCCGCGGCGCCTCCATGTCGGCCTTGACGAACTCGATCGCGTCACGCTGATCCGGGGTTTCGGTGTACGGGAACGCGGCTTCGAAGTCCCGCTGCCAGTCGCTGTCAGCCGCGAACGCGTGCCCCTCGCGGTGTTTGCGCTCCGCGTACAGGTTCAGCAGCTCGCCGGCGAGCTCCTGCGCAGCGCGGCGGGCGCGCGCCTTGATCGTGTCCCAGCGCGTTCCGCCGAGCTTCGACAGAGGCGGGTGCGCGCCGCCGGCACCGACGTAGCGGCTGATCTTGGCGAGCTGGTCGACCGGGACGAAAACACGGTCAGAGCCCGCGTACTCGAGGTAGAGGTAGTCGCGCGTGACACTGGCCACCGTCTTGGTGTCGAAGCCGGCGAAGCGGGCGATCCCGTGGTCCTCGTGGACGACGATGTCGCCCGTGCGAAGGTCGGCGAAGCTCCGCAGGACGCCGCGGCGGCGCGCGCGGTCGGGGCGATCCGGAGCGCGGCGGCGGCGGAACAGCCGGTGCTCGGGGATCACCGCGAGGTGGAAGGCGGGCGCGATGAACCCCTCGCTCAGGCGCGCTTGGGCGAAGACGAGATTCTTATTGGCGCCTGACGGCGCTGTTTGGTGACGCCCCGAGCCGTTCTCGGCCGGGTCCAACCAGTCCACGCGGAGGCGATCGAGGTTGTATGCGGCCCGCTCGCCGTCGCCCTTGACGGGGAACGCGACGACGGTGCGGTAGCCGGAGCGGACCAGCTTCTCGAGCTCAGGCTCGGCCTCGCGCAGGCCGCGCGCGGCGAAGTTGGCGTCCTGGGCGCGGAAGACGAAAGGCTGATCCTGCTCGATGCTCGAGAGGCGGATCTTGGCGCGGTCGCGGAGCGCGTCCTCGATCGGGCCCGGCGCTACGTAGAGGTGGTGTGCATCCTCGTCGTGAAACGCGGCGGTGACGTCCTGCCAATGGTCGTGCAGCGCCGGAGCGACGTCCTCCTCGCCCGCGATGATCACGCTTGCGCTGCGCGGAACGAGCTCGAGGAACGGGTGGAAGCGATCGACCGGCAGTAGCTCGGCGATGTCGGGGCGGTCCGCGGCATCCTCGAGCGCGGCGATCTCCGCCAGCTCCCGGTGCTCCTCGGCCAGCTCGGCTGCGGGCGCAACCTCGACCTGCTCGGCTTCCCCGAGCGAGCGCTGGGTGAAGGTCGAGAACCAGCGCAGCGACTCAATCTCGTCTCCGAACAGATCGACGCGAACCGCTCGATCCTCGGTCGCCGGGAAGACGTCGAGCAGGCCGCCGCGGATCGCGAACTGGCCGCGATCCTCCACCTGGTCGACACGCTCGTAGCCCGCCGCGACGAGGTCGAGCGCGGTCTCTTCGAGGTCGAGCAGCTCGCCGGTCCGGAGCGTGAACCCGTGCGGGCGGAGCGCCGGGTCGGGCACCTTCTCCGACAGTGCCACCGCGCTGACGACGACCACGGGTGCCTGACCTGAGTCCAGCAGCGCGTCGAGCGCGGCGATCCGTTGGCCGACCAGGTGTGGCGGGGGCGCGAGGTGCGACTCGTAGGTGACGCCGCGACTCGGGTAGAAGCGCACAGTGCGCGGTGCAAGCCAGGCGCGCAGGCCGGACGCAAGGTCGCGGGCTGATCGGTCATCTCCGGCCACCACGATCGCGGGTGTTTCGGGGTCGCGGTCCAGCAGTGCCGCCAGTACGTATGCGCGCAGCGACTTGGAAACGAACGCTCGTCCGCCTTCGGCGGCTAACTTCGCGGTCTGAGGTTCGTTCTCCGCTTGGGCTAGAAGGGCGCTGAGCATGGGCTTGTGGTGGGCCGGGCGGGGAGCGGCCTCCGTGCGCGGCCATGCAATCGGCCGCGGAGGGACCCCTCCCCGCCCGGCTCTCCCTAGTCTAGGTCAGCCTGCGCCTGTTCCCGGCGCTCGCGCCTCTCCGCGCGTCCCCGAGCTAGGAGCGAACAGCCGTACCCCCTCCGTCTTGCCCTTGAGCGTCGCTGCTGTCCGCTCGGTCAGAGCGGGCGGGTGATGCAGCAGCTGCTTTGTGCGGTCGGAGATCAGGATCGTGTC
>Ga0302326_10033497_pt1 | contig 10207 bp, 9 predicted proteins | sample Palsa_T0_3_FD_202264 | JGI IMG/M metagenome (GOLD analysis project Ga0302326, IMG submission 202264) | Peat permafrost microbial communities from Stordalen Mire near Abisko, Sweden - Palsa_T0_3 | ecosystem: Environmental > Terrestrial > Soil > Palsa > Peat permafrost | place: Sweden: Abisko... | reverse complement strand
ACCGTGTCGGCGCCATGATCTGGAGCGCCGCCGCCGAACGATGGACCCTGGATCGTGTTAGTGAATCCATCAGCAGGGAATTCCACATTTCAGCGCAAGCAGCGCGCGATGACGCCGCCGAATTCGTGGCGCAATTAGCAAAAGAGGGGCTTCTGGTCCCAGAGACAAATTGATATGACTGCCAGGCGGAGAGCTGCATTATGTGCGCGCGTCCTGTGGGAGCTCGTCCGCTACGACCTGATGTTCGCCAGGCACGGCCTGAAGGGGGTGCGGCCGCGTCGTGCAGTTGCACTTCGGACCGCAGCGCCCGCGGAACAGCAGTCAGAGATCTGCGAGGCGGTAAGATCGGTCGCTCCCTTCTATTGGAAGACCATTCGTTGCTTGCAGCGCTCCATTGTGACGGCGCGGATTATGCGCGGCCACGGTATTCCGGCTGAGGTGGTGATCGGTTACCGCCCAGCCCCGTTTTTCAGCCACGCCTGGGTCGAAGTGGCCGGGCGCGTGGCCAACGATTCACCAATGTACCAAGCGAGGTTACAGGTTCTAGAGCGCCTGTAATCGGCTTTTTGAAATTACCTCTCACTAAAAATCCAAAAGGAGTAAAACCATGTACGAAAAACCGAACTTGAATTGTGTAGGCGTTGCCCAAGACGTCATTTTGGGAATCATGTCGATGGGCACCGATCCTGACAGTACCTGGATACACGGCCAGGACGAGTTTGCCTTCGACGGCGACGATCCGGAACGCGTTTAAAGGCCCGTTCCAACCGGCCAACCGTGACGTTCGCGCCGGAATCATAGCCTGATGATTCCCCGACGCAGTGCGGTGGTGACCGCCTGCGTGCGGTCAGACGTATGCAGTTTTTCCAGGATGTGTTTGATGTGAGCGTTCACGGTGGATTCGGAAACCCCTAAGTCATGGGCGATCTCCTTGTTTTTGAGACCGCCCGCAATTCTTTGCAAAACATCTACTTCCCGGGGGCTCAAGGCCATGCGGGGCAGTCCTTCCGCAACGATGGTACCCACCTCGGGAGGGATGTACCGCTTGCCATCGACAACGGCGCGAATGGCCCTCACCAACTCCTTTCGCGCCATATCCTTAAACAGATAACCACGGGCGCCGGCCTCCAGCGAACGGTAGATTGCCTCGTCGCCGGAGAGGGTGGTCAAAACGATGAATGCCGTGTCCGAGGAGACGGCGCAAACCCTCTGGATCACCTCCGAGCCTGAGATATCCGGTAACAGAAGATCCATCAAGACCACCATCGGCCGCAGCTTTTGTATCGCCTCCAGCGCTTCTTCCCCCGTACCAGCCTCAGCCACCACGTGAATGTTGGGGTCCGCCGAAATCATGGCGCAAAGACCGTCTCGCACCACCGGGTGATCGTCTACAATCAGCACGCTCACCGGTTGTGCATCGGGCTTGGGCACTGCCGCAGCTCCAAGTTTGGGAAACTTTTCCATCCATCGATGATCCTAACGCACTGCACTTCGCCGGTATAGCCCTCCATTGGTGTATTTTTTCGCACGAACAATTGGCGAATGTGTGGAATTCGTTCCACTCGCCGAGCCGCTCCAACACCAGAACTTTCTGCAGATTCCTACGAGGCTGGCATCCCCAATTTTGAGGATGTCGGCATTGTAGTAAAGAGGGATGACAAAATGTGGCTTCCCGCCTATCTTGACTGTGGGGTCCGGCGGCCACGTGCGATTAGCCGCCCCTTCTATTCTCCATGGATTCGGCACAACTGTATCGGAAACTCGTAGAGTCTGGTGATCGTCTTCTCCGGGCACTGTCCAACGCGCGGAAACAAAATAACTGCAACCGCGTCGGCCCTGGCTGGAGGAGGTCACTCGGGCAATGGATATCGGCCCGCCGCGAGGTGGAAGAGACGGCGGAGCTCTATGCGGCAGCACTGAGAACGTACCGGATCGCAATGCTGTCCGAACTCGGTGCCTTGCCGGCGGCTTCGGGGGCCATGCTGGGCCGCGTCTCGAGACATCGCGAAAGAGTGCGTGTCGTATCCAAGCAGTTCGGCGACAGCGGGCCGGTGCCGGCCGTCGGCCGCGGAAATACCTAGACTGCGCCGTTGGGGTAATGAATCTTTTTCCGATCGAGTTTGGTCTAATTGAGGGAGGAGATCCAATGTCCCTTAGAATCAACGATACCGCGCCCGACTTCACCGCTGAAACCACGCAGGGCACGATCCACTTTCACGATTGGATCGGTGACAGTTGGGCAATCCTGTTCTCGCATCCCAAGGACTTCACTCCCGTGTGTACCACCGAACTCGGCTCGATGGCCGGTTTGGCGCCCGACTTTGCTAAACGCAATTGCAAAGTGATCGGCTTGAGTGTCGACCCTGTGGAGAGCCACGGGAAGTGGGCCGGCGACATCGCAGACGCCACCGGAAACAAAGTCAGCTTTCCCATGATCGGCGATACCAAACTAGAAATCGCCAAGCTTTACGACATGCTCCCGGCTGACGCCGGCGACACGTCGGAAGGCCGTACCGCTGCGACCAATGCGACTGTCCGTACTGTATTTATCATCGGTCCCGACAAGAAGATCAAGCTGATGCTCAGCTATCCGATGACCACTGGCCGCAACTTCGACGAAGTCCTCCGCGTGCTCGACTCCATTCAACTCACCGCCGCTTACAAGGTTGCCACACCGGCGAATTGGAAGCAGGGCGAGGATGTCATCATTGTCCCCGCCGTGTCCGATGACGAAGCGAAGAAGAAATACCCAGACGGCTGGAAAACTGTCAAGCCGTACCTGCGCGTGGTAGCTCAGCCTAAGTGATACCCCTCGCAACTGTAGAAAAACTCGACATTTGAGGCCTGATAAGTCGGTGGTAGACTTTAACCCAAGAGGGCTGGGTAAGGATGACTGTCAGGTATTTGCAGGTGGCTCCTACGGGCTTCTGCACGTTTGTTGTGCTTTTCGCGATGGCTTCGCAGGCTGTCGCCGGGGATAGCGACCGGTCCCGCTCTGCGCGGCGCGGCGATATTCGCGTCGACACCAACCTCGTGCTGATTCCGGTGAGCGTGACTGATGCCGGAAACCATCCTGTTGTAGGCATTGACGCACGCCAATTCCGCGTCTTCGACGGCAAGGTGGAGCAGCAAGTTGTCAACGTCTCCACCGACGACACTCCGGTCTCGGTTGGCATCGTCTTCGACACTAGCGCCAGCATGAAGAGCAAGCTGGAAAAAGCGCGCGATGCCGTCATCGAATTTCTGAAAAGCGCCAATCCCGACGACGAGTTCTTCCTGGTGAATTTCGCCGGCACAGCGGACGTCGCGGTGCCGTTCACCACTAGTGGAGCGGAGATCCAGAGCAAACTGATGTATGCCACCAACAAAGGCAAGACCGCTCTGCTCGATGCCCTCCACCTGGCGCTGGACACCATGAAGGACGCGCGCAATCCGCGCAAAGCGCTGCTGGTAATTTCCGATGGCGGCGACAATGACAGCCGCTACACCAAGACCGAAGTCCTGAATGCGATGCGCGAGTCCGATACATGGATTTACGCCCTCGGGGTGTACGGCAACGAGCCGGTTATGTTGCCGGAAGAAGAACGCGGCGGCCCGTACCTCCTGTCGGAACTCGCGGAGCAAAGCGGCGGCCGGCACGTGGCGATCCACAAGCTTTCCGATCTGCCCCCGGCAGCTGCAAAAATCGGTCTGGAACTGCGCAACCAGTATCTGGTGGGATACCGTCCATCGAAAGTCGATTCCGACGGCAAGTTTCACAAGGTGCAGGTCAGGCTGGTGGATGAAGGTAAGTTGCAACTCTCCTGGCGTCCCGGATATTACGCGCCCCAGGACAGAGCGGGAGTGCGTCCCGTGATACTCGATCCGCGATAAGAGTCGGACAACCCTAAAGCATGTATTACGAAGCTTCTTGGTGGGCCATGCTTAAGTTTTAATCCGATTGGGGGCCGCGGACGCAGGTCCCCTTCCCAGACGGTGCGCCCGTCGAAATCCTGGAAATGATTCCCGATAAGTAACTTCTGCTGATGGAATTCACCTGTAATTTGGCACTGTAAATAACACATGTGTGTCCCACGCAATCCAGTCAACGCTTCCGAAGAAATAATCGAAATTAATGGATCGGAGGCTAGAGAATTCGATGTATACTATTGAAACCTGTAATCCAAGACGGGATCTGAGATCGCTTTTTCGGAGGAAGTCGATGTTTCATAAGAGAGCGAGCGCCGCGCTCGTTATGCTATTTATAGCTGGCTCACTGAGCCAAGCCGTTGCTGCGGGGCCCTATGTGATTGGCGGACCAGCCACGTCTCTTGCCCCGAGTTCGGGTGCCTGGGCTTTCGATGCCGCCAATTTTGTAGCCTATCGCGCTGCCATCACGAATCCCGCGAACTTCGGCCCCTCCGGTACAGTGAAGGTCACCGTTTCACCCACTGTCCTCAGCACCATCAACGCCGGCACCCTTAGCGCGTTGAATGCGTTCATTTCGCCTTGGTGGGCCAATGGCGATTCCGCGGCTTACAACCAACTGGTGGTCAATTTCTTCACTGCGGGCGGCAACCTAATCCTTCTCGATGACAGTACACAGCAGGATGGCATCGCAACGCTGCTCGGTATTCCGACCTTGGGTCAGGCCAGCGGTTCCCCCGAAAACGGTGTCGCGCCGCTGTTCAGCGGACCTTTCGGAGTCGCTTCCAACGTCATTCAAAACGCCCAGATCGGGTATCTGGCGAATTCGGCCGCCACGGCTTCGGCAATTACCTCCCACGGTGGCACAGTATGCGGTACCAACGGCAGCGGCCAAGTGACAGCCGCTTGCTGGGCGCCCGGTGCCTACGCGGCCGGCGCCGGAGCCATGATCATCGTTGCCGACGTCGATACCTGGACCACACAAGCCACCTACAGCCCTCTGAATTCCAACGGCATTTTCGCGCTCAACGGCACGGCATATATCGTGTCCAACGCCACGTCCACGACGCCGCCTCCCCCTGCTACCGTGCCGGCTCTCTCCGATTGGGGATTGGTGGCTCTGGCGTTGTTGCTGATCGCCGCCGCCATGACGATGATCGCTCGCGGTAAACGGTCCGAAACATCGGCGTAAATCAGGACCCGCTCGTCGCCTGGAGCTTAACAAGTGGCCCGGATCGCATGCCGCAAAACCGTCCGAGCGATTTTGCGATCCATCGTGCGTGGAGGCCGGTTGCTTTTCTTGCGCGCCTTCTGAGCACAAGATTGTGATCGGCGGGCGAGGCCAAGGTGACGGTCCACGGCTTTTTAGCAGCTTTCATCAACCCAGCAGGCCCGGGTATCTACGCCACGTCATGCATCGTTAACAACAGCCCATCTTAATTTCGTGCTCCGTGGTCTCCGGCGCGCCGAATGCCTCCGCCGGTGGCTCGGCGCCTTTCAGCACGGCGATCCAACGCCGTGCCGCGTCGAACAGTACCAGAATCACTCCCACGATGAAAATACCCATGAGCGTCGAGTCCAGGTATCCCGTGAATACTTGGCCGGGCTTCGACGTAAGCGGCCAGAATATCGTCTGAATCGACAGCACTCCCGCCGTGACAGTGGTGACCCCGACGAAGCACATCGGGACGGCCGTAAACCACGCGTACTTCGCCTTGCCCATGTTGATAAGGAACGTCGTGGAAATCGCCAGCGCGATAGTGGCGAGCAACTGATTGCCGGTGCCGAACAGCGGCCAGATTGTCGAGATCGAACCGGTATAAATCAGATATCCCCAGCCTGAGACCACCACCGCTGTCGCCACCAGATTGCCGGGAAGCCACGCTGTATTAGCGAATGGCTTATGTACACGGCCCGCCAGTTCCTGCAGAACGTAGCGCGCCACGCGCGTTCCGGTGTCCACTGTGGTCAGAATGAACAGTGCTTCGAACATGATGGCGTAGTGGTACCAATACGCCATCAGTCGATCCATGCCCGGCAGGCCGCGGAAGATCTGCGCCATGCCGACGGCCAGCGATACCGCGCCGCCAGTGCGCCCCGCGAGCTTCTCGCCCACCTCGCGCGAGAACATATCCAGGTTGACGGTGTGCAGTCCCAACTTCGCGAACACACCGGGCGCGCTATTGATGGCGAAGTAATCGCCGGGATACATCGACGTGGCGGCGATCAATGCCAGCAAGCCCACCAGCGATTCGCACACCATGGCGCCATAGCCTATGAAGCGTGCGTCCGTCTCCTTATCCAGCATCTTCGGCGTGGTGCCCGATGAGACCAGCGAATGGAAGCCCGAAATCGCGCCGCACGCAATTGTCACGAAGAGGAACGGGAAGAGGCTGCCTTTGATGATCGGCCCCCCGCCGTGTACGAACTGCGTGAATGCCGGAAAGCGGATATCGGGATGCACTATGAAGACGCCGACGATCAGGATGGCGATGGTGCCCAGTTTGACGTACGTGGAAAGGTAATCGCGCGGCTCGAGCAGCAGCCACACCGGCAGCACCGACGCGATGAAACCATAGGTCATCATCAGCCAGGTAATCTGGTGCGGCGTGAAGGTCAGCGCTCCTGCTGCCGTGCTTCCCGCGAACCAATGGCCGGCGATCACGGCGGAAATCAGCAGCACCACGCCGAAGATGCTCGGGCCGGTGATGGTGATTTTTCCGCTATGGCCTTTGAACATCCACACACCCATGATCAGGGCGATGGGAACGGTCGAGCCGATGGTGAACACACCCCAGGGGCTCGCGGCCAAAGCGTTCACCACCACGATGCCCAAGCCTGCCAGCGTCACCAGCAAAATAAACAGCACCGCGATCATCGCCACCAAGCCCGCGAACGGACTGATCTCCGTGCGAGCGATTTCCGCCAGCGACCGGCCGCGATGGCGGATGGAAGCGACCAGCACAGTGAAATCCTGCACACACCCCGCCAGCACCGCGCCCACAAGCAGCCACAGGAAACCGGGCGCGAATCCGAATTGCGCGGCCAGCGTGGGCCCCACCAGCGGACCGGCGCCCGCGATTGCAGCGAAATGATGGCCGAACAGCACCCACTTGGGTGACGCTACATAGTTATGGCCGTCTTGGAAGGCGTGCGCCGGTGTGGTGCGACGATCGTCGAGCGCCAACGCTTTGGCCGCCAGAAACGCGCTGTAGTAGCGATAAGCCAGTGCGTAAATGCAAAGTGCGCCGAGCAGAACCGGAAAGGTATTCATGCAATCAGACCTCCTGAATGAGGTGGACCTACCGGTCCGCCGCGTCGAACCGATCGGCGATCAGTTCGGCGGTATGCTTGACGGCGATGGGCGCGCCGTCCTTATCGAGCCCGCCACGAATCTGCATGGCGCATCCCGGGCAATCGAGCGCCACCACGGTAGCACCTGTAATTTTGATGTTGGTAAGTTTGCGCGCCAGAATCGGCGCCGAAATTTCCGGAAGCTTCAGCGAGTACGACCCGCCCATGCCGCAGCACATGTCGGACTCGAACATCTCGGTAAGCTCGTAGCCTGCCTGACCCAGAAGTTCGCGCGGCGCCCGGTCGGCGCGCAGGGTCTTCTTCAGATGACAGGAATCGTGGTAGGTGATCTTGACGAGTTGGCCGCCTTCGACCGGCGTGAGGCGGCCTTCGTCGACGAGCTTCTTTACCAGAGTCGAGAAGTCGACCACTCTGGCGGCCAGCTGTTTCGCGCGCGGCACCTGATCGGTCATGCCGATGCTGACGAACGTCTTTGCGAAATCGTGCTTCAACGCGACCGTGCAAGTGGGACATGCCGACACTACGTAACTCGAATCTTCCGCGAGCAGCGCATCGATATTCGATTTGGCGTTGCCGGCGGCCGTTTCGTACGCGCCGCTAAAGCGCGCCGGAGCTCCGCAGCATGTCTGTCCGTCGGGAAATGCCACCTCAATGCCGGCTTTGTTGAGCAGCTTGACGACTGCCTCGCCGGTCTCAGGATAGGCAAAATCGATCAGACAGCCGGCATAGAACGCGACTTTCTCGGCTGACTTCGGCTGCCCGATCTGTTTGAACTCATCGCGGAACGGCACATCCGCCACCGCCGGTAGACTGCGGAACTCGCACATTTCCGAAAGGAACATCGGCAGGTGCCGGATCAATCCATCTTTGGCGAAAGGCTTTTGCACGGTGGATGCCGCCCGCAGCATTCCATGAAACAGTCGACGATTATTGACGATTGCAAACGCGGCTTTTTCCTTCAGCGATGGCCCCTGCTGCTTGGCGACGCGCCGGCGCAACTCGAGAATCATGTCCGGGATGGGCACTTTGCCGGGGCAGACATCGATGCAATTTCCGCACTGTATGCAGAGGCCTTGAATATCCTCGGACTTCTTCAACTCATCGAACCACGCCGTGAGAATCGTCCCTATACCGCCGGTATATGTCTTGCCGAAAACGTGTCCGCCCACCAGGCGGAAGACCGGGCATACGTTTAAGCAGGACGCGCAGCGAATGCACTGCAGCGCTTCCTTGAACGCCGGGTCTTTCGACATATCGGTGCGATGGTTGTCCATCAAGATGATGTGCAGGTTCTTCAAGCTGCCATCGGTGTTGGGCGACGAGCCGGTGATTATCGAAACGTAACTGGTGAGCAGTTGCCCTGTGGCGCTACGCGGTAGCGCCGTGAGAATCGGCAGAATGTCGTCGAAATGCGCCACCAGCTTTTCGACGCCCACGATGGCGACATGCGTCTTGGGAAGGGAAGTCACCAGCCTTGCGTTGCCTTCATTGGTGATAATGACGAGGCTTCCGGTCTCCGCCACCGCGATATTCGCGCCCGACACGCCCATCTCGGCATCCAGGAATTTCGCCCGCAGCTCCTTGCGCGCAAGTTTCACCAGGGCCGGAATGTCGGCCGCCAGGCGCTCGTTCACTTCCTTGCTGAAGACCTCGGCCACCTGCTCCTTGGTCATATGTATGGCCGGCATCACCATATGCGACGGCCGCTCGCCCGCGAGCTGCACGATCCACTCGCCCAGGTCCGTCTCGCTGACCGCGATCCCCGCCTCTTCCAGATGCTTGTTGAGGTGGATTTCCTCCGACGCCATCGACTTCGACTTGACGACGCTCTTCACGCCGTTCTCTCGCGCCACGTACTGGATGTACTTGTTGATGGATTCCGGATCGCTGGCGCGGAAGACTTTGGCGCCGCGAGCTTCGGCATTCTCGCGGAAGATTTCCGCCAGCTCATCGAGGTTGCGCGCCGCATAGCCTTTCACTTCCGCGATGCGCCCGCGGACTTCCTCGAAATCGATGCCTTCGTACGCCTTGGCGCGGCTGATGCGATAAGCCTCGGAGAATCTGCCGAGCGCGCCCGTGAGGTTGGCATTGTTCACCGCGGAATGGATGGATTCCTTGAAAGTGGCGCTCATCGGTTCCTCCCCAACTCGTCGACGAAGACGACCACGAGGCGAGCCGGTCCGTGCACGCCGATGGTCAGCACGCGCTCGATATCGGCCGTCCGGCTGGGTCCGGTAATCATGGAAATGTACCCGGTTTGGCTAGGATGAACGCGGGCCAGAGCCGACGCCATGTCGGGCTGGATCGCATCGGTGGGGACGACCGCGATGTGAATCAGCGGGAGCGCGGATGCAAGCCGCCGCTCCACCGGCGCGGCGTCGGTTACCAGCGTGCCTGTGTCGGCGATGGCGCATTCCATCTCGGTGATTCCTACCTTGGAAGCTTCGGCTGCTTCTCTCGTGACGTCGAACGTAAGTCCGGGGATTTGACTGGCGAGCGCGGCGCGATCGACACCATCGAGCAGCGATCCGGCCACCCAGACGCTGCGTCCCTTCTCGGATTTGAGGAGATTGCCGATGAACTCGATCGCCTCGCCGCGCGTGCCGACGCGATGTACTTCGGCGCTCACGGCTTCCGCGCGCGTTTTGAAGGTTTCAAACAATGTCGGCATCAGTTTCGTTCCTTCCCCTTGGTGCACCGGGACCGCTTGCTTACGCGCGCGGCTCGGTAGCCGCGTCTTTCCGAGCCGCGACCGTGAGAGAGCGGTTGCAAGCTCATCTTTGAGCATCGTTCTCCCCCTCCGCCCTATACGCATCGGCCAGCAGCGAGATGTAGTGGCGAACTCTCTGTTTGCTCCCGAAGCGGTGTGTGCTGTCGAGAAGCTGCATCATGCAAGCCGGGCAGCCAGTCGCGATCGTGCTCGCCCCAGTGCCCGCAGCGTCGCTGGCCTTCGCTTCGGCAATGCTGGATGAAGTACCGGGGTGCG
>Ga0302326_10033496_pt1 | contig 10207 bp, 5 predicted proteins | sample Palsa_T0_3_FD_202264 | JGI IMG/M metagenome (GOLD analysis project Ga0302326, IMG submission 202264) | Peat permafrost microbial communities from Stordalen Mire near Abisko, Sweden - Palsa_T0_3 | ecosystem: Environmental > Terrestrial > Soil > Palsa > Peat permafrost | place: Sweden: Abisko... | reverse complement strand
GATTGCCCACGTGTTACGCACCCGTGCGCCGTGCGCCACCCGTATTGCTACGGGCGCGCACTCGACTTGCATGTGTTAAGCACGCCGCCAGCGTTCGCTCTGAGCCAGGATCAAACTCTCGTTTGAAAATGGCTGCTTAGAAAAGCAAAAAGCCCGACCGTCATTTCTGAGTGTCGGACCCAAGTTTTCCAAGCGAACTTTTTATCGCTCGATTCACTCAATCCCTTGGCATTTGCATGCCAAGTTCAATCGAACGGGTTCTGGCACATCTCATCTTACCCAGTTTGTCAAAGAGCTAAGGCCTCCTGTCCAGCAGGCAGGCTACCGTACAACCCAGCCACTATAGCATCGGTTTCTCAAATGTCAAGCATAAGTCTGGCAGCATAGTAACACTTTGTGGAAAAGCTGTGGGTGTCACGGTGATTTCGAAAGGCGGATAGAATGCCTGAAGCCTTGATACGCCGCATCAAAGCTTCGACCAATCTTCCCACGAAAGCGTCTTGATGCGCTCGAATTCCCTTGTGTTAGCCGTTACGAGCGTCATTTTGTGGCGCAGCGCCTGACCTGCGATTAGCAAATCATACTGACCCAACGGTCTGCCAACGGTTTCCAATTCTGCGCGGATCTCTCCCGCGGCGCGGGCATCCTCTTCGTCAAAGGAGAGAAGATTGACCCAACTCCCCAAGAACGCCATCAGTTTCTGCGTGTTCGACAGCCTGCGCGCGCTTTTTGCCACGCCGTACCACAGTTCAAACGACGATACCGAAGATACAGACAGTATGGATTTCGCCCTCAACTCCTTCAGCAGTCGAGCTTCAATTTGCGGAGATGTTTCGTTGAGCACTGCAATGCAGACGTTGGTATCCAGCAGGTAGTTCAATCAAAGATCCTACGGATTGCAGGTTTTCTTTGTTTGCGACCTTTTGGGAAAATGTCGGCGGGTCCCAATCGTTTTAATTCCGCAAGCCACTCCGCCGGGTCTGAAATTATGGGTTCGAGCAAGACTCCGCCGGCAACTTTACGAACGCGCACAGAGTCTCCACTAAAGCGGAATTCCTTGGGGAGACGCACGGCTTGGCTTCTCCCGTTCCGGAACAACTTGGCAACGCGGGTCTTAGGCATCGACTTTTAGTATATACCGTTGATATAGATCAATGCAAGTGCGTGTGACCTGCCTTCACGAATGCGTTGTCGTTCTTCGAACACGGGTCGCCCCTCCATTGCTATCCCGGAACACTGTCCCTCAGCGGCGTTGACGCTCCCTCGGCGGGGGGGCTATGTTCGAAGGGAAGGCTGTGCGGTGTGCTGGCGATTCCCGCGGGGGCAAGATTGCCCTGGCGCTGGCACTTCCTGAGCATAGCCAGGATTCACGCCAGTTCCGCGCCTGCACTGTTTCCTGGCCGGGCCCAGCCCGGTCATCGAGCAGTTTCAGTACGCCCTCGCGTCAGAATGAAGTGACCACCCTAACCAAAGCGGGCCGATACGATCTCCGTGAAGAATTGGGCCGCGGCGCCATGGGCGTGGTGTATCACGGATTCGATCCGACCATCGGCCGGGACGTTGCGGTGAAAACCTTGCGCCTGTCCGAGGCGGGGACGGGATTGTCACGCGAGGAATTGATCGGCCGGTTCCAAACCGAGGCGCGCGCTGCGGGCCTGCTGACCCACCCCAACATCGTCGTGGTTTTCGACGCCGGCGAAGAAGACGGGCTGTTTTACATCACCATGGAGTACGTCCAGGGGCGAAGCCTGCAATCGCTGATCGATGCGCATCAGCTTTTCCCTGTGCCCCGCATATTGAGGCTGATGGAGCAGGTCTGCTCGGCGCTGGATTTCGCGCACCAGCACAATGTGGTGCACCGCGACATCAAACCCGCAAACCTGATGCTGACCGGGGACGACATCGTCAAGATCACAGACTTCGGCACCGCCAAGATTCTGCAGTTCGGCACGGCGCAGACGGCGCACGTGATGGGGACGCCCTCCTACATGTCCCCCGAGCAAGTGAAGGGCAAGCCCGTCGACGGCCGCTCGGACATTTTTTCCCTAGGCGTGATCCTCTACGAATTGCTGACCGGAGAAAAGCCGTTTCCCGGGCAGAACATCACCACGGTCATCTACAAAATTATTAACGAAGAGCCGATCCCGGCCCGCTCGCTCGATTCTTCCATCCATCCGGGTCTCTCAGCCGTGATTGCCCGAGCTTTGGCGAAGGAACCCGCGGCTCGCTATCAAAACTGCCACGAATTGCTGAGCGCTTTGAAGAATTTCCATGAATTGGCGAACCCCGACGGAACGCTGCGAGCGCCGTCCACCGGTTCGCAAACTTCGACGGGCGTGAGCCGCCTTACCGCCGCGTCTCCTCGAATCCCTGGTGTTCCGTTCAATTCCGAACCCCAGGAGCCCATCCCGTCCGACCATCTCATGCTGCCGGTTTTACTGGAAGAAGTGGCCCCGAAACAGCCGGGAGGGCCGCTGCTTCCGCTCATTTTGATTGCGCTAATTGGGTATGCGGGATACCGCGTCTACCCGCCCATCCTCGATTTGTGGCATCGCGCCCACGAACCTGTGGAAGGGCCGGCGGTTCCGGCGAAGGCGGGGTCCGCTCCGGCCGTCTCGAATTCCGAAAACTCAGAAAATCCGGATACACAATCCAGCGGCGCAGCGCAGACAACCGCTCAGGCGCCGATGGCCGCGGCCACGCCAACGGGAAATTCCGCGTTGCGGGATGCGCCGCAGCCGACCGCCGCACCCGTCGCTCCCTTGAAGGCTGCCGGACCCGCCCCGGCGGGGAGTGGCAGCACTGAAAAATCCAGCGCCCCGCAAAAATCGGCCCCTTCCCCGGGGCCCTCTCCGGCGCGTTTGCTCGAATCGAAATTGCGCGCTGAATTAGTTGGACAGCCACTTGCCGATAAAGTACAAATTCAAGCCACGGCAAATGCGCTCACGCTCTCCGGTTCTCTAACGCTGGCCGAGCACCGGGAACTTTTAGGGCACTTGGGCGCGGTTCCGGCTGGAGTCCGCGTCATCGATGATGTGGAATTCACCGAGGGTCTGAAGGCACCTCCTACTCCATCCTCGACGGGTTGGATCTGGGTGCGATCGTCTCCGCCAGACGCCAGAATCCTGGTCGACGGGTCCGAGACTGGCCTGCGCACTCCGGCGCGTTTGGAATTGCAGCCGGGAGAACATGACGTTCGCGTCGTGCGCCGAGGATTCGGAACTAACCATAGAAATGTGCAGGTGAATTCAGGCCAGACTACGGAATTCACAGAAATTCTGAAAATAAATTAAACCTATTGATATGAGTTAGTTACAATTGCCCATCCAATTTTGGGGCGTAATCCGCAACACGCACGGGAGAAATGCGTCTCGCTATAGATTCGCTTCCCTCCCTTGTAACATTACTATCCCCAACATTCCTGCGGGTTAATTCATTAGCATCCGAGTGGCAGCAATTCCTTGTATTTCAATAACCTAGGGGCGTATCTTGACGGCAGGCGGCGTGCTCTCTACAAGGATACCCGTATGCGGTGTCGCATAGGGTCCTTTGAGATTCACCGCCTCTGCGTGCGTGAAAATGTCACCCTGTGGCAAGTCCGTTCCATTACGCTGTTTCATCAAGGAACTGTCATCAGAATGAAAGCCCTCGACAACTCGAAGATTCAAGCTGGCGAGGATGCTCCAGTTGTCAGCGCCACACCGCCCGCTCCGCGAAAGCCGGAATCTGCTCGCCCGGAAGTGGTTCCCGTTAGACCGGCATTTTCCAATGCCGAGACGGCTATTATTTTCTTTCTCCGGCAATTCCGAGTTTTATTGGGTGCGGCTCGCCTGTACCAGCGAAATCATCCGCGGCTGATTGAAATTCTGGCCTCCACGGAGCAGCAGTTGCGCATCGCGCTCGCGGCGCGTTCCCCGCTGGTGCTCGCCGTGGAACCGAATGGAATCCTCTTGCCCCGCCAGGAAGGAAGCCCCGCCGAACTGCTGCATGACCCGAGAGGCGAATTACGATCCCTGGCGGAAGAACTTCTCCGCGGCGGCATCTGCTCGTTCCTGTTCACGCATCCCATCAACGTCGGTGAATTGGATTCGTTGGCGCATGAAATCAGCCGGGTTCCGCGCAGCGCCACACCGGGCGATACGGCGTCGCGAAAATTGTGGGACAACTGGATCCGGGATCGCGGCATTGTGGGGATTCGTGTCAACATTCCGACCGAGCGGCGCGATTCGCTGCTGCTGGCAAGCTTGCTGTCCGCGGTGCTGGCCTACGATAGCGCGTCCCAACACTCCACTTACTCGCGGGCCGTCCGGACGATGCCGGAGGCGAATTTCGAGCGGCTCGCGGCCACTTTGCACGTGCTGGCAAAACTGGCGCCGCCGCACGATCCGGAAATGCGGCCCTCGACAGAAGACGTGGCACGGCGTTTTCATTCCGTCATGTCCGGAAGCGAACAGTCTTCCGTTTCCCTGATTGTCTACGGAGTCTCCCACGTAAAACCGCGCGAAGGCGAAACACTGGAGCCGTATCTGGAGAGGCTGACCGATGAACTGGTGCTAGCCTTCGTGAAACAGGAGTTCCGCGCGGGCCGGACGACACCGCCGGCGCTGCTGCCTTTGCTCGTGGGTCTGGACAAGGAACGCGGCCAAGCGGATAACACGGGAACAACACGGTTCGGCGGTTCACAGCACGACGAAGTGCGCGTGTTGGCTCTGCGCGAAAAATTCTGGAACGCGCAGCCTGCGCGGGTGAAAGCAAGAACCTTGCGGAGCCCTGACGCCTGGTGCGTGCCCGCGGCCGTGGTGGCTCGCTTCCTCGAGCCGCTGGCCGCGTCCGCCGAAAAAAAGAAATCCGATGCGGCGGCGCGCCAGGGCCGCGCGGTGCTGCTGGCCTACGCGCGGTGCCTTGAATCGGAGGAAGGCAAGGCGCGGCGCGCCGTGGCCGCGGGCCTGGCGGAAATCGCGCCGCAAATCGAACGGTTGTGGCCTCATCCCTCGGCGGACGATCTGGGGGCGGGAATCGTGCGGGCTTTGCTGTTGGAAAATTCTCCAGGCATCGCGGGAATGCTTTCCGTGGTGGTGGAGAAACTAGCGCGCACTTCGCTGTTGAAGCGCGAATACACCGAATTCGAGCGTATCCTCGAAGCGCTCGAGGCCGCGCCACGGGACGATGAGCACGCACATATTTCGACCCTCCTCGAGCGCATCCTGAGCGACGAGCAGTGGCTCTATCTGGTGGACGAGGCGCTCTCCACCCAACCGCTCAACCCGGTCATCCCTCGATTGCTCAAGAGGCGTCCGGACCGCTTGCTGGACCGGTTGGGTTTGCTCTTGACCGCGGCCAATGGACTGAATTCCCTGCCCGCGATGGTACGTCTGATTCACGGAACGGGCGAGCCGGTGCTCGGCGCTCTGGAAACGCGATTGTATGAGGCGCGGCGGCAGCGCGTTGCAACCTCCATTCACCTTCTGGCTTCCGCGGACCCGAAACGTCTGGCGGGCGCATTGCCCCGGGCGCTGGCGAGTTGGGAATGGAGTTTGCAGGACCTGGCCACGTCGGAACTCATGAAGTGGACGAATCCGCCGGTAGTCGCGGCGACAGCCCAGGCGTTTCTCGCCACGCTGGCAGAAGCGCATGCCATGGTCGTGCCTTGCATGATCGATCATCTTGGGATTGCCCACGAGGCAGCGGCCGTCCCAACGCTGCTCCAGATCGCTGGAGGGGAGCATCTGACGCTGCGGGACATTTATTTCCGGATCAAGGCGATCGAAGCCCTCGGGAGAATGCGGGTGCAGGAAGCGGCTGATCCCTTGTTGCGGATCGTAAGAGAGCGCAACGGCCTGGCCCATGACGAGCCGGCTGCGCTGCGCTCGGCGGCCGATGAAGCCCTTGGCCTGCTCGAAAACCGGCCCCCTTCGGCGCGCGCTCGAATTGCCGAAAGCGCTCGCGCGAAATCCGGCGCGGCTTATGCCCGGCCTCGCCGCTACCTTCGCGCGCGTTTGCCGGCGCCTCTGCAAGCGGCCATTATGGGAACGCACGGTGGTTCCGCGCGCGTCCGCGTCCTTGCGCTCGGCGGCGCGTTTCTGGAAACCGATCACCCCTTGGCGGTCGGCGACTCCATCCAACTGGAAATTCGGGCCGGCCTTCGCAAAATCCAAACCACTGCCGTGGTCCGCCACTTTTCGCAGGGGGGAGCCGGCGTTGAATTCGTCCACATGAAACCGCGCGACCGCGAGCGCCTGCGGCGACTCCTCGCCCCGTTGCTGAAATAAATTTCATCAGCCGCTGCGGGCTGCAGAAAAGCAGTTTATTTTGTCATTCCAGCGAAGCGAGGAATCTCTCCTGGGGTTACGCCTGCGAAAAGAACGAGAGATTCCTCGCTTCGCTCGGAATGACAAAAGGCCGGGGGGAATAAAAAAAGGGTTGCTTCTTTTTCCGTGCCCGTTCAACGCGCGACGCTAGCATTTGAGCGGGACTACCAGCGCAGATCCGTTTCGGTGGGCTGTTCGTAGTCCACGCCTTCCACTTCAAAGCCGAACAAGCCGCGAAACTCGCGTTGAAAGCGGGCGAATTCGCTGATTTGCCGCAGATTTTCCGTGGTCACCTGCGGCCAGAGCGCGGCCACATCCTCTTGAACGTCGGGGCGCATCTCGCGATCGTCCAGGCGCAGGCGGCGCGCCTCATCCAACTTGGGCGCGTGTCCCGCGCAAAGAAAATCGGTAAACAGGCGCCGCATCTGTTCGAGCGGCCCTTCGTCCAGATTTTTCTTTTTCATCACCAAGGGAAGCAAACTTAAATACAACGGCACAACTGGAATCGCCGCGGAGGCCTGCGTCACCACTGCCTTGTTCACCGAAACCCAGGCGTTGCCGCCTAGTTGATACGCGAGGGCGGCATCCAGATCTTTTGCGGCGCCTTCGAGGTCTTTCTTCGCTTGCCCAATCGTGCCGTCGCGATAAATCGGCCACGTGATTTGCGGGCCGATGTAGGAATACGCCAGGGTGCGCGCACCCGGCGCCAGGAGCTTTTCCTCGAGGAGCATTTGCATCCAGCGCCGCCAGTCGTCTCCGCCCATCACGGCGACGGTGTCCGCAACCTCGTCTTCGCTCGCGGGCTGGAGCGTCACGGTCACTACTTTTTCGGAGTCGAGCTCGATCGTGCGATTCGTATACGCCTGCCCCACCGGCTTCAGCACCGAATTGTGCACCTTGCCCGTGCGCGGTTCGGTGCGCTTGGGCGACGCGAGCGAGTAAATCACCAGGTCTACCGGAGCCATTTCCTTGCGAATCGTTTCCGCCGCGACGCGCTTGATCTCGTCGGAAAATGCGTCGCCGTTGATGCTCGCGGCAAACAGCCCATCACGCTTGGCGATCGAATGTAGTGCGACAGTGTTGTAGTGGCCCGCCGTCGCGGTCTTGTCGCCGTCGGGCGGCCGCTCGAAAAACACGCCCAGCGTCTTCGCTCCACAGCCCCACGCCGCGGTAACACGCGTGGCGAGGCCATAACCGGTGGAAGCGCCGATGACCAGCACATTTTTCGGTGCATTTTGTCCCACGGGAATTTTACCGCGCACCCCGTCAACCCATCGCTCGACATTGCGCCGGCAACCCTCGGGATGGGCATTCACACAAATAAAGCCGCGCGAGCGGCGCTTGACGATTTGCAGTGGCATGGCCGGAAGATAATACCGTAGCGGGAGCGGCTGAGACTAGCTGATCAATTTCAGAAAACGCGGATCGGAGCGCAGTGAATCGAAGTCAGGATCCTTGGCCGCCCAATTCTTGTAAAACGCCCCCAGGTCCATTGACTTTTGGAGACAGCCAATGGCTTCCTCCGTTTCGCCAAGAATGGCGAAGACGCAAGCAACATTGTAAAGAATCGCCGATTCATCTGGGTCAATCGCCAGCGCCCGCCGCGCCCAGTCGAGGCTTCGTTCGCGATTTCCCATGCGAGCGAAGATTCCTGCCCCAAAATAAAGCGCGCGCGCATCATCCGGATGAATTTCAGTGTGCCGCTCAATTAATTGCAAGCCCCGCTGTTCGCTGGCTTTGGCTTCCCCCTCACGGCCGAGGCCGTGGTAAACGGAAGCCAGCAGGGGCATGACCTGGTAGTCGTCCGGATTGAGGCGAGCCGCTTCTTCATACAGTTCGGCGGCCTTGGCCAGATCGCCCCGCTGGAACGTGGTGCGCGCGTAGAAGTAATACGCTTCATAGAGCTTCGGGTTCAAACGGATAGCCTTCTCGAATTCTCTTTGAGCGTCCGCGAAGTTTTTCCTCAGCGAAAAGGCCAACCCGCTCGCCGCATGCGCCTCGGCCAGTTCCGGGTCCAGTTCGAGAGCCTTGCGGCTGGCCGCCTCCGCCTCATTCAAATTGTCTTCGCTGCTGTCCCAGTACATGTAAAGAAACGAACAACAATCCGCCACTCCGGCATAGGCGCGCGAGTAGCCTGCGTCAATCACAATGGCGCGGGCAAACATCTGCCGGGCGAAGTCAAAGCCCTTCTTGCGGAACTGGTAGAAGAACTGGCGTCCCCGGAGATAGTAATCATAAGCCTGCGGATTGTCGGTCGGCCTGCGCGCAATCGCCTTTTCTTCCTGGGGGGAAAGCTGGATGCGCAGGGCCTGGCTGATGCTGCGTGCGATTTCATCCTGCACTTCGAAGACGTCCTTAAGCTCCCGGTCGTAGCGTTCCGCCCAGATGGAATGGCCGGTTTGCGCCTGCACCAGTTGGGCTGTGATTCGCAATCGATTGCCGGCCCGGCGCAGGCTTCCGCTGAGCACGCTGACGGCATCCAGTTCGCGTCCGACCTGGGGTCCGGTAACCGGCTTATCCCGGTACGCCAGCACAGCGGCTCGCGGAAAGACTTTCAACTCCTTGATCTTCGACAGCTCGGTGATAATGTCTTCCGTCATTCCGTCGCGGAAATAATCGTCGTCTTTGCTCCCGCTGAGATTTTCAAAGTAGAGAACGGCCACGGATTTCTCTTTTACAGGCGCCGCAGCGGAAGCCGTCCCGGACGATTGCCTTTTGGTTTCAGCGTTGCGGCTCGCGGATTCCTGATCGCGCTTCAACCGTTTCAAGTCCATCCTGATCTCGGAAGCGGTCTGATAGCGCAGGTCCAGATCTTTCTCCAGGCCTTTGTTGATGATGCGCTCCAGTTCGGCAGGCATCGCGGGATTGAGTTCTCTCGGAGCGATGGGCGTTCCGTGAAGAATAAAATCGGAGATGGCCGCGGAAGTATCGCCGCCGAAGGCGAGCTTTCCGGTGGCCATCTCGTACAAGACGGCGCCGAAAGAGAATAAGTCCGTGCGAGCATCCAGTTGTTTGCCCAGGGCCTGTTCAGGAGACATGTAGGCTAACGTCCCGAGGGCCGTTCCCGGGCTGGTCAAATGCGCCGGATCGATCTCGAGCGTCATCTCCACGCCAACATCGAGAGTCTGGTCCAGGTGGTGCTGTCTCGCTGAGATTTTGGCGAGGCCGAAATCAAGGACTTTGGCCTGACAGCGCCGGGTGACGAAAATGTTGGCAGGCTTGATGTCCCGGTGGACGATGTTTTTGCCGTGCGCCGTAGCTAGCGCATCGGCAATTTCCATGGACAGGTCCAGGATTTGTTCGACTTTCAAGGGGCGGCCATTAATTAAGCTTTTCAGGGTCTGGCCTTCGAGCAACTCCATGACAATAAAGGGGCGGCCCTCATGCTCGCCGATATCGTGAAGCGTGCAGATATTCGGATGATTCAACGCCGAGGCGGCGCGCGCCTCGCGCTGGAACCTTTCCAGCGTCTGCGAATCCATCGGAGTGTTCTCGGGAAGGAACTTAAGAGCCACATGCCGGTCCAGCCGCGTGTCTTCCGCCCGGTAGACCACGCCCATGCCCCCGCCGCCAAGTTTTTCCTGGATCAGATAGTGGCTAACCGTCCGGCCAATCATCAAATGAAAATCCTCTGAGGGACCGAATGCTACTTCCTGCCCAGGAAGATGTCAACGCGCCCACAGTAGGACGGACTTCAGTCTGTCGTTTTCCGTCACGCCACCCTTCAGAAAAATCTGGGAATCAGCACGCCGCATCAAGAAATTGAATTTATACAATGCTCCCATGGGCCCCTCAGAATTCCCCATAACAAAATTGCGCCCCACCGAAAATAAAACGGCCGCCCTATCGTAAAGGGCGGCCGTTTCCGTGCAAATGCGAGACGCGGTTACTTGCCGGCG
>Ga0302326_10033495_pt1 | contig 10207 bp, 9 predicted proteins | sample Palsa_T0_3_FD_202264 | JGI IMG/M metagenome (GOLD analysis project Ga0302326, IMG submission 202264) | Peat permafrost microbial communities from Stordalen Mire near Abisko, Sweden - Palsa_T0_3 | ecosystem: Environmental > Terrestrial > Soil > Palsa > Peat permafrost | place: Sweden: Abisko... | reverse complement strand
TGACACACGATATGGCAACAAAAGCCTGGATCAGCAAGCAGAAGCGGCGGCAAGCGCTGGTGTTGAAGTACGCGCAGATTCGCCGCGACCTCAAGAAGGCCAAGAACTTTGCCGCCCTGGCCAAGCTCCCGCGCGACTCGAGCCCGACGCGCTCGCACAACCGCTGTCAGATCACCGGGCGGTCCAAGGGCGTGTACCGTAAGTTCAAGGTATCGCGCATCATGCTGCGGGAGCTGGCGTTGGCCGGCAGAATTCCCGGTCTCAAGAAGGCAAGCTGGTAGGAAGAGTCGATGAACAATCAAGATCCCATCGCCGACATGCTCACCCGGATTCGCAACGCCAACCGCGTCGGCCGGCGTCTGGTCCTCATTCCGAAAAGCAAGATTTGCACCGGCATCGCCGCCGTGCTGCGCGAGGAGGGGTACATCGAGGAATTCGACGTCATCGACGACGAGCGCCAGGGCCAGATCCGCGTCAAGCTCAAATACTCCAACACCGGCGAGAAGGTGATTCACGCGATCGACCGCGAGAGCAAGCCCGGCTGCCGGGTCTATCGCAAGGTCGATGAGCTGCCGATCGTGCTCAACGGCATGGGCATCGTGGTCATCAGCACCAGCAAGGGCGTGATGAGCGATCGCAAGGCCCGCGAGAACAACGTCGGCGGCGAATTGCTCTGCACCGTCAGCTAAGGACCAGAACCATGAGTCGCATCGGAAAAAAACCCGTCCCGCTCGGCGCCGCCAAGGTGACCGTGGCCGACAAGCTCATCAAGGTCGAAGGACCCAAGGGCAAGCTCGAGCTGAAGGTGCATCCATTGATCAAGGTCGAGCTGGATGCGGCCAAGAAGGAACTGGTCGTCACCCGGCCGGATGATTTGAAGCCGACCAAGGCGCTGCACGGGCTGACCCGGTCGCTGCTGTTCAACATGGTCGAAGGCGTCATCAAGGGATATCGCAAGGATATGGAAATCATCGGCGTGGGTTACAAGGCGGAGCAGAAGGGCAAGACCCTGCTGCTTTCCGTCGGGTATGCCAATGCCATTTCCGTGCCGATTCCCGCGGGATTGAACGTGGTTTTGGAAGGGCCGACCAAGGTGCAGATCAGCGGCCCCGACAAGCAGATGGTCGGACAATTCGCCAGCGATCTGCGCCGGGTGCGCAAGCCCGAGCCGTACAAGGGCAAGGGCATCCGCTACCAGGGCGAGGTGGTCAAGATCAAGCCGGGCAAGGCGTTTGCCGGCGCTGGAGCGGCCAAGTAGCCGAGGTGAATCATGGCAGACAAGAATCAAGACAAGCAGCGTCGGCTGGAGCGGCGCAAATGGCACGTCCGCTCGCGGATTTTCGGGAGCACGGAGCGTCCGCGGCTCTCGGTCTTCCGCAGCGACAAGCACATTTACGCCCAGCTCATCGACGATTACACCGGCAAGACTCTGGCCGCGGCGGCGTCCACCATCAAGGAAGTGCGCGGCGACCTGAAGACCGGCGGCAACATCGCCGCCGCCCAGCGCGTCGGCAAGGAAATCGCCCAGCGGGCCAAGCAGATTGGCGTGACCAAAGTCGCCTTCGATCGCGGCGGCCGGATGTATCACGGACGGGTCAAGGCCCTCGCCGACGCGGCCCGTGAGGGTGGACTGAGCTTTTAATTTGAATTGAATCCGTTAGCCCCCCGCTTTGCGGGGGTTTCCAGAATCAACCGGAACTTTTTATGGCCGAAGAACAACCGCAACCCACGACCCCGCCCCAGCCGACCGAGGCGCCGCCCGCAGCGGCCGCTCCGGAAGCCGCCGCACCGGCCGCGCCGGCCCCGCGCACTGAAGAACGCCGACCGCAGCGGAGCGGCGGTGGACAAGGCGGAGGCGGCGGAGGACGCGGGCGCGGTGGGCAGCGCGGCCGACAGAGCGGGCCGCGCGATCGCGGCAGCGATGAGAGCGGCATGGAAAGCTCCGTCGTGCGAATCTACCGCTGCTCCAAGGTCGTCAAGGGCGGCCGCACCTTCAGCTTCGGTGCCTTGGTCGTCGCCGGTGATCGCCGGGGAAACCTCGGCATCGGTTACGGCAAGGCCAACGAAGTGCCCCCCGCGGTCGAGAAGGCCACCAAGGATGCCCGCAAGAGCATGTTCAAGGTCAATCTCAAGGGATCGACCATTCCGCACACCGTCAAGGGTGTCAGCGGAGCCAGCACCGTGATTCTGATCCCCGCCCGCCCGGGAACCGGCGTGACCGCCGGCAAGAGTGTGCGGCCGTGCGTTGAGTTGGCGGGCATCACCGATATCCTGACCAAAGCCTACGGCTCCACCAGCCCCAAGAATCTGGTGAAAGCCACGATCGCGGCACTCAAACAGTTACAGAACCGCGATCAGGTCGAGTTCAGCCGCGGCGTGTCCTTGCCCAAGGGAGCCGGAGAATTGGTCACCGCCTAAACGTGGCACACGGGCTTCAGCCCGTGCGTGCATGTAGGAACCTAACATGAGCATGATTCACGAGATCACCGCGACCGTGCCGCGAAACAAGCGCTCACAGCGCAAGGGCCGCGGCGAGTCCAGCGGCCGCGGCAAGACCTGCGGCCGAGGCACCAAAGGCGCCAAGGCCCGCGTCGGCACCTACATCAAGCCGGGCCACGAAGGGGGTCAGACCCCTTTGTTTCGCCGATTCCCCAAGCGCGGTTTCAGCAACCAGAACTTCGAGCACCGGTTCCACATCGTCAATCTGCCCGACCTGGCCCGTTTCGACGACGGCACGACCGTCGACCAGGCGGCGCTGATCGGCGTGGGGCTGGTTCCCGACGATCGTCAGCCGGTCAAGATTCTTGGCAACGGCGAGCTCGGCAAAAAGCTGACGGTGGTCGCCGGTTGGTTCAGCAAGTCGGCCCATCAGAAGATCCTGGACGCCGGCGGCGCCGCCCAGAACGCCAAGGGCGAGCCGTTCGAGTTCCCCAAGCCCAAGAAGCGATTCATCCCCCGCGAGCCGGCGAAAAAGATCAAGGCCGTCGAAGAGCCCGCCACGGCCGCCGCGCCGGCACCGGCGGCTGCTGCCGAAAAGCCCGCGGCTCCCGCACCGCCGCCCGCGCCCGCGGCGGAGTAAGGTCCGCAGATGTTCAAGACGTTCATCAACATCTTTCGGGTCCCTGAGCTGCGGAACAAGGTGCTGTTCACCCTGTTCATGCTGCTGATCTATCGCATCGGTTTTCATATTCCGATTCCCGGGGTCGATCAGGACGCCTTTGCCAAGCTGGCAGAAAAACAGAACACCGACGCCAGCGCCTCGCAGCGGCTGGCCAATTACGTCTCGCTCTTCTCCGGCGGCAGCCTGTCGCAGAGCACGATCTTCGGCCTCGGCGTGATGCCGTACATTTCGTCGTCGATCATCTTCCAGTTGCTCGGCACGGTCATTCCGAGCCTGGAGAAGCTGCAAAAAGAAGGGCAAAGCGGCCAGAAGAAAATTCAGGAATGGTCGCGCTACGTCACCGTTCCCCTGTGCATGGTGCAGGGGGCGTTCTGGCTGGTCTTCATGCAGAACAGCCATCTGGTACAGGCGCAATTCGCCGGCACGTTCAAGTTCTGGATGCTGGGGGTCTGTTCGCTCACCGCCGGTAGCATCTTCCTGATGTGGCTCGGCGAGCAGATCGACGAATATGGGCTGGGCAACGGCGTCAGCTTTCTGATTCTCGCCGGCATCGTCGCACGCATGCCGCAGGCGGTCGTACTGCTGGTGCAGCAGACCAACCTCACCGCCGTTCCCAATCCCAACAAACCGATCAACATCGGCAAGATCATCTTCCTGATCTTCTCCTTCGTCTTCATCGTGGCCGGGTCGATCCTGATCACCCAGGCGCAGCGGCGCATCCCCATCCAGCAGGCCAAGCACACCCGCGGCCGCCGCGTCTATGGCGGGCAGCGCCAGTTTCTGCCCCTCCGCGTCAATCACGGCGGCGTCATGCCGATCATCTTCGCCCAGTCGCTGATGCTCTTCCCCGGCATTCTGCTCGGCAAGCTCGCCGATTGGACCAACAACCCGTTCGTCGGATTTCTCAACAGCCAGTTCGCCCGCGGGCAGTTCTTCTATATCGTGACCGAGGCGGCGATGATTTATTTCTTCGCCTACTTCTGGACCACCGTGCAGTTCCAGCCCAAGGAAATGGCCAACCAGCTCCGCGATTACGGCAGCTTCATCCCCGGCCTGCGGCCTGGCAAGCGCACCAGCGATTATCTCGAGAAGGTGATGATGCGCATCACCTACGTCGGGGCCGCGTTTCTCTGCGCGATCGCCATCATTCCGACCGCCGTCAATCTCTGGCTGGGCATTCCCTTCCAGATCACCGCATTCCTCGGCGGCACCGGCCTGCTGATCGTCGTCAGCGTCGCCCTCGATCTCGTGCAGCGCATCGAAGCCAACCTCCTGATGCGCAACTACGGCGGCTTCCTCGGCGGCGAAGGCTCGGGTAAGAGGATCAAGGGGAGGCAGTATTAGGAGAATAAGGCACGAAGGAACATAGGCACGAAGGCACGAAGTGAAGAGAGGGCACCTCGCGTTATTCCGCCGCCTCTTCCCTTCGTGCCTTCGTGCCTGCGTGCCTTATTTCTTCCCATCCCCATGCCCATCATCCTGAAATCTCGCCACGACATTGAAATGATGCGGCAGGCGGGGCAGGTCGGGTGCAATATCCTCGCCGCCATGCGCCAGGCCGCGGTCGCCGGCATCACCACCGCCGAGCTCGACGAACTGGCCCGCATCGAGCTCGACAAAGTCGGCGGCATCGCCCTGTCCAAAAATTATCCCACCTACAAGCCCGGCGAGGGGTTTCCCGGCTACACCTGCATCAGCGTCAATGAGCAAGTCGTGCACGGCGTCCCCGGCCGCCGCAAGCTCGAGTCCGGCGATGTCGTCACGCTCGACCTGGCCCTTTCACTCGACGGATTCTGCTGCGACACCGCGACCACCGTCCCCATCGGCAAGATCAATCCGACGGCCCAGAAGCTTCTCGACATCACCCGCCAAACGCTCATGCTCGCCATCCAGAACATCAAGCCCGGACGCCGATGGTCCAACATCGCCCGGCTCATGCAGCACTACGTCGAGTCCAACGGCTTCAGCGTCGTCCGCGAGTTCGTCGGCCACGGCATCGGCCGCTCGATGCACGAGGATCCCAAGGTCCCCAACTTCGTCACCGCCGAGCAGCTTCGCGGCGATTTCGAGCTGCGCCCCGGCATGACCCTGGCGGTCGAGCCGATGGTCGTCGCCGGCCGCCGCGACGTGCGGCTCCTGGACGATCAATGGACCGTTGTCACCGAAGACGGCCGTCCCGCCGCCCATTTCGAGCACACCATCGCCATCACCCGCGAGGGCGTGGACGTGTTGACCGACGGCCGCGCCCCGCAGTTTTAGGCGGCCCGTTTGGAGAGATCCCATTTAGCCCGGTCGCTTGCGACCGGTTATCTTTCGGCACCCCGTTAATCGGGACCGGTCGCAAGCGACCGGGCTAATTATTTTTATTCGGAAAAGAACACGGCGCGCGCGAGGTCTTTTCCATCGCTGTGGTGCACAATCCACACCCAGCATAGCATTCCCCCATGAGCTTCGTCAGCCGGTATCTTGACCCGACGCTGGTGGAACGGCTCAACGCCTTGCAGCTCTCGGCCCGCAACGTGGTCGAGGGGAGCATCTCCGGCCTGCATCGCAGCCCCGTCAAGGGGGCCAGCATCGAGTTTCGCCAGCATCGCTTTTACACCCCCGGCGATGAGCCCCGCCGCCTCGATTGGCGCGTGCTGGCCCGGACGGATCGCCCCTATATCAAGGAATACGACGAGGAGACCAATCTCCGCTGCCTCCTGCTGCTCGACACTTCGGGCTCGATGGCCTACGGGCGCAAGAACGGCACCAAGTTTGATTATGCCGCTCGGCTGATCGCGGCGCTGGCTTATTTGATGCTTGGCCAGTCAGAGAGCGTCGGCCTGGGGCTTTGCGGGACCAAGCTGCTGCACTGGCTGGCCCCGCGGGCGGGAAGCGGCCAGCTCTCGCGGGTCATCGACGCCCTCGAGCGGGCCGCCCCGCGCGGCGAAGCCCGGCTCACCCCCGTGCTCCAGGAAGCCGCCGATCGCCTGGGCAAACGCTCGCTGGTCATTGTCGTTTCCGACCTGTTCGCACCGGTTCCCTCTCTGCGCGAGGGGCTTGCCCGGCTCCATCACGATCGGCATGAGACCATTGTGCTGCAAGTGGTGGACGGTGATGAAGTCGAGTTCCCGTTCCGCACCTGGTCGCGATTTCGCGGCCTCGAGGGAGAGCGGCCGCAACTGCTGGAGCCGGCGGTCATGCGCAGGACGTATCTTGACGCCTTCGCCCGTCATCGCCGCGAGTTGGAGGAAACCTGCTCGGCGCTGAGCGTCGAGTTCTATCCGTTCGTGACCAAAATTCCCGTGAGTGATTCATTGACTGCGTTTCTTCAGCGGCGCTCGGCGGCGTTCAAGTAGCCTCTGCCTCCGTTAGCCCCCCGCTTTGCGGGGGTGCAACCACCGCAAAGCGGGGGGCTAACGGAGGCGGCGATGCCGGTACTATGTTTCTTTACCCCATCATGCTCGCGGGTCTTGGCGCCGCGGCGGTTCCGTTGCTGCTGCATTTGCTCAGCCGGGCGCGATATCGTGACGTGGAATGGGGGGCGATGCTCTTCCTCGCCGGCGCGGAGCTGCGCCAGCGGCAAAGCGCCCGGCTCCAGCAGGCGCTGCTTCTCATTCTGCGCACGGCAATCATTGTTGCGCTGGCTTTGGCATTGGCGCGGCCGGTATTGCAGGGAAGCCTCATCGGTTCGCCATCCGTCCGGGTGACGGCGGTGATTCTGCTGGATTGTTCCGGCAGCATGTCGTTCGATGAGAACGGCCGGACGCGCTTCGAGCTGGCACAACGCGCCGCCGAGCAGATTCTCGCCGCATTGCGCCCCGGCGATCGCGTGGCCCTCATTCCCATGGGCGCGCCATCCGAGCCAACGGATGCCGAGCCAACCACCGATCTGCGCGCCATCGCCGGGCGGATCGATCAGCTTCGCTGCGGCTACGGCTCGGCCGATCTGAAGGAATCCCTCTCCGCCGCGGCCGACATTCTCGAGGCCAACGAGAAAACCAATCGCGACATCTACATCGTCTGCGATCGCCAGGCCCTGAGTTGGCGCAACGTCGATGAGGCCTTCGCCGGCGATTGGCTCGGGCGAATGCGCAGTTCCGTGCCCGGTGAACCGGGCAACGCCGGTCTCCGGGCGTTTGTGGTGCCGGTCGGAACGACCGATGCGGATAATGTCGCGGTCGATTTTGTGCGCCTGGCCAATCCGCCGGCGGTTCGCGGTCAGCCCGTGGAGATCGAGGTGGGCCTGCATAATTACGCCTCCACGCCGCGGTCCGATTTGCCGCTGAGCCTGCGCGTGGGAAGCCGATTGCTGCTGCAAACGCACGTGAACCTCGCGCCGAACGAGGCGACGTCATTTCGCTTCGATCAGTCGTCCAGCGATCGCAAGATCGTGCTTAATTCGGCCGGGTCGCAATTGCTCAGCGCCGAGATCACGACCACCGGCTATACCGCCGACGATCGGGCCGAGTCTTCGATCGACGTGATTGACCCAATCAAGGTGCTGCTGATCAGCGGCGACTCCCGGGCCGGGCCGTTCGGCAGCGAGGCCGACTTCGTCCGCTGGGCGCTGGCCCCGCACCAGGCCGCCGGACTCAAGCAGGAGCCCGATCCCTGCTCTGTCGCCATTCTCGCCGCCGACCAGTGGACCGGCCCCGAGATCGACGGATACCAGGTGGTGATCGCCGCCAATATCGAGAGTTTTTCTCCGCGGCAGATCAGCGCGCTGGAGCGGTACGTCTATGACGGCGGGCGCGTGCTGATCGCGCCGGGGAGCCTTTCACGGGTGGAGGACTACAACGCGGAGCTCTACCGTGACGGAGCCGGGATTCTGCCCGGCGAACTTCAGCGGCCCACGCCGGCCGACGGCTCCAGCGCGACCACCGTTCTCGGATACGACGCCACTCATTCCATTTTCCAATTCCTCCGCGGCAAGCCTGACCCGATTCCGTCCGCCATCATCGGCCGCTACTTCCCGGCGGTGGCCCGGCAAACCGACGCCTGGCCCCTGGCGTGGTATGCCTCGGGCGACCCGTTTCTAATTGAGGGAAGCTCGGAGCGCGGGCGGGTGATTCTGATGACCACGTCGCTCGACGCGGATTGGACGACGCTGCCGCTCTCAAACTTTTATTTGCCGTTTTTGCAAAACGCCGTCCGGTATCTCGCCGCCCATCCCACGCAGCGCAATCTCGCGCCCGGCGAGCCGATTCAGCTCGAATTTCCGGATGGCCGGGTGCCGCGGCGCGTGACACTGACCGATCCGCAGGGCAAGCGCAGCGTGCTGGACGTCGTGCGTTACTCCCAACAGGGTGAGATCCGCTTCACTGACACCACGTTGCCCGGCGATTACCGACTCGACATCGAAGAGCCCGGCCGCAACCCCTACGCGATTTATTACGTCGTGACGCCCGGCTCCGAGGAGAGCGACCTGACCCCGCTCACTCCTGCGCGGTGGTCCTGGCTGGAGCAGAACCTCGCGCTGCACCGCATCGAGCCGACGCAGCAACCCCTGCGTGAAGCCGTCTCCGCGGGCCGCCTCGGCCGCGAGCTGTGGGCCCCGCTTCTGGTCGCCGCGTTGCTTCTGGCCCTGCTGGAGATGGCGCTGACACGCCGGCCCGCGGGAGATCGAGCATCATGATCTTCCCGCACCCCTGCTTCATCGTTGCCCAGGTCTATTGGGAGTCCCCGCAGCGGTGGCCGGCGGTGGCGGCGGGGGCGTTGGTCCTGATGCTGGGGATCGCGTGGCTCTATCCGCCGCAATTGCGGCTGGTGGGTTGGCCGTGGCGATGGGCGTTGCCGTTGCTGCGGACGTCGGCATTGCTGGCGCTGCTGATTTCGTTGCTCCAGCCGATGGCCGTGCGCCCGGCCACTCCCCGCGAGCGCGGAGCGGTGGTCGTGATCGTGGATCGCTCGCGCAGCATGAGCATCGTCGATAACACACGTAGCAACGCCGAGTGCGTCGCCCTGGCTAATGCCCTGGGCCGCCTGCCACCCGGCGCACGGGCGCCAGGCATCGCCGGGCTTGAGGGGGACCTGAACCGGCTGCTCGCCGATGTCGCCGACGTGCGCGCGGCCCAGGACAATCTGGATTTCGCCCTGATTTCCGGCCGCGAGATCGGCCCGCACCGCGAGCAACTTCGGCAAGCGGTGGCCGCTTACAGCACCGCCGCTAAAGCGGCGGTCGCCGGCGCCCAAGGCGCAGACGCCACGCCCGAGCTTCGCCGTGCACTGGTGGAGGTGGCGAACGTGCCCGATCCCCGGTCCGCGTCGGCGTGGCGAAACGATGTGCCCAAGCGACTCTCCAACGCCCTCGACGCCTTGGCCCGTTATCAGGCCGAACTGGATCAACATTTGTTCGATTCCAATCCCCTGGTGCATCAGGCCGCCGCAGAAGTCGCCGGGCTTTCTCGATACGCCCTGGCTCAGCAAGCCATCCTCGATCCCAAATCCGGTCTGCTGGCGCGGCTGCCTCCCGAAGTGCCAGTGACCGGGTATGCGCTGGCCGACAGCATCGATCCAATCTCGCTGACCGCGACGTCGGCCCGGGCAACCGGCTGGGGCACCAATCTGACCGGCGGAATTGCCGCGGCCGCATCGATGGGCCGAACGCGGGCGATCGTGCTCTTTTCCGATGGCCGTCAAGTGGGCGGCGACGACAGGGCCATCGCCGGTCTGACTCCCGGCGGCGTGCCGATTTTCACGGTGGGCGTGGCGGCCACGACGCCGCCGCGCGATCTGGCATTCGGCCGCGTCTCCGTTCCCGCCGGGGGATTCATCGGAGACACGGTCACCATTCGCGCCGAAATCCGCCACGAGGGAATCGACGGGATCCCGGCCGACGTACGGCTCTCGGTCGCCGGACTGCCGGATCAAGTCCGCTCCGTCGATTTGAAACCCGCCGTCCCCGCGATCGCCGAGTTTCCCCTCGAGTTGAAACCCGAGCAGGCCGGGGCGTTGAAGCTGACGCTCTCGATCGGCAAAGTCAACGGCGAAGTGACCGACGAAAACAATTCCGTCGAGCGCTGGATGAAGGTCATGCCGCAGCGCATCCGCGTCGCGGTCTGGTCGGGCGCGCCGACGTGGGACGATCAGGAACTGTGCGCG
>Ga0302326_10033491_pt1 | contig 10207 bp, 10 predicted proteins | sample Palsa_T0_3_FD_202264 | JGI IMG/M metagenome (GOLD analysis project Ga0302326, IMG submission 202264) | Peat permafrost microbial communities from Stordalen Mire near Abisko, Sweden - Palsa_T0_3 | ecosystem: Environmental > Terrestrial > Soil > Palsa > Peat permafrost | place: Sweden: Abisko... | reverse complement strand
GCACCCATGACGGCTTCCAGATCGCCGAGCTCGACCTGGAACTGCGCGGGCCGGGAGAATTTTTCGGCACGCGGCAGGCTGGGATGCCGAGTTTTCGCGTGGCCAACCTGATTCGCGACCGGCAGTTACTGGAACTGGCCAAGCGCGAGGCCGCGGCTGTGATGGCCGGTCCCAATGCTGCCGTCACGGAGGTAGAAATCAGCCGGGCCTTGGTTGCCGTGCGCACGCGCTGGCAGCATACCTACGGTCTGGTCGAGGTGGGGTGAACTGGTAGAATCGAACCGATGGCAGGAACTTCTCAACTGATTCAGATCGCGGTCGGGCCGCCGCTTCGCGTGCCGAAGCCCGAGTGGCTGCGGGCCAAAGCCCCTGTCGGGGATAACTTTCACAACCTCAAGAAGCTGGCCCGTGGGCTGGGGTTGCACACGGTTTGCGAGTCGGCCCAGTGCCCGAACATCGGCGAGTGCTGGAATCACAAGACCGCGACCTTCATGCTGCTGGGCGACATCTGCACCCGCCGATGCGGATTCTGCGCCGTGCCGAAAGGCCGCCCGGAGCCCATCGACTGGGACGAACCGCGCCGCGTGGCCGAGGCGGTAGCGACCCTGGGCCTGAAACATGCCGTCGTGACCAGCGTGAATCGCGACGATGACAACGTTGGCGGTGCCAGAGTTTTTGCCCAGACGATTCGCGAGATTCGCGAGCTGATCCCGGATTGCCGCATCGAGGTGCTGATTCCGGATTTTCAAGGTCTGGAAGAACCGCTGCAGATCGTTCTCGACGCGCAGCCCGACGTTCTCAATCACAATACGGAAACTGTGCCGCGCCTTTATCGCGCGGTGCGCTCCGGGGCCCGTTACGAGCGGACGCTCACGCTGCTCGGGAACGCCAAGAAACTTTCTCCCGGCATGGTGACCAAGAGTGGCGTTATGGTAGGGCTCGGCGAATCCACGGAGGAACTGATCGAGGTGTTCCGCGATCTCGGTGGTCGCGGCGTTGACATTCTTACCGTAGGCCAATATTTGCGTCCCTCGCGCGACCACTTGCCGATCGCGCGGTTCTACACGCCCGAGGAATTCCGCGAGTTACGGGATGAGGCCTTGCGTTTCGGCTTCCGGCACGTCGAGTCCGGTCCGCTCGTGCGATCCAGCTATCACGCGCACGAACAGACGGAATCCATTTCCGCTCCGCAGGTGATATCGTAGGCGCGGCACGCTGAGCGCGCTCCCGGGTGCGGGAGCTGGATCGCACCGCTTCGGTACTTATCTGTACTTAGAATCTGTACTTAGAAGATGTGCAGCTTGATGCTGAGATACTGCTTGGGATTCTCCCGGAAAGCTTTCACCAAGCCACGGCTCTCCACCAGCAGCTGATTGAGGTTGTTGTAGAGCGATTCGTCCTTGAAGAGCTTGCCGGCCGTCCCGTGGCCGGCCTCGAGCTCGGTGGTTAGCGAGGCAAGCTTGGTCATCGCAGTGTCGATCTTCTTCGCCAGCTCCTCGTCGTTGAGCAACCTTCCCGCAGTCCCCTTGCCCGTACTAAGGTCTTCGCTAACCTTTTTCAAGTTGGCGACCGCGGCGTTGGCGTTGTTGTAAAGAGTGGGATCTTTCAAGAATTTTCCGGCCGTACCTTTGCCCTGTTGTATGTCGTCCGCCACGGCATTCATCTTGTCGAGAGTGGCCACGAACTTGTCGTAAGCATCTTTCTTATTGATCAACTGTCCCAGGCTGCCTTGTCCCTTGGCGATCTCGTCGACGACGGTTTCGAGCTCCGCAACCGTCTGCGAGAGACGGTCATACAGCGTGGGGTCGTAGATCAACTTGCCGAGGGAGCCCTTGCCACTTTCCGCGAAGGCGAGGATGCGGTCGGCGCGCTTGAGCAGCGCGTCCATGTTTTGCAGCGTGCTCTGGCTGGAGCGGACTACTTCGTTGAAGTCGGGATGCACGCGGGTGGGAAGGGTGTCGCCATTCTGCGCCGGCGGGCCGATGGCCTGCGAGCTGTCCATATCCATGAAGGTTTCGCCCAACACGCCGGCCGTTTCGAGAGAAGTGAGGGTATCGCGGCGCAGATTGAAACTGTACTTCGTGCTCACCTTCATGATGACTTGGACGGGAGTAAACTGTTTGTCTTTATCGGGGACGATGACAATCTTCACGACGTTGCCGATATCCACGCCACTCAGCCGCACGGGCGCGCCCGGCCGCAGCCCCTCCGCATTGTCGAAGTATGAAGTCAGGGTGATGCGACTCGAGAACAGGCCGCTGATTCCGCCGGACATCAGAAACAAAAGCAGGGCCAACACCAAACTGGCGAAAATCACCGTGAGGCCCACGCGAAGTTCCGACCATTTGAGCTGCTTCTGGCTTGGCAAGTGATTTCCTCAATCGCTCTGCGTTCTCATCGGCGACGCACGGAACAGCTCAACCCTCCGGCAATCCCTTCGCAGCATCATAGCAAAACCGGAGCGCTGTCTTAAGTGGTTTGCGGGTGAAGGGCCGGGAGAAGCAGCAGAGCGAGCAGGTAGGCTGCAACTCCGCAGGCCAGGGTCGCGTTCAAGCCAAATTGGATCGCGATCACCATGGCCAGGACGGAACCGAGCACGCTGGCGGCCGCGTTCATTGCCCAGGCCCACTCCACGGCATTGTCTTCGCCAGCAACTCCGCTGGGGACGTCGATGACGGGGCCCGCCGCCAGCGCACGCAGGCCGGTTGGGAACGGCATGCCCATCACGAACCCGAGCGGAGCTAACAAGAGACCGCTGACCATCAGCCGGTAGCCAAATCCGAGCCCCACCCAGACCGTCAGCCCGCGAGGCAGAAAGAATACATGAGCGACCAACGCGACGATCACCAGCGTCAGCGGCATCCAGGCCATTTCCGTGCGGGGAAGCCAGCGCCGCGAGAACAAGCTGCCGGCTCCGCTCGACAGCATCAGCAGAAAGATGACTACGGTCAGGGCATACGTCGGGTGTCCGAGAAAAAGCACGAAGCGCTGAATAAATGCAATCTCCACCAAGATGTAACCCAGGCCCACCGCCACGAAATAGAGCAGTGGCAGGGGCGACTGACGGCCTGACTTGATGGCAAGCGGCAGGACCAGAAAGACCAGTACTGCTGCCAGGGAGATGATCAGCACAAGAACCAGTACCAGCACTCCCAGGTTCACCTTCCAGTCAACGCTATGCCGCTGTCCCTGGCCAAGGATTTGTTCGGGTTTGAGCGTGAAGAAGAAGAACGGCGCGTTATCGGTGACCGGCGAAACATTGAAGGCATAACTCTCGGCGAAGCGGTAAGGATCATTGCTCGCGATCAGATCGGCAAACGGATTATGACCTGCTTGCCATACTGCGGGATCCGAAGGCAGATAGAGCGGAACAAGTTCGTCATGGTCGTCGAGAAGAGCTTGCACCGCGGACTCTTCCGCTTCGGTAAAAGCAGTTTTCTTGGCCAACACCACCACTGCAATGCCGTCTTCATTGAGCGGCCCTCCCGAAGCCACGATAAAGTGGCGCGCCGGGTCCGTCACGCCAAGATTGTGCAAGGCTTCGATCGCCACCGAAACCACGCGCAACGCCTCCCGCGGTTGGCGGAACTCCCAGCGGGTGATGGCGATCATGCCGTCCGGTCTAAGATGCTCGAAATATTCCCGGAAGGCTTCCACCGTGTAAAGATTGTTTTCACTCAGCGCGAAAGCGCCGGCCGCGGTTGAGGCCCAGGTATCCACCAGAGTCATTTGCACCACGTCGAACTGCTGCGGCGTGGAGCGCAGATAAGATCGGCCGTCGGTCACCTGAATGTGTACATTGGGGTGCTGGTAGAGATGTTTGGAGTAGGCGGCATAACGCCCGCGCATGATGGTGTTGGCGATGATGGGATTGATCTCGATACCGGTCACGCTGGGGCTGCCGTTGGCCACCGCGCGCAGCACGTCGACGCCGCCCCCCGGCCCGATAATCGCAAACTCGCCGCGCGGCCGCAGAACGTTCGCCAACGCCGGCGGTTGCGACATGAGATCGTCCTCCCAATCCGTGTCGTGCCAGTGCGCCAGGTCGCAATTCATGATGTAGGTAGAGGCGTCGGCGTCGATGACGATGGCTTTGGTGGCTGGACCCACGCGATCCACTTCCACACGCGACAATGCATTCCAGCGCGCAAATTCTACCCAGGCCGGGTCGCGAAACACGCCCTTGGCGTAGACCACGTCGATCAGCCGGTCCGAGTGGTTGGCGGCGATGAGCATTAGAAATCCCGCAAGCAGGGCAAACGCCACCCTGCGTCCGATCCGCGATGCCGTCCAGACCATGGCCGCCGCCGTCAGCGCCACACTGGCCACAAGAATCGTATTCGGCCCGCCTAGCCAGTTGAGAAAGGGCACCAGCGCGAGGCACGCCAGCGCCCCGCCGCCGAGGTCGGCCCCATAGAGACGGGAGATGTGGCTGGTTTCACGCGCGAAAATCACCGAAAACTGCACCCCCGTCAGGAAAAAAGGCAACGCCGCCGCCACGTAAATCGCGGTCAAGTGCAGGAAATTTGCTCCCGACACTGTGAGGAACACCGGGACATGCAGGACCACCTCCAGCGCGACCAATACCAGGATAGAGCTGTCGATGCACAGGCGCGCCGCCAGCGTGCGCGTGTCGGTCCGGGCGAGGCGATTCTTGAATAGGTAGGCAAAGACTCCGCCGGCGCCCAAGCCCAGCAGCGCAATCGAAATCGAGAGAAACGCGAAGTGATAAAAGAGCACGACCGAGAATAGCCGGGTAAGCGCCAGCTCCAGCAACAGTGCCGCGAAACTGGTGAGCCCCACACCCAGCAGAAGCGTGCGTTCGGGAATCTCAGAGAACGAAGGAACCGCCCTGGCAGTCTGAACGATTGCGGACATAATGAAGTGGAGTTCGCCAGTCTAGCAGAAGGTCTGCCGGAATGCGGTGCTTGCGGGTCTGGTTCTCGAGCTAGTTCTCGAGAATCACCTGTGCGATGGCCTGCTCGGCGGTATGTGAGAGCGAGAGTGCGGCATGCTTCACCCCCAGCCTGGCGGCGACCTTGCCAGCTTCTCCGTGAAAAGCGATGGCCGGACGTCCGCCCGGCAGGCGTACGACTTCGCAATCGCGCCAGCGCACGCCGTGGCTCCAGCCCGTGCCCAGAGCCTTCATGGCCGCTTCTTTGGCGGCAAAACGTGCGGCGTAGCGCTCCGCGCGGTTGGCCTTGGAGTCGCAATAGCGGATTTCGGCCTCGGTATAGATTCTCCGGAGAAAACGATCGCCAAAGCGCGCAATCGATTCCTGAATGCGCGGAACCTCGGCGATGTCAATGCCTGTGCCGACGATCATATTTGTCCAGGATTACGCTGGCGTTTCTCTAACGCTTCTCGAAGCTCCCTGAGGATTTCCGTCATGCTCCTCCCGCTCGTGTGGATCACAATGTGCTCTCGGTTCCAAGGTTCGTATTTCCGGGAGACGATTTCCTCCGTATCGGCCGGCCGTGTTAGAGGCGCTACCGGAATCGCGGATGGCCCGCTCGATCAGGTCGATATGCATCCGACCGAACCGAGCTGACGAGCGCGCTCCCGGGCAATGGCTGTCTTTCCTACTCCCGCTAGTCTGCCAAAGATGACTAGCATGATGCCAGAGGATCATGAAATGAAGCAATTGAGGGCGGCCACCAATGCGGCATCCTGTTCCGGAAACACCGTGCGCAAATCCAACAACACACGGCCTTCGTCGACGCGCGCAACTACGGAGGGCTCCGAACTGCGCAGGCGCGCGGCCAGTTCGTCGGCACTGAGGCCTTGGCAAGCGAGGGCCAGCACCCGCGTAGGCAGAACAGAAGATGGCGCGGCGCCGCCGCCGAGGATGGATCCACCATCCACGATCTCGACCTCGAACTTCGGCGATGCCAGTTGCGCTACCAAGGCCTCGGCCCGTCTGCCTATTTCGTCTTTCGAAAGCCGCAGCATACGCAGCGTAGGAATCGCGTCGTAATCGCGCCGGACATACTCTAAGAGGGTTGCTTCGAGCGCGGCGTAGATCAGCTTGTCCACGCGCAACGCGCGGAACAGCGAATTGGATCGCATGCGCGCAATCAATTCCGAGCGGCCGCTGATCAACCCGGCCTGCGGTCCGCCGAGCAACTTGTCACCGCTATAGGTGACGATGTCGACGCCACCGCGCAGGCTGTCGAGCACGCCTGGCTCTTGGCCGATTCCGACCGAGCGCAGGTCAAACAGCGCGCCGCTGCCCAGGTCTTCGATCAGCGGAATGCCGCGCTTGCGCCCCAGCGCCACCAGTTCAACCGTGGGCGCCTCTTCCGTGAAACCGGTGATCTCGAAGTTCGAGCGGTGCACTCGCAGCAAAAGCCGCGTTCGTTCGGTAACGGCCCGCTCGTAGTCGGCGGTGCGGGTGCGGTTGGTCGTGCCCACCTCGCGCAGAATTGCACCCGACTTGGCCATCACCTCTGGAATGCGGAATGAGCCGCCGATCTCCACCAATTCGCCGCGCGAGACGATGACTTCTCCGCCTTCGGCCAGGGTGTTCAACGCGAGTAAGACCGCCGCCGCGTTGTTATTCACGACGATGGTGGAGACAGCCGCCGGTGTGGGGACGGGCACTCTTGCCCCTGCCGCCGAGCGAAGCTCGGCGGTTCTCACCTCTTCGTGCAGCAAGCGCTGAAACAGGCGGTCCACGTGCACGTCCCGCTGGCCACGTTCCCCCGCACCCAGGTCAAATTCCAGATTGGAATAACTGGCCGCAGTTTCGCGGATGTGCTGGATGGCAGCATCCCCCAGCGGTGCACGGCCAAGGTTGGTATGCAGGATCACGCCAGTAGCGTTGATCACGGGCCGTAGAGAATAACCCAGCGTTTGGCGAAGTTGGTTCTCCACCGCGCCCGACAGACCCGAGAGCGCAAGCTCCAGCGCCTCCTCGTCCAGCAGCCCTGAAGTGATTTCTTGCCGCAGCCGGGCGAGCACGACGCGCACCGCGTGTACGGCGGAATCGTGACCATAGCTCGCCGCCAGTGAGCGGACCACCGATGCACCGATCACCTCATCCACGGAAGGAAGCCGGCGAAAAAGCTCCGATAGCGCGGCGTGTTTCACGGGGAGATTATCCCACGGAGAGAACGAGCCATGCACGGCTGATTCAAACCGTCACCCGCTACAGGGTGTGCAGGTAAGCCAGCAGATCCTGCATGTCTTGCGGGTTCAGCGTTTCGCTGTAGCCCGGCATTTCGTGGCGGCCATAGCGGATGATCTCGCTGACGCGGTCGTCATTCGCCGGAAGCCCGCTCAGAGGAAGATATTGGTGCTGGAATACACCCTGCAGGCCCGGACCCTTCCTCCCCTTGGTGGAATAGGGCCGGTGACAGCGGTCGCAGTGGTTGTCATAAATCCTGCGTCCGGCCGCCTGTTGGGGATTGAGGCCGAGTTCGGCGTCTGATTTGCGAAGCTCCACATCGCAACCCGCGAGTGTGGCAAACCCAAGGCATGCGGCCAGTGCCGCGCCAATCCAACACCGACGGGCCAACCTGCCACTCTGGTCACGCGGGCGCTCGATCGCTCCGATCACGCGCCTGTTGATCGGCCCGCTCGCCCTCTTTTGTGCACAATTTCCCACAGCCGTCGCCATTCCGCTCGACTTACAATGATAGAGGAAAGCTCGAAAGCCATGCCAGTTGCCGTGAAACGGGTCTACGAATCGGTGTCGCACTCCGATGGAGCGCGCATTCTGGTGGACCGCCTGTGGCCCCGCGGTCTTCGAAAGACTGAGGTCGCCCTCGATGACTGGCTTCGCGATCTTGCTCCCTCCGACAGCTTGCGGAAGTGGTTTCACGCCCAGCCGGAACGATGGGTGCTCTTTCGCAAGCGTTACCTGAAAGAATTGGCCGGTCCAGAAGCCGAAAAAGATTTGCAGAAACTCTACACCCTGGCCCACAAGAAGAAACGCCTCACGCTGTTGTACGCCTCGAAGAATGAGAAGCACAACAACGCTGTCGTGCTTAAGGATCTGCTCGACGGAATGCGCAAACCCCCGACTGGCACGGGCCCGGGTGCGCTTCGGACCCTGCGGGTGCCGGACGCGGCGGTCCGGCGACGGTAGCCGGAGTCGAATTCCGCGCCGACCTGCTGTCTCCAAAAAGCCACGAATCCGGTCGGCTTCGCTTCTCCAATTTCCTCTTTCATTTAAAATCTGCCGCATGAGGGCTGTCTTTCAGTGGAGCCTGGGTGCGCGCACGCTGGAGCTGGGCAAGCGGACGCTGATCATGGGCGTCGTCAACGTCACTCCCGACTCGTTTTCTGACGGCGGCCTGTTCCTCGATTCCGAAAAAGCCATCACGCACGCTCTCCGGTTGCTCGACGAGGGTGCAGACATCATTGATATCGGGGGAGAATCCACGCGTCCGGGGGCCAGCGTCGTCACCGCATCTCCGCAACCGGAGGCAAAGGAGAAGGAAGTACAGGCGGCAAGCAAACCGTCGGGCAGTTCTTCCGCTCCAAAAGTTGCCGTCCGCGCGGCAGAAGAGCTGCGGCGCGTGCTGCCTGTGATCACGGGGCTCAAGAAGCTGCGCCGGGATGCGGTGATCTCCATTGACACCTACAAAGCCAGCGTGGCGCGCGCCGCGACCGCGGCAGGGGCCGAGATCGTCAACGACGTCAGCGGGCTGCGCTGGGACCGGCAGATGGCCAGCACGATCGCCGAAACAAAATGTGGCGCCATTCTGATGCATATGCGGGGCCGTCCCGAGGAGTGGCGTAGCTTGCCGCCGCCCGGCGATGTCGTTCTACTGGTTAGGCGCGAACTTCGGGAATGGGCGGAAGCGGCCGTGTTGGCCGGTGTGCGCCGGGAAAGGATCGCGCTCGATCCCGGCTTCGGCTTCGGAAAAAACTTCGATCAGAACTATCCCCTGCTGGCTCGCTTTCAGGAATTGCAATCGCTCGGTTTTCCCCTGTTGGCAGGTACGTCGAGAAAATCGTTTCTTGGCCGCATCCTGGCAAAGGATGGAAAAGACGCTGCTGCCGCGGACCGGTTTCACGGAAATCTCGCCGCTCAGACGGCCCTGATTCTCAAGGGTGCGCACATCTTGCGAACGCACGATGTAAAGGCCGCAGTCGAAGTGGCGCGAGTCGCCGATGCGATTCTCGCAGCGCGCTGATCGCATTCTAAAACTCCTTCCCCGAATCCAGCAGAATCGTCACCGGCCCCTCGTTCACCAGTTCCACGCTCATCATGTCCTGAAAGCGCCCGGTCTCGCAGCGCAGTCCCGCGGCACGAAGCTGTTCCACAAAAAACTCGTAGAGCTGGCGTGCTTTCTCCGAAGGAGCCGCAGCGTCGAACGACGGACGCTTGCCCCGTCTGACGTCCCCGTACAGCGTGAACTGCGAAACCGCCAGCACGCTGCCGCGCACGTCCTCGACACTGCGATTCATTTTTCCCTGGGCATCTTCAAACACTCGCAAGCCGCGGATTTTTTCCGCCAGGTAGTTCGCATCGGTTTCGGTATCGTCTCCGCCGACGCCCAGCAAAACCAGCAGCCCCAGGCCGATCTGGCCCGTGATCTGTCCGTTCACCGTGACTTGGGAGCGGCTCACCCGCTGCACGACAGCACGCATGTGGTTTGACCGTTACGAGCGACCACGTTTAGGATGCTGAAGGTATATCACAGCGCCGGCCTACTGAGGTCTGCGCTTCCTTTACAGCCATTTACCGCGACCGTTACACTGCACGTTCGCCTTTTTTCCGTTGCCGTGGACAGTGGGGAAGGAATGCAGCGGTCTTCTATCGGACGATCTTTTTTATTGGTCGATCTTTGCATACGGCGATCTTGCATCGCGGGCAACGAATTTCAAATCAAATCGAAGTTAAGCGAGGAGAATCATGGCAGCCGTTGAAGAGAAAGTAAAACAGATCATCGTAGAGCAGTTGGGTGTGGATGAGGGTGAGGTCACCTCCAGCGCGTCGTTCGTTGACGACCTCGGCGCGGATTCACTGGATACGGTCGAACTGGTAATGGCTTTCGAGGAAGGCTTCGACATAGAGATTCCCGACGAGGACGCGGAAAAAATCCGCACCGTGCAGGACGCCATCGACTACATCTCCAAGCACTCGAAAGGTGGCAAGTAATTTGGGACGCAGGGTCGTAGTTACCGGCCTCGGCCTGATTTGTGGAGTGGGAAACACCACCGGGGAAGTGTGGGAGGCCGTGCTCGCCGGCAA
>Ga0302326_10033488_pt1 | contig 10208 bp, 9 predicted proteins | sample Palsa_T0_3_FD_202264 | JGI IMG/M metagenome (GOLD analysis project Ga0302326, IMG submission 202264) | Peat permafrost microbial communities from Stordalen Mire near Abisko, Sweden - Palsa_T0_3 | ecosystem: Environmental > Terrestrial > Soil > Palsa > Peat permafrost | place: Sweden: Abisko... | reverse complement strand
GCGAAGGCGTCGCTGCGGTCTTGCGAACCTCCGATATCTTTCTCGATTTGTCCGACTATCAGGCATTCGGCCGCACCGCGCTCGAGGGCATGGCGTGCGGGTGCATCCCCGTCCTGCCGCAGATCGGGGGCGCCGACGAGTTCGCCCGCAATTTCGTCAATGCGATGGTTGTCGACACCCGTGACGAAGAGGCGATCCTGCGCGCCGTATCGGATCTCCTGTCGCTGGACGACAAGACGCGCCGCACGATGAGAAATGCCGCGATGAAGACGTCGCTCGATTATTCCGTGGAGAAAGCGGCGTACACGGAATATGCCGCCTTCTCGGAGTTTCTGGCGAGCTAGTCGCCTTTACCGGCTGATACGTTCGTTCGCCGAAATTGGGCAGGAGCCTTTCGGAAGGCCGGCGGACTCAAAACGAGAGCCAGCACCCCTGGAGCAGCCGATGCGAATTGTGAAAAGCCTGCTGTCGGCGTTGTTCATCCTGGGCGTGTTGGACGCCGCCGAAGCGGCCTGCGCAGCACCGCTGTCGGATGCCGACATATCTCGTGTCTATGCCCAACTCGAACAACGACGCCTGGAAGTGTTGCGCTGGGAAGCCGACGAGCCGTTTCCAAAACCTGATTGCAGTCAACCGGGCGGCGATCAATGCATTCTGGGCCAACTCAATCATTCGCTGGTGCTTTTCTATTTGAAGTCAAATACCGGTGAGATCGCGATTGCCAATTCGGAAATTGCGCAGGCAGTGGCCGCGTTGCCGCGTGCGCCGGATTTCGACACCGATTCGAATGCAGCGGATCCGGGAGGGATCGGCCCGGAGCACCAACCGTTCTATTTCATGCGCGCAAGCCTGCTTTATCACACAGTGAAATTGTTCGGGAGCGCCGGCATCAAGGTTCGAGGGCTTCTCACGCAATCCAATCAGGATGCCATCGCGGCGTTATTCTGGTCCTGGGCCAACGATCAGTGCCGGTTGAACGACCTGACCGCCAATCAGCTGTGGGTGTGGGGAAGCGAGAATATCAACGCGCAACGCGACGCTACGTGTTGGCAAGCGGCCGATCTGCTTCAACGTGATCCGCACTTTGCCGCGCGACGCTATCGGGACGGATCGACGGCGGCAGCGCAGTATCTGGGCTGGTCCCGATTCATCAAATCATACATACGAGCCCGCGCCCGATGGGGACTGGTCGAATATTTTGCGCCGGGATATGCGCGATATACTCTCGGAAATTTCTACACCTATGCCGACTTTGCCGATGACCCGGAGTTGAAGCAACTGGCCCACGATTTTCTCGACCTGTGGTGGGCCGAATGGGCCCAGCAGCAAATCGACGGCAATTTCGGGGGCGCCAAGTCGCGCGTCTATCCGAATCAGGTTGGAGATGCATCGCCCATGGCCGGCGCCTCCTGGATGTATTTCGGCATCGGAGATAAGCGGGAAGCCCGCGCTCCGGGGCTGGCGGCAGCGACAATCGGATCGTACGTTCCGGGCGCGGTGATTATCGATATCGCGCTCGATGCCGTTGGCCGTGGCATCTACGAGGCCCAAGCGCGCGCTCCTGGGATCGTGGCGGAACTGACCGGACGCGGTCATGAGCGCACGGGAACGCTCAACCCCGCCGCTCCCGCAGTGCTTCTCGAAACATATGTTACCCCCGAATTTGTCATGGGATCGGCGGTTGTCGCCAAGCGGCCTGCGATAGACTGGTCGCCCGCGAACTCGCAAAATCGCTGTGACGGTGTCGTTCTCGCGGGTGATCCCCAGGCCCGTATCGTCGCGTACGCTCAACCAATCGTCAGCACGAAGTCCTACAACGCGCTTTGGGCGCTGCAGAGCAAGGCGACGCAAATCGTGCAGGAGGCGCCCCCGCAATTCAGCAAGAATGCTGGAGACTTGCGCGTGTGGTTCGGCAGCCCGCTTCAGAAAGCCGAATACAGCGGCTGGGTGTTTGTGTCCGGTTCGGCCTATGTGGCGGTGCACCCGGTTTCGGGCGGCTATCATTGGGATGCGTTGGAGCCCAGGTGGCTTGTTCTGAACGATCGGACATCGCCCATTGTCATTCAAGCTGCGCGCAAGAGCGACTATGCGGATTTTGGCACCTTTCAGAGCGCCGTATTGAGTGCTCCATTGACACAGATCGGGAGCAAGCTTTCTTTTCGAGGATTGAACGGCGCAGGCACGCTGATATGGGATGAATCCGCGGCGAGTTTGGGTGAAATCGATGGCGTACCGGTCGACATCGGTGCGAGTCCGCAATATCGAAGCCCCTTCGTAAATCAGGAGATTGGCAGCGGCCGGGTTCGCATCAGCAAAGGCGTTCGTACGCAAACCCTCGAGCTATGACAGGCTTTGAGCGGTTGCCCGTCAGCGCGACAACATGCTAACTTTCTAATGTTTGGGGGCTGCGTCAGTTTTGCCGCTGTGTGACAATGTTTCCGGAGGACAATAAGTGTCGGAAGAAGTTGGCGAAAAAGCCGGCGAAAACTCGGGCAATGCCGTAGAGGTCAAAATCGAGGACCTCGTATTGGTGGTTGGGAACATGAATCGTTTTCTCGCTCTGTTGGCGAGTTCCAAGGCGTTTTCCACCGCTGAAGTCAGCCTCGCGGATTGGTTGATCCTAAGTACGGTTTCCGGGCGGAATACCGCAACGCCAAATCAGCTCATCAAGCTGCTGGGCGTTGCGCCGCAACGAGTCAGTCAAATCGTCGAGCGCCTGAAGGACAAACAGCTGCTGGCCAAGGGAGGCGCAACACCGCATTCGCTGTCCCTGACGGAACGGGGGAGCGGCCTCATCGGCCGGCTCAATGCGGATATTCTGGATATTTTGAGCGTCGGCTTGAATGGCAGGGAGCGCTCTCTTGTTGCGGTCGAGAGACATTTGCGCTCGCTGATTCAGGTGTTCACTCCGGCCAAATCGAAGGCGAATTGAAATGCGCTGGTTGAAAATCAAAAGCCCATCAACGACGCATCCGGGAAGGTCTCGGCGGGATTTTTGACGCGGACCGGCGATCCAATGAAATCCTCGAGCTCCGGCGTATTGTGCCATCCGAGATCCCGGCGATTAAATCTCTTTTCAATGAATTCGATATCGTCCTGATAGATCTCTTGAAGGCCGATTATGTCTTTGCGCCGAATGCGGGGAAATCTGACTTCGCTGAGCCCGCGCCGGCGGATCAGATCGCGCGTGTAAGGATCTGCTATGTCGATGGTCAGCATACCCGCCACCACCGTCAGTTTGAAGCCGCTGTGGACGTTCTCGGTTGCGTCGGAAATGTTGGTCGGGGGCAGATCGAGGTGGGAAAATATCTGGTTCAACGCAGCTGTCGGGTCGGTTCGAAAATCGTCCATGAACACAGTGCAGATCTTATCGGGTCCGAAGACGCGTTCCCAGCGGCGCAAATGGTGCTCGTAAAATCCCATATCGATGATGCCCGAACGCGTTCCCAGGTCGATCAATTTTTCCTGCGGTTGTATCCGTCCCTGTTTATAGTGGTGCATATAGGCCGATACCGCCCGATGCACCGGATGACGCAAAGACAGGATAAGCTTCACATCTGGTCCCAGAATTTCCAGAACCTCTTCGGCCTGCCTCAAGTGCCCGGCCCGGCGATTGAACGGGCAATATTTCGATCGCGCATCGAACGTCCAGAAATAAGACGGCGTCGCCTCGCCCGCATATCTTGTGGCGCCGGCATCGTTGAAATTGGCGGCATACGCATCCAGATCGCGCTTCCCTTCTGCTTGAATAAAATAAGCCAGTTCTTTCCTTTTGGAGAAAAATATATCCGGATGCTGGCTCAGCTTGCTGTGCAGCCAGGTCGTGCCCCCTTTTTGGACACCAATGATCAGGAGGTTCGGCAGTCGGTAGGGCATTTGCACCGGGTGCGGAAAGATACCAGTATTGGTCTATATCGTTCCATAATTGCAAAGACAATCGCGGTTCCCAGGCCCGATCACCGGTTCGGAAATGGTAAACCGGATCGGAGGTCGTCGAACCGGGCTCACGCGAACTGCAGTTTTCGACCGTCGGTATCCCAGCCGGAGAGGATTGAACGAAGCACCAATTCGCCATATGCCTTATTCATGTGGCGATAGTCCCCTTGCGCGGATTCCACATTGAGCCCTGCTCGCAGCCGCACCGAACCCTGACGATAAACCGCCTTCGTCTGCAGGCAGTTGGCCAGTGTGTCGCCCGGCTGAAGAAAAAGACGAACATTGAATTCGGTCGCGACATGCCGGGCAGCGTCCGTAAAGGCTGCTGCGATCTTCTCGTCGTCGCCATTCGTCTGAATGTGCCGCAAGACGGGGCGTTGGTCTTCATCACTGCGCATGGGTGTCGGTAGCGCGGCGATCGGCTTGTCGGTGATTTGACGCAACTTCTCCACTGTTTGAATCATCAACGATTCGCGAAGACACCCTATCACCGACAATCGAAAACATTCATCGGAGATCGGATGCCGGTTGTCCCTGGCATGCGATTCAGGTCGGAATTTTGCGGCTACCCGCATAACCTGGGAGACTGAGAATTCCATGCCGCACACCAGAAACCGATCGTAGCAACCGGGGTCGATTTGCGAGAGACCGCCCGAAAGATCCTGCATCGAACGGAGCAGGACGCGGTCCGTTGTGATGAGGAGTCCATCTGCGACGGTCAATTCTCGGATATGGGCGCCCGCCGAGCCGAAAAATGTCAGATCGATCCCGGAAAATTCAGGCTTGATGGCGTCCCAGCCGAGTTTAAGCGCTGCGAGGTGGGAGTTTCCGATAACGCAAATGCGAGTCATCTGGCAAAGGCGTCCAGCAGAATATCTTCGCATATGACATCTTCGCGGGATTTTTCTTTAGACGTGTCACTACTTTCTTTGCTGTCCGAGGGCCCGTTTGGTAAATCGGACGAAATCCCATGCTCCGAAAAGAATGTCCTCATCACGACTTCAACGCCTTCCGGCCTGACGCTCCTGAGGTTTGATTCGAAATATTCCGCCCGGCTCAGCGACCCCGTAATGATTTCGTAGGACGGGAAGTAATCGACGTCCTGACGTTCATGATGCAATTGCCCGGCCACGGCACGAAGCACCGATTTCGAATACGTCGTCGCGCTCAAAACGTGTTCGCCGCTTGCCGTTGCCGTCAGTGGGACCGGCGAGACTGTCAGCAAGAATCGCATATCGGGATTCTGCGCTTTCGCGAGTTCGAAGAATGCAGAAAGATCGCTGTAGATTTCCTGAAAGGTGAAGTTGTGAAAACGATGGACCGCAGGATCGTAATTGCCGGCAATCGTCCCGGGCGCTGTCGGGTACACCGTTCCGGACGGAGCGTGCGTCCAGGCTTCCGTCAACCCCAAAGTAAATACGAACAGTTCTGCGCTGCGAATGACGGAGAGAACCTGACGCAGATGATGCGCGCGATGCTCCCGAACGGAGTCGGCTGTTGAAAGGCCGTTCGGCTCTACGGCCGGACGCAGCGCGTCGAAATAGCGGCCGTCCCGTCGCCACGCGGCATCGGCCGGACTGAATGTCCCGCTGGCCTCTTGTGCGATTTGAAGCAGCTGGCGCGCCGTATAAATATTCGAGTAACGCGCAGAATACATACCATAGCCGAATTTTGCAGCGATCTCCGTCGCGAGCCCCGGGGGTGCCGGTTCGGTATCGATCACCGAGAAGTTGGCAGCGCGCAGATGGCGGCCGATATGCTGCGCGAAACAGCTTCCTGCCGTCGCGATGCGCGTGGCGCGTGTGATGGGGAATTTTTTACGGTAAAGCCCCTGGATCGTCTGCGCGGTCTTTCCGACCACGCCGGTCCGCCAATATGCTTCCTGCGGAAGGCTATCGTAGGGCGATTTCATGCAATCCGTTTGGTTGGCGCCTGGAACGAGCCGAGCAGAGTTCCCGCATCGACTTCGATGAAATTGTGCCACAGCAGCGCTTCCAAGACCAGCGTTACGGCCGGATCGCGCTATTTCAGGCGGCGCCCGCCACCCCCTCGTACGAGCGGAGCTTGCCGACATCCCGCCGTCCGTTAACGGACGCCCAGCCGTTCAGACCGTGGGCCCCGATCTTTGGTTTACGACTTGGTCGATTTCGGCGATGTAACTTCGGATACGTTCGCTGAGACAGAGCTCGATATCGCGGAACGTTTCGGTGTCACGGAATTGCCGCCAATGCTGGCGGTGCGGCCCGATTACCCATCCCGGCCGTGCGCGGCCGTTTACGACCGACCCCGTAGGCGAGCGATTGGGGCTCATGTGGATGCCGTGCAGCGGGCGAAATTTGTCTCCCTCCGGCGGTTTGAAACCAAGCTTTCGTTCGACCAATGTGTAGAGCAGTTCTTCATCGTTGATCTCGGAAACGTTGAGATCGTCGTGGGCGGGCAGCGGGAACTGCCAGTCTTTCCGTGAAAAGTGCAGGCCGGTGAGTCGCCTTCTGCCGGTTCGCACCCAATTGCTGTAAGGCAAGCCGGTGCGCTCCATGTCTGCAAGGTGCTGATCCGCTATTCCGGCCTGCAGAGTTACGATGTCAATGTCGCTGATGTAGATGTATTGAGACGGCAAAACCGGCTCATTGAGAAACCTGACCGAATTCGGAACGATCCGGCGCATTCGCGGCGTTCGCCATTTCACGCTTCGCACGAGAAATGCGCTTTCTCCGTGAGCCGAACCGAGCCTCGACACTGCTTTTCGATTTTCCTGCGCGAATTGTTCGGCGTCCTCGACGCCGATTTCCACCGTGGCGTCGGGGTTCGACCACAGGCACGACGCGATGAATAAAAGCGCAAAATCCTCGTATTTCCTGTCGGCGCAGGCAAAAATGTTGAGGCTGGGCATTTCTCGATATCCGGCGGTCTCTGATTGAAGACCGCATGAATCACGCGGTCCAAGTCATCACGGGGACAAACAGAATAGGTCAAATCTCATCCGGCGGCGAGCCCTTTGGCGCGAACTAAGGTCGATTGGCGGTACATGAAGCGATCGAACCGCGGGAGTGGCGGGGCTCGCCGTTCAATTGCGCGTGCCACCATCTTGTGCCTTTTGCAGCTCAAGCTTGCTCAGCATCAGGTCCGCGATCGCGTTTCTCAGGCGTAAATTCTCGGCTTCCAATTCAGACAGCCGGTGCTCGGGATCTGTGGTCGCCGCGAGTCCCCGTTCGTGCGTCTTGACGGCCAGTTCGACGCGCTGTCGCAACAACGAGTTCTTGCGGGCCAGTCTGCGCAGGTCTTCATGCGACAGCACCATTACGCGCACGTTCGAGCGCGCCGTGACCGTTTGCGCGTAGGTGGACTGGTGATTCAGAGCCTCTGGCCCGATAATCGCGCCCTCCTTCAACAGTACACCCGCATCGTCGCCGTCCACGCGCGCCGTTCCCGACACGATGAGAAAAAGCGCGTGCGCGGGTTCGCCAGCCAAAGTGATCTGTCCGTGCTCGGGCACGATATCGGCCTTGATGCACTCCATAAGATCGGTCATCGCGGTCACGTCGAAGCCGTCGAACAGCGGCTGTTGTTTGAGAGTGCTCCAGGTGATGGCGAAGCGCCGGCGGTTGAGTCCGCTGACAAACCCCTGGGCGATAATGCCGATCGGCAAGGCGAACAGCAGCAGGCCGAGAACCATCGTTACCCCGGCGATGAATTTGCCCAATGGCGTGACGGGAACGACGTCGCCGTAACCGACGGTGGTCAATGTCGTGATCGCCCAGTACATCGCATCGGGCAAGGTGCCCAGAACCTTGGGCTGCGCGTCGCCTTCGGCCAGATGCATCACCTCGCCGGTGACGCACATGGTGGAGACGAGAAGGATGCCTGACGCGAAGAGTGCGGAGCGCTCTGCGTAGAGCACGCCCAGTAAAGCGGGCAGGGCGTGGGAATAGCGCGCCAGCTTGACCAGCCGGAAGAGGCGGAAGATGCGCAAGACGCGCAAATCGATCGGAAAAACAAAACTCAAATAGCTTGGTGCGAATGCGAGAAAATCCACAATCATCAGCGGCCTGAGCGCGAACGCGATACGCCCATTGACGGGACCGCGCGCCGCGACACGCGGGTCTTCTACCGAAGACCACATGCGAACGAGATACTCGATCGTATAGGCGCCGACCGAAAGCTTTTCGAAGTCGCTGAAGAAGACATGCCAACGGGAATAAATCGACGGGATCGTTTCGAGCGCAACCGCCACGACGTTTGCGATGATAAGCGCGATCAAAAGGGTCTGGGCGAGGCGTCCGAGGACGCTGGTCAATTCGCCTTCTTCGAGAAGCGTAAACGCAGCGGCGCGCAGATGAGATCGGCCTATATGAGATGTCTGCGCCGGCTCGTCGGGTTTAATGGTCTGATTCAATCTGCCCTCCAGGAACCGCCTGTAATCCAGCGCCCGGTAATCGCGATTTGGCCTACCGCTTTCCTGCTGAGATTGGAGATCGTCAATGTCATGGCAGCTATTGGGGCCCCCCAGACCCTCAGTATCGCATGTTTGGCGTCGGTCGCGCTATATCTCGGTGTCTCGGCCCGGCTTGGCATGCAAAGGTCCGTTCGTCGCGGGCAACCGCCGCTCATAAAAGACTCATTTGTGTATAGGGCCTGAACTGTGAAATAAAATTCATTAGAGCGGGCGTGCTTGACGCTGCCGGAGCACCGTCGGCAAGGCTGAGACAGCGGCCGATTTGAAGCGCGGGAATATTCGTCTGGGGCGTCATAATGGCCGCGGGTCGAACCGGGTCGAGCGCTGCATTGGGGGCTCAATCGACATGTCCTGTGCGACGCTGTCGACTTTCAGTTGCACCACCGACTTCGGGCTTTCGCGGCGGCGGGGAACTCGTCATTATCGATGTAGGCGCTCGGTTTGGAACGGAAACCAAGCGAGAGCTTATTGAGTTGTGGGGACAAAAATGCGAGGTGAGCGGATGGTTGAGAACGGGTCGAAGGCAAGCCGAGTCCGCGAACTCGCTGCCTCGATCGTTAGTCGAAGCCGCATTAAGAACCCCAATTCCGATACTGTTCATATCAATTGCGAGCGGGTGGCCCGGATTGAGGAATTGGTCGGGCAGACAAGCCGTTAGGGACGGAGTTAATGATCGATTGTCGTCCGCAAAACGTCTCCGAACTCGTCCGACAGGGCAATAAGCTTCTCCGTTGCGGACAACTCGAGGAAGCCGCAACTCTGATCGAGACCGCTCGCAAGATCGAGCCCGAGAATCCGGTTATTCTCGAAAAACTGATCAGCCTGTATCTTAAGCTAAAACGCGCCGACGATGCGGAGCGCGAAGCAACTTTGCTTATCTCCGTCGCGCCGCTGCGACCACTGGGTCATTTGTATCTGGCGAGTTCGTTGAAACAGCGTCACCGCATGGCAGAGGCGCTCGAGCATGCCAAGCGTGCCGCAGAGCTGGATCCCGGCAACAAGAGATTCAGCGACTATGTCAGCGACCTTTCCAAGGGACCCAAATCGGCGCGGGTCAAGCCCGTTGAGATACCGTCGGACGAGAGCCGAGCTCGTGATCTCGCTGCCTCCATTGGTAGACGAAACCGCATCAAGAATCCCAATTCCGACACCGTTCGTATCAATGGCGAGCGGCTGGCCCAGGTATTGGCGACGGAAATCGAAAAAACTTTCGGCAGCAATCCTGAAATTGCAATTCTGGATTTTGGTGCCGCGGCAGGTCGCGTAAGCGTTCCCTTGGCGCGTCTGCTTCCGCGTTCTCGAGTGACCGCAACCGATGTCGACGCAGAAGCGGTCGAATTCCTGCGGTTGACGGCACCCGAAAATATAAAAAGTCAGCTGAACGGCTTTTCGCCACCGCTGTCTTCGGAGGCCGACTCGTTCGACTGCGTGCTTGCGATTTCCGTCTGGTCGCATTTTGCGGACCATCTCTCGATGAAATGGCTTGAGGAGCTAAGGCGGATAACCCGTCCTGGCGCATTGTTACTGATTTCGACGCAGGGGAACGCTTGTTTTCAGCACCTGCGAGGGACCAAGTCTTCTTGGGCAAAGCTCACCCGGGAGCAATATCTGACGGACAGGTATTTCTACCGCGACTATCCGGGCGCCTCCACCGAAGACGTCAATTGGCCGGGCATCACGCAGGCCGCAAGCTGGGGCATCACGGTCATGCATCCCGATTACATCAGGGAGAAATGGGGAGCGCTTTTTGAGGTTCTGGAAATTCGTGAACAAGGGACCGGCGGCAAGCAAGACCTGGTGATCATGCGACGTCCTTGAT
>Ga0302326_10033481_pt1 | contig 10210 bp, 8 predicted proteins | sample Palsa_T0_3_FD_202264 | JGI IMG/M metagenome (GOLD analysis project Ga0302326, IMG submission 202264) | Peat permafrost microbial communities from Stordalen Mire near Abisko, Sweden - Palsa_T0_3 | ecosystem: Environmental > Terrestrial > Soil > Palsa > Peat permafrost | place: Sweden: Abisko... | reverse complement strand
ATCATCCAGGCGGACGCCCTGGTGGTGTACCGGACGTGATCTGGACCGAGGAAGGCCGCGTGGCGCGGCTGGCGGAGCTTGACGCGCAGCTAGCCCATCGCGCCGACCTGCGCGAGCAGCACGGCTTTCCCGAGCCCATCTCCGCCGCTAAGGCCCTGGCGCTGGCCATGGCATCCCTTGTCCCCGTCGACCCGGCTGTAACCGCTGACGATACCTATGCGGGGATCTACCGCGACATGCCTGCGGCCGAGGCGTGGCTGGACAGCGATCTTGAGAACCACGGTTACCCCACGCTGGCACGGGTGCCGCTGCCAGACGGGCGGGTGGTGGGCATTCTCGACCTTCGGCCGGCGCTGGACAGGGCCCGCAGGGACGCGGCTGAGGGTGAGCGCGGGTGAGCTGGTTCAGGTGGCTGACAGGCGACACCCGCGAGTGTGCTGACGGCCGTTACATCGGGGAAAGGGTGCCCCGGACCCGCTCCGAGCCGCCATCGGCCGCCCTCTGGCCTCCCGGCGGCATGTACGTCGATCCGGCGCAGACCCCCACGGCCCTGACGGAGCCGTCCATGGAGGCAGGCCAGCCGCCATCCGGCACCATCCAGGCCTGCTATGCCCGCCTGCTCCCGGAGCGAAAGGTCGCACGCACCGTGGAGGTCTCCGATGACGTGATGGTCGACGTGGACGCCGATGGCCGGCCGGTAGGGGTGGAGACGCTGGACGGCTCAGACTGGGCATCGGCGCTGGTGTCGCTCGCTATGCGCGGGAGAGTGAGGATCGTTTGACATCCTCCCCGACCTGAAGGACGGGGATTCCCGCACATGCACACCTCGACGTCTAGAACAATACCACCGAAAAGAGCGTTTCACATGCTAAGATCACTAGTGTCCGCAAGGACCCGCCGGGGGGCACCCGGTGGCAGCGCGTGTGAGCCTTCTTGCGCAGTAGGGCACGGCTTTGATCCGCGAACCTCCGCACATGCGGCCTCGACAACCCGTCGGGGGATGCCACCCCTGGCGGGCCGCGCCCGTGCCGCGAGAGCCAAGCGGCGGCGCGGCCCGCTCTATGCTGCCGCGCCGTACCCGGCGGTCCTCCCCGCCCTGAACGGCGGGGTTTCCGCACCGGCAGGGTTCTGATGGCAGCGACGGCCCGGACCTGGAGCGAGGTCGCCGCAGTGCTTGACTTCGCTGCCCCCGTCCCGATGCAGGCGCCGGCACCACAGCAGCGACTGAGACCAGCCGGGAGCAAAACGGTGCCTACTGAGACCAGGAACCGGGTTACTGAGGCCATGGGGCCACTTACTGAGACCTCGCCGCGCCCGAAGGGCCGCCCGCGTCTTGCGCCGCTGACCCCGATGCGCGAGGCCACCGCGAAGTCCATGACGAAGCTCGCCGAGGACATGAAAGCGTCCCACCCGGAGATGTCGGCTCACCAGCACGTCCGGGATGCGGCCAGGATGCTCCGGTCGGGGAACGAGGAGGCGGCGCAAAGGCACCTGCGGGGCGCCATGTTCTCCCTGTCGCCGCAGAGCGTCCACCGGCACGGCATCCACACCGACGACGGCATGATCGCAGCCCGGCAGGCGATGCACTCCGTCCACCGGCACCTGCTCCTGGTGAAGGACATCGAGGACGTCGGGGCGAAGAACCGGGCCGCGATCCAGCGGCACGCAGGCGAGGATGAGGCGGCCTCTCCGCTGCCGCCAGTGCCACCGGCACGTGTTGATCCCAACGCGGGCTACGGGCCCGGAGCTTTGGCTCAGAAGCCGACGGCACGGCAGCCGGGCGGGGACAGGGCGATGAACGCCCCGGCGAGGACGAACAGCGGCGGGCCGGACCCGGCCGTGGCCGACCCGGCAGGACCGCAGCCGAAGGGACCGAGGCAGTTCGCGCGGACCTGGGGCGAACTGCTGTCCGTGATCGACCTCGCCTGGATCGCGAGTCCGTCGAAAGGCGAATGGGCCGCGATCGACGCCAAGTCCGGTCATTCGCTGCCCGACGCGAAAGACGGCGACGACGAGGACAAGGCCGACGCGCATATCCGGGCCGCCCGTCAGGCCACCCAGATCGGGCAGCACGCGGTCGCGATAAAGCATCTTGCCCGCGCGTCGGCGCTGACGTCGGATCCTGGCAAGCAGGCCGCGGTGAACACGCTGCGAGGCGCGGTGGCGAAGAACGCGGCCCTGCGCGGCCAGAGCCAGCAGCTGGTCAACCTGTCCGCCGAGACGGGGCGGCTGGCCGTCACTCCCGCGCCGTACGGCCGACCGGGCGGGCCGGGTTTGTATGGGGTGCACGGGCTCAAGCATTCCGATTACCTCGAGCAGGTCGTCCAGGCCCTGATGAAACGGGGCATGGATAAAGGCAAGGCGACCGCGATCGCCCGCGGCTCGATCCGCAAGTGGATGGCCAAGAGCAAGCACCCCGAAGTCCGGGCGGCGGCCGGGGTGGCGGAGGCCCAGGAGATCGCCGCGCAGGCACGCGCGCACGCTCACGCGGTCACGTGGGACGACGTGGCCACGGTCATTGAGCTGACCTCCGCAGAGGTACACGCGAAGGCCCACGCCACCGCCTCGGCGACTGCACGGGCGCACGCAATCGCGGAACTCCGGGGACCGCACGGCCACTGGATCAGGGAAGACGCCTCGTTTCAGATAGGAGATAAGACCAGGCTCGAGGCCGCGGCTGTGGGCCGCCGCGCCAGCGCCATCAGGCTGCATGATCACGTCATCCACTACAAGGCTGAGATGGACCCGGCACGCGGCGGGATGGTCGCCCGTGTCCGGCCCGGGGAAGTCGTGGCGCTCCAGCACCACTACGAGGGCGGGAAAGGCACCCACACCTCCTTTGATGCTGACCAGTGGAAACCCGTGAAGGTGCGGAACAAGAAGACCCGTTACACGGATACAACTCTCCGCCTCGACGACGGGGAGGAGGTAACCAGTTCAATGAAGGACGGCTCGTCCGTCAGGCTTTTCCCGCGGGAAGACGTGGCCGCCGCGAAAAAGCTGGCCGCTGCGCCCAGGCCGCCGGCGCCCGCCAAGACTGCCGCCCCGCTGCGTCCCGCCGCCAAGACAGTTGCGCTCGCCGAATATGACGCCGAATATGACGCCGCGCACGCCCACGCCCGCTCCTGGGGTGAGCTAGCCGGCGTGGTGGTCGATCTGGCTGCTGCGGGCCGGTGAGCATCACCGCGCAGCTCGCGGAGCCGGGGTCGATCAGCGCGCAACTGGCCAGCACCGCCGCGCATGACACGGCCTCGGTGACCGCGCACCGTACCGCGTCGGCGCACGCCAGGGCCCGCGACGACCACGGCCGGTTCGCGCGGGTACCGGCAAAGTTCCGCGCCGCAGGCGGCCACACCGTCGCCGTCGTCCACACCGCCGACCGCGGCCAGTTCTTCCGGGTCACCACCCCGGACGGGTACAACGTCCCGCTTGACCCGTGGAACCCTCACGGGAAGGCGGAGATCCGCACCGTCGGCCAGCTGTCCGCAGTCCTGGCCCGCCAGGGCGAGGACATGGCCACCCTGAAGGAGGTCGCCCCGCCCGTCTCCGCCTCCCTCGCCTCCCTCGCCGGCCGGGCGGCCGGCACGACCAGCGGGCAGCTTGACCTGTCCGCAGCGTCCCAGGCGAAAGCGCACGCCACCGCTTCCGCGACCGCGCGGGCACATGCGAAGGCGGATGAGGCCCGCAACAAGCACGGCGAGTGGACCCGGTTCGGTGCCGCCGACCTTGTGGTGCATCAGGACGGGACGGTCGCGCACAAGACCACCAGAACCATGGTCGGCAGCCTGTCCCACGAGGACGGCAAGTGGGTCGCGCACCACGCCGACGGGACGGTCAGCAGGCATGCCACCAGGTCCGCCGCGCTGCGGGAGATAGCTGCCCGCCACAACAAGGCCGGCGCGGCGCCGGATGCCGCCGGGAAGCCGTCGCCTGTGCCCGTTCCCGCGAAAGCGGCGGCGGTCAAGACGATCTCCCGGCAGGCCGCCGCGCCTCCCCCGGCCGCACAGTCTGCCGATGAAGCTTACCGGTCCGTGCAGCAGACGCGCGGCCACCTCAGCAATGCCGAGGAAATGGCGCTCGGGACGTACGGGACTACCTTCGGCTATACGGTTGTCAACCCGTTTCTTCACCATAACGGCCAGGTCTTTGACACTTCCAAGAAAAAATACGTTCCAGCTACACCGCATGAGAAGGCGCGTGCTCAGGAGCTGATCAAGGACATTGACAGCACTTTCACGAAGTCGGCGCCGCTTAAGCAGCCGGTTACGACATACCGGGGCACCGGGAACATGGACGACTTGTTCGGGCCTGTCGGCAGCATGGCGGGGAAGACTTTCACCAGCAAGGCTTACACGTCCACGACGACGGTGCCGGAGGCTGCAGGCGGAAACGGCCTTGACTACGAGACGAAGCAAGGCAAGCTGGAGATCAGCGTCCCCGCTGGCAGCAAGGTCGTCACGGGCAACGACTTCGAGCACGAAGTCATCCTCCCCCGTAATGCCCGGTTCTCGGTGCTGAGCGATGAGATGGACGGGTCAACCCGGCATGTCAAGCTGCAGTACCAGCCTGGTAACGAGAAACCCGCGCCCGCGCCGCCCCCGCCAGTCAAGACGATCAGCGCGCAGGCCGCAGCACCGGGTGCCGACACCAAGACGACTGCCCCCGCGATGTCTGCTGACGAGGCTGCTGCTGCTGCGGCGGGGGCAAACGCAGAGAAGCAGGCCGAGAGCATCAGCTCGCTGGGCCAGATGGGCGGCAAGTCGACGCAGCTCGCGGTGATCAAAAAGACGTCGACCGGCGATCTCCAGGCGGCGGACCACGGGTTCCAGCAGCGGGCGGCAGCGCACGGCAATCCCGGCAAGGTGACCGCCGCCCACCAGATGGTCCGCGACGAGATCGCCAGGCGCGGCGGTACCCTGGCTGACCTCACCCAGGGCGTCCGGGTGAAGTCTGCTGGTGAAATCGCCGCCGGGCAGCGGAAAGACCTGATGAACGCCTGGTCAACGTCATACAGGTACAAGGGCACAACCGAGGCTAAGAGCCCGCGAATCGCGGATTTCGCCAAGGAGATGCACCGGCTGCTCTCCACGAACAAGCCGCCGGCCAAGTGCGGGCTCGGCTGCCAGGACGCGCACAAGTTCCTCGGCATGGTTGACAGCGAAGCCAAACCGCAGCCGAAGGAGCTGCAACGCGGCCTCACCCTGAGCAGCGCCGCCGCAGAGCGGATGTTCAAGCCCGGTAAGACGGCGGACATGCCGACATCATCATGGACGAGCGATCCCGGCATTGGCGCCCTCTACGCGAAGGGCGACAACCCGCCGGCGGGGAAGGTGAAGGTGCTCCTGCATGCGGCTCCGGGGGCGAAGGGCATGGACATATCGTCCGAGTCGCTATGGCACGGCAGTACCGGCGGCGCGGGCGGGGAAGCCGAAGTGGTGACCGGCGGCCGGTTCAATGTGCAGTCAGTGAAGACAGAGGGAGGCGTCATGAACGTGTACCTGGCGCAGCAGGCTTTCAGTGCCAACTAAGGCCGGCCTGCCCGGCTGGTTCCCCGGGGATTTCAGCACTGACCCGGAGCTGCTGGCCGCGTTCGAGGACGCCGCCAGGTGGCATGCTGCGGGCAAGCCCGCCCGTCCCCCGGTCCGGTACACCTGGCAGCCCGGCGACATCAAGATCGAGGACGGCGCCCCGCATCCTGCGGGGGCGTCCCTCACCACCGTCATCTCCGCGCAGGTACGGGCGATCGGACTGGCTGGCGCAGAAGGGTACATCCACGGGTTCATCTGCGTCCGCCCGCCGTGCGGCCCGAAGCCGGAAGCCGTAACGGCGGCGAGCCTGTCGGTACGCAGCGACGGCACGGTAGTCCACAAGCCGTCCGGCTGGGGAATCGGCCAGGTCGCGCGGTCGGCGGGCGGCGCATGGCAGGCGGGTCACTCTACTGACGGGTCGGCCACCGTGCACGGCGCGAAGGTGGATGCCGTCAGGGCTGTCGCGCGCAAGTACAACCAGGCGGCGCGCTCCGGTACTGCCGTCACGCCGTCCGTCAAGCCCGCTAAGACGATCACCGCTCAGATCGCCGAGACGCAGGCGGACCGGGATCGGATCGCGGACGGCATCCGCGAGCAGGCGTCCCTGGCGGCGGCCCTGGCGCGGCACAAGATCGAGACGGCCCGGCAGCTGAAGCAGATGAGCGACGAGCACGCCGCCGGCATGCTCCAGGTGCAGTCGGCCATCAAGTCGGCGACCGAGGACCTGGCCGCCTCGATCGAGGCGGACGAGGCGAAGATCAGCCGGCACAGGCTGGCCTGGCATGTCGGCCTCCTTGCCGCCGGGGCCGCCCTGGCCGCCGTCACCCTAGGCGCGGGTGCCCCGATCGCGGTGACGGCGGTCGCCGGGCTGGCTCCCGGCGTCATCCAGGAACTGATCGACTTCTTCAAGGGAATGTGATGGCCGATCCGACACCAGAGCAGCGCCGGCAGGCTGCCGGCATCCTGAAAGACCAGCTCGTGTCCGGGGGGATGGCCGACGGGGACGCAGAGAAGGCGGCCGGGCTGATGATTGACCAGGCCATCGCCGGCCAGGATCATCTGCCGGGGGCGGAACTGGCCCAGGTCGTCCTGCCTGCCCCGGACGACCCGATAGCCACCTCGATGCTCACCGCCCACGCCGTCGATGACGCCGGCCATCACCTCTCGCACGCCAGCCAGCGTCTCGACGCGGCCGGGGAAGCCAGCGGGGACCTGCGGTCGCATCACCTGGAGCACTGCGCGCGGCACCTGGACGACGCACGCCAGTCAGCGCACGACCTCGCCGGGAACCTTCGCGCCAGCTATCCGGACGAGGGCGCCGAGCTCGGCAAGCTGACGCAGGCGATCGGCTTGGCCAGGGCGGTCGGCCAGGACGCGAAGACGGCTACGCTCGCGCATCTCACGGAAACAGCCGGCCACCACCTGGGGCACACGATCCGGCACGTCCAGGCGATGAGGGACGACCCGGACCCGGAGACGTCGGAGTTCAACGCCGGACACGCCCGGAAGCACCTGAACGGAGCCCGCGAGCACGTAGCCAAGCTGGCGGACCACCTGCGGGATAACTATCCAGCTGAGGGCGGGTTCCTGACCGGGCTGGGCGGTGCCGGTGCGGGCGCGGAGGACGGCGGCGGGATCAGCGCGCAGATGTCGGGGCCGGTGACGGTCAGCGCGCAGGCGGCAGAGACCAACTGATTCGGTGCGGCGGTCATAGCTCCGGCGATCTCAGGTGATCGGGCTGATCTGCCGGGGCCGGGCAGTCCGCGCCGCCCGGATTGCTCTGCGCTGTCGATCCTAGATGGGGGTAGGGCCGGCCGCCCTGGCAAGCATTGGGACGCTGAGCCGGCGGCCGGCCCTACCCGGGAAGCCTACGTGTGTCACGTGGGAATAGTGACACCTAGTGACCGCTAGTGCGCGTAGTGTGCCCAGTGGTGCTAACCTGCACTACAGGTGGCTTGGGACGCTGACCGGAAAGGCAGCGTGTCGGCGTCTCTTGACTTCAGTACCGCCAAGCTAGGTACCGGCGCGCGGTTCAAACGGCTCTCCGCCACTCTCGCCGCTAGAGGCGCTACCGACCCGGACGCCCTGGCCGCTTTCATCGGCCGCAAGAAGTACTCGGCCGGCGGCATGGCCAAGCTCTCTAGCGGCCAGAACCTCGCCAACCCTGACCTCGGCATCTACCTGGCTGAGACCGCCAAGGACGACCAGGGCGAAACCCTGACCTGCCCCGAGTGCGGGCACGTTGACGTGTCCAGCGCGTTCGGCCCGTCCGGTGCGTCCCTCCAGTCCAAGCCCTCGGTACTCCAGACTCCCGCCCCGTCCACCGCGTCATCCCGCCAGGGCGCGGCAGTGAGCATCAAGTCCGGCAGTCCCGCTCACGCCCTCGCGAACGGCACCCGCGACGCCATCAGCCTCGCCGCCTCAACGGCGACCGCCCGTCACCGCCCCATCTCCGGCCCGATGGATGTCCTGGTGGCCCGCGGCGCCGACGGCACGGCGGTCCTGAGGCACCGGCACGGCGGCGCGACCATCGCGAGGCTGACGAAGACCGATTCGGGCAAGTGGGTAGCCAACGTCAACGGCACCGACCTCGCCCCCCGCGATCACCAGCGCACCGCCCTCATGGAAGCCGTAGGAACCTGGAACAAGGCGGTCACCGGCTCGCTGAAGCGCGCGGACGCCCCCTTGCAGCCCCCGCCGGCGCAGACGGAGCTGATGCGGGAGTACGGCATCCCGGCGATCCGTGCCCTGGCCACCCCGACGACTAGTTCAGGGGGCGGCCCGAGGGTCACCGCGGCGGTCGGCGCGGACGACGACGGCGACGACGGCACCGACGACGACGGGCTCACCGCCAAGGGTCAGGCGATCAAGAAGAAGCTGATGGCCAAGGGGTTCCCTGAGGCGCGGGCCATCACGTTCGCGAAGATGAGCCAGAAGACCAAGCCCGGCGCGTTCGGCAAGTCGGCCGCCTGATGGGTGAGACCTGCACTGACTGCGGCGCTCCCGCCACCTGCGAGTACGACTGGGGAGCGGCCTGCCGGTACGGCTGCGCGAACCATGATCCGCTTCGCCCGTTCATCATCGCCACGGCGAAAGTGCCACCGTTCTACCGGTCGATCCCGCAGTTCCCGGTGCTGGCCACCACGGGTCACCTGGGCATCGCTGGCGGCTACCTGACATGACCCTAATGCACCAGACCGCGCCGTACCCGGACACGCTAGCTGACCTGGTGGGCCGTCTCAGCTACCGGGAAAGCGAAGGCTGGAAGGTCTGGCTGGATGACGACCTTCAGCGGGATAAGCCAGGGCGGCACACCGGTGAGTCACGTGGCATGACCCTGGTCGTGCAGCGGTGCGGCCCGGACTCCTATAACCCCAAGAGCGTCATCGCCGTCAACCACTACTTCGCGGTCCCGCCGGCCACCTATGACGCCCGGTCCTGGCAGTGGTGGCTGTTCGAGCAGATCGGCCTGGTCGAGCTGCACGAGCGGATGGAAATGTTCCTGATCGACGGGAAGCCGGCCTACCCGCCAGCACATGGCCCCGGGAACTCGCCGTACCTGGTGCTGGCGTACGGCACCGATGAGGACCGGCGCACCTCGTTCCGCGGCGAGCTGGCGGACGCCTGATGACCGCCGCCGTCCTCACCCCGTTCACCACCGCCGATGCGGTGGAGCTCGGCAACCGTTCCTGGTGGAAGCGGCTGCTGCCCATCGGCGAGATCGATTACCGGGGCCGGCGGCTGAAATTCACCCGCGACTACCTGGCCGGCCTGAAGCAAGCGTTCGACGACAAGGCGTACGACCAGACGGCGTTCCAACTCGCCGACGCGGCCAACACGCACACCAATGACCCCGAAAGGTTCCGCGGCGAGATCGCCGAGATGGACCTGCGCGACGACGGCCTCTGGATGCGCCTGAGCCCGACCGACGCCGGCGACAAGGTGCTACAGGAAAACCCCAGGCTGGGCGTGTCCGCCCGCATCGTGGAGGGCTACGACCGGGCGGACGGCAAGCACTACCCCGCCGCCATCCAGCACGTCCTCGGCACCCTCGACCCGCGGATTCCCGGCCTTGGCGCGTGGGAGGCCATCGAGGCCGCCACCCCGGTCCCGGATGAGGTCATCGACCTGTCCGCCTCCACGTTCGCGGGCGAGGCCGTCCCTGCCGCCTCGCCTGCCCCGCTCCTCTCCAAGCCCGACCCGGCCGAAGCGCCACCCGAAGGGACCGACGGCATGCCTGATCTTGACGCCCTCACCGCCGAGCAGAAGGCCCGCCTGACGGCCCTGCCGGAACTGCCCGATGAGCAGATGGAAGCTCTCGCGGCCGGAGGGGTGGTCCTGACCCCCGATGAGCTGCTGGCCCTGACCGGCAGCACCGACCCCGAGGACGCCGTGAGCCCCGAGGCCGAGCCGGACGAGGGCACCGGAGACGCCACGGAGGACGAGGACGACCTGGCGATGCAGATCGCCGCGATGACCGATGAGGAGTTCACCGCCATGCAGGCGGCGTTCGCAGCCGAGCAGCACCAGGAGGAGCCAGTGGCCGCAGCCCTTTCCGCCGAGGCCCAGTTCGCGATCGACCTGGCCACCGCACGCGCGGACGAGACCGCCCGTGAACTGTCCGTCATCACCGCCCGGATGCGGGAAGGCGACTACCAGGCCGAGAAACGCAAGCTCGCCGA